>ERZ772865.51-NODE-51-length-109141-cov-6.733907_pt1 | contig 109141 bp, 111 predicted proteins | sample MGYA00512133_ERZ772865 | MGnify/ENA primary metagenome ERZ772865 (study PRJEB29015, sample SAMEA2737722) | human gut metagenome | biome: human gut; feature: human-associated habitat; material: faeces | place: China | collected 2012 ...
TCCGTAATTATGCCGTCAGCAAACGCACCGTTCACATAGTTATTCAGATTTCCAACGGCAGTATTAGCGTACTTTGCGCTCTCAACGGCCGTGTTGGCGGTGTTCTGTGCTTGAGTTATCAGATTGTTCACATCTCCCCATTCGCTAAGTTCGTATAAGCCCGATGAACCGGATTTGAATGTTATTTTTCCGGATATGATACCTTTCAATAAATCAAAATAAGTGTTCCCGTCTGTGGAAACAATTTTGTCAGTGGTCACACGTCCAGGCAAAATTTCTGAAAAACCGTATAGAGTGACAAAACTCCTTTCCCCTTCATATTCACTATTTAATATTCCGGTAAGAAAATGATAATAGCCTTGTACTTGCTCTAATTTTATGGCGGTTTCGCTCAAAAGGAAACTTCCTGCAGAAGTTGATTTGTTGGCCTTTATATACAAGTAGTATTTTTTCTCCGGTTCAAACAATGATGGCGAGTTATACTCTGATATATCCCAATATTTATACTCATTCGCCTTGTGGCTTGCAGAAAGAGTGTTAATTCCTAATGTCATATGCTGTATGATACCTGCCGGGCAATGAAGAACCATTGTTTCTTTATCATATGTAACAACATGGTTGACTGTTACGGGATTGGTCTTACTGTTTACAAAACGGAATTGCAGGCTTTCATCTCCGACAAGAAGCTGCATAGTTTGAACAGCAACCGGGTTTATAGCTTCCGAGAAGTTCAACAAGGCATCCTCAAGCATCCCCATTGTTTCCTTGGCATCCCGGAATCTTCTTTTTGTAAATTTTAAGGCATCCTTGTATCTGTCTTCTATAACAACTTCATTCTGCCCCGGCTTATTCAATTCGCTGGATATGGAAGCTCCGACAGTCGTATTTGAAAGTTCGATTTCCGGTTTGTATGGCTGGTTTACATATCGCTTTACCCCGGTAATTCTGATAAGCGAGCCTTCCGGCATGAAATGTTCATCGGAGAACAGAACATAACCGCCCAATATAATTTTTCCACCTATCTGCAACCATCGTTTCTTGGCCCAAATGCCATCAAGTGTTCCGGTGAAAGTGAATTTCTTGTCTTCATGTTCATATAGGAATTTAGCCGCTTCCCGAAACATGTCCCAGCTTGCGCCCGTCTGCGTCTTATTGTCACATATATAAGAATCGGGCAACTGTATGCCAAAGACCGCATAGCTATCGCCGGGTTGTGGCGTGTATATTTTACCGTCCGGCATAGTAATGCCGTCTATTTCCTGGGGAACAATCTCAAACCGTTTTCCCGGCTTTGTCTTTCCCTGGACGGTAGTAGGCTTATGGTAATATTTAACCTCAAATTCCTTATCAGAGCCGGAAAGCATACCCGTTTGAAAAATTACGGTCATGTTTTCCCCATCAATCAAATAATCCTCAAAATCCAAACTGTCCGGTATTGAGTTGTCTATGAAATCATAAAGACTGTCTTCTGCATTGACTTCAATCACACTGCTTACAGTCCCTACACGGCTGGGGTATATTTCGGAACAATCCAAGCTGTCTTCATGCCCGGTGGTTAACGCCTTGTCCGCACGCATAACTGAAAGCCCGTCGGAAGAAGACTTGTATGTTCGTCCTTCATAGGTTAATGTTTGTGATTTCGGCAAAAGAAGCTCTTTACTTCCGTATTTGCTGAAATCTATATTTCTGTCTGTCCCTTGTACCAAAATGATTTCAACCGGAATATCGCCGGATTCACGCCCGACACCAGTCTTGAAGCCGTTACCTTTTCCATACGAAAGCACAAGCGGGCTACTCTTGTTGTACTCAACTTTCCGTAGATGAACGGTCTTATTGATTATCTGCCATTCTGTCCCTATTTGATTGGCAAAGTCGTTTAGCCCGTCAAGAATGTAGGTATGGTTGTATTCAAATGTTACTTCCTTGCCTTCGACACATTCTCCGACTTTCCATCCGCTGCTTCTCCGGTTGGCATTGGCAACAAACAACTCAAGATGTTCTCGAGGCGTTGCCGTATATGAGAATTTTATCCGGTTGTCAACTGTATTGCGTATTTTCCACAGTTTTAAATCTGACTGGTCCGTTTCCAACAGCAAAGTGTATTCATATTTTCGGGTCCCTTCTTTGGTAAAATTGCTGTCCTTTTTCAACGAATAACGCTCACCGGCAAAATCACAATATGAACCTACCGGGATTTTAATGTATTTCTCCGAAGAAAAATACAGTGTCAAGCTGTTTTCACCCATGACAGAATTATATGAATAACTATCATCCGTAACCGGAAGGATTATTTTTTCATTTCCATTGTATAGCGTAATCATAGCTGTTACCTTTTATTCCGGCGTGCTTTGTCGAACATCTTTTCAAGTTCCCTTTCTGTGGGTACAAAAGCATCATCCGGCGCGTCAATTAAATAATAAGCCCTATCATCACCGACAGAAAACATACAACATTCTATCGGGAAAACTACTTCTCCGGTATCTTGCTGGTGTTCCCGGCAGTCCTCAAGAAAGTTGGTTAACACCTCCGAAGAATGCCATGTGACACATAAGACACCCGAAATTCGTAATTGCATGCGACAATAAAAGTCGCAGTTTCTGACATTACTTTTTTCCTCCTTCTTGAAATCAATAACATCAACCCTTACCCGTTTGTCTATGAGTTGGGTAACATCAATATAGGAGCCGCGAAAGCCGCCCCTATATTTTACGGAAATAGAACTTAACTTTGGCATTACTCACCTGCAAGAATTATATCAATCTGTTCTTTCTCAAATCCGTTTTCAGACAGAACATTTTCCCATTCTTCCTCAGTTGGTTCATGGTCCGCTTGAACTGCTACAAAATCAGCGCACGGGACGGCCACGATAGCGCGTTGCCCGTTGTCCTCTGCTGTTTCTTCCAACTCTACTTCGCGATGATTGTAAAACCTTCTGTATTCGTCTATTCCCGGTTGTGGTACTGGCAATTTCATAGCCTTTACCTCTTTTTCCCTTGGCATATCTGTCGATGCGCCGAAAAACTTCACTGTGCTCATTTTTTAATTGTTTTAAAAGGTTATAACTATCACAATATTTTAACATACCTAAATAGCTGCAAACGCTGTTTCTCTCATACATCCCGTCAATGGCCGGATGTTTGTCAAAACAGTTAAGTTTACGCACGAAACGCATTGCTGTGGCCTTACGTAACCGGACGTTGTTTTTTCCTACTGCATATCCGCAAAAATCAATTCGCCGGGCTGAAACGGGAAACACCTCTATTTTTCCGAAAGTGATGCCGAATTGAGCCGCAAACTCTTTCATCTTTGGTATCCATTCTGCTGCCTTCTCCTTGGTTTCGCATAGAATAACCATATCATCCACATAACGGGAGTAATATTTCACACCAAGAATCTGCAATACAAAATAGTCAAAAGGTGTAAGATAATAATTCCCGTTGTTCTGTGAAGGCAAGGCCCCGATAGAAACACCAAGCTCGCTTTCCGGCTGGTAACTCATAATTATTTTCTCAAATAATTTCAAAGCCGCCTCACCCTTATATTTTCCGCGTATCAGCTCAACCAACTTTTGCTTGTTGATATTGGGATAATACTTCTTGGCATCCAGCTTTATAACATATTCAAAACCGCTTCGATGCAAGTCCTTACGCACTTGTTTATTGGCTTTCAATGTTCCTCTGCCTTTAATGCTTCCAAATGTCCGGTTTATGAATTTCTTATGAAGTGAGAAATGATAAACCAATGCTTGATGTACAATCCTATCTTCAATGCAAACAGTATGAATATGCCTCCATTTACCCTCGGTATACAACCAAAAGAAACGGCCAGTGTCCGGTTCCCATGTTCCATTTAGCAACCGCTTTTGCAGGCTCTTTAGGTTTGCTGTTAAATTCTTCTCAAAATCAATAACATCTCTGCGTTTGTCTTTTCCATCACCTATACTGCACAAACGCCAGGCATTATATAAGCTGTTAAAACTCGCTATCTCCTTTATATCGACAAATGTTCTTTTACCCATAACATTTCAATCTGTTTTACAGAAGTTGCTTCCTTCTGTTTGGGCGGCTTTCATACCTGCGTACAACTGCAACGCTACTAACCGACCATTTATGTAGCATATTTCACTCGCCTTTCGTGTTTTAAATCCTATCCGGGCGGCAGAAAATTTTCTGCAATTAGTGAGGCTGATTGCTCCCTGAGATTTTTTATTTCAATATCTTTACTTTCGCTGCTACAAAGCATTTAGGAGTTAGGGCACCCCCGTAGTTCGCGTTCGAGTTCGAGGCAACGTTGTTCGAATTCAAGACCGACACACCAAGCGCGGCACCGTTGTTCGCACTACCAACACCAGCGGGAGTGAGAGCAAAGCCCACGGGACGGGCAAGCCGCCCCGATTTCGATTTCAATTCTTTCGTTTTTCCGATTTTCAAGACCGATTTTGCTTCACTTCGTTACGCCACTACCGCACCATCGGGAATCGTGTCTGTCGGGTCATCGGAAGCAAGGGCACCCCCGCAGGTCGCGGTCGAGGTCGAGGCAACGCTGGTCGAACCCAAGACCGACACACCAAGCGCGGCACCGGTGTGCGCACCACCAACACCAGCGGGAATATAGACTGTACCGGAACCAGGGGAAGCAACACGCCAAAATCTGTCACAATGTCCGGTTGTACTTGAACCTCCCAACATAGTAGGTATCAAAGTATCCTCAAAATCTTCAAGGATATAACCACCATCTGAATATCCGGATTGTACATTTGGCTCCTCACAGATAGATTCATAATCTGCGGTAACAGTAAAAGCTATCTTTGAAAGGTCCTTGCAACGGTACCAAACTCCATCCTTTTTCAAATATCCGGTTTCCCAAATCCAATACGGTCCGGAAAGCATATTCTCACGCCATAACCATTTGCAAGGCTTAACAGTGACTTGTGCTGAATCGGAGTTTGATACATTGATGCTTTTTTCCCCCTTATGTCCGGAAATACTCATGGTTTCCCCAGTCTTATGGAATTGCCCATAGGAAGATTGGCCCCCGTTTGCCGCTTGTGTGAACTTTCCCCACCAATCCCACGTAACATTACTGATACCTGCAAATACGGATTGTGAGTTGAACGTCTTTTCAATCAGCCAAAAGTACATTCTATACACTTCACGGTCCTGCGTTGCAATCTCACGGAAATGGTCGCCAAGATTTTTCGCAAACTGGTGATATTGTGTCAAGTTATAATTTTGAGTGCTCCATTTTCCAGCATTAGACAAGAGAACCTGCTTGGAATCATGTGTTTCTACGGTTCCACCAAAAAGATTGAGAAAACGGCGACGAACATATTTGTATCCGCGGACCTTGTGAATTGAAAATTTGAATATCTTCTCATTAGTGGAAGCGTTGTATTCATATTTCCGGTAAAAGCCACCACATTGTAACATGGATTGCAACGTCCAGTCGTTTAATGTAGCGGGAAGGCCATCAGAAGTTTTTAATATGTCGTTCCCATTCAGATAAGCTACAATATTGCTGTTTCGGTCAATTAAAACCGGATAAGCCGTTGCTGCAATGTGGTTAATCATCTCCACATTGTCGATAATAACCGGGGTTGCACTCGTTTGCCCGCTGAAACGTTTGAGGGTTACACGGTTTAAAGGAACATCCGGGTAAACTCCGTTTGCATCGGGTGCCGCTGAAATAATTTCACTCACAGAACATTTTCGGCTCTGTCCGTCTTGTACGATTTCAAACAATTCACTGCCAGTTAAAGGGTTGGCAGGGTCCATCTCAGAAATTTTCATATTACATTGATATTTAAAAGTTTAACATTCTATTTCTTCCCCGTTTTCTGTTGTACGGGCAGTTCCATTTTCTGTTGTGCGAGCTTGTAATGCTCTGAATTTTACCGTTACTTGTTTCCAAAGGAATGACGATATTGTAGAAATCACATTGATAACAAGATTTCCGGCCTCTGTGGGGGATGAAACAACTCCATCCGGATTTATAGTACCGTTACCGCTTGCAATTTGGAAAATGACACTCTGATTGGCTGTCTTTGGGAATATCTGTTTTGTTAAGATAGGCGAAGAACCTACGACAGCATTAATCGTTTCTTGAACAACAAGTGTTGCGGGTATTCGGGCAAACACATTGACACCATCAATCTGCGAAACAAGGTCATAAGCGTCTTGTGCGGTTTTTGTGGCAGTTCTGACTTCCGAAAGAAGTTCCCGAAGGTTGGAAAGTTCCGTTTCTGTTTCAGAAATGAGGCTGCTGGCTGTGTCAGCGGCGGTATTGGCACTACTTGCAGCTGAATTTGCATTTGCGGCCTGCTGTGTAGCCTGCACAATAGCTGCTTCCGCTTTCTGAACCGCTTCCAAAGCCTTGTTTGTGGCCTCCAACGCTTTCTTTGCCGCTTCTGTAGCTTGTGAACCTTTAGCCAGGCATTTCCACCAGGTTGAATCGGTTATAGCGTGTCCGATATTACCATCTTTCAGAGAAAGATAGCAGCTATCATCTGTTACTATGAAATTGAACCTCTTATATGTTACAGAACTACTGTAAACGCCTTTATCCACAAAGGCTACTTGACCTAAATTTATAACTCCTCCAGCCATATATTATTTGAATTTAAAGTTTAGACATCCGTCAGCATCCAACTCGAACTGGTCTGCCGCTATATCATCTTGATAGGACATGTACAGACACATATCATCGTCCAATATCTCAAAAGAAGGATATAGTACACCGCCTTTTGCTAATATCCCGGTATCAACATACATTTTCTTGGATTCGTCCCACTTCCACCAGCTCCCGTTTTCCCCCATCTTGGGAGGGTTATCGGCGTGTTCTTTTGCCCGGTCAGCTTGTGTGTCAGCGTTCCCCGCCGCCTTATTAGCTTTCGTTGCGGCATTGTTTGCAGAGGAAGCGGCACTGTTTGCTGAATTGGTGGCGGTCACAGCGGCTTCCTTTATTTCTTCCAAATCCTCACGGGCATTGTCCGCATTGGTGGCGGCGGTATTGGCCTTTGCAGCCGCATTGTTGGCATTGGTTGTGGCGGTGTTCGCCGATACGGTTGCCTTGTCAGCGTTTCCCGCTGCCGTATTTGCTTTCGTAGCGGCACTGTTGGCAGAGGAAGCCGCACTGTTGGCTGAACCAGCCGCATTGTTCGCTTTTGTAGCAGCCTCCAAAGCCTTTTGGGCTGCGGAAACAGCATTCTCATAAGCAGTCTGAATATACTCCAAACTGACTTTTACACTTGTCTGTACACCGTTTATCAGCTTTACGCCGATTGTGTATAACCCTTTCAGATTATCCGCAAGGGTCAACTCGCTGATTTTTTTCTTTTTAATTGGCATAATCGTTCAAATCTATATAATACTCGCCATCCTCAGTAATAACCAGTTCATCCGCTTCTGTGGCAAGAAGGTACTCGACACCGTTTACCCGGAATGAAGTGAATGTAAGAGTAAGGCCAAACTCAAGCCACACTCTTCCGTCTGATAATAGCTGAAATCGGGATGTGGATAAACCGTTATAATAACATGGATATTCTTCTACAAACTCCCCGAAATAGAAATACCGTTCCGCATCTTCATACTCATATCCTTCATCATCAGTCTTTTTTGTTCGTTTTATCAAGTCATACACCAATGCGTTAAGATTGCGCCACATATTTTCCACATTCCGGCAACGCATCCAGCATTTGAGTGTAACATCCTTTTTCGAGAACACAACTTCTTGACCGTCATAAGTAACTCCGGACTGGCTGGGAATGTCAATCAGAAGGTTTTTCTTTACAGAAGGCGTCTTGATTATTTCCGTATTGGAACCGTCCAATATGAAAACCCCATAATCGGATAGTGGTTTCCCATCAATCTCATAGCCTTCTTGAGCAGGTATTCCACCGTCAAATATCGGCTCTGCATGAGTATATCCTTCCATCGGGAAATCATCGGAGAAGGACAAGGAAAACGTTTCGATATTCCGGTATATTTTTTTACCGGGATTGGAAACCAAACGCAGGCGGCGTACACACCCTGCCTCGACAAAATTGTACTCATGAAAGGCACCGTCAGAAATCAGAGAAATAAAGTCCGCTGTCTTAAAGTAATCACAGCAATAAAACGTTATACTGAACTCCATAGCATTCAAGACCGGGGAGGATAGGTCAACTTCCACACCGTCATATTCGGGCCATACATTTTCATCAAGCTCTTTAAAACCGGGAAAGGAGATAAGCCCGTTATAGCCGTTGTTTGCGACAAACAAGCCATAAACCGAATATGCATCCTTTCCGTCTATGTAGAATTTCCCTTTCATGGCATCACTTCTTTAAATTCACACCTCTTGTATTGATTGTGCCTAATTCCCGCTTTATGGAATCATTCTGTTCGATAACCTTTTCGGTCTTGTCGCACAAGTCCTTTGTATTTCTGTCAATGTTTGTCAGCTTTTCAAGAGCCTGCGAACTTACCGTAACAAGAACTTTCACATTCTCATTTATGGAATATGTATGCCCCTGCATCGCGGTTAACCGTCCGTTCGTTTCATTAACGCTGTCTTGGCTTGCTGTAATCCCGCTTTTAGAACTTGCCTTCCGTTCTTCTTCATCCGGCTGGAAAATATCAAAGCCTTTATCTGCCGCCATATTCTGATATTTCTTCAGAAGCTCATTATACATTCCTTGTTGGGAAAGGACATCATTTGTCAGCCCATCAAGAATTGATACATAGTTGTTGAATTTCTGTTCATCGGTCAGATTTTCATTCTGCATTACATCAAGCATACGCTCCTGGGCCTTTTCAATGTATGGTGCAATCGTTACAGTATAAATCATTTCTTTGGAAAGCTTCTCAAGCATGGATGAAACGCTTTTGTAGAAGGCTTCTCCAGCATCGGTCCCGTTACGGAAAGCGTCAACAAGGGCATCGCTCATTGTATTGCCAAGCTCACCGAAAATATCTGTCAAGTAATCCTTTACAACCTGCAACGCATCCTCAGCCTGCTGGCTTAAATCAATCAAGTTTTGCAATGCCGCTTTATCTTCGTCCGACATTGTTCGTGTGGATATGATTGTTTCAGCAAGGGAGGCATTGAACTTTCCGTTTTGCTCTATGAGTTCCGGATAAACATCAAGTATTGATGAATAAATGTCTTTTCCTTTGCCCCATCCAAACAACCCGGTTTTCTTGTGTCCCGTCTTTATTTCAATGTCGGCAAGTCCGGCATAAGCCTTCTTTAATTCCGCTTTGGCATCCTTAATGCCAAAGACCTTTTGAATGAAGCTTGTTTTACCTTGCTCTTTTTTCTGCTCGTAAGTTCCGGAAAGTTCTTTATTCAGTTCTTCTGTTGCTTCTTTCAGAACCTTAACCGCATTGGCAGCTTTCCCGTATTCGTCGGTCCCCAAAACCGTTGTAGCCTTCTCATATTCCAGGTTCTGTTGCATGAGAAGCAGGTTATATGAACGCTGCTGGGAAATAGCTTCATTCATGATTTCCTTCAATGCAGCCTTGTGGCGTGCATTGGCTGAGAAGGCCTTGCCAATCCAATTTACCGCTTCACCTACTGCGGCACCAATACCTCCCACTATGCCACCTTTGGCAAACCCTTGTCCGATATTGGAAATGGAGGACATTACTCCCTGCACTGTGTCCATCGCTTCCGACATGGAGGAATTTCCCATAGCGTCGAACATGTCGGAAAGATTTCCGGCAAGGTTGCCTACCATTCCGGCTGATTCAGCCGCAGCCTCGCCAATTTTGGCAAGTTTCGCTTCTGTTGATTTGTTTCCACTTCCTTCACCGGATTTAAACAACTCCTTTACACCTTTAATCAGAGCATCGAACGGGTTCTTTTTAACTCCTGCGGAATACAGTTCCTCAACGGCTTTCTGTATGGCCTTTATATCCTTAGGAGAAGCTTTCAGAGCCTTTAACTGTTCAGCCGTGAAGCCAAATTTGGGGGTTATGTCCTCGGCTTTAGTCTTGGATAAATAAGACAACAACTGTTCTGCAGAAGAAACTATTTTGTTTATTTCTGATACGGATTTATTGGATGCATCTTCGAACAATTTAATGAGTAAATCCGATGTTTTCTGCATTGATGCAATCTCTTCGTCATTGACGCTTTTAATCGCATCCTTACGTTTGGTTTCAAGTTCCGTAAGTGCTGTTTCTTTCATATCCTGTGGAATGTCTGTACCATCAGACCTTTTCCCGTTCTCAATGGCCTTACGTTCCGCATCATATTGTTTGTTTATTTCGGTACGGCGTTGCTCATAGCTTTTGTATTTGTCAAACAACTCTTTCAAGAGCTTGTCATTTGCTGTTTTTTGATAATCATTGGCAACATCAACATACTCTTTCAACTGCTTCTGTTGGGCAACGGACAAATCTGCGACAGTGGATTTCGGAGTGAATACAAGTCCCTTATCCTTATAATCCGGATTTCTGCTTATCCATTCTTCGCGCTCCTGCTCCTGCATTTCCTTAACCCATTGCTCCTCACGAAGTCTGTTCGCTTCAATCAGTCTGTCGTAGGTGAGGTCTATTTGTGCCTTTTCCTTCTCGTAACCTTCCTTCATTGCGTCAATCCTGGACTGACGAATATCAAATTCAGACTGTTTCTCTTGGTTTATGCGCTCCTTCTTGTATTCTTCAATCTTCTGCAAGCGTTCAGCCTGCTCCACCTTCATATGATTGGCCTCTTTCTGCTTTCTTGCAGCATCATTCTCCGTTTTGGAAAGCTTGGAACCGGTAGCACCGCCCAGGTCCTTGTATGCCTTTTCAGTTGTTTCTACATTCTTCTTGGCGGTTTCATACTGTTCTTTACTGAATTTTTCCTTGTCCTTCTCAATGGCGGCAAGTTCTTTTTTGGCAGTTTCCCATTTTTCCTTTGCTACTTTGAATGCTTCGGCATAAGTTGTGACCTTCTCCGGATTGAGTTTCTTGTTTCGTGCCGATACGACAGACTCAATAAGGGAACGTATGGTTTTAACATCATATATGGCTTCATCCGAAAGGGTCCCTTCAACATCAATGGGCAGTTTCATCTTCACTTTGGCATCATCTCCCAAAGAACCAATCTTTTTGCTCAAGACATCAATATAGTGCTGTAATTCGTCTGCATTTACATTCTTCAAACCGGATAGGAACTGTTCGGAAATATTTTCTCCGCGTTTCTGCAACATGGCATCGCGGGTGGCACGAAGTTCCTTCAATTTGTTCATATATCCCCCGTTGGCACCGGAATTAGCCTTTACAAGTGCCTCATATTTCGCTATCTCTTTTTCTATGAGAACGAAATCTGTTTTTTCCTTTACTCTTGCCCGCAGGTTATCTTCTTCATTTATCTGTTGTTTGAGTTTCAGAATATCTGCCAACTTGATGGATTCAATATCATATTGGGCAAAAATCTTAGGATATTCTTTTCTCAAAGCCGCCAAGCTCTGGCCGCGCTGGGTGTCGGACAATGCCGCATCACGTGCACTGTTTATCAGACGGTCTATTTCTTGTCTGCGTTTTTCTTCCGCTTCTGCCGCCTCTTTCTGTCTTTCATTGAAACGTGCCTGCGCCTTTTCCGCAGAGGTCGTAGAATCATGGAATGCCCATGCAGCCGTAACAACTGCCCCCAAAGCAACGGCTGCGAGCACATAAGGATTGGCAAGCATTGTGGCGTTAAGAAGTTTTTGAGCCTTCTCCGCAAGAAGAAGTGCTCTATAATTCAATGTTTGGGCTATAGTGTATCCTTTCTCCGCTTCGGTGGCAAGAATAACAGCAACCTTATACATGCCATAAGTCGCAATCATGCTGGCAAGAATGGTACCAAGTTTCTCGTAGTTCTTGACGGCAGTAGTTGCAAGTGAAATACCTTCGGAAATGATACCTTGTCCCTTTTCTCCCATGTCATTGAGAGCGTCTTGTATGGCTCCTTCCAAATTGGAGATGCTGCCCTTTATGCCCTTGCTCTGCTTCTCCAACATACCGTTGAATTTTCCACCTTTTGCGGTTGCATCCTCAAAAGCCTTGGCAACCATATCAGCGGAAATAGCTCCCTTTGACATTTCGTCTTTGAGAGTTTCCATTGATTTTCCGGTTGTTTCAGACATGGTTTTAAGCGGATTAAATCCGGCATTAACCATTTGCAGAAGTTCCTGACCCATGAGTCTTCCAGTAGCGGACATTTGAGCGAAAGCAAGAGCAAGAGAATTGAAACGTTCCGCATTTCCCATAGAAATGTCACCAATCTGTTTCAAAGTCGGCATCACTTTATCAAGACTTACACCAAACCCAAGGAGTAACTGCGCCCCTTTGCTCAAATCGTTTAAAAGTAACGGAGTTTCAACGGCAAACTTTTTCAGTTCAGAGAAAAAAGCAATAGCCTTATCCTTATTGCCGATAAGGGTTTCAAAGGATATTTGGAAACTTTCTATCTCACCGCGTGCGTCAATAATCGCCTTACCGAAGTCCTTAATCATTCCGGCTGTAAAATATCCGGCAATTCCGGCTCCGATTGTGCGGAAAGTCTTGTCAATCCTCTCACCTTCGGACACGGCTTTATTGCCGATGGACTGAAAGGCGTTTTCTGCCCGTCTTGCGTCCCGGAGCATCTGATTAATATCAAGCCCAAGGCTATAACTTTCTTTTCCGTTGTCAGTGTTCATTTTACCTCTTCCTCGTCTGCTAAATCTTTGAAATTATCCGGATTATTGGCATCAATACTATCGTCCCATTCATCCGTTTCTCCATCACTGTTGTAGGTTGGCAGGGAATAGCCGTACATTATCAGATTTTCATAACTCAATTCATTCAGAATGTAATCCGGGGATATTCCAAGATTCTTTGACATTCCGATAATTACGGCCCAAATACTGTCATTTAATTCGCTTTTTCCTTTGTTTTTCGCAGTATGTTCGCTTCGTTTAGGGAAATTATAATTCTGAAAAAAAAAGCGATATGCTGCATTTCAAGAGTGCTTGTAATAAGGGACAGCAATTCCTCATTCGTACATTCCTCAAGAAGCTCTTTCGCAAGCGGGGAACGGTTATCCACTTCCACTGTTTCAACCTTCTTGTATAGCCCGAAGAAACGTTTGGTAACAACTTCTTTTGTAGTGATGATATTCTTTTTGCCAAGTATCAGAGTGGCCGCGATATGACCGATGGCTTCGCAGTCCTTTGCATAGGCCAGTACATACGTCAATACCTCATGCCTTCCTTCAATGAAAGGTGCCAAGGGCAATGTGGCGATATACTTTGAAACTTCAATGATAGTGGCGGCAGAAGGACGGGAAACAGTATAAGCCTTGCCATTCAAGTTAACCTTTAAAGGTTCCTGCAGGACAGTATCTGCAACATACTTTTCAACTGTATCATTCATAATATACGTTTTTAATTAGTGGGCTTCCGGGAATCGAACCCGGCTTTCACCTTAACGCGGCGCGTCCTATCCGATGAACGAAAGCCCTGCCTTTATGCTCCGGCTTGAACTACTGGAACAATTGTTTCCTTTCCATCTGCGGAAATAGTAATCTCTGCGGTGCGTTCATCACCACTGTTGGCGGTGACTTTGGCTGTAACCGTCTTGGATGAAACTGAAACTGTACACCAACTTGCGGATGATTTTGCAGTGACGGTTCCCGTCGCTGTGGCGGTAATGGTTTTGCCGGTTGAATCAACCGCATTTGTAAAGTTCAAAGAAGTAGGAGCGACTGTCAGCTTATTTTTTTTTTTGAATCTTGAATACCAAACGTCAGTTGCGCCCTTCAAGATTTCAAATTCAATATCTGCATAGTTTCCTTCTTCTTCACTCCACCCAGGCTTGTAACTGATATTTGTCTTTGGTGCCTTTATGCCGACAGCCCCGACGTTCTTTGGAGTAAGTCTTACGGACCAGTCACCGTCAACGACGTGGGTCTTTACGTTGAAATCATCACCGGATACAGCGCCAATTCCAAGCATAGTCAAAAGTTCATCGTCCGGTTCAATCACACGGGTTTTAAGGAGAAAACCACCCTCAAGCTGTTCTTTCGCTACGGTCTTTCCTCCCGTTGCCTTCGCCTCAAGAGTATCGCCGTCCGAAGGTTCCAACGTTGATGATTTGTCCTTGATTACCCCTATATCGGTAAGGCTGGATGCCATTGCATCATTTTCGCCCGTCTTTCCGATTTCAATGGTACATTCGGACCATGCCATGATTTTCTTTTTTGAAGCCATACTGTTTTATATTAAAAGGTTATTCTTTCAATTTCTAAATTAACATTTACAAAGTGCTGTTTCATATCCGGTTCCGCGAAACTGTCCGTCAACTTGTATAGACGGAAGGAGTATTCTTCGAACAGAGCATCGTTTAGGGCTTCAACAATGGTTTCGTCATGGTCTGCCAGTTCCTTTAGCCGCGTTTTGTCCTCAACCAAGTTTCCCGTGCCGTTATTTATGTCCGGTACATAGATGTTGATATGAGCGCGTATAGTCTGAATCTGTTCAGAATCACCACCGGAAATGGCAATTACCGCATCTTCGGAGCTTGAATCAAGAGGTCTTGTCCCTTTCTTATATAAAGCTCCTTTTATGATACCTGGAAGGACATCTACAAGTGTATTGTAAATATCATCCTCAATGCTCAATGCGCTTTTCTTTCCCATTATTTGAATCCTAATCGTTTTAGTGTTCTGCGTACCAACTTTTTGGCCATTATTTCAGAAGTGTCAAGTACATTAAGTCCTTTGGCTTCCACATAGGCCGCATAGTCCATACCAGCGACAACTATCAATACAATGCCAGCCGGATTTTGAGAAATCAGTTGGTTCATTAGTTTTCTACCGGATGCCGGGCCTTTTGTAGCAGTCGGTTTGACAGCCTCAAAACCGCCTTGATGCACTACTGAACCATTGTAAAGTATACAATACCCGGTTGAACTTCGCAGATTTCCAGTTTGGTCGGTATATCGACGCTTGGTCCTCGCTTCCCGGACACATTCAAGACCGACGTAATTAAGCATCTGTATCAATGCAGAAATCCTAAAGCGGATACGGCTTTCAACATAGCTTCTGAATTGATTTTCCGGTGAGTTCCTATGTATCGGCATACTTTATTCAACTGTTATTCTTACATTTCCTACGACATCGAGAAAGTGTATGTCCTGCACCCGGAATTTACCAACCTTTGCACCACGAGCAGTATTCAGTATGATATATTCAGCATCGAACTCCTGCATGTCAATCAGAACAACGAATTTGGCGCGGGTGAATGTACCGCCTTCGTAGCGTCCTAAATGGTCGTTCTTATTCGTTGTGAAATTACATGGAATATGTTTGCCGGAGGTTTCTTTAACCTCTACCGGGTTGCCGTTCTTAAAACCGCCACCCGTATATTCCACTATCTGTAAAGTTCCGTTTGCTATGACCATGATTACAAATCTTCTCCTTGATAACCGTAAACACCGTAATTGCTTCCTTCCAATTTCTTGCGGATAGAACCAGCCTTCAATTTGAATCGGTTTCTTTCATCATTGGAGAAAGTATATGAGATACCCGCCTGGGATATGTTCGGAGCTTCGGAAAGAAAATCGTATATGCCAGCCTTGGCAAGCATGAAAGATTTACTTTTCCTAATTTCCGGTGTAACCAACTCGTCCGGATTCAACCCGGAATCCTCGGCCACCTCTTCAATGATGGCCGGAGGAATCGGATAGTTTGATATACTTCTTAATGAATTAGAAATAGTTCCCATAGCATACTATTTAGGCCGCATCGCCGTCATTCCAGCTCGTAGCCATAGTATTGATGAATACCAATGACTTTCTTCCGGTTAAAGCAGGCTGAACATAAGCCTCTGACATAGTAACCTCAAGCATCGGGTTTACATCGGAGTAAACCGTCATTTTATAGTATGAACCGTGAGTTTGCAATGCCCCCGTACCCTTAACCAATGGAACGGGCTTGAAGTACGTGTAGCCCAAACGCGCTTCGGCTGAAAGGGTACATACATTCTCATTCCAAGGTTTGATGGTTTCCCGGTTTCCGTCCTTCTGCTCAATCGTAGCATAAGTATCAATAACGAGAATTTGGGGAGCTTTCTTTTTGCGCATATAGCGGTTGATAGTGTCAATATCAACATCATCTATACTTTCAAGACCTACAGCTTTCATCACTACACCGGCAACACGCTTGATGGTCTTTTTCTGTGCACAGAGAAGGTCAAATGCCGACTGTTCCATGATTGCATACTGCGGCTTTCTTCCACCTTTCTTAGACACTATTTTTTGGCCTCTCATAATGTCGGCCAAACCATCGGCAGTTTCCAGGTTATCCCATTTGACTGCTGCACCGATGAAGTTTTCTTCCGGAACATTGAAATTGATTTCATCCTGCTCGGCCATATCTCCATCTATTTTCGCAGTCAAGACCTGCTTTCCGCGAGAACCGATACGCATTGCGTCAATTTCAACACGATAATCCATACCGTCACCGCAAAACTTCACATCATCATAAGTCATATCAACAAGATGCTGGGCAGTGGATGGGTCATCGCTAACGGCTGCAATGGCCTGCAAGTCGTTGTATTCGTTAATCTGAATTTCGTCTTTCTCGCGCGAAATCTCAATTTTTCCTAATGTACCGCTCCATGAACCAACCTTTTTGCGGGTTTTCTTCGGAGCTTTCGTGTTGAAGGCAACACGGTCAGCAGATACGGGAATACCCTCATCCCCTTCAATTCCTTTAAGGTCGAATTTGGGAGTATATTTCAGAGGGAAAAGCTGCGGCCATGCAAGCCCTAAACCGGGCACGTATGAATTGACTTCCAACTCCAAACCGGGTTGGTCGATGTCAAACAAAGGAGCGTTCATCTGTCCCATAGTTATACACATTTAATAGTTGGTAACATGGCTTCAATATCCTTACCGATACAAGCCGTTTCCTTTCTCACATTTGCGCCATTAATCAGACGCACTGGCTGTTCACCCTTGCCGCCGAAAATCTTGTTTCCAAGAATGTATTCGGGGGTATAAATTGGTGTAGCAGCAGAAGCATGGGCCGCTTTTGCTTGATAAAGGCTTTCACCTTTCTTTATTACAACTCCCATAGTTACGGTAACTACATCTTTATCATTTGCCGATGTGTCTACCTTGGTACAAGCAACCGCTTTTTTACCATAGCCCAAAACATCACCGGAAACGATACCGCTTCCTTTGGCTATGTTGATAGTGCTATCCTCGGCGCCTACATCAGCAAGCAAACGGTATGACTTAATTACCGCATATTTCCCATCGGAGTTCAAGCCTACCGCAGTAGTTTCGGGAGCATCAAAACCCGGCTCGGCAACAAGACCGCCGCCCGGCTTTTCAGCAAACACTTGTTCAATACGAATCGGGTCTGCCGCTTCTGCTTCGTTGTAAGAAAATCTATCTTTCATTACTACTCACTTGTTTTTGGTAGCCCAACAATGGCCGGGGCAACCGTTTCGGCCTTTCTTGCATTCACTCGCGCTTGAACGAATGGACTTGGTTTCCCGTCATTCCCTGCGCTTGCACCAGTTTTTGGCCTTCCGACAACACCATCGCTTGCAGCCTGGCTGGTTGTTGCATCTTCAATGTCAGGAGTGATTTCTTCAATCCATTCATTAAAATCCGCATCATCCTTGAACTGCATACGGTTAAAGTTCTTCAAGTAGGTCGCTTTTGTTTTTTCGGGTGCATCTTTCAATAGTGCATCCAAAGTAGCCTTCCGGGTATCGGCAACTTTTCCTGCCTTCATCGCCGACAGTTCTTCTTTCAATGCGTTGTTTGATTGAATAAGGGCTTTAGCCCAAGCCGGAACATCTTCATTACCCGTATTACTTTCTGTTTTGTCAACTTTACCGTTTCCGGCATTTGTTCCACCTTTCCCATCTTCGTTTCCTTCACTTCCGGTTTCTTCATCTGGGTCGGCGGGTTTACCGTCTTTCAGACCATATTTTTCCTCATAGTTCTTTATAGCCTTCTCCTTTGCATCAGTCACCCGGCTATCTGAATAGCTATCAATCACTTGTTGTAGAGTAAGTTCCTCGACATAAGTTTTGGCTTCCTCTTCATTCTTTACAGTCTTTACGGCTGTTGCCGCTATCCTGCTCAATACTTTTTCGTCTATCCCAGCAAACTTGGTTTTCAACGAATCCAAGATAAAACGTTTTATGCTCATATTAAATCACCTAATTAGTTTATACAAAACTAATGGATATTTGCCTTTTAGCTTATATAATAAGCTTTTATTTAGCACGATTTATTTAATTAAGAACTTAACAAGCAAAAGTAAACGAATATAAATAACATGAAAAGGTTATAAAAATATTTGACACAAATATTGCTATTTTAAAATAACTTTCTATATTCGCCATGTGCTTAACAATGAGACACTTAGAACTTAAATTCACAACAACAATGAAAAAAGGTATTCTAAACTACACGAAAACATTCATCAATCGCAACTTCCGTATGAAAGTCTATGGAGTAGATGAAAACGGGAACCGGATTAATAAACTGGTAGGCGTTGCCGGATTAATCGCTCTCATCGGAATTGAGCTTCTGAATAAATTTATTGACCGGGCTTTGAAGGCAGGCCTTGACAAATGCGTATGTAAATTAAGACGCGGATTGCAGGTGTCATTTTATAACAAGTAATCGAATAATTATGACAAGGAATATCATCAAAGAAGTTAGTTACAAAGGTCATACAATCACAGTGTTTGAAGACGACTTTCATCAAGAGTTTGTAATCATAGATAGAAATTACTCAAAACTATATGACAGTATCGCAGATGCAAAGAGAGTTATTAGAGGCGAACAATCTTATTACGAAGTAAGATAAATTCAAATAGCAGAGCGAAAGCCCTGCATAAATCAACAACGCAATGAAACAATATACAGTATATTTCACTGAGCCTGTATGCCATAAATACATTGGTGACAAGTTCAACAAGGAACTAAAGAGATGGGAACACGATGTCGAGTGCGAAGATTGGAAAGACACTTTCACGTTCTACTCTCTTGCTCTGGCAAAGAAACTCATAAGAGCCAATCTTGATAAGTACAAGGGTTCTTGTATTACAAAGATTTGGGCAAACGGAGATTGGGAAAACCTTGGGGAAATAAACCTCAAAGGCTCTAACAAGACATTCGTTGCAAACACCAAACAAAAGAAAGCAAATTATTGATAGGGCACGCCCGGTCTAACCAGCCGGGCAAAACTCCACAACAACATGGAAAATCAAGTAATTTTAAGTAAAAAGAACTGCCATAGAGCAGCGACTGTTAGACAAATAGAGCATCCGGAATACGGAGAATGGCTTTTTGAATGGAGAGGACAAGACTTAGGCGGGAATATGATGCGTAGAGATTATGCGCATATTGCATCAAGACCGGGTTTTGGTGATTCTATTGTGATATATGACGATGAACTTGCAATGTGGGAAATCCTTTCATGGAAGTATGAAGTAAACCTTGAAGAACTTTGGGAAGCGGCTTACAATGCCTTCTACTCTACAAGTTTTGTCCCGGATGAACGCGCCACACAGTACATTCGCGATTATGAAAAGGAATTGAACTCTGACCTCGCAAATATGCCGGAAAGCGAGAAGGAACGTTACATCACGAAGTATAAGGATTGGGTTCGTACTCTGTTTAACAAACATTCCCGTATAATGAGCGCGATGATTACCGGGCCGGCGCGTTTTCCCACTCGTAGAAATGAGAAGGCCAACAATTCTTACGGTGCATCATGCAGGGAGTTCAGAGAATGGCGGGAAAAAGCTCTCAAAGCAATTGCCCGCCGGATTGAAGAAGCTAAACCATCCGAACAGAGAAAAAACGAAGAATGGATGCGGCTCAAACGCTCAATTTATTCTTCCGCTTGCACAATCAAGGGTATCAATGAAGGAACTGAAAGAGGGTATAACAAGGCTCTGTTTGTTTCCAGCATATACGGTAAAGTTGAAACATACGCAAAGCGAGGTGATGTTGCAACTGTAGAGAAAGCTATTGCTTATGTTCGCGAACTGAATAAGCAATCATCAATCATCACGGAACGTCACAAATTTTTTAAGCTCGTAGAGATGGCAAAAGTTGTGTGCAAGGCACAAGAAGAAAAGACGAACAAAGAAGATGTTGAGATTGAATTTGAAGGTGGAAAAGTGGTGAAAAACTTCTCCGAAGATAGGTTGCAAATAATCTTTCCCGGAAAACCGGATTCAGAAACTATTTCCAAGTTGAAAAGCAACGGGTTCCGTTGGTCGCCTCGTTTTATGGCATGGCAAAGGCAACTTACCGACAATTCTTACTACGCTTGTGCGCGTGTTGTTCCGGTCACTGTTGAACAATTAAAAACAGCATAATGAAAAAGGAAGTAATCAAGGCGGCTTGCAGGTAATTTCTTGCAGCCGTCAACACAATAACATTGTTTTCCTTTGTTTTTACGCAGAATAATATTCGTTCTTGATAAATTATCAAAGTGACAAACAAAAATATCAGAAATTGGGAAAATGGGAAAAATAACTAAATCTTACATCATTAAAGTAAAGTTCGCAGTTCCGGTTGAAGGAAAGCGGGAACACTTCTTTGGTTCTCTTGCCGCAATTTACGAGAAGTTCACTCCATTTCAGATAGGTTGTAAACTTCCGACTTTATGGAAAGCCGGGATTGAACCAGGCAATCCAAAGAATACAAGAAAATGCACCATCTCAAAACATGAGGTATTGCGCAAAGGACAACAGAAAAAAGGAAAGGAGTAAAGAATATGGGCGAAATAGCAGACAGCTTAATTAGCGGTGAATTTGATTTTATTACTGGTGAGTATTTAGGCGATGCAGTCGGTTATCCGAGAACGCACGCTTATGGCAGGCATGAATACATGCCATCGGTTGAAAAGAAGCCTACCAGCAAGGCGAATGTTTGTATAACGAATATGTGCAAAGATAGAGGTTTCAGTAACCGTGAAAAGATTGAACTTGTAGCCAAGTTCTTACATGGTAAAGGGTACAAGCAATTGCCTAATTTATCACATCAGTATAAAATCATTCACAGCCAGTACAAAAATGCTTTTAGAAAGTTTTTGGTTGAACAAGTAAAGCAAAGAAACAATGAGTAAATATGAATAGAAAGGAAGTAATATGGAAGCAAAATTATTAGAAAAAACATCTATCTCATTAGATGAAATATACAAAAATATTGAGGCAGCTAATAAACGCCATGAATACAAAGTATTTTATCCTCACTTTGTTTATTTCTCGGATGCGCTAAAATTAGAACTTATGAGAAAAGGATTTAAGGTTTATGTTGGAGAATGGCTTCACGGAGATAAAGGGTATATTATTGAATGGTAATTGATTAGAAATTAATTATGGCACATTATACATTTAATATTGTTAAATATGAATGGGCGTCGGACGAAGCTGGGGGGGGGCCTATAGAGATTATACAGATGATATGCCACTTCTCACTGTAGAAGCTGATAATTATATTGATGCTAAATCTAAAGTACTAAAACTTTATCCATCTGACAAGTATACGCACTTACTTATAGATACAGATGCGGAATATTGGCCCGATGATATATCAGTATTTTAGTTTAAAATGAAAAAGAAATGAGCGACAATGAGGAACTTAAAGAAATCCGTATCTGCGAAAATTGCGGAAAAGAATATGAGGTTAACGGATTCAATTGTTTTGCACCATTTTCAATGTGTGACACTTGCTATGATAACTACTTGATTGATAATTTTAATAAGCTTGAGTATGATTTTTAACTAATACCAAACAGATTATGAAAATCGAAAATTTTCCAAAATCAGACATGAAAGAAAGTCCTTTTTTTATGGTGTTTGTCGAAGGGGAGAACACTCCGACATATAAACACAAAAGTATTGAAAGTGCAGAGAATGAAGCAAAACGGCTGGCTGAAACATTGGATAAAAAGGCTTATGTCCTTTGTTCCGTTAAATCGTTTGAAGTCAGCAAATTCATAGTTAAGGATTGTAGGCCTATGATTGATGAGCTTCCGTTCTGACTACATCGTTAAAAAAGTGAAAGGGTAGCGATTTTGTTACCCTTTTATTTTGTAAAAAGTAACGTAATCGTTACTTTTGTAGCATTAAAAATAAAGAATAATATTTATGAGTGCAATAGACATCATACGTGGAATTCTAATTTATATGTACGGCCAAGACCACAACCCGCCCCACCTGCATATTAAAGACGGTGGCGAATGGTTTACTATAACCATAAAAGACAGAATGGTTGAAGGCAAAGGAAGTTCAAAGACAATCCGCGTTATCAATGAATATATTGATGAACACGAAACACAACTCCTTGAAATATGGGAGAAGGCACAAAAGGGAGATAAGATAGAAAAAATTAAACGATAAAATATAAACGATTATGATATTACAAGTTTTATCAGCAGATTATTTGGGAGGACACACCCTCTTGTGTACTTTCAATAATGGAGAAAAAAGAAAGGTGGATTTAACACCGCTTTTGAAACTTCCAGCATACAAAGAGTTGGAAGATGAAAATGAATTTATCCGATACGGAATAGACGGTACGATTTTTTGGGCAAATGGGGCTGATATAGCTCCTGAATATTTGTTAGAACATGGTGATGAAGCATAACGGATATGAAAGTAACGGCTATTGTGAAAAAAGGGAATGATGGATTTTATTCCATTTATTCGGAGAAAGAAATAAACCACTATAGCTTCGGTGGGTATGGTGAAAGTGTAGAAGCTGCAAAGGCTAATTTTATATTTAGTATAGATGAAGCAAAAGAAATGATAAAAAAAGAAATGGGAATGCTACCGGATGAATTTACCGATATGCAAGTAACGTTTAAATTTGATATAGCTTCCTTCTTTAACTACTTTGATTGGATTAATGTCAGTAAGTTTGCCCAATATGCAGGCATAAATGAAAGTAAAATGAGACAGTATAAGAGTGGTGTAGCTTATGCAGGAGAAAGAACCACTAATAAGATACTGAAAGCTATAAAAAAAATGGGGGCTGAATTAAGTGCGGCCTCTTTATAATCAGAGACTTTTAGACAAAGTTTACCCGTGTAGGATTATTCTTACACGGGTTTCTTTTTACGCAGCCGCCTTGTAGAATTGTTCGTTGTCCTTCAAGAAATACGGCAATGTCCCTTTCGCGGTCATCTTCTTTATTCGCTCTTGGTTTTCTCTGCACCATACCTTGAACTTTTGCGGAACCTTCTTTATTCGGCCCTTGAATTGATAATTAGAAACATCTTCGCCAGCAAGAATAGCTTCTTCATATTTGATAAAGTCCTCAAACTTGGGTGTAATAGGAACCGCTACACATCGGCATTGCGGATGCCAGCCTACAAATTTGAACGTTTTCGGATATTTCCCGGCCAATTCGTCACAAATATCCGTTACCGGGTGATTGTTTGAAAGGATGATTTCAAATCCCAAAACAAGGGCATTTCCTTTCCAATTCTCGTAATCTGCCGTATGGTAGGCAATGTTCACTTCGCTGCGCGACAATCGCATTGCGTTTTTATAAGATGAACGGTACACGCCTTGGCCGGGATGATAGTTCTTTGCACGTTGGGATAAAACAAGGTTTCCGTGTTTGTCCCGCACTCTCCGAAACAGTTTCTTAGGTTCTTTCAAATAGCGCCGTATGTCCCGGCTTAATGCCGCCGCACTCCGTCCATCCCCCAAAGCAATATCCAAAGCAAGCTCAAATTCAGAAATACCACTATCAACTATTTTCCAAATCCGCGAAGATAATCCCATGCCGTTTATTTTCCTGGTCTGAAACGATTTAAAAGCCTCCAAATTTCGTGGTTTAAATTGCGAAATTTGCGCTTTTGTCAGTCGGCTTGATAAAGTTATTTCATCAACCCAAGAATCGTTCTTATCGCAGCTTAAATTCCACGCTTCCTCATTACCCTTCGTTATTGTTTCATAAATTCCTTGATGTAATTTCTCAAACAGTTTGTCAACACGTGACTTTAATCCCGGAAAATCATCAAAGGAGAAAGGCTTTTCCCCGGTGAATCCGGAACGCTCGCCAATTTGGGCAATTTCTTTGATGATTTCCGAGTATAGGGTATCTATCTCACGCGCAATTCTATTAAGGTTAGCGATATGTTTCTTATCGAATTTACTTGCTTCCATAATAAATCAATCAGATAGTAGGTTCCTCTATTGCGGACATATTCTCTTGTGCTTCTTCCGCTTCTATCTGCGCAATTTCTTCATCCACATCGTCAACTATTCCAAGTTTCTTGATAGCGGTTCTCCTTGAAACTATTGCTTTTCCATTGGTAGCGTTTGAGAAATTGTTAATCTGTTCCGCATCATCCTTAATGTTGTATGGGGTAATGATTACCTCAACATCCATATTGTCAATCGCACTAACTAATGACGGGTACATCTTTTTCATGAAGGCTTTCACTACATTTATTTCCCGACTAAACACGTCAAGCCATATGCCGCTTTCATCGGTAACTTTCAACTGGCCGTCAATAAACATCATTTTCCGGGCTTCACCGGACATGGGGGAGGCTTTCATGCTTTCCATCGACATATCCGGCAATTGCAGTTGAACAAAGAAATTCTTACGGATATTCTCAACATGGAATTTTAGGCTTTCAATAGCTTGTTCCCATGTCTGATAACCCGCTTTCGCATTTGCCGGATAATGAAGGACATTCCTGGAAGTCCTATCATCATTGGGTTCCTTACCGCTTTTTATATCATCATCTGAGAACACTACCCAATTAGGCTTGCTATTCTTACGCAGATAGTTCCCATTTCGGGATAGTGACCATTCTGCCTCAAACAAATTCTTACTTTCATCCTCCCATATGGGTTCCGGACGGGTGCCATATACGCCTGCAATCTTCCCAATTTTGATGTCTTCGTTAAGTTCCTCAATCCATTCGCTTCTACGTCCCGACTGCACCCACCGAACATGCTTGTGGTCTGTATAGGTTTCAAAGTAGGTTGTTTTCTCTTTCCTCACTTCACGGGTGTATTGAATGGAAAGAGCAATCATATCGTCATATTCATCAAACAACGGATATAACAAATCTCCCTTCATGGGGGAATAGGTCTTACACCGCAGCTTTAAACTACTTTTTTCCCCTCCATATACAGCTTCTTGAATTTGGCTATACCATATTGTGGCAAATTCACAAGAGGCGTACAGATAGCGTCCGCGTTCGATATTGACACTGTTTATTTTGTTCTTGTCAAATATCCCCTCCATAATCTTGGCAACCTTCTTTTCGCTGTCATTCTTAGCGTTGTACACACGTTTGACCGGAATACCAAATGCAAGCTCCGTCATGCGTTTTACTGCCAGTTTTTGTAATCCCATAGTGATACGACACATACGGATAAGCTCACCCTTCTTGTTTACGAAGTCACGGTAGGTCTTGTCCGTCATTACCGGGTGATATTTCGGTTCGTATTCTTTTTCAAGCTTGCTCCAAGGTGGTACGGAAACAGTCTTGAATTTCAAATCCTCAATTATCTGCGACGGTATCCGTGCGCTGTTTAGAATTTCATCAATCGTTTTCATAAGTTATGTCTTTAATAAAGTTCATCTTCCAAATCTTCTTCGTATCTGTCGTAAGCGTCTTCATGTACGAGTTGTACAGGATAAAAGGTATTGGCAAGTGCGTCAAATTCATCCGTGGAGAAGCCCAGCCGTTCTTTTATGTCCTCTTTAGGCTCAATGATTATTCTTCCACTTCCCATGAAGCTAAACTTGATTTCTGTCGCTTCTTCGGCGAAAGTTCCACCTGGCGGCAGCATGGCATTCATACCGTTGTCCGGGTTCAACCAATCGCGGACACACCAAAAGAGATAGGCGCGCATATTGGCAAACGTGTATTGTCTGGTTATATCCGTCAATTCCTTGCCGCTTTTGGTCTTGGACCCCTCACTGTATTTACAACTATGAATATTGGCCTTTTTAGTATTCAGTCCTTCTTCGTCGCACACCTCAAGACAGCGCGAATAAACACCCGCACCTTCCCCGATAGTATCAATGAATATCATTGTTCCAGTTGTATTCTTGGTTACATTCATGGCCTTCCCTGCAACTTTCATGTGGTCGGCTCTTCCACCGGAATTGTGTTTGTCGAACTTCTCAACGTAGTTGTTGTACCGGAAACAGTAAACGGAGCAGTCGCGTCCCATTCCTGCGACATCCACACCCAAACGACAGTAGTTGCGGTTCCCAAGATGATAATTTTTCCATCGTTCCTGCGCAAGTTCAATCCATTGTAACGGTATCAATGAATCTTCATCGACTTTAGGAAACTGGCCCAGCACCTTTTTTCTGAACAGGTCCGAAGGACGGTACCATTGTCCCTCAAATTCAAAATCATTTTCTTTTTCCGATATATCTTCTGTTCTGATTGGTTCACACCAAATCTCAACCCTTTCTTTCACCCATTCATAATCCACCTGGCCGGGAATGATATTTTTCTTTTCCCTCACATTGGGGGCAGTAAGGCTATTGAGGCAGAATTTTTTCCATCGTTTTGCCTTTTGGCTGCGTGCCGCATATCCGATATTCGTATTGGGGTTAAAGACAAGTAGGAGACACGAATCACCCTGCAAGTTACCTTCAATGGCCTCGAATGTATCATCAACAATACCCGTAGCTTCCGTGACGATAAAGAACGTGTGCACAGCGTGGAATCCGGACCACGCCTCATGGTTGTTCTCATCAGCCTTGAATCCCGTTAGGAACCATTCATCATTGTCAGTTCTTATATCATAAGCATTCAATCTTCCGGGAAGGACAAAATTACGGCGTTTTGCACGATTGTAAAGCCGGGAAACTTCCGGCATCATGATATTCTTCACTTGTCTGTCTGTTGGGGCTGTCAGCGCAACTTTGGCATTCTCAATAAGTTCCCCCTTTGTGTTCCATCGTGGTTTCAGATAGAGCCAGCAAACAGCGCAACATGCAGCCACGAAGTCCTTGCCACGAGCAGTACCGGAACGGACGGAAACAAGTTTGTTTGTCTGTACAGCCGTAACAATGGCCTGCTGTTCCTCGTCAAGAGTTACCCCAAGAACCTCTTTGATGAATTTGTTCCAATCTGCCCTCCATGATGCGAATAAAACGGCGGCACGTTTCTTTATGTCAGCCTCATTTTTCCTCATTATCTACAATTCCGGTTTCCATTAAAAGAGCTTCAAAGGACATTCCTCCGGAAATATCTTTCTTTTCCGGAGCATACAGCCCAAGAAGCTTTCTACGTTCAATCAGAGCCTTATGAATTATATCAAGATAGCGCGGGTCCCCCGTACATACAACCTCTTTGCTTGACTGTTCCATTTGTACGGTAATGATTTCCTCCGATTTGGTATCACTGCCTTCATCATCGCTTTTTTTCACCAAATCACTGGGAACACCTTTCTGTTTACTGTTCCTGGTTGTGTAATCCTCTTTGGATTTCTCCCAAGCAGCCCAGGCCTCCTTTACAATCGCGTCAAGCCTTTCAAGTTCTAACTGCAAGGCCAAGTCTGTGTTTTCGATACGGGTTTCCCGCCATTCCTGCAGAAGTCTGTTAACATCCTTGCTTACAGTACGAAGTGAATAAGAAGACAAGTCAAGCCGGGCCATTACTTCATCGCGGATTTCCCGGTAGGAATAGCCGCGCTTGTACAGCTCTGATATAATGTCCAACCGGACAATCTGCGCTTGCCGGTAGTCTTTCATTTTCTTTGCTTTCTTCTTCTCTGTTTCTGCCATTATTCGTGACCGTTATACTTGTATATCAGATTTTCTTCTTCATCCTTCCCAACGGGAAGCAGGACACCTTCAAATAGTTTGTATGGACTTTGCCCCGCCTGCGGATTATTCCAAAGCCAACGCATGTAGTCAGCCATTGTCATTGTGTCAAATTTCGCTTTCTTTTCCGAGCTATTGGTATTGAAACCTATTGCGCGAATCCATTCAAAGCCGCCTACCAGTTTTTCAATATCCCCTTTTATATCCGGCCAATGTACATAGCCATTTTCCTTTGCTATCTGTAATGCCTCGCACCATTGCCCGCGTGAATAGTTCCAGGAAGAAGGAAGGCCACAACATGAACCGTTACAGCACAATTCCTTGAAATGCGCATCGGAAACGTAGAAGCGCATCCCGACCTCTTCGCAAAGTGCTTTCATGTTTTTAAAAAAAGGTTCTTTCACTTTCCGGTTCAGACGAAGATAGCCGGATGATACGCTATATTTGCGGTAGAACTCCATGACATCAAATCCGCATAGCTCGTTGAAAGTAGGCATAAAGGCTTTCAAGGTTGGGGAACGTTGCTCAACGCAAAAGAACTCCGTACTCATGGCCATTGCTCCTCTGTTGGCGGCTTCACGGATAAGGTCAAGGTATGTTGGTGTTGATACTCCGATAATGAAAGGCCGGAGCCGGAGCGTCGCACCTCCGGCATCAGCATTTGCAATCCTTTCCAGCGCGTCAAGACGCTCTTTGGGAGATGGTACACCTTTCTCGATGATATGCGCCTTCTGTTCGTCCAGCGTAATGATGGAAAATTTGAAGTTCCAATTCTTCTGTCCGCGTATAAGGTCCATATAACGCTCATCTTTCGTGAACCATGTAGCCTTTGTTGAGAAACACAAAGGATAATTGATTTCTTTAAAAAAACGAAGTAATTCAAGAGTAATGCCGCGGGTACGCTCAAAGCCGTCGAATTGGTCAGATAAACCGCCCCATTGCATAACCTTCCGCTGCTTGATGTACTCTTTGAACTGGCCTCCATACTTATCCGGGTCCGAAAACATCTTTTTTATTTTTTCAACAGATACGCTGTGAACTTCTTTATGCAAATATGCCTCTTTGCTATCGCCTACGGCACGTTGAAACTGCGAAAAACAATACAAGCAGCCAAATGAACAATTTGAATACGTGTCGAATGTCATTGGCATACTGCAATCTGCAATTTCGTTGCTCCATCTTGGTGACTGATAATATTTTGCCATTGTTCTTATTAATTAATGCTATGATTGTCTGCACTTTATCCATTTTTGCAAATAGAACGCAGCTTGATACAAATTTGCTCTATTTCTTCTTCAACTGTCATAATGCCGGTGTTGAAGCAAAGAACGGGTACGCCTATTTCTGCCCATTTTCCCGCAGCTTGGCAAGCTCTTTTCTGCTTTGGCAATGTCTGATATGAAACCCCTTTTTTCCCCCGAAGAAGCAACCGGGAATGAATTGTTTTACTGTCTGCATAAAGGAATACAATCAGATGTCTTTGGGCTTTGAACATCGCATCTGTGAGATTCATCCCGAAAGTATCAAGATACGAACCTTCACAGAAAATTACTTCACATCTTTCAAGGCCTTTGGCAACGACATCGGGAAGAACGCGGGTACAGTTTAATGCGTCTACACCTCCGAAGCGGTTTTCATCTCTGTATCGTCCGGCAAAACATACTCTTGAATCATTGCAAAAGGTTAGTTCTTTCGCTGTTTCTTTGATACCGCCGAACCGTTCTATCAGAGCTTTGGCAAGCGTTGTTTTCCCAACACTATTTGTTCCGGTTATAAATACACATGTTTTCATATCAAAGAAGTTTTATTATTATATTTTCCCACTTGCACCCCTTGATGTCATTAAGCATCCGTTCTGTATAAAATCCATTCCACCGAGTGCCTTTTCTGATTTTCTCCACAGCACAAAGACTTGTTTCAAGAGAAAATATATTGTCTTTGGTATCAGCTTTTGCCCGTTCAATAAAGGCTGTTAATTTTTCACGGTTTTGCGTTTCCGCAATTATCTCTGCCCCCCTTGTATAGTTCTCATTCGGCTCGAATTTAAGTGAGAAATCATCAACTATTTGCTTCCCACTTAATTTCGCCCAAACTTCAAGGAAAAGAAAAGCAGCATATCTTCCAAAGTAATACCAGCCACTGACAATCTTGTATTGTTCGGTAGTAGTGGTTGCCTTATCAAGTTCTTCAAGCAGGATTGGGGAAAGCGCAGACATAATCCGGTTGAAAGTGTTGCCTATTCTGACGTACCGTCTATCTGTCCGGAATTTCAGTTTGTCTTTTGGCGTATTATGGTCACTTAACAGCTGCAATGCACTTGGTATATGGTAAGTAGTGGCATAGTAATATGCCAATCGGAAACTGTTCCATCTTGACAGACCATAATACCGGGAAAGCGATGCAATCATTTTTTCCTCAACTCCTGCATCGCCTCCGTTATGGTAGTCTATGTATTCCCGATAGTTCATTCTGTTGACGGTAAGATTTCATCAATGCGGTACACAACTTTGTCAATAGAGGCCATTCCAAGAAGGGCAAGAAGCTCCGGTAATCGGTCCTTTGGATATGTGATAATAATTCGCTCCATTGGCGTATTATCATCGCCTTGTATCTTCGGAAGGTCCTGCGGTGTCAAGTCTACTCCTTGCAATTCCGGCGGCAAGTTGTCCTCCGTTATGATAGAACCCACTCCATCATCCTCACTTTCGTCCGGGGCAGACGGAGTGGAAGAAGGAATATTTGACGCGGTGTTCTGCATAGGGGTAAAAGCCATAGGAGAAGCATTCCATACGTCCATTCCCCAATCCTCCAATTTCTTGTTATCAAAATTGTTTGCGAGCAAATCATAGTCCCATTGACCATAGCTCACGTTGTCCTTCACTATGAACTGCTTCTTTTCGTCCTCGGTCAATTCGCTTGCCTTTATGATATAGGCGAAAGGAGCTTCAAGCCATTTCCCCCACCAATCAACAAGCTTGTCACGTTCACCCTTAGTCTTGCTCTGAAAATCGGAAAGTGATGATAACCGAGCCGCAATTTCTTCCGGTGTCATTTTTGCAATAGCCCTCAAAGCGTTGTTCCTCATGTTCCCTCCAAGTGATAGCATTTTGTTATCAACAACAATCGGGCGTATCTCCAGCATTTTGGGGAGAACCAAAATAGAGTTTACCAGCTTCGTGAATTTATCAGAAGTTATTGTGCGGGGGTTGGCCGCATTACTCTTAACCTGCGTTAATTTGACTTGTTCTGTTTTCATAAATTGCTGTTTTTGAACAAAAATAGCCCAATTCGTTTACAATGTAAACGTTTACCCGTTATGCTTAATAATATTTATTTAATTAAAGCCTTATTGAAAACCCGGCATAAACCCATGCGAGCAAAGCAGCGTCCCGGCCTTCTTGGTTCGTCCGTCCCATTACCCCAGTAAACCTGGCAAGCTCTTCATGGGTAATCTTTCTGTCTTTTCCCTTCCAGCATTTTTCTAATGGTTTCACTTCCTTAACCTCCATTTGCCAGTGTTTGCACATCTCAACAATCTTTCGGGCAGTTTCGTGATTTCTTCCAGCGTGGTTTCCTTTTGCGGCAGCGGCAGCTTTTGTGTCCTTCGGATTCAGATGCCAATTTCCCTTGTTCATGTAACCGGCCTCTACGACAACAACGAGGTGTTTTTGCGTCGTTTCTGCGCATCTTTGAACATAACGCAAGTAATCTAACAGTTCCGGAAAGGAAAGTGTGGATATTTCAAGATTTTTATTTTCGCAATTCAGATATGCGACACCGTTCTTTTCCACATCCGGGTCAATGGCTATTATAATATCAATCTTTCGTCTTTGCATTTTCATTTAAAACACTGTTTATCAATTATTTAATATAAAACCATGCAACTTTTTGCACTTTTTCTATTCTTCAAGCAGAGGGGGTGGGGGTGGGAAACCAACTCGCGCACGCATATATACGCGCAAAGCCCACCTTATTACCCCCTATAGTCCCCCTCTTTTCCTCCCAAAAATCATCGTGGATTGCTTCGTATTCTTTGCCAATAGAGTTTGGGCCGGAAACAACGCCTTTTATCTGGTCTATGAAGAACGGGCTTGTAGGGGCAATAAACAACACGTTCTTTCTTACGAAGGCTGACAAACTCATAGTTAATATTTTTTATTTCCAATTCTGCTTTCTCAATAGCTGCTTTGAGTTCGTCAATCCCATAAGCTATTTGGTAGCTCTGAACGAGCCGTATTATTTGTTCTTGAAGGACTTCAAAGGACACTCCCAAGGCGGCGGCAGCTTCGGCGATAGCCTTCGTATCTTTCGCGTTAAACTCAATAGTTTGCCCATGACATACAACCCCAACACGTATCATTCCAGCCCCCTTTCGTATTCTTCCTTGGTTATTCTATGACCGGGACATCCTTTGCCGAAATAATCAAAGTTTGGGCATTCGGATTCACTGCACATAGGTATTACCTTCCAACCTTTGGCTTGACATTCGGCGATGTATTTCCGGCATTCTGCATCGGATATTTCCCGGCCTTTTTCGTCGAAGAAGAAGCCTTTTAAACTTTTCCGGCCATAGTTGCGCAAAAGCCCGGCAAGGTTCATAGCCATGTGCCTGCGGGTGTAGGTCGGCGCGTGCTTCGGTTCTTCCGGTAGTTCGTACTCCCAAAAGCTCAACTTTCCCTTTACGCCTTCTATCGGTTTGTCAAACAATATCGGATTAGCAAGCACCCAATTATACACGCCTTTTTCAGCCCAAACGGAAGGATGGTTCTGTACACAGTCTACTATTTCAATACTGCCAATTATAGCAGAATTTACATAATCTTTTCCGCAAATAATCTCTTTCTGAATCCCATCTGACAAGCTATTCCATTGCTCCTTGGTGAAAACGCTATTAGGATTTATCATTTTAACGGGAATGGAACTTGCATGTATAAGGACCCGCCCCCGGTAGTTTGTCTTCCAAGTACGGTTTTCTATATTTTTTACCCCCTGGGCAATAAGCCTTGCCCAAGGCTGCTTTACTGTTATAACTTTGTGTATCATAAATCTTTTTTATTATTTTTATTTCCTAAATAAACATCAAACAGCCGGGCTGATGCAAGGACGGCAACCAATATCACCGTCCCAATCCAATGCCAAAAATCAGAGAATATAAATTTCAGTATTTCAAGCATATCATTCCCCTTTCTTCTCTTGCTCAATTAACTCGATAAGGTAACTACTTCTTAACTTCCAATACTCCGTTTCAGACTTCATTTTTCTGTATTCAAAAAACAGATAGATTGCGTTTGTCAGAATGACAACAATCAATATCAACACTAAAAATCTTCTTGCTTTCATTGCATTTCTCCTTTCTCTCCAATAATTTGTAATCTCAAAAAATTACATCGCGCCCACTTGATAATTTCCTCTTGAATCGCATCATCATCGAGGTTGTCAAGAATATCCCGGAAGGAATAAGAAACACCGCACGCCTCTTGGAAATGGGCAATAATGCTTTCCTTTAGCTTCGCTGTTTGTTCGGTTTCCCCTTCGTTAACAATCTCTTGGAGCTTTTCAAGGTTATCTTCACTGTTGACCTCTTTCAAAATCCAAGCAATCTCTTCATCTTTAGTCATATTTTTAGGCATCGGATTATTCTTAACATCTTCCTTCAATTCCGCAATGATTTTATCAACTTCCGGATTGGGTGCTTCATAAATCTGTTTGAGCCTTTTGGCTTCTTCCTCAATGCGCTTCTGCGTCCTTTTATTCAGTCTCATTCTTTGCCCCCTTTCAATTTCTTAATCATGGCATCAGCGAAACCAACACTCCATTCTGCCACTACATTTGAATCAGCACTCATTATCTGTTCATGTGGATTGCTACAAAATCCTTGCATGGCAGCTTTCGCCAATTCGTAACGGCGTTGTTCCCAATCTGCATCTATACAGGAAAGTTCTAAATCTATCGGACAAAATATTTCATGCGCTCCTATTAGTTTACCTTCAACCCGTCTTGTTTCTATCCGGGTAACTTCAACGATTTCACCCGTTTCTTTAATTACTGCTTTCATCTTCAAATAAATTTCCTACCCCCTTTACCTTCCGGCGGCGGGGATAATGTTTATACTCTGTTTGTTTATAAGGGCAATTGAGCGTGTGTGTAGCATCGTAGCTCCGTTGGGCTACTTCGTCATTCCCAATCATTTGCCAATCAATCTCGCGCTCAATGGAACACCGATAGTTCGGTGTATCTTCGTCGAAGGCTAATTGCGGGCGTTTGGACGGACGAACACTGCGCGACTTAACACAGTGGGCGCAGTTCCGTTGTGTCCAATTCATGTACTCCGTTCCGTTGCTAAACAGCGGCTTTTGTGTCGTTTTCATCTTCTTTCTTGTTAGGCGTGAATACAATGTCAACTCCGTATCGGTCATGAAGTTCTTTCAGAACATCTTGCAGCCCGGCTGTTTTAGGCTCCCAATCTTTCTTGAAGCTGGGGAAGTTAGCGAAGAACACATCACGCAAGCGGTCGGCGTGTTGCGCCCATACAATATGGGTGTCGGCTCCTTTGTTACTTGTTTCGGTCATTAGCTTGGAAAAGGCGTTGAAATAATCGTCATTGCTTCGCTGGGCCTTGTTGAACAACATTTTCATTTGTCCCATTTTCAGTCCATATCTTTCGAGAAGTTCGTCAGCTTCCTCAAAAAATGTTGCGGCGAACGATTGAAGGAGATAACCGGCAGAAAGCAATTCATTCATTCTATCCATGCCTCCGGTTGTAATCATTATTTTCCGCAGGGCCGATTCCTTTATAGCTATTGCCTTATTAACCTGGGTACCCTTTTGAGGTACGCCCGTACGTGGTATGAATTTCTTTTTCATATTATGCTTACTTAAAATTTCTAATATTTTCACACAGCATCAAACAGTTGCTTCTGATTTTTCTCCATTTCAGCAAACCGACAGTTCTTGATAGCCTCATTGAAATAACTTTCTTTCAGCTCAAAGCCGATTCCGAACCGTCCAAGTTTAATGGACTGGTACACCTCCGAACCGATACCAAGGAACGGAGTAAGAACCGTATCACCTTTGTTGCTCCACAATGTTATCGCCCGTTCAATAGTGGGAAGCTGAAGGGGACAAATATGCTTTTCATCGTTCTCATCCCGGCCTTTTACAGAATTCAACGTATTAGAGTAGTCTATATCCATCCATACGGGAGATGCATACTTTTGCCAGGTGTCAACGGATATATCACAGTGAACCGGATGCTTGTGCTCGCCTTCCTTCCGGAATACCATCAAATAATCGGGAATACCGACACGGCTCATGGCCGCATCCTTTTTCACCTGCTTATGCAGAAGGCCAAGTGCTTTTGTACGCTGCATCTCCGTAACCGGATTTTTCCAAATGGTAACGCGGGAATGGTATATGAATCCGACTTCTTGAAATGCCTCCAATATCATGCCGGAAAAGTCACGTAATCCAATACGGCCCTCTTTGCCTTTCTGTATCGGCAAATCCATACAGTGAACGGCCACATTCCTGCCACTCCACATGACGCGATACAATTCTTTCACCAAGAACTTGAACGCAATGAAAAACTCCTTGTAGTCCTTTGAATTGCCCATATCTTCCAGTTTGTCCGAATAGGTGTACAATTCAGCGAAAGGTGGGGAGAATATGGAGAATCCTATACTTTCATCCGGAACGTTCCGGATGAGCTGCACACAGTCCCCTAATTGAATATCGCAGTAATCTGATTTATACCCTTTCGACACATCCAATGTTTTAAGGCTTATTTGATTGTTAACGTTTCTGTTCATTGCATCGGTCATTGCCTTTTGCATATCCAGGAAAGCCGCCTGCTTCTCGTCAAACGACTTGCGTACATTCTGCATCGTATCGGTGGCTATCAAATGGATATTAACCTCATTTTCCTGCCCGAAACGGTAAGAACGCCGTATGCCTTGATAGGTAGCCTCAAAAGAGAAATCAAGTGATGCAAATACCTGGTTGTGGCAGTTCTGATAGTTCAACCCGAACTGGGCAATTTTCAGTTTTGTAATCAACACGCGGAAATCACCATTTCCGAACCCCAACAGCTTTTCCTTCTTATAGCCTTTATTGTCGCTTCCCTTGACCTCTACGGCATCCGGTATGAGGTTTCGAAGGTATTGGCCTTCCTCGTCATGCCCTATCCAAACAATAAAGCTTTCAGAAGAGCCGTTAACTATTTCAGCCACACGGTTAAGACGCTCATTCATTGTAGCCCTCAGTTCCTTATGATAATCTGTCGCGGAAACTGCAACATCATTGAAAAGCATCCCGTTCTCTCGTTTTTCCGTATGCACATATTCCTCAATGATGTTCAAGGAAGGCAGGTTGTACCCGGTATTGTCAAAACCTATATCACCCGGCTTGCTTAACATTACGGCCCATGTGGAAACGAAATTCCAAAACTCCTGCTTTGCATGGCCTTTCAACCGCCATTCAGAAGTAGAGCCGCCATCGTGTACAAAATACATGGCAAGCATCTCATTGCGGGTCATGACATTCAGAAATTCGGCATGATTGCATAGCTCGGTAGTATCATTAGGTGATGGCGTAGCCGTACAACATAGTTTATAGGGAGTATCTTTGAACGCCTCTATAAGTTCGGTCCGTGTCTTTCCGGCAAAGTTCTTTAGAATTGAACTTTCATCAAGAACAACACCACCGAACAGATATGCGTCTATGTTTTCCATGTTGTCGTAGTTTGTGATATAAATGCCCGGCTTCAAATCCTGGTCAAATACCGTAAGGCCCAATTCGGTCACATCATAGCCGAATTTCAAGCCCTCTTTGACAGTCTGCCCGATAACTCCCAAAGGAGCGAGGATAAGGACAGGCCTTTCAGTATGTATCTGAACCTTGTCGGCCCATTCCAATTGTTGCAAGGTTTTTCCCAGTCCGCAATCCTCAAACATGGCAAACCTTCCGGATTTCAATGCACGTTTGACACAATATTTTTGGAACGGGAACAGTTTTCCGTTCAATTCGTTTTCTGCCACTTCAAATCCGCTTTCTTTAACGGCGGTCTGCTTGGTTTTGAGAAAGTCCATATATTCTTTCATCGTATAATTTTTTTAGGGTGAACATTAAAAATCCAATCTGTTATTATCTCATCCGGAAGCGTTGTATGAATATCGCCTCCAAGTAGTAGTCCGCAATGTTTTTCCACATATTCACGGGCTTGCGACTTATCATAGGCCTTTACTGTGAAATACCCTTCAAAGACAAACTTTGTTTTAATTTTATATTCTTTCTTGGCTTTTTCCGGACACTCTTTCAAAATGCGTTTGATGCTCCGGATAGACTTTTTGCAGTCCCGTATAGCCTCCGGGTCCCGTTCCTGGTTAAGAGCGTTTTCAAGTTCCGAAAGCCGTTTTTCCAATGCAGTACGTTTCAGTTTTACTTCCATCATGCAATTCTTTTGAGTTTATTTCCAATTTTCCGGGCAAGAGCCTCGCAAAGAACACGGGCCATATTTACCTCAACAGCGTTCCCGATGAATTTTTTTTGGTCGGCTTGTGTCCCTATAAGCATGTAATCCTCCGGAAACCCCATTATCTTTTTCAGTTCCGGAATGCGGAGCATCCGCATCTTGATGTCAACAATTCCATATAACGCCATGAATTCTTTGATTTTCCGCGTCATGGGGCTGTCAGTATCGTAAATCTCAACCGCCACACGTCCGGTTTCAGTTACCACCAAGTACGGCGGCATCTTATCCATACGGGCAATAAGGGTGAAACAAGGATTATCCACGGACCTGCCCGCACTATGAAATTGCGGATTCATGAGATAATGCCATTTCCGGTTTGCGGTTATTGTCTGTGCCGGTTCCTCTATGCTGCTGCCAATATTTGAGAAAGAAGTATTCATAATCCAAGGCTTGCATGTTATAAGTTTTTGCTTGGGATTGGTTAAAATTGCCGGACAAATATTGTCAATACTTGTATGTTGTCCTCCACCGGAATACTCATTGGCGATAAACCTTGGAGTTACTAATGATAATCTGTCTTTTGTTGTAACTGTCGCAGACGGCTCGTCTACCGAACGGTTAAAGCCGTTCCCATAGTGCGCTGACACAAAGGCATGATGGTCCCTGCATGTGATTGTTCCGGCAGGCTCTTCCACTGATACATTCTTGCTTTCGGGATGTCCGCTGAATTGTTTGGAAAGAAAGCAAACTTGCGCTACTCCAAGTCTGTTTTGTGTTGCTACCACCGGACACGGTTCATCAACTCCGGGAGCGTTATATTTCCCAGTACGGCTCATAGAATTATACTTCACGAGAAAAGCATCTTTACCGCCTGCTACAAACTTTACAAGTCCGGCATAGATACGTTCCAGCGTTTTTTCAGCAAGAGGCTTGGCGCGGAAAATAGTTTCGCCTTCGTCCGAAAAATCAAGAACCTCTTTAACGGGTTTCCATCTTTCCAGGCTGGAAAACATATCCTTCCTTCCATTTTTGCAATGAGTAGGCTCAGGAAATGTTATCGGCAATCCTTTCTTGGCGAATATGCCAAAGAAGCGTTTCCGGGTAGTATATGCGCCATAGTCGGCAGCGTTCAATATCCGGTAATCGAAATCAAAGCCGTACTTTTTCACGTTGCGTACCCATTTCTGATAAAGCCTGCCTTTATCCATGCTTATTGGCTTACCATTTTCGTCCATGTCACCCCAGGACATGAATTCTTCAACGTTTTCAATTTGAATGTAATCCGGCTCGATTGCTTCAATATACCGGAAAAGATGCTCTGCCAGTGTGCGGCTGTCTGCATCGCGCGGCTGTCCTCCTTTAGCCTTGCTGAAGTTCGTACACTCAAGGCTTGCCCAAAGAACAATGTAAGCATCCGGATATTGTGCCTTGCATTTGGCAAGATGTTCAACCATCGGAGATAGTTCCAGTTTCCGGATGTCTTCCGTAAAATGCAGAGCGTCCGGGTGATTGGCCGCATGGCATGCAATGGCGTTCGCGTCATGGTTCACACATGCTATCACCTTGGCGCATTGTTCATTTTCCAAACGGGCCTTTTCTACACCCGTAGATGTCCCGCCGGCACCGCAGAACAAATCGATGTACAGCATTGAAATCATTCGGCGCCTCCTTTCTTTTCCGGACAATCCCATTCTACCGGAAACATAGCCAAATTACCAATTCTTTTTGCGTTTCCGCAACTAACCATCGTCCGGTTGGTAGATTTATCATCCGCGATGCAATCGTTGCTATCGCATGATAAAAACACGCATTTAATTAAATTCATTTTCTTTTCCATACTGTTGTTGTGGATTAAAGTTCTTATTTCCTCCGGCTTTCGCCGTTCATATGAATGATGTTATAAAATTTTAGTCTGTCAACCAGCCTGCCATATTCGTCATTACTGAAATAGTCCTTGATTTCGGAAGGCGACATGTTCGTAGTGACGTGCGTTTTTACGCGATATTGGTTGTACACCTCAGTCCGGGCATGAAAAAAGTCCATAACCAACTGTTTAGTGTCCTGCCCGAAATGTAGGGAAGTCTGCACTCCGACATCGTTCAAGCAGAGATTTTCCGGCTGGCATCCATCATATCCCTTCCTGCCTCCCTCATTGTATGTATACAAGTCCAAATGCTCATGTTGCTTGTAATAGTTTATCATCTGTGTGACAGATACATTGTGAAAGGCATTCGGGTTTCCCGTCATTTTCAAGTATTCAGAAAAAGCCTGCATGGTCAGGGTTTTCCCTACGCCGACACCGCCGCAGATGATAAGGCTCTTATGCAGCTTGTAGCCTTTGCCCGGGTATATATTTTCCGCTTCTTCCTGCCCGTTGAAATACAGCAGAAGAAAACGAAGCAGTTTACGGTTGTATTCGTCAACTACAAATGTCTTGTTCTCGTTTGCAAGAAGGACATTCCCGGAACCAATGAGCAAATCAGCATGTTGTTTGAACACGGGTTCTTCGGATAGGGGGTCAAAGGTCATATGCTTCCGCTTTTCCCATTCCTTCCGTAGCGCGTCATAGTATTTGTTGAATTTCTGTGGCTCCATAGTCAGAAAATGTTTTCGTCATAGTTTCTTTTCTTAGGTCCATCCGGAATTGAGGAAAATTCGCCTTTCGTTTCGTCGTAGTTCCCTTCCCAGACTTTGACCCAATTTTTCCCGTTCTCGAAAACCCAATCAAAAGAGGCCTTCCAGCCGCGCTTGCTTTCACCCTTGAGAAATTTGCTTTCCTGCATCTTCTTGAAAATGGTTTGCATTATGGGCATTGCCTTCTCAATTCCCCCCATCTCTTCAACGCGGATGCGGATTTTGTTTTTACGGGCTTCGGAAAGGGTGAATACCTTCGGATAGCTCGTGCAGGTGGCGTTCCACATATCCGCGATTTTTTTAGCAGGCAAATGCTTTCTCTTTTGGGAAGGTTCCGGCTGTATGACTTCTTCATCTTCCGTTTTGGGAGCATCCTTCTCGCGCGCGGGCGCGGGCGTTAAGGCTTCTTCCCCTTTAGGGGGAGAAGAAATATTATCTACGTTAGGAGATAATATTATATTATATTCTTGTTTGTGCCCTATCTGTTGTACTGTTTTGCCGTTATTCTGTTGTACCGTTTCGGGTAAATCCAAAACGTTATCACTTTGACTATCAATACTTTTATTTACCCTATCTGTTGTACTGTTTGTTTTACTATCTGTTGTACCGCTTTTTTTGCTGTTTTTTGACTGTTGTACTTTCTGTTGTACTGTCTGATGTACTGTCTGTAGTCCGTCTGTTGTACTATTTGATGTATCATTTGATGCACTATCAGTTGTACTTTCTGTTGTACTACCACATTGATAAAGCTCATAATTAACTATTGATATTAAGTTAATTAGCTTGCTTTTTTGTTGTACTATCTGCCCGTTTTTTTGAAGTTCATCCAAAAAGCGCACAACCTTTCCTCGTGACCACCTCCAGCGTTCTGCCAAAGTGTCTTGCGTTTTGCCAATTTGCCCGCGTTTGATTTCAACTTTGTTGCCACGGACATAGATATAACTTTCATCATTATTCGCGATAATAAGCAGGTCAATCCAAGCTTGCAAACGGGTGAACACCTCCGAAAAATAAAGAGGGTTTTCCGTAATCTTTCTGTATAGTTTTATCCAACTGTCCATAGATTAATTCTTAAAAAAGACGTTAGTAAGTTGCCTGTATCCTCCAAATACGGCCCAAATGCCGGGAGAAGTTTCCACAAGCCGTAATTCATCCACGCGCCCGAAACGGTCATAGTTCTTGCACAAATCAACAATCCATCCTTGTTTTCCGGAGTATGGCCGTATCGCTCTGCCTACCATTTGATAGTAGAGGGACAATGAACGTGTAGGGCGTGCGAGAACGATTGTATCAAGTTCCGGAAAATCAAAACCAGTCGTTAATACTCCTACATTCGCCACAACGTTTATTCTTCCAGCTTTGAATGATTTAAGTATCATCCTGCGGGTTTCTTTGGGTGTTTTACTGCTGATTACAGCCGAGGCACCGCCAATTGTCCGTACAAGGTATTCAGCTTCCTCAATAAAACGGGTGAATACAAGGATTGAGGTTCTGCCGGCAATAAGAAGCCTTTGCACTATGTTCTCAAGATGTGAGGCAAAACCAATCTCTCTGTAATGCTGTTTAACGCTGGCATCCGTATAGTCCGCGCCCGTGCTGTTTATTTTCAATTTTGAGGTATCTACCACGTTTATCGGGTAATAGTTCAAATTAGCCAAATAACCGCGTTCCAGCAACGTTTTTATCTGTACATGATAAATAAGTTGAGAAAATATCCTGGGTTTGGTACGGGTGAGGAAACGCAGCATAGAGCCATAAAAACGACTTGAATACAATCGGTAAGGGGTTGCTGTAAGTCCTACAACCTTGCATTTGATAGTTTCGATAAAATCAGCATACATCCCTTCTTCCGCATTGACATAGTGACATTCGTCAATAATGGCATAACGGAACCGGGCAAAAAGATGCTTGTTGTTCTTTACACTTCCTATTGTGGCAAATGTTATCCGGCTTATTCTCTTGGAGTTGAACGAGGCCGAGAATATTGAACAGTCCAGTACACCATAGCTTTGAAGCTTCCCGAAGTTTTGTTCAAGTATTTCCGCAGAAGGCTGGAAGATAACCAGCGGTTCACCCAAGCGGTATGCAATATCGGCAATAACAAGACTTTTCCCGCTTCCGGTAGGAAGTACCATTATGGCATTGCCTTTGGCGGGTGAAGAAAAAAAACGCACTGCTGCATCGCTGGCCTCCTTCTGATAATCTCTTAATTCATACATTTCGCATCAATTTTAAAAATTCCGCAGGATAAAGCTAAATATCTTGTACCAAGCGGGTATCTTCTTTTTTTTCTGCTGTTCATAGTCCGTTGTTGTGGATATTCCCCGCTGACTGGAAAGGGGAGCGGGGAATAGTTGAATTATTGTTCAATGATTACAATGTCCGGACAAACGGCACTGATACGCTCAAGAACCGAATCCATTTCGCGGTCACGCATTTCTTCAAGCAAGTCGTTCGCTTCGGCAGAAACAAGCGTACAGGAGAAATCCGACGGGTTTATGTATACTTCTACGTTAACGGTTTGTTTCGGTGTTCCTTTGAAAATCGGAATATGTAAATTGAAAGCTTCCGGTAAATTCGACTGAACAGCTTGATTGATAAGCAGTCGTTTGTCGCCTCTGTTGTTGTCTGACTTCTCAATTTCCTTGTCAACTTTCGCTCTGAAATTCTGCAATTCTGTTACGAGCTTCATTGCTATGACCTTTGTTTCAAAGAAAGAGCGGTTCATTTTAAACAGTTCGGACATTTCAAAGTTGGTTATATATTCACCTTCATTGATGCCAAATCGTTTGAACTCCGGTGAAACCATTAAGGAGCCGGAGATTTTGCTTCCGTAATGATTGTTCTCATTACATTTCAATGTTATATTAAGGTTTTCGCGGTCTACAAGTACATGATATGTTCCTTGATTAACCAACCCAAGACGCATACGGGTTTCCAGCCATCTTGCAGGAGCGTCAATCGTGCCGGAAATAACAACCTTGACCGGTTCATGGACCTCTACTGCTTTACCTTCCCGGATGATAATCTCACCAACCCCTGCAGGGAGATTGTTTACCATAGCTTCTGCAATTTCTTTCTTTACTTCTTGTTTAATTTCTTCTGATGTCATAATTTAATGGTTTAATAAGTTAATAATCGGTTTTTCTTTAGCCTTCTGTTCCGGTGCGGCGAATCTGCATTTGAAGGGTTCCCTGCCGTTCGTCCGGACGAATCGGACGGGTATAGCGCAAAACGCCCTCATTATCGTAATATCCGGCAGTCCGGGTTTCTTCGTCAATGAATTTAAAGCAGTCTTCCCGGACAAATTCGGCCTTTTCTTTGAGTGTTTTAGCAATTTCCTCGCTTTCGCTTTCCAAATGCTTGATTTGGTTTTTGTAAGCTTTGTCCTGCTCCTTGTAGAGTTCGTCTGCCGCACGCTTATCCGCACGAACATCGCGCAACTGAATGTTCTTGTCAACAAGACTTTCTTTCAGTTCATTACGTCTTTCTTCGTTCAACTCTTTTGTGTAGTCCAGCATCTCAACAGAATCGCAGTTGTCACGAAGAAAATTCTGTCTTTCCAATCCGGCAGGAATATCCTGCCCCAAAACTTTATCTAACATATTGATTTGAATTTATGGGTGCAGGAAATTCCTACACCCGGTTAATGACCTATCGTAAAGGCAAAAGGTAAGATTTCCAAATTTCGGCAAACTGATTGCCGAAATAGATTGCGATTTCCCGATTTTTGGAAGCAAGGGCACCCCCGTAGCCCGCGTCCGAGAGCGAGGCAACGTCGCGCGAATTCAAGACCGACACACCAAGCGCGGCACCGTCGCGCGCACCACCAACACCAGCGGGAGTTTCCTTTTTAATATCGAACCAAGGATAATACTTGCATTCGTCAAAGTCGGCCCAATTGGGACACCATCCGAAATTGAGGGCCTTCGCGATAATTTCCAGCTTTTTATAAGCGATTTCATGTTCGGGAAGCGGTTCAAATCCGTTATTTTCCAATGTGTCGTTCAATTCCTCAAAGTCAACTGGTTCTTTTCCAAGAAATGCGCAAGCATCCTCGTAGGATTTTATATCCTTATAATTGAGATTGAATGTATTACTACCGAAAAGGTCTTTCAATAGCTTCTTACCGTTTTCATCTGCTTTGTTGAATGCATTAATCGCATTTAATCTCTTAATTTCCAATGTTGTTTTCATCTTGAATTCTTTTTAATTGTTCGTTACTAATTTGTCGGGCTTTAGCCAGTTTTTTTATTGTTATTCCGGCCCGGCGTTGTATGTTGAACATTCTATTGTCCTGCACCGGGACGGACCTTAATATGTTTAGGAATTGCATTATATCCTTATGCTGTTCATTGCTGATAACATACATGCCTATTTCATTATGAATCGGCGGGAACCGGGTTTACTTACCATATATCTTGAATACATATCCGGATTTTCGTCAGCAAAGCGTTCTATATCGAACTTCTCACTGTCTTTTGCCGCCTTCCATGTGGCAAGGATTTGGCATGCGCCGCCTTTTTTCCCATAATCGTTCACATTGATTGCAAGGGCTTCCGCATCACCCATGAACATTTTTATATCGTTCTCTATCTCATCTTTTCGGGTGGAAAGTGCCTTGATTTCATCCTTTATTATTTTAAGGTCGGAACAGTCCTTGACAAGCTTTTCATCCGCTTCAATAGCTTTCCCTATTATGTGACGCGGGTTCTTCAAAAGAATATCATCAACGTTAATCAATGCGGGTTCTTGGTTTCCCTGGATATTATCTACCCAAAACTTATCCACTTGCTCAACCGTCCAGTCAAAGTATTCCTTATCAAAGGAAACGTCTGCAAAATCAAATTGACGCCCGGCAACAAGCCATGCCAGCGCACCTTCCTCAAGTTCTGCAACTCCAAGCTGGTATTGAAGTTGAGTAAACCAATGCATCGGCAAATTTTCCTTCTCAATATCCATCTGTGTGGTCTTGCATTCAAGAATACCCTTGTTCCGGTCATTCTTGGGCTTTCCAGGAATCCAATACGTTCTGTCGGGAGAAACACGGAGATATTCTTTTTCTTTGTTTACAATCAGCCAGTCACCGGCAGATGCCTTTATGATTTGCTTTCCGGTTTCATCCGCATAGAAAAGGGAAACGGCATCTTCAAGATAGTGGCCTGCCTTCATTGCAAAGTTCTCTACCTTTGGAGCGTCAAGCCCTTTTTTTTCTACGCCAAAGTTGGTATGGCGTTTCAAATGGGTTCAGCCCAAGTATTGTACCGACTTCGGATGAGCCAATCCCGGCCTCACGATGTTTCAGCCATTCTTTCCGGTCTTTCGGTCTAATAATCACATGCCCCATATTATTTCCCTCCCAACAAGTCTATTAATTTTTCGAGACTAACCTCTGTATAAGCGCGGTTGATAAATCCTTTTAGGATATTTTCTTTTCCGTTATCTTTAAGAACGCCTTCTAAGGCTTTTTGTATATACTTCCCATTCCCAGCAATCAATGTGTTAATTTGCTGTTCTGTGGTTTCTTCCTTAACCTCAGTCGCTTCGGCGGCAATTACAATGACAACTCTTTTTGCATCATTTTCTTCTACCCATTTGTTTGCCAAGTCTGCGATTTTATTGAATGATTTATTTCCCATATTGTTGTTGTGAATTTGTACGCTTAAAAGCGCGGTTATTTATCATTTTCATTATTAAAAATCTCACCCGTTTTCGGGTCAACATTGGCCGGAGCCTTGGATGTCTTGGCGGCTGTCGAACGTTTTGCGGCTTCGGCAGCCTTGGCCTTCGCTTCTTCGGCCTTTTTCTGTGCTTCAGCAGCGGCTTTCTTTTCTTGTTGCGGTTTGACGAAAGTTTCCTCAACAGTGGTTGTTCCTTCGCGTATGGCAGTCCAAAGGGCTTTCAACTCGAACAACTTTTCCTTGTCAATTTCTTCCCGTTTGGTTATTCCCAAATATTCGCACAGCATCTGTTCTGATACCCCGGCTTTCGCATAATTGGCAATAGCGTTCTGACGGCCAGTTTCAAGGTCAATTGCCTGCCCCAAAGCGACTTGTTTAACATTGGCGATGATTTTTTTTGTTACAGCTTTTGGAACAACAGCCAGGACCGCATTACGGAAAGCGATGGACGCGGCAGCATTTCCAGTTACTACCTGCATATCATCGGAGAAGGTCTTACCGTATTTGTTAGTGATACGGCGCTTCACTTCTTTCGATACCGCGACGTTCGTTTCAAGGTCATGGCAAACGCCTTGTGCCGTGATAAAACGTCCATCGTTGCCTATGATGCGGGTTTGGACGCGGAGATTACCCCATGCGCTGGCGATTATCTCTGCCATTCTTACAGATAATCCTTCAATAAGTTGTGTTCCTCCGTCTGCTCCCTGGCGACGAAGCGCATAGAAACAATCCTCTGCGGTTTCCGTATCCATTGTGGCATACGTTTCAATCTTGTTTAATACTGTCGGCAAATCACGCGGATATTGCTTTGCCGTAGCAATCTGCATATCAACCTCACTCCGGTTAATAGCTTGCAGCATTTCAGCTTGTTTTACTTCAATGATTTCTTCCATTTTGCTAATCTATTATTCGCCTTCTTTTAGCTTCCGGCCTTGCTTTGTGAAGGAACCCGGAGTCGAACCGGGAACTGTTGCAATCAGGATTTTCGTTTCTGCTTCCGTTTGTACGTATGTAAGGTTCTAATAGCATGATTACCTTACTCGTGATGCTATTCGTGCATTTTTACCACAGAAACTAAGCGTCTACCAATTTCGCCATTCCTTCGTGTACCGCCCCAACTCGTGAAGCGGTGGTTTATGAACAAAAATTTGTCAAGTGTACCCATCACGGGTTTATATGGTTCCCGCAAAGGCTTCTTCTTGGTGGTATTTGAAGCTGCGGATGAACTTCAATTTATTTTTCGCTTCTTCCGTATCAGCCTTTTCTATCAACTCGTCAACTTCCCACCATCGGATGTAGTCGATTTCATGAGCCTTTTTTATCAGTTCCTTGTCATTGTCAGTCATAGTTGTGCCCTCCAAAATCTAAGAATCTCGCTACCCGTATAGAATTTGCGCCCGTTCATTCTACGGAACCCACATTTAATCATACCTTGCTCTGTGTAAATACGAAGTGTATTTCTATGTATTCCAAGCGCAGCGGATGTTTGCATTACAGAGTATCTTCCTTTTTCGGTTACATTCGGTTCTATACTTGTTATCATACAGGGTAAAATTTAAATTTTATTGAACAATCATGTGTTATACAGCCTTTTTATGTCTACATATTTTAATATTGTCCCTGCCTTTTCTCATTTCTCTGAAAGTAATTCTTACAAGTGCAATGCTTAGCAAGAACATGATTGAAAAAGCGGTAATAGCGAACTCTCTCACAATAGAAGGGGTTGTAAAAACATTTACAAGCATAATAGCTGTGAACACTAAAATGAACACAGAAAGGATAAATTCAATCTTATTCATGTTGTTGTGGGATTTAATAAAGTTAAGAAGTACGGCGTACTGTAAAAGAGGTTCCAAGGGCATCTGAGCTTATCTTGAACACTCTTTTTTTAGTGCTCTTTAACTGTGAAGCTACTACTCTCGCGCGTGCAAGAGGAAAATCAACGCAAGAAAACTCCCTTTCCTCGCCAATCGCAATACTCAACAAGGTTTGTCTTACAGACACCTTTTGAACAACCTTCGATTTTTTTTCTCGTTTCTCTTTTGGGGTAAACATAATTAATATTATGTATATCCCTTTTAATTAGCATTTAAACCAAAAGAGTTGCTGCCCAATTTCCTCTTAAACAGTTGCTCTTTGGAAATTGCTTCATCTGCTGTTACAGTTTTGGGTAGTATCATCAATATAGAAAATTGTAAATTAAATTTGTAGGAGTTATTGTTACTTATCAATTTTCTTAATATTTTATTATTCCCATGTCCGGATGTTGAGATATAATCAGACCATCTTCCCCAAATTCCATTCTCTCCATAAGCAGAACCAACATATAGTTTCCCAGTATTTATATCTGTTATTAGATATATTCCTTTAATAGAAGATAAGACAGTCCTCCAATCATTATATTGATTGGTTATTATTTCTTCAAGTTCTGAATATGATAGAATCAAATCAAAATAATCAGAAAAGCGCTTATAATGTAATCCGGGACATATTTCTACAACTTCCATTTCATTTTTTATCCATTGATGCCAACTTATAGCATTTTCCCATCGTATTATAACGCGCTCTTTCAAATCATCATAATCTGAAATATCCAACATGCTGTATTTGAAACCATATTCTGTTTGCTCTTTATTTAGAATCTTAAATACTCCTATAAAACGAGCAAACACTCCTTCTTCACCGATAAATGATACAATGTAATCAACCCCCTTAAATACATCTTTCGACTGTGTATTTTGATAATCCCAAAAGCTATTTCTATCAGTACGATAAAGATTGTACAAATCCAATCGTTTATCCTTATGTCTAACAAGTTTTATTTTTGCTAAACGATTCAATCCGCGATTATATAGAAGTTCTTGAATGGTTATCATAACTAAAAATGAAAATCATAATTAAATTTTTCATTCCAAGAAACCCAATCTATAAGCCCATAGTGATTAATATCGCAAGGAAATACAACATCTAAAGAAAGAGGGTTGTATGCTTCTTTAACATCATAATATTTTGCGGCATATTTAGTTGAATATAACCATAGATAACCGTTTTTGGCTCCTTTGTAAATTGCAGCAACAAAATAGCGACCTATCGGAAGGAATATACTTTTATATTTAGTGTCAGAAGATGATACGTACGCCGAATAAGACGCTTTTATTATTTCCCCATTATTGAGCTTTATTTGTCCTTGATTCAATAAATCAAAAGTTTCATCTTTAAGTGATTGATACTCCGAAACTGTGCCGTTGAATCTTTTGCTTTCAGTAATAAATTCCTCACCGTTATTAGCTGAAAAAAAATAAAACTCCGCGCTGGTCTGTTCATAATCAGATTGGGGCGTAAAAGCCGTGTAACTATTAAGCCAAATTTCTTGTATGCCCTTACCTTTTTCATCATCATCACTACCGCATGAAGCCAAAAAGACCAATGCTAATGCAAACAATGTAAATTTTTTCATATTATTACTTCCTTTCCAATAAGGTTAATAATCTATCAATCTGTTCGTCCTTTTTCCGAAGTAGTTCGTGACATTCTTTGATGGTATCAAGCATCTTTTCAATATCTGTCTTTTGCTCTACTTTTACAGAATGTCCGTTAATGTTGTGTCCGTTCTGATTATTTTGGATTACCGAAGGATTTAGCATTTCACCTTCTCCGGTCAGTAACCATACTTTGTTTAGATTAGGGAATGCTGTTAGAATATATTCTAATTTTTCAGCACCAAAGGCTCCTTTAAAATTATTTAGATAGCCGTTGGAAAGTTTTGCACGCCTCTCAAATTCAGCCTTTGATATAGACTGATTCTCTAAAAATAAAAAAATCCGTTCTTTAACTCCCATATTATTAAGGTATTATGTGTATATCAAAATTGAAAATAGAAAAATATTCAGAAAAATATTTTGTATTCTAAGAATAATCTTCTATTTTTGTACCGTCTTAATTAAAGACTTAATTAATTTTTTAATTCAAAAGTTTAATTGACAAATATAATATTAATTATGTTTAATATTTTCAAGAAATAAGCATTTAAACATGTATCATATTTTCAATTTAAACTATGAATGAAAGACTATTACAATTTATAGAATATAAGACCAACGGAAAGCAGGCTGATTTCGCTCTACTTGTCGGTTGGATTCCGCAATATGTCAGCAAGTTAATAAAAGGAGAGAATTTTGGCATTCGTCCGGTAATAACATTGTTAAAAACCTTCCCTGAACTTAATGCGCGTTGGTTGCTCACCGGAGAGGGAGAAATGCTTTCTTTCAATCCAGCAACATCCGTAATAAAAGACCGCCTTCAACGGCTTCTTGAACTTGAAAAGTACATGAAGGTAATGACCCCAGCAGAATTGCACCAAATAACAGAGGGTGAGAATTTGGACTTTCCACAAGAAACATTTGATAAATGGGAAAAACTGCTTGAAGAGAGAGATAAGGAGTGGGAGGAACGTAAGTTAGAAGCAATGAATAAGCAGAAGGAATTATGCAAAATGAAGATAGCCAAAAAATAATAACCAGGTTCTTTGATGCTTTGGCTCAATTGAAATCAGACAAAAGGATTGGAGGAAAAACGCCGTTTGCGGAAAGATACAATATTAATAGAAGAAACATGTACCAGCTTGAAAAAAATGTAGAAAAAGATATTTTTCAAGTGTCGTGGTTATCCTATTTAGTTAATGATTATGGTGTATCAGCCGAATGGCTTCTTACGGGGAAAGGGGCATTTTATTCCCAATCCCTGCAAAACTCCTGCAAAAAGGAATAAATATATAATTAATACATTGATTGTCAGCTACAACAAATTAACCTGCTCTTGCTTTGGGAGCAGGGGGTCGTGGGTTCGAATCCCGCTACCCCGACAGAAATTAATAAGCTACTGATTTTTCAGTAGCTTATTTTTGTATATACCCTCTTTCCCACTTATCCAAATAGCAGCGTAAAGCAACTCCCTTTTCCCACAGTAGACTGCACCGTGATATTCCCTCCATGCCGGTTCATCACTTGTTTACATAAACTGAGCCCGATGCCCGAACCGGAAGGCTTGGTGGTGAAGAACGGTACAAAAATCTTATCTTGCACTTCCGGCAGAATGCCTTCACCATTGTCACTGACAGTGATTAGGCATTGCCACGAGAGGGCGGGTAGCATCTTCACTTCTATCCGGGGATGCTCTTTCCTGCTACATGCCTCTTTGGCATTTTTAATCAGATTAATCAGTACTTGTTCTATCTGTGTCCGGTCTATCTGGAGTATGCGGTCGGCCTCCGGAAGCTCTATCCGGATATACTCTTCCGAAAACAGCTTCTGCAAATCCTGCAACAGCTCGCGGACGGCAACCGGACGACGGACGGGGGCGGGAAGTCTTGTCAGCTTCCGGTAATTCTCCACAAACTCCAACAACCCCTTACTACGGCGGTGGATAGTCTGCATTCCCTGCCGCATGACGGGATAGTTCTTTTCCGACATTTCCCGCTCGCTCAAGGTTTCGGAGAGGGAGATGATGGGAGTGATTGAATTCATTATTTCGTGCGTCAGCACACGTATCAGCTTTTGCCACGCTTCCATCTCATTGCGTTCCAGCACGCGGGTACGGAAATTCCTCATCGCTTCGGAAAGCTCGTCCACCATATCCTCCATAGACCGGTTCTTGTAGGGAGAACGGAACGACAGCATCATGTCGTCATAGCGTAGGCTCTCTGCCAGATGGCGCATCATGCGCACTTGCATCATCTGCAGGCGGTACAGATGAACGGCAATCGCCAGCAATATCAAAAAAGCCATCAGTGCACTGAACCACAGTCCGGCATCCACCAGCAGATAAACGCCGACCGAAAGGAAGGCTATGCCGATGATGTGCAGTGCCACAATCAATGAATATCGTTTCATAAGCCCAGTTTTTCAAGTTTCCGGTACAAGGCGAAGCGAGTAATGCCCAAGTATTCGGCGGCACGGGTCACATTTCCTTCACTGAGCCGCATGGCACGTTCCACAGCCTGCCGTTCCAATTGCTCCAAGTTGAGGACTTCTTCTTCCTTCTTCTGACGGGAAACGGAAGCTTGGAACATAAAGTTCTCCGGACGAAGCAGAGAACCGTCTCCCAATATGACAGCACGTTCCACTGTATGCTGCAACTCACGTACATTACCCGGCCAGGCATATTTCAACAACTTGTTTTTCGCCTCCCGGGTCAGCCCGCGCATCTCTTTCTGATATTTGCGGGCATACCGTTGCAGGAAATACTCTGCCAGCAGGAGGATGTCGTTTCCGCGTTCCCGCAGAGGTGGAATATGCAACTCGATGGTGTTGATGCGATACAGCAGGTCTTGGCGGAAGTCTCCTTCGTCCACCAGCCGACGGATGTCTGCATTGGTGGCGCAGATGAGCCGCACATCAATGGGCGTAGCCTGCGTACTTCCCAAACGACTGATACAACGCTTTTCGATGGCAGTCAGCAATTTGGCCTGCATGGGCAGGGAAAGGTTACCTATCTCGTCCAGAAAAAGCGTACCGCCGGTTGCCACTTCCATACGTCCAACTTTCGCTTTCCGTGCATCGGTGAAGGCGCCTTTCTCGTAGCCGAACAACTCGCTTTCGAACAACTGTTCGGGAATACTGCCGAGGTCTATCGTGACAAACGGCTTTCCATAGCGGGGAGAATTGCGGTAAAGCATACGGGCAATCACATCCTTTCCGGTTCCATTCTCACCTAATATAAGAATGTTGGCATCCGTATCGCGCAACTTCTCCACAGTAGAGAAAACTTGCTGCATGACGGGAGAATCACCGATAATAATCTCTTCGGAGCCTCCCGCTGTGGCATTGCTCAGAACTTCCACCTGCTCCTTCAGCAGATTTATCTCGGTCCGCGAACGACGCAGCTTCATGCCCGAAGAAAGGGTCGCCAACAATTTTTCCTTCTCCCACGGCTTGGGAATGAAATCCGTAGCCCCCGCTTTGATGGCACGCACTGCCTTGTCCGTATCCGCGTAGGCAGTCATGAAGATGACCACTGCTTGCGGGTCGATACTCAGAATCTGCTTCAAGCTATCGAAACCTTCCTGACCACTGATGGCATCACGGCTGAAATTCATATCCAGCAGAATAATGTCCGGACGGAAAGTGGTCATAAAATGCTCGATGCGGTCGGGAGTCACTGCCACTTTTATCTTCTCGGCGTAGGGTTCGAGAAGAAGGTTCAGCGCAAAAAGGACATCCTCGTTATCATCTACAATCAATATTTTACCAAACTGTTCCATATCTGTTTTCTTTTCGTGCAGGCAAGGCCTACACAATCCCACATCTCTTGTACGGGCAAAGATAAGTATAATATCCATGTGTTGTGCGTGCATTATCGCACTATTTTTGTGCGCAACTGCACACGTTTGGAAAGCTTCGAACCACAACAAACACTTATAATACAACAACTTATACTTATGGCATAGAATTTGAACTTTATAGAGTAAAGAAAACAACTATGCACCGGAATATATTTTTATTGCTTATTACATTCAGTCTGATGTCGAGTGCCGTTGCTCAAGAGCACACGCTGGAGCTGACTTTGGAAGAAACCATCGAGCAGGCCCGCCAGCAGTCGCCCGACGCCCAAAATGCCCGCCATAGCTTCCGTTCCGCTTATTGGAACTACAAATACTACTGTGCCAACTACCTGCCGACGCTCAAGCTTACTTCCAATCCCTATCTGGACCGTGCTATCAACAAAGTGACCCAAAGCGATGGCAACGTCAAGTTCATAGAGCAGAACCTGCTGAGCACTGACCTGACACTGAGCCTGACACAAAACGTGCCGTGGACCGGAGGAACCTTTTTCATTGAAACGGCTGCGCAGCGCCTCGACCTTTTCAGCAGTGACACCTATTCCTGGCAGACTTCACCCGTCAACATCGGATACAGCCAGTCCTTGTTTGGCTACAACAGCCTGAAGTGGGACCGGCGCATCGAACCTATCCGTTATCGCGAAGCCAAGAAAACCTACGTAGAAACCCTTGAGCTTGTTGCCGCCAATGCCACAGAGAAGTTCTTCAACCTGGCCAAAGCACAAAGCAACTACGAAATAGCCAACGCCAACTACGCCAATGCCGACACCTTATATATATATGCGCAAGGACGATATAACATCGGCACCATCAGCGAAAACGAAATGTTGCAGCTCGAACTCAACAAACTGACCGAAGAAACCAACTGCATGAATGCCCGCATCGAAGTGGAAAACTGCATGCAGGAACTCCGTTCCTACCTCGGCATCCAAGAAGACCTCCTTATAAAGGTGAGAATAGACAACCGCGTGCCCGACCTGCACATCGACCTGGATGCCGCGCTGATGCTTGCCAACGAAAACAGTCCGGAGATACAGAACATGCTACGCCGCAAGGTGGAAAGCGAGAGTGCCGTGTCGCGCGCCAAGGCCAATGCCGGACTGAAGGCAGACATCTACCTGCGCTTCGGCTTGACACAAACTGCCGACAAGCTGAAAGATGCCTACCGGAATCCACTGGACCAGCAGTACGTCAGCTTGGGCATTACCCTCCCAATCCTGGACTGGGGGCGCGGAAGGGGACAAGTACGCGTGGCCCGTTCCAACCGAGACCTTGTCTACACGCAGGTAGAGCAAGACAAGACGGATTTCGACTTGAACGTACGGAAACTCGTAAAGCAATTCAACCTGCAGGCGCAACGGGTAAACATAGCCGCCCGCACGGACCATACAGCCCAACGACGCGCCGAAGTAGCCCGAAAACTCTATCTGCTCGGCAAGTCCTCGGTACTCGACCTCAATGCATCCATCACGGAAAAAGATACGGCCCGGAGAAGCTATATAACGGCTTTGTACAACTATTGGAGTTTGTACTATGCACTGAGAAGCATCACGCTATATGACTTTGAAAAAGAGAGGCCACTGGCAGAAGACTTGGAAAGGGTTACTAATGAAGAATCTATACAGTAATAGAATCGTGGAATAGTTTTAGTAAAAGCTGGCCGGAGATTTACTAAAACTCCGGTGACGATTTACTAAATCTCCGGTAAAGTTTTAGTAAAACTCGGAACCCTTATTCAGAAGTACTTCTGAAGGGGGTATCTGAAAAGTAAAAAAAGAGTATATAAAATATTGCATTATGGATATAAAACTTGAAAAGAAACCCTGGTACATCCGTTACCGCTACTATCTGGCGGGAGGCGTTGCCTTCCTTGCCTTCCTGATTTATGTAGTCACCCTTTCGCTGGGTCCCAGCAAACTGCGTATCGAGCAAGACAACATACAGATAGCCGAAGTCAAGAACGGCAAATTTATGGAATATGTAGATGTGGAGGGAGTGATTCAGCCCATCCTTACCATCAAGGTCAATGCACGTGAAGCCGGAAGCGTGGAACGCATCATAGGAGAGGAGGGGAGCCTGCTCCGGCAAGGAGATACCATCCTCGTCATGGAAAACCCCGACCTGCTGCGCAGTATCGAAGACCAGCGCGACGACTGGGAAAAGCAGCTTATCACCTACCGCGAAAAAGAAATTGAAATGGAGCAGAAAAGCCTGAACCTGCAACAACAAGCCCTGCAGACCGATTATGACCTCAACCGCCTGCGCAAGAGTTTTGCCCTTGACAAGGAGGAGTACCGCATGGGCATCAAGAGCAAGGCGCAGCTCGAAGTTTCCGAGGACGAATACAACTATAAAGTGAAAAATGCCCATCTTCAAAGGGAAAGCCTCCGTCATGACTCTGCCGTCACCGTCATCCGCAAAGACCTCATCAGGAACGACCGCGAACGGGAACGGAAGAAGTATGAACGCGCCTGCGAACGGCTCGGCAACCTGGTGGTGAAAGCTCCCGTCGCCGGCCAGCTCAGTTTTGTCAAGGTGACTCCGGGACAGCAGGTCGCTTCCGGTGAAAGCATTGCGGAAATCAAGGTGCTGGACCAATATAAAGTGCATACTTCCCTGAGCGAATACTACATCGACCGCATTATCACCGGATTGCCTGCCACCATCAATTATCAGGGAAGAAAATACCCGTTGCGCATCACGAAAGTGGTTCCCGAAGTCAAAGACCGCACGTTCGACGTAGACCTCGTCTTCACCGGTGACATGCCCGACAACGTACGTGTAGGCAAGAGCTTCCGGGTACAGATTGAGTTAGGCCAGCCGGAAGAGGCGCTCATCATCCCGCGCGGCAACTTCTACCAGAGTACCGGCGGACAATGGATTTACAAACTGAACGCCACAAGGACAAAAGCCGTGCGTGTGCCGCTTGGCATCGGTCGCCAAAACCCGCAACAATACGAGATTACGGAAGGTTTGCAGCCCGGAGATTGGGTAATTACAACGGGATATGATACCTTTGGCGAGGCGGAAGAATTGATAATGAAATAAAACTACGCACTATGAGACAAATAATCTTAGCCATCAATGCATTGCTGAAATTCAAAGCATACACCCTTATCAATGTATTGGGACTGGCGTGCAGTTTGGCTTGCGTACTCACCGTAGCCCGATATATCCACCAAGAAAATACAGTGAACCAATGCTTTCCCGAATATAAACGCATTTGCCTGATAAAAACCTCTACCAGCAGTGGTGAGAACTTCTTGGGAGGCTACCGGTCGGGATTGGAAAAGAATCCTGACGTAGAACAATTTACGGTGATTTATCAAATATCGGATATGCCCGCTCTGTTCGGTGAACAAGAAATTGCAGCGAACGCTTTTTCTGTAGACAGCACCTTCTTCAAAATCTTTCCATATAGGGTGATTGCCGGAAGCGGAAGAATAGTCCGCCCGAGGGATGTTGTCATCACCCGTTCTTTTTGGAAGAAGAAGCTGGGAGGGAAGAATGCCATAGGCGCTACTTTCAAAAACACAAAAGGGAATAAATTCACTATTATAGGAGTGGTGGACGACCCCGATACCAAGACATCATGGATGCCGGATATATTTATGTCGGATGAACTGGATGAATTCCTTTTTTTCGACCCTATATACGCCATGCTGATGGCACCGGATACAGACATTGCACTGCTGAATAAAAAGTATTCAAAAGAACACCCCCGCAGCAAATGGAGCACTTATGAGACAGTACGCTATCAGTATTTGCCTTTGAAAGATTTATATTACGATAAAGACCACGGAAAAGAAAACAAGAACTATCAATATGGCAACCAAAGCTATGTCCGGGTATTGATGGTAGTAGCCTTCCTGGTAGGTATCATAGGGCTGCTGAACTTCATCAACATCTACACTGTCATCATGTCCAAGCGGTCAAGAGAGTTTGGGGTGAAAAAAGTGTTCGGTGCAGGCAGGACAGACATTTTCCTGCAAATATATGCCGAGAACATCTTATTGACGGGACTGGCATTACTCCTTTGCTGGGCTTTAATAGAAATAACCAGGTTTTTCTTTTTCCATGAACTTTATATACCTACCACAACAGACTCCGGCTTTGACCGGAAGGTCTCTGCCATCGTACTTTTAGGATTGCCATTGCTGACTACTGTTTATCCGTTCTTGAAATACACATGTAGCAGACCCGTCAACTCCATACGCGAGCTGGCATCTTCACGCTTTTCCACACGGTCACGCATGATATTACTGTGTTTTCAATATGTCGTAACCATCTTTATAATAACCGTTTCTCTATTCTTTGTACGGCAGTTGGAGTATATGCTCTGCGCCGACCTCGGTTTCCGCTCGCACGATGTGATAACTTGCCGGATGTATGTCGATAAATTGGGCTTATATAAAACAACTAAAGAGGAGGGATTGGATGAAGGAAAAAGACAATATATAAGTAATGCTTTGGTCAATAAACGAATGAGTGAAAGCACTCTGTTTGAGCATTGGAGCAGAGGAAACGACTTGCTGTTCACCGACTTCCGTTTTGACAGTTTTGCGCTCAACAGAGCCGAAAACGGTTTCCATCCGGCATTATCTGCACATTTAACGACCCACTCCATGGCAATATACGATTTTCAACTTGTAGAGGGGCGCCTATGGAACGACTCCATAGATGAAGCGTTCACCAAAAACAGTTTCAAGGTAATTATCAACGAAACCGCTAAAAGAGTCTATGGAATAAAAGACATCACCAAAGACAAGCTGCAACCTGAAGAACCACACTACGCCTCAAGCAGCTTACCGGATTTCTACAATCCACCTTGCGAGATAGTAGGGGTCATAAAGGATTTCAATGTTCGGCACCTTTCACAATCCATCCAACCGGTTGTCATCTATTATCACGATGCAAGCATAGGCGGAATTTATACTGTTACAGCCTCGTATAAGCACGAGAATAAAGCCAAAGTCATTGATTTCCTGCGCCGCTTATACGAAGAATCTACGGGAAGAACCGACTTTGAATATACGCTGATAGAAGATGAACTCCAAAAGATGTATCGTGAAGACCGTCAAGTGGTGAACATTTATACGCTCTTTGCCGGAATAGCCATTTTCATCTCTTCATTGGGATTATTGTCAATATCCTTGTTCGATATTCGGCAACGTTACCGTGAGATAGGTTTACGCAAAGTGAACGGTGCGCAAGCAAAGGATATTTATCCCTTACTCATTAAAAAGTATCTCTCGGTCATGGGAGTCGCCACTTTGCTATCCATACCCTTGTCATGGATTGCCATTACCCTCTATTTGCAGGATTTTGCCCACAAAGCCCCTTTGACATTCGACTTGTTTGCCGTAGCAGTAGCCATAACAACTGCCATCTCCTTGTTGACTATTATTGGGCAAATCAGCAAGGCTGCCAACATCAATCCGGCAAGCATTATGAAAAACGAATAAAAGACATAAAAATTATAAATTTGACATATAATGAAAACACTGAAATACGCTTGGCGTTTCCTGATACGCTCAAAATCATACACGGTTATAAACTTGCTGGGTCTCGCCTTCAGCCTTGCCTGCTGCATCATGCTGATGCGATATATACATAGAGAACTGACGGTAGATACACATTGCATAGACCGGGAACATGTCTATGGAGTCATTCAGGACATGGATGGCAATAGAGGAATGGCAACAATAGAAAACACGAATAAAGACAGTATATACATTGACCACCGTTACATAGAGAAACGCACTTCTTTAATTCTGATGGAACAGGATTTTGTGAGCGACGAAGCATCCCGTTACACAGTGCGGACACTCGTAGCAGACAGTTGTTATTTTCAGCTTTTTCCTTACCGCATAGTGCAAGGAACTCCTATAAAATCTCCTGAATCTGCACTACTGACGGAAGTATGTGCACGTCGTATTTTTGGCCATGACAATCCTATAGGTAAAGTGTTACATTATTCAAATGGGAAAGATATTACCGTAAGTGGCATTATAGCCGAACCGACTTGCAAGACAATGATACAATTTGACATTGTGGTATCAAATACGCTTTCCTCATTTTGGGAACGTATGCCTATTGAATTTGTTCGTTTCACGCCGGGTACAAGCATCAAGAAAATGAACGAACTTGGGAAACAAGCACGTTGGGTAAATCCGAATTGGAAAAATATAGATGCACGACAATATACATTTTCGTTCATGCCTATAGCAGATATTTATTGGGAACCAGCTTATGTGCAAGATGCCGGTTGCCCTGCCATGCTCACTTATGGAAAACGTTCTCATATTTACATTTTATCTTGTGTATGCTTATTGTTATTGCTTACCGGCATTATAAACTTCATCAATCTTTATTTGATAGGCACACAACGGAGGGGAAAAGAGTACGGGCTTAAAAAAATGTTCGGTATAAAAGGAACGACACTTTTCCTGCAGATATTAACAGAAAACGGACTTTTAGTTGGTTGTGCTTTATTACTGGCTTGGTTACTGATAGAGATAACGATAATCCCTGTCAGCCGTTTGTTGGAATATCCTTTCACTTATACATCTTTCGACTTTTGGCTTTCTGCCGGGATTTGGGTAATATTACCCATATTGACCTCTATCTATCCGTTTGTAAAATACAATTATGCATCACCCGTCAGCTCAATTCGTGATGCCACCCAAAGCAAACGTACTGTACACACACGCATTCTTTTTCTTTTTATACAATACATCTTCACATTCCTGCTCATCAGTCTTTCCCTTTATTTCAACAAGCAGCTTTCGCTCTTATTACACACGCAACCAGGATTTCGCATAGAAAATGTACTGATAGCCAAGTTAGGGTATGAATCGGAATCAGCGATGCCACGCGAAAAATGGCAGGAAGCCAGAGAAGCTATGTGGCAACGCAGACATGAACTATGGGAGGCACTTGCACAGTGTCCTTTTATAGAACATTTTGAAATGGAAAAACGACATATACTTTCCGAAGGTTTTAAAGTAACCTACTATAACAATAGAGAGGAAAAAGTAGAGATGAAGTTTTGGTATGCTACCCCCAACTTTTTTAAGTTGTACGGTATCAAAATAATAGAAGGTAGTATTCCCAGTTTTGAAGGAGAAGGAAACAGAGGAGAGGTTTTGATAGCCAACCGAGCAGCTATGAAAGCTTTGCACTACGACAACCTGTCTGAAGCTTTGGTACAGGAAGAGAACGAGCGTCGGTTAAGTCCCAATGCTCCTCTGCATCCCATTGTTGCCGTTGTTGAGGATTACTATGACCGCCACTTGAGTGCAGGACATCGCCCCATTATCTACAATGTATGCAAACAGCGCAGTGACGATATGTGCCAGATAGCCTATACCCCCGGACGACTTAAAGATGTACTTGACTATTTGCGCGACACAGAGCTGCGTATCTATGGTTGTACAGACTTCGAATATACTTTATTGGAAGATGAATGGCATAAACTATATCAAAAAGACCGGCAGATAGCGGTTATCTATTCTTGTTTCGCACTGATAGCTGTCTTGATATCTTGTTTAGGGCTATTTGGCATTTCACTTTTTGACATTCGTCAGCGTTATCGGGAAATAGGTATTCGCAAGATTAATGGAGCCGGAATGTGTGCTCTCTACCAATTATTGTTCCGCAAATATATTCTTGTATTAGCTGTGGCATTTATTATAGCCGCTCCTCTGACTTACTATATCATATACCTATATACACAAGATTTCGCAGTGAAGGCATCCGTGGGTATAGGAATATATGTTATATCGTTACTGATAGTGGCTTTCATCTCACTGGGAACATTATTTTGGCAAATACACAAGGCTGCGAAGATAAATCCGGCAGAAGTAATCAAAGCGGAATAAAATAAAATTAAGATATGAAGTTGGTACAGTTATCTATAAGGACATTATATCGTTTCAAGATATATACAGCCATCAATATATTAGGATTGGCTTTAAGTCTGGCATGTGTCATCATAATCTCCCGCTACGTGAAGCAGGAAAATGATGTAGATTGTTATAGTCCCAACAAAGACCGGATAGGCATCATGGTGCAGGAATACAAAGATGACAACAATAAAACGGCAGTTATCGGAGGTCCCCTCGAAGATGCAGACATAGAAGCGATGTCCACTTTCGTATGGTTCAATAAAGACTATATCATAAAGGAAGAAAAACATATTGATGTAGAAACGATTGTAGCAGACAGCTTGTTTCTAATAGTGACTGATTTTCCCATGAAATATGGAAAAGCCGAATCATGGGCGGCGTCTCCACAAACCGCCTTTATCACAGAAGAGCTGAGTGAGAAACTATTCGGGAACATAAATTCTATCGGCAAAACCATTGAATACTCTACCGGTGACCCTCTTACGGTGACCGGAGTTATCGGCAAAGACAGAGGGAAACGCTCGCTTCATTTCGACTTGCTTGTTCCTGAAACATTGCAGAAGGATTGGGAGTTCCGTTTCCCGATGAAAATGGCATTAATTCATAAAGGGGCTTCCTTTACGAAGATAAATGCACGGCATGCAGCGTTCCGGCAATCTCCACGTGCTGCGGATGTTGAATTCAGGTATCAACTGCTTCCCATGCGTGAAGTGTATTTTCATCCAGCCATTGATGTTTGGCAGGACATGCTGCAAAGGGGGAATTTACCACAGCTACATCTATTGGCACTTGTTGCTGTACTAATTTTAATTGTAGGCATCTTCAATTTTATGAGTCTTTATACGGTTGTATTATTGAAACGAAGCAAAGAATTCGGACTAAAGAAGGTTTTTGGAAACAATTCAGCACAGCTATTCTCCCAACTATATATCGAGAATTTATGTCTGACACTTGTATCATTGTTTATAGCCTGGTTCCTTGTCGAGATTTCTGCCTTTCCCTTAAATAAATATTTTGATGTCATTCAACAGCCTAATGGTATATTTGACATAGGAATAACCATAGCTATCCTGATTTTACTGCCATTGACAGCTTCAATCTATCCGTTTTTTAAATTCAAATACAACACGCCTATCCATTCATTACGGAAAATAGGCAGTGGTGAAAAATCGTCTGTTGTAAGAAACCTCTATCTGAGTATTCAGTATATCGTGGCATTCATTCTAATAGTTGTTTCCATGTTCTTCGCCAAACAACTGTATGAAATGACTCACATAGATTTAGGCTATGACACAGATTCTATCGTTAAAGTCCATTTTGAACGCTATGAACGCAAACAGCCTACCACTGAAGCAGAATATCTGAAACAGACCTCCTTGCGCAAAGCCTCCAAAGAAAATATATCCACTGCAATGAATGCCTCTCCTTTATTCACGGCATGGAATTACTCTTTATCCCCCTATGAATATTTCACCGAATCTCCGGTACTTTTCCGCAAGTTCGGAGAAACCAATTTCAAACAATTGTATTGCATTCCCATTACAGAAGAAGAAATAAGATTTCATGGCTTCCGTTTATCCCAGGGACGTTTATGGGATGCCGACATCGACCATGAAGGTGAAGCCAAACTGATTCTCAATCAAAAAGCCATGCAACTCTTCGGACTCGAAAGCGCAATCAATGCCCGGCTGGAACCCCAACAACCTTTATGGCCGCGTAGGGATTTGAACCCTTATCAGATTATAGGTATCGTCGAAGATTTTTATTGCGGACATTTATCCCAACCGGTTCTTCCTATAGCTTTTATATACGGTGAAACATATCTTTCACAAATTCCTTTGCAAGCTAAAATTGCTCCAGGACATCAAAAAGATGCCGTTGCCTTCCTGGAAAACCTACACAACGACAATGCTGATGGAGCCTTCAATTATACTTTTGCAAAACAGGAAGTTGAGAATCTCTATAAGTCAGACAAGCAAATAACCATCACCTATTCCTTTTTCGCCTTTATGGCCATTCTAATATCCTCAATAGCTTTGTTTGGATTGTCCTTATTTGACATACAACAAAGATACCGGGAAATAGCTATACGAAAAGTACATGGCGCTACACATAAGGAAATTTTATTGTTATTACTCAAAAAATACATTATCATATTAGCAATGTCATTTTTGATTGCCATTTCTATATCTTATTGGGGAATAACCATTTATCTGAAAGATTTTGCCTACAAAGCCAACATCAGCAGCTGGTTGTTCATTATTGCAGCAATCATCATATCATTAATTTCCATATTAACATTGGTTTATCAAGTAAAAAAGGCTGCACGACAGAATCCGGCGGAAGTAATCAAAAGCGAATAATACAATAATGATACTATTATGATAAGACATTATATTAAAACAGCATTCAGAAACCTATTAAAGTACAAGGCACAGAATATCATCTCTATCATCGGACTGTCGGTAGGTATACTTTGTTTTAGTATCTGCCTATATTGCAGCCGCTATATAAATTCTACCGACAAGTGCTTTACCCACTGGGAACGCATTGCAGACATAAACCTATACACTCCAGCAGAAGAACCTTATTCCGGAACTCCCGCTACGTTGTTTGAGAGTCTGCGCCAATTGCAATTCCAAGAAGTAGAAGCATTTACTTTTGTTGCCTATCCCCGCCCACGTAGCTACAATGTGGAAACTATCGACAAGGAAGAACTGCCTTACGAAGATTTATATGCTATGGAAGTAGATACAGCCTACCATAGCGTGTTCACCCCGGAAGTATTACAAGGTTCATGGGCTGTAGCATCGCAAACTCCCAATGCCGTGATACTGACACGCTCTCTGGCACACAAAATATTTGGTCTCGGAGAGAATCCGATAGGAAAGCGAATGACCTTAGCACAACGGCTTTTCTCTTCACCTGATACCACACCACGAACAGGAGGTACCATCTATACCATACAAGCGATAATAGAAGATATTCCATTGAATACCAGCCTTAGCTTTCTCCAAAAGATTGATATGTTAATCTTGAACGACAGCGAAGGACTTATACAATTCGATGGACGAGACAGTATGACCGGTGGACTTACTTTTGCTCTTCTTCGTCCGGGCAAAACATCCGCGCAACTTGAAGCCAGTTTCCGTGCAATGGACTTGAAGCACACAATATTCAATGAGAAAAATACCGTATCAGCCTCGAATTTCGGAAAACTTTTTCGGGAGAAATCCGTTGCCCCTTACTTTGCCGGAATCACATTCATTGTCGGCCTTTTGATTCTACTGACTGGTCTACTCAACTTTTTTCATTTTTTGACGGGGAGTTATCTGAACCGTTCGCACGAGTTCGGCATTCGTAAAGTGAATGGAAGTAATGGCAACAAACTATTTTGGTTACTTTTTACCCAAGCCATTATCATTTCGTTCATAGCCTTCTTATTGACTTTCTGTCTGATAGAAATATTTACCCCTTACCTTTCATTCTCTTTATTTGATTTCACATTAGTCATTGAACGGGACCTATTATTGATACAGACAATAGAATATATGGCAGGCGTTATTTTACTATGCTTATTACTCTGCTTGTTTACCGTATGGAGGATGAAGCATGCCTCCATCCAGTCAAGTATTTACAAGAACAAATCCAAACGCCACAAACAGAAGATACGAAATTGTCTTTTGGGTATCCAATTTTTCATCTGTTGGTTATTCATAGTCTTTACAGTCGCTTTATATTTGCAGGCTAACAAGACCGGTTCCACACTGTTCAACACACTGACAGAAAAAGAAAAGTCCGAAATCATCAGTATTCCTATGGATTACCGTTTTATGAAAAATGACGAAAAGCTTGCTCTCATAGAGCGCATCAGTCAACATCCGGATATAAAAGATAAAATGCTGACAGATATTAATTATCTGAAAGGTATTTCGGGAACAAGCATGCAGACAGAAAAAGATAACCGGGAAAGTAGCCTTGAAGTCAATATAATGAATGTTCCTAATAACTTTTTCGAGTTTATGAATATCCCCATTCTCTCCGGGCATGTCCTGAAGACAAATAGTGACATGGTAGCAGACCGTAAATTGGTAGAACGTATAAAGAAGGATTTACTGGGAACCACCTTGTACAATTATCAAGATAGCTACACGGTATGCGGCATTTGTTCCGATTTTGTAACCGACACTTACAATCAGAGCCAGGGCTTCGTCTTTCTGCCTTGTGATTTCAAATATTATGTAGGTCATTGCTATTTGAAGTGTGTACCCGGAAAAGCAGAAGAAGTAGAGGCTTTCGTTAAGAAAATGCTGGAAGAGAATCTTCCACCGAGTATACAATTACACATTTCGACCTTGCAGGAAGACATTCACCAAGCGCAAGCCATCGAGAACAACATGAAAGGGATAATCTTATTCTTCTCATTTGTCAGCCTTATAATCACTTTATTAGGCGTATATTCGGCAATCACACTGGATACGGAACGCAGACAAAAGGAAGTGGCAATCCGTAAAGTAAATGGTGCAGGATTGAAACAGATTATCATATTGTTTGCCCGTACGTATATTTATCAGCTTGTACTCTCGGCAACAATGGCATTTCCTTTATGTTATGCCATACTGCAGTTATGGAAAAACATGTATATCGTATTCTTTAATGACGGCCCGCTATTTTGGATTTCAATCTTCATAATCGTAGCTGTCATTACTACTCTGACTATTATTTTCCGTATTCTGAAAATAGCAAGGACAAATCCGGCAGAAGTCATTAAAAACGAATAAGAAAATATATTTACCTAAAGATTATGACCATACTTACAATCCTAAAAATAATTACCCGCAGTTGGTGGAGAAACAAAGTTTTCTTCTTCATTTCTATAGTCAGTCTGGCTATAGGGCTAGCATGTACAAACTTGCTGTTCACCTATTATGTACATGATTACAATATAGAGAGTGGCAATCGGGACAAGAACCGTATTTTCTGTCTGCGTCAGGATAATCCGATGCAGGACGGAAGCAAGGTGGCCTATGCTGATGCCAATATTCCCCCTATGCTGAAAGAAAAATATGCAGAAGTGGAAGACTACCTGCGTATCAATTCTCTGGTTCCACAATATTGTAAATATGGAGGGGAGATTTACCACGATATAACCTTTATATCTGCCGATACTACTTTGCAACATTTCTTCCACTATCATCCCATTGCCGGTAGTTTAAAGCAAGTATTGGAACAACCGGGCAAAGTAGCACTCAGTGAAGCTTTTGCACATAAACTGTTTGGAGATAAAAATCCATTAGGAGAATTGCTGGAAATAAAAACCATGACTGATACCCAAAGTTATGAAGTGGCAGCCATATTAAAGTCACGGTCACAATCATTGCTCCAATTCGACATGATTACCGGGAATAACAAAGACTTTTGGGGTGGAATGACGTTTCTGAAACTAATTCCAAATACCGATGCCCAACAGTTTACCGAAAAAATCAACCACGACAAAATTCCCACTTTGATTCCGGAAAAGACACAATATTACGTCGACCCTCTGTCCGACATCTACTTTACTACACCGGACTACGATACACAACAACCTCTGCCGTATATCAATCAAAGTAATGTGCAATTATTGTATATCAGCCTTGCTGCCGCCTTGTTGGTACTTATCATAGCCTGCTGCAACTATACCAACATGAGCCTGAGCCGTGTATTGCAACAGCTCAAAATGATACATGTGGAGAAACTGATGGGAAGCAGCTTGAAGGATATCCGCATCCAACTGTTTGGTGATGCATTCCTCACTGTGCTGCTGGCATTCGGATTATCTTTACTCATCATCAACGACTGTCTGTCTTTTTTCAATGGATTATTTGCATCCCATTTAAACGTACATTTCTTTTTCAGCCTACAGATGCTACCCTTGTTAGTGCTCTTTGTACTAGTTATGTCCATTGTCCCTGCTTGGTATATCAGCCATAGACTTTCACAACTCTCATTCAGCGAATACAAGACACTTTACGGAGGTAAAAAGAAACAACGTTTCATAGCTTTGCTGGTCATTCTTCAGTTTTCCATTTCTATAGGGCTGATATTCGCTACTCTCGTTGCCAATGAACAAATCAATCTCATCAAGGAACGGGCCTACTGTTACGAAAATCGGATTGAAATAGGAGATTTCAATGCCGCACCGGCTACAATACTTAAAGAAGAGCTGGAGAAACATGTACAAGGAATAGAGTCCATCGCCCTGTCACAAGGCTCCATATTGAATTCATGGATACGTGAGCTATCCATCAAACAAGCCGACGGTACGGAAAAAAGTTCCTACCTATTAATGCTGTATAGTGATGCCAATCTGGTAAAAACGATGGGGTTCAAACTCTTGTCCGGTAACGCTCCCGAACAACTGCAAAAACAATATGCCTATCCTGCACTGGTCAACGAAAGCTATGTCAGAATGCTGATTCCAGCAGGAATAAATGCCATTGGAAAACCTTTGAAAGAATTTGACCAGTCTGCCGATTCTTTATACATCATCGGCGGTGTATTAGAGGACTTCCCGTTCAGTTCATTGGAAAATGAAATTACCCCGGTCATACTTTACCTTCCACCTACAGAGAGAATGTCGGGTGCCAACTATCTGCAGATTAAGCTGATTGAAAGCAATAAACAAGAAACACTACATCAAATAGCCCAAATATGGGAAAAGATGAATGAAGGGGAGATATTTCAATACACAGACATGCACCAAGACTTTATGAAACGCAATGGTAAAGTCTTGTCTCTCTCCAAACTCCTTATCGCCTATTCTCTGATTGGCTTGATATTGACCTGCTTCGGCTTATTCGGCATTTCATGGTATGCCACTCGCCAGCGTATCCGCGAAATCAGCATTCGCAAGATTCATGGAGCAACATCCCGACAAATCGTGCTGTTGCTGAATAAACCATTCTGCCTGCAAATTCTGCTTGCATATATTCTAGCTGTCCCCATTGTCTATTGGCTCATGCACCATTGGCATGAACAGTTTGCCTATAAAGCCCCCTTCACCGTTATGGACTTTCTATTGCCACTATGTATTGTCTGGATAATATCTGCCGTCACAGTGTGTCTGCAAAGTTATTTGCTGAACAAAACAAATCCGATTGACTGCATCAAATCCGAGTAAGAAATGAAATATTTATAAACCATAAAAACCAAAGCATTATGATTAAGACAGTAAATTTACAGAAGATTTTCAAGACCGAGGAAGTACAGACTCTGGCTTTGAACGACGTAAACATTGAAGTGAAAGAAGGGGAGTTTGTTGCTATCATGGGACCTTCAGGCTGCGGAAAATCCACTTTACTGAATATCCTCGGTCTGTTGGACAATCCTACATCCGGAGAATATTACTTGAATGGGACGGAAGTATCCAAATATACAGAAGCCCAACGTACCAACTTGCGTAAAGGAGTCATCGGCTTTGTATTCCAAAGTTTCAACCTGATTGATGAGCTGAATGTATACGAAAACATCGAACTGCCGTTACTCTACATGGGCATTCCTGCCACCGAACGCAAGCGCCGGGTGGAAACCGCTATGGAGCGTATGGCAATCATGCACCGCAGCAAGCACTTCCCGCAACAATTGTCCGGCGGACAACAGCAACGCGTGGCAATCGCCCGTGCAGTCGTATCAAACCCTAAACTGATACTTGCCGATGAGCCTACCGGTAACCTCGATTCAAAGAACGGAAAAGAGGTAATGGAACTACTGAATGAACTGAATAAGGAAGGTACTACGATTGTCATGGTGACACACTCACAACATGATGCCGGATTTGCCGGACGTATCATCAATCTGTTTGACGGGCAGGTGGTGACGGAAGCTAACTTATAATTCCCGCTTCTCCCGATTTATATGCAGGTTGCAATGTTTTTTCCATTGTAATCTGCATGTTTTTTGGAAATAGCTTTCCTTTTTTTTGTTTCTGTCGTCCGAAATGCCTAATATTGCTACCAATAAACTTTTTACTTCCACATTTTAAATAACAGAAAATGAAAACATACACACCGTCCCCTTTGAACACAGAAAATATCACTTTACCGGATAATTTGACGGAACTCACAGAAGCCATGGCACGCAATGTACATGAAGTATGGGCTTTGGGAAGAGTGAAAGAAGGATGGAAATACGGAGAGACACGCAATGATGAATTAAAGACACATCCCGGACTTGTACCATACGAAGAGTTACCGGACTCAGAACGAGAATACGACCGGCAAACAGCCATACAGACACTGAAACTGATTATGAAACTGGGATTCGACATACAGAAGAAATAATAATCCAATATCTATTATAGTACTATGAGGACGAGTGAGAACAAGTATTATCCTATCCGGCACTGGTGGAAATTCGTGATTCCTGCCTTTATCATTCTCTTTCTGGTTGCAGCATTGATTGTGACATGCACTACATTCCAAAACCTTATTCAATTCTTTCCATCGCGTGGAATGACCTACCTGATGACACTCCATGCCATCATTTCCCTTAGCGTATGCATCTGTTTTTTTCTATGTATCAAGAGATTAATAGATGTATTCTCATTGAATCTGGAACAAGAAAGAAACATTCTTGCATCCTTGTATCAGGAAAAAGAAAAACGGGAGATTATCAATAACGATGAGAAAGAAATCAATAAACTGAAAGAGAATATCAGAAAAGAATTGAAACAAGAAACTGAAAAAAAGGAAACTGCCTAATGACAAAACAAATATGAATCTGCTAACAAGACTTTTTGCCCTTCATTTTGACCGCTCTTTTTCCGGAAAAGGATGGAGGCAGCTTGCTTGGCTTTTCGGAGTCATAGTAACTGTTTTCTTATTGATATATCTGGTAAGTTTTGCATTTATCTTTCCTGAGCCGTCTCTTGAAGAATGGACCGGTATTGATAAAGACGTACCTATGGGGCGTTTGCTTCAGTTGATTTGTCTGTTCATTGATCCGGGGAATATTGTGGAAGTACCACCTTATCTGCGTTGGTTCTCTCTATTGGTCGTAGTGCTGGGATTAATTTTGTTCTGCGGATTATTGATATCCGTAATCTCCAATATGCTGGAACGCAGAGTTGAGCGATATCGTGAAGGCGATATCGTTTACCCTTTGCAAAACCACATCGTCATTATCGGTTTTGACAACATGGTCCCCACTCTTATCCAGCAAATTTGCGATGACACACATTATGGGAATTGCCATATTCTGATTCAGAGTACCCAACCGGCACAAGAAATCCGTAGCAAAATCCATACGGAACTGGATGCCAAAAATGAAAAAAGAATTGTGGTGCTGCGTGCCCGGCGCGACTCTATCGAGGAGTTGGAAAAACTCTATACTACCAAAGCGCGCGAAGTATTCCTTATCGGAGAGAGGAACGAACATGACCATGACTCACTGAACATAGACTGCCTGAAAAAGATAGTTGACATTCATAAACGATGCAATAAATGTTCCCTCATACCATTCACCGTTCTTTTCGAATATCAGACTACTTTTGCCGCTTTCCAACTGACCGATTTGTCTGCCGAATGGAGAAAATATATAGAATTCCATCCCTTTAACTTCTACGAGGGCTGGGCCAAAAAGATATTGGTAAGCCGGCAATACGGAAAAGGGGAGAACTGTATTGAATATCCTCCTCTCGACCGTGAGGCAATAACCTATGAAAGCGAAAAGCATGTTCATCTTGTTATCATCGGTATGAGCCGTATGGGAGTGGCAATAGGAGTGGAAGCTGCCCATCTGTTGCATTTTCCAAACTTCTGCCGGGACAAGAACATAAAAAGTGTCATTACCTTCATTGATGAAAATGCCGACCGGGAAATGAATTTCTTTTGTGGACGATACCGCCATTATTTCGAGATATCGTCTACCCATTATTACGACATGAGCAAGGACGAAAGGCACGAGAGATTTGTCCTTCCCACCCGTTTTAAAGGAAAAGATGCAGACTTTCTGGATGTGGAATTCAAATTTATCAAAGGCCGTGCGGAAACTCCTGCCATCCAGAACCTAATTAAAGAATGGGTACATGACTCAGGCCAGGTATTGACGATTGCCGTCTGTCTCAATTATCCTCCTCAAAGCATGGCAATGGGATTATATCTGCCGGACGATGTATATGATGAAAACATCCCAGTTTTTGTCCGTCAGGAAACCTCCAGTGCACTGCTCAATATGCTTAACAGTAAAAAGAAAGATGAAGCGATTCATAAATATTCCCATGTTTTTCCTTTTGGAATGCTGGACAACTGTTACGACTTGGACAAAAAAAGCCGGAGGGAGGGACAAATCATCAATTATATATACGATTTCAAGAATAAATATGGAAATGTGCCTCAATCATGCCCACCTGACAATGAGCTGAAAGACTCATGGAACAAACTGTCCGTATCCCTTCAGTGGTCCAATTTGTACAGTGCATATTCCATTAGTCCCAAGCTACGCTCCATAGGCATTACGGATGGTTACGTGAAACTGGACAACGACCAGATAACATTGCTTGCCGAAGTCGAACATAACCGTTGGAACATGGAGAAGCTGCTGCTTGGCTTCCGTAAACCCACCGCCGAAGAAGAAGAGTTAATCTATGGCAGCAAGGAAATGGGAGACATCTTCAAAAAGAAACGCTTTGTGCATCCCGATATACGTCCGTATGATGAATTGAAGGAAAGCTCAAAAGCGTATGACAGATGTATCACAGCCGGCATTCCGCTAGTCGTAAACAACAACACATAGGAAGTAACCAACACTATATTATGAAAACATACCATGTATTTATAGCCTCTTCGCTGAGTTTTCAGAAAGAAAGGGATTTAATGGAAAAAGTCCTGACGGAAAGAAACAACAGCGAACTCAATATTGTAGTGCACCGGCACGAAAAAAATGGAGACAACGATTTAGCTAAAGGCGATACGCAGGAAATCATAAATTCAGAGATAAGGCAATGTGACGTCATCATCTTCTTCGCCGGAAACTGGATACGCTCCAAGACCATCGGAGAGTTTAATGTTGCCATCGAAAATGCATCCAACAAACATATCTATTTCTATCAGAATCCGACATTGGAATACACCCAGGAAGACTGGACAAACACTACTTTATGGAAAGACTTCTATGCGGAATACATGCAAAAGCACCTGGACGACGATACCGTTATCGAGCGGTATGAGAAGCAGTGCAATACGCTGGAGCAGCTAAGGGACGCGTTGGTCAAGGATCGTGAAAGTTTTCTCAATAATCCCTTTTGCGCAATCTCTTGCCATAAGATGGAGTATGATAAAATTATTCCCAACAGCCAAGCCAACCGTCGCAGAGGCAACCTGGACTACTATTTTATCCGTCCGGAAGTAGACTACAAACTTAAAGAGGAGTTTGACAGCACAAACAAGACAATCATCGTCACCGGTCAATCCACTTCGGGAAAGACTATTGCCGTTTGCCGAATGCTGAAAAAGCTCCCTCAGGAATATTATGTGGTCATTTTAAATGCCGATACGACCAAAGAACAGTTAGAACGGCTTTCTGTATCCCAATTCCAGCATGGCAAAAAGATTCTTCTACTGGACGATTTGCAGCTGTTGTTTTGGAAAGAAGAGAATGAAAAGCCGATACCCATTGACAGAGAATTACTTCGCAAGTTATCGGAAATCCTTCACATCGGCAATCCGGACTTCAAGGTTATTGCCACTACAAGCTATAGCTTCAAGGAAGTGAAATCCATGCTTACTTTCAATGAAATGGTTCCTCCGGCCATAGTCGAAGTGGGCATCAAACCTTTATCCTTCAAAAAAATAAATGAATATGCCCGCGAGCTCAGGACATACGGCTATCTTAAACTCCGACCCGAAGCCGGCATGACTATCGGTTCCTTGTTTTTCGACATAGACAGAATCAAGACCAGATATAACAACCAGTTCCAGAACAGCAATTTAAGCAACCTGCAGAAATCCATGCTTCGACAACTCTGCCACGCCATAAAATGTTTGTGGATGTGGAAAAAGAGAAGTCGCAATAAAATAGACCTATTGCTCGATTTCCTCAAATTCACCTATGAGAACAGTTACGAAAAGGCCGACAGAAGCACCATCTGTGAATTGGCAGGCAAAGTAGATGATTTGATTTATTATCAGGACATTGAAAAGGACACATTTGAAGTTGAAGACATCATAGTAACCCAGGTTTTCCAGTACTATAGCAGTGAACCGTCCGATGACCTACTGGCAACTGAAAAGAAAGCCATAAAGGGCATATTCCGCTATATCTACTACAAAGACAGACCGAACTTTTTCAAAAATACAACCAAGATCCTGCATCGGGTGAAAAACTGTTCGGTAAATGCCCCCGAACTCCAACAGTATATCATCAATGATGTTGTAAGCCGCATTTATAAAAACGAACAAACGCTATATACAAGTAAGGAACTGGGAACAAACCCGGAAGGCGTTTCCATTGATTGGGTGGACGCCTATATTGGCAATATAGCCAATTTTGCTCCTACCAATGCAGAGGCCATCCATATTTGGAAATTAACAAAAAAATATAATAGGAGAGAGCTGAATGTACTGCGGTGGCTTTTGCCCAGACTGCAGACACAACAAGATAAGGACATTGTACACAAGGATTTGCTCAATGAACAAGGGCAAATGCAAGACAAGTATATAGAAAACTCGTATATTGAATTTCAGACAGAATTGGTACGGTTCCTCGACATGGACGAAGCCAAAGAAATATACCTCAACGCTTCCTTTATATACGAAGCTTCCCCAAGTGTCGATGATGACGACATAGATGATTTCTTCTCCGATTCTGCAGAGAGCACCCATGGGCAGGAAAGCAACAATGAGACTTATCTGACAGAACTGAAAGAGAAAAGAATACGTAATTTCGCCAGGCAGCTTATGCATAAAGCACAGACTCTGGCTGACATACACGACATCAAGAACTTCTTGCAGAAGAATGATAAAGGGGTAGTTCCCCACGACGATGCAGTCTTTTTCTTCAACTTTATTGCTCCCTACACCTGGCTGGAAGTTTTCAAAAGATTCAGCCAGCCGGAAGAGCTGGTTGCATTCTTCAACGAACTGACAGAACTGTCTGTCGACAAAAAAGAGGATACCAGTATGTTCCTGAACAAGACCGAAGTGTTGAATGGAGCACTCGAAAACATACCGTCCTCTTATGCCTATGATTTGTGGAACCGTATGGGGAATAACTGTGATGGCTACTCATTGAACTTTATGCTCCAAAAGGCTAAAAATTTTGAGCAGGCCAAAGGAATCTTCAACACTTTTATGGAAAGGCTGGAGCAGCAAGAAGAAGAAAACAAGACCAAACTGAAAGTGGGTGAAATCTACCTGAACGACTTATTGGATACGACCTCCACTTATAGCGGGATTAAGGAATGCGAGGAACTGTTCCATAAATACCATTTACTGGAAGCAGACCAGTCTTTACTGGATTACCCGAGCCAGCACACACAAGGTATCCTATACCAACGCATGACCCTAAAGGAAATCAAGGCACATATGAAGAGACATCGTCCCCAAAACGGCGATGAATCTCGAAATATAAGAACAATCGTACAATTCATTCTGAAAATATCAAATTATGAAGAGGCGTATCAGGCACTGTTCGGAGAAACTCCCGATTGTATTACTCCGGAAGAACAACAGATTTTGAATCATTCGCCCTACGTTGTCTCCGAAATGTTCAATAAGGTAAAGACTCCGGAAGAAGGAGGAGTCGCAAGGGATTTCTTCGAGAACCGGCTGGACAAGTCACTGCTCAATCATCCTGATGCCAATATCTTGAATATCATTATCAATAACCGGTTCATATATCCCTATTATGAACAAAAAGTGGACATGATAAAGCGGATGTCCGAAAAATACACCGTACAACAGAACAGTTATACACATAAACATTTACTCTATCACCTGACCAACCACACCCAAGGTTCACTTCCTCCGGAAGAAATACAACTGATTATAAATGAGGAAATAATGAAAAGCCTGGATGCGCCAAAGGATATATTGAAGCAAATGCTTATCCAGCGATACTATGCCGGAAGAGCACAAGACAACGTTCCGCAGCCTTTTCCCATTTATACATCGGAAGGGTGGAAAATTAAAGAAAGCACTATTCTGGAATATGTGTATTGTCTGCTGGACGTGGGCGTATATGATGGAGGAATTATCTTCTGTTGCATGAAGGCATTGCTCCGTCAGAATGATAAGGAAAACGCCCAACGGCTGCAAGAGCAAGCAATCAGTAAAAAGGTTTTTATCAATTACGATTCATATTGTATGTTGAAAAAGGTAGGAGCCGTCATTCCTAAACCCTACCTATTTGTCGAACATTATCCAATTATGAAGGACATATGCTATCAAATGCGGGAACGCGGCATGACCTTCGAAGAAGCCGAAAGCCGTATAAAAGAGATGGAAGATGATTTACATATTTCCATTGCACGCACACAAATCTACTGGAACAATGTCATCAGCCGCATGGCCAACAACAGAACAAACAAAAAACTGGTGCTTCAGAATACTCTGAAATTCATCGATGAACACCATGTGCCGATGAGTCCGGAAATATATTACTCCCTTTTACACACAATCACTTCCATTGAAGACTATACAAAAGTCAAAGGTTTATATAAAGGCGAATTGAATATAGGACATATCTTCGTACTTCTAAAGAAGATTCCAGAATTTGCCAAATATAGAATTGCCGAATGGGCATTTGTCGCCTGCTTGCGTCAGGAGTTTGATGAATGGTATGACATTCTATGTTCCATCAGTGAGAAAGAGCAGGAGAAAAGAATTAAAATCATGTTACAGTCCGAGCACTACAAGCAACTGCAAGTCATCACCCCCAAAGGGTATCTTAACCAGACTTTCTTGTTCTGGTGGACTATCCGCTACGCCGTCTCAGAGACTGAAGAGCAACGGAAGGCAGAATTGGATACCCTTGTCACAATGATACCCAAACCCTTTGTACCTCAGTATCCGAAAATGATAGAGAAGTTCTTTATACCTTATCCGCAAGACTTGCTTGAAATCATTCGAGAATATATAGGCCGGATTATTTCATCCGAGCCGCAATAGCCAGCAATACCCCGAGCACCACACCCAATATCGCTGCAAACAGCACCCGCATTTCTCCCGGCAGGAGGAATGTGATGGTGTGTGCCGGATACCAGAAGAAAGGAATTGTTTTCTTGAAGACAAAATTCCATTGTGCATCCCAATTCAGATGCGTAATGATGCGGGTCATCGGGATAGGAGTGAGGAGGCTGCGAGGCGAACCGCCACAATCCAGGATATGCGTATCCGTAATCTTATGGAATGTCATGAATACCGGAGCGAAAATGGTATTCATAGCAACTGAAATGGCGAGGGCTATCCATAATTTGTCCAGGCAGAATTCTCCGTTTATAATGGCGGCGGCATTTGCCATTCCCATATATTCCATAAATTGCGGCACACCTTTGGAGAAGATTATCATGGCCGCATTGATACCCATTCCCAGCAGTCCCCACACTACGGCACGCGGCAGTACGCCAAATCCTTTTCGGTTATAGACTCCGGCACTGATACGAAGTCCCAGCATCTCACCCAGTGTAGCAAGAATTCCGAATTTAACGAAACTCATTACCATGCCATGTGCAGCGTTGAAAGACTTATACCAATTGTAGATGGATTCACTCACAAAGAATGGCAGGAATATTATCACCAGAACAAAAATAAAGAGGAAGTCTTGTTTTTTCATACAAAAGTCATGTTTTTCATAAATAATGTGGCAAACATACTAAAATTATTCTAATTTAAAAGCAAATAAGTAAATAAAAGAAGTTTTACCAAACAGAACAAAGTGTTTCCCTTAACCGAACAGTGTGTTTCATTAAAGAGAACACTTCGTTTCCCTTAAAAGAACAGTTTGTTTCCCTAGGAAAAACACTTTGTTTCCTATAGCTAAAACAAAGTGTTCAGCACTGTGAACTAACGAACTATCCCATTAGCTTCCTCAGAAGCCCATATCATAGTCTCGGTACAAAAAAAGTGGGATTCAGAGAAACCTCTGATCCCACTTCATCATAGCAAGCAGCGGATAGTTATTTCTTATCCTTCATATATTCATCCGCTTTCTCCTTGGCACGTGCCACGCGCTTGGCTGTATCCGGATGAGAAGAGAACATCTTCTGGAACTTGGATTCCTTCGGTGCCTCCGCTGAAAGCTCAAGCAATTTGTTCAAAGCATTGTACATGGCATACGGATCGAGATTATTCTTGATGCAGAATTCAAAGCCGTAATCATCCGCTTCCGTCTCCTGCTTCTGGGAGTATTGAGCACCTGCCAATGCCTCGGCCATGGCACCCAGTTCAGAATCACTCAATTTGGATACCGTAGAACTTGCCGCACCGGCAGCATTCTTCACAGCCGAACGAAGGTAAGCATTCTTCATCGCATCTTTGGAATCCGTATGGATGACGTGACCTATCTCGTGGCCGACAACTGCCATCACTTCATCATCCGTCATGATGTCCATCAGCCCGGCACAGATGCGTACACTACCATCACCGCACGCAAAGGCATTCACATCTATTACTTCATAAACACCGAAGTTCACCTTCAAGCCGTCCACTTCCTTGATGTTTCCGGTCAGCTTCTCCAGACGCTTGCCGTAATCCGTATCGGGCTTTGTCAGCGGATTGTGCGTATCCATCCATTCCATATATTCCTTGCTCATCGCTGCAATGTCAGCATCGGACAATGAAATGGCCTTGACGGCATCTGTACCGGCTTGGACAACTTTGGTCACATTGATTTTCTTTCCACCGATTTTGAACTGCGCATAGGCAGTGGTGGTACAACTCATTCCGCATACTACAGCAGTAATGATGAAGAAGTTCTTTTTCATGTACTTTACGATTTAATTTTAATCCTACTTCGCTTTGTCTATAAAAAAAAACCGCCTAATCATTATTAAACGGTTTTCCGAATATCTGTTTAAATCAAGTTTACTTGATGATACCCAATTCCTTGAAACATTTAGTCAATTTTTCTACAGCATAATCCACTTGTTCGACCGTATGGGTGGCCATCAACGCTACACGCACCAGTGTATCTTGTGGAGCACATGCAGGTGGAATAACGGGGTTGATGAAGATACCTTCGTCAAAAGCCAGCTTCGTTACTATAAATGTCTTCTCTGTATCACGCACATAGAGAGGAATGATAGGAGATTCTGTCTCACCGATTTCGAAGCCTGCATCGCGGAACTTCTTCAAGGCATAGTTGGTGATGTCCCACAGACGTTGGATGCGTTCAGGTTCGGACTTGATGATGTGAAGCGCCTCGCGGGCTGCAGCCGTAGCAGCAGGCGTACTACTTGCCTGGAATATATAGGAACGGGCATTGTGGCGCAGCCAATTGATTACCGCCTTGTCTCCGGCCACAAAACCACCGATGGAAGCCAACGACTTGCTGAATGTACCCATAATCAGGTCTACATCTTCGGTAACACCGAAATGGTCGCACACACCACGGCCTTGTTTTCCGAATACACCCAAGCCGTGAGCTTCGTCCACGTAAATGCTGGCATTGTATTTCTTCTTCAGGCGGACAATTTCGGGCAGATTGGCCAAGTCACCTTCCATGGAAAATACTCCATCCACAACAATCAGCTTTACAGCATCCGGTTCGCATTTCTGGAGTTCTTTTTCCAAAGCCTCCATATCGTTATGCTTGTACTTCAACTGAGTGGCAAATGCAAGACGGCGGCCATCTACAATGGAAGCGTGGTCACGGTCATCACAAATAATATAATCCCCACGGCCTACAACGGCAGGAATAATACCTTCGTTTACAGTAAATCCGGTAGAAAAACAGAGTGCTTCATCTTTTCCTACGAATTCAGCCAATTCCTTCTCCAGTTCAACATGTATATCGAGTGTTCCGTTCAGAAAGCGGGAACCTGCACAACCGGTGCCATATTTTTCTGTGGCAGCTATCGAGGCATCAATGATACGCTTGTCATATGTCAGTCCCATATATGCATTAGAGCCGAACATCAGAACCTTTTTACCATCCATCATTACCTCTGTATCCTGATGGCTGTTAATTGTGCGGAAATAAGGATATACGCCTTTTGCCATAAACTGCTGCGGCAGGTCGTATTTCGCAAATTTGTCTTGTAGTAAACCCATGAAATATCTTTTATATAATGAATATTTAATTCTATTAAATACAAGTCTTAAAAAACAGGGGGCAAAGATAGCAAAATATGTCGGTATATGTTCTATTTACATTAAAAAAACTACTTATACTTATTTTAAAAAGAATTATGTGGTTAATTTTTCAGATATTTATATTACTTTTGCCAGTTGGAAAACCTGCATAGCAACAACCCTTGCATGAACGAAAACAAGAAGAAAATAGCATTCATCATAAACCCCATATCCGGCACTCAGAGTAAGGAGCAGATACTGAAGTGGCTCGATGAAAAGCTGGATAAGGAAAGGTATGCACAAGAAGTGATTTATACCGAACGGGCAGGCCATGCCGTAGAGATAGCGGCACAGAAGGCACAAGAAGATGCACATGCCGTCATCGCCATAGGAGGAGACGGCACCATCAATGAGATAGCCCGCTCACTGGTACATACAAAAACCGCTTTGGGCATCATTCCCTGCGGTTCCGGCAACGGACTTGCCCGCCATCTGCAGATTCCGATGGAGCCGAAAAAGGCCATCGACATCATCAATGACGGACTGATAGACATCATTGACTACGGAAAAATCAACGATGTGCCTTTCTTCTGCACCTGCGGCGTGGGATTCGACGCATTTGTAAGCCTGCAATTCTCCAAGGCGGGAAGGAGAGGACCACTCACTTATCTGGAAAAGACTCTGCTCGAAAGCCTGAAGTACCGTCCGGAAACCTATGAACTGGAAATGGACGGCAGCACCCTGCGATACAAGGCGTTCCTAATAGCCTGCGGAAACGCATCGCAATATGGAAACAATGCGTATATTGCCCCACAAGCCACCTTGAACGACGGACTGCTGGACGTCACCATACTCGAGCCGTTCACTGTGCTCGATGTACCGTCGCTCTCTTTCCAGCTCTTCAACAAGACCATTGACCAGAACAGCCGGATTAAGACGTTCCGTTGCCAGACACTCCGTATTCACCGTTCTAAACCGGGGGTAGTCCACTTTGACGGCGACCCGATGATGATGGGAGAGAATGTAGATGTAAAGATTATGAAGAAAGGACTGCAGGTCATTGTTCCCCGGGATGCGGAAAAAGACACTTCGAATGTCTTGCAGCGGGCACAAGACTATATCAACGGACTGAAACAAATTAATGATGCTTTTGTGGAAGACATCGCCCATAAAAACAAGATGATACTGGATAAAGGCAAAAGGCAATTCAAGAAACTGACAAAAATGTAATGTTGTAAAAAAGGTACTAAAGGAGTTTCTGAAAATAACTTTCCCCTTTTGATGCGCCATATAATATGTTTTATGTATTTTTGCAAAGCCAAAATAGTAAATAAGTAAATCGTCAAACAGTAAATAAAAAGATGTATAGATCACACACCTGCGGAGAACTCCGTATCTCCGATGTTAACAAGCAAGTGACGCTGGCAGGTTGGGTACAGCGCAGCCGTAAGATGGGAGGCATGACTTTCATTGACCTCCGCGACCGTTACGGAATTACCCAATTAGTGTTCAACGAAGAGGTGAATGCCGAACTTTGCGAGCGTGCCAACCGCTTGGGCCGTGAATTCGTAATCCAGGTTAAAGGTACCGTAAACGAACGTTTCAGTAAAAACCAGCATATCCCGACGGGAGACATTGAAATCATCGTATCGGAACTGGATGTTCTGAACTCATCGCTGACCCCTCCCTTCACCATCGAGGAAAATACGGACGGTGGCGACGATATCCGCATGAAGTACCGTTATCTAGACCTGCGCCGTGCCAATGTACGCAGCAATCTGGAGCTTCGCCATAAAATGACAATTGAAGTACGCAAATACCTGGACAGCCAGGGATTCATCGAAGTGGAAACTCCGATTCTGGTAGGCTCCACACCCGAAGGTGCACGCGATTTCGTCGTTCCTTCACGCATGAACCCGGGACAATTCTATGCCTTACCTCAAAGCCCGCAGACACTGAAACAGTTGTTGATGGTTTCCGGTTTCGACCGTTACTTCCAGATAGCCAAATGCTTCCGTGACGAAGACCTGCGTGCCGACCGCCAGCCGGAATTCACACAGATTGACTGCGAAATGTCTTTTGTGGAGCAGGATGACGTCATCAACCTCTTCGAAGGCATGGCCAAATATCTGTTCAAGGAAATCCGTGGCGTAGAGATGAACGAGCCGTTCATGCGCATGCCATGGGCAGACGCCATGAAATATTACGGCAGCGACAAGCCCGACCTCCGTTTCGGCATGAAGTTCGTGGAACTGATGGACATCATGAAGGGACACGGATTCCCGGTATTCGACAATGCCGCCTACATCGGCGGTATCTGCGCAGAAGGCGCCGCACACTATACACGCAAACAGCTGGATGCACTGACCGAATTCGTGAAAAGACCGCAAATCAGTGCCAAAGGTATGGTATACGCACGCGTAGAGGCAGACGGCAACGTAAAATCAAGTGTCGACAAGTTCTATGCGCAGGAAGTATTGCAGGAAATGAAGGCTGCTTTCAACGCCAAGCCGGGTGACCTGATTCTGATTCTGAGCGGTGACGACGCCATGAAGACCCGCAAGCAACTGAACGAGTTGCGCCTTGAAATGGGTAACCAACTGGGATTGCGCGACAAGAACAAGTTCGTCTGCCTTTGGGTGGTTGACTTCCCGATGTTTGAGTGGAGCGATGAAGAAGGCCGCCTGATGGCTATGCACCACCCGTTCACCCATCCGAAAGACGAAGATATTCCTTTGCTGGATACAGACCCGGCAGCTGTCCGTGCAGATGCATACGACATGGTGTGCAACGGTATTGAAGTGGGTGGAGGTTCCATCCGTATCCACGATGCACAGTTGCAGGCAAAAATGTTCGAGATTCTCGGATTCACTCCCGAGAAGGCTCAGGAGCAGTTCGGCTTCCTGATGAATGCCTTCAAATACGGTGCACCTCCTCACGGTGGTCTGGCATACGGTCTGGACCGTTGGGTCAGCATCTTCGCAGGTCTCGACAGTATCCGCGACTGCATTGCATTCCCCAAAAACAACAGTGGACGCGATGTAATGCTGGATGCACCTTCAGTTATTGACCAGAAGCAGCTGGACGAACTGAATCTGATTGTTGAAGTGAAAGAGTAAAAGCAGGTACAGAGTAGGAGAGTGAAAGAGTCTGCACGCATTTTTCGTTTTGCGGTAATCGGCACGCTGAATGCCTTGATTATGGCTGTTACCGTTTGGGTAATGATGGACGAACTGGACATCAACTATATGCTCTCCAATGTAACCGCATATATACTTGCACAGATACACAACTTCATCTGGTGCAAGTACTGGATATTCCCTACAGAAAAAAAGAGCAACACTTGGCGACAAGTGCTGCTCTTTTCCATAGCTTTCGGAATGGCTTATGGAGCACAATTCCTTTTCCTCATCGGATTGGTAGAAGGACTGGACTGCAACGAGTACCTTGCCCAGTTCCTGGGATTATTCATCTACGGAAGTGTCAATTTCCTGATGAACAAACGGGTGACATTCCGTTAGTTCTCCCCCAGAAATCCCCGTCGTTATCAGTCAAGAAATCGTTTTGTCAATCCGGCATAGGCATCAATTCTGCGGTCGCGCAGGAAAGGCCACCAACGGCGTACATTCTCCGAACGTTCCAAGTCCACCTCTACAACAATATTTTCCGGTCGTTCGTTCCCTGCTTGGGCCAAGAATTCACCTTGCGGTCCGGCCACAAAACTATTTCCCCAAAACAAGATACCATTGGTCTGCATGGAAGGGTCCGGCTCGTGTCCCACGCGGTTCACTGAAACCACCGGCAAGCCGTTGGCCACAGCATGTCCACGCTGGGAGATAATCCAAGCATTGAGCTGACGCGCCTTTTCATCATCCGTATCACTGCTTTCCCAACCGATAGCCGTAGGATATATCAGTATTTCAGCTCCCTTCAGTGCCATCAGACGCGCTGCTTCCGGATACCACTGGTCCCAGCATACCAAAACTCCCAATTTGCCCAAAGATGTCTGAATAGGTTCGAAGCCTATATCACCGGGAGTAAAATAGAATTTCTCATAATAGGCGGGGTCATCAGGAATATGCATCTTCCGGTATTTCCCGGCAATGCTACCGTCACGTTCAAAAACAACCGCTGTGTTATGATACAATCCGGGAGCGCGTTTCTCGAACAGAGAAGTGACCAGCACAATATCGTTGGCAGCAGCCAACTCTGAATAGAATCCCGTAGAAGGACCGGGAATCGGTTCTGCCAAGTCGAACAACTGCGTGTTTTCCGTCTGACAGAAATACAGAGAGTTATGCAGCTCCTGCAAAACAACCAATTGAGCCCCATGCGCCGCACATGCCTCTATACTTTTGGCCAAATTCATTAAATTAGTCCTGAGGTCCTTGGTATTGGCCTGCTGGATAATACCTACTTTTATTTTTCTTGTCATCTTATTCTATGGTTTATTGTTTTACTATGTATAATCGACATTACTTCAACACCCCTACGGGATATTGCATGGTAACACAATGCAAAGAGCCGTGTTGCTTAATCAAAGCACGGCAATCTATCCCGATAATTTCATAACCGGGAAAAGCCTCCCGCAACACTTCCCCCGCGCGGGCATCATTCTCCGGCTGGCGATAGGTGGGGTAAAGCACTGCATCATTCAGAATCAAGAAATTAGCGTAAGTGGCAGGAAGCCGTTCCCCTTCCTCTTCTATCTTATCGGCCATGGGCAAAGCCAGCAAACGGTAAGGTTCCCCCTTCAACGTACGGAAAGTCTTCAGTTGCTCCTCCATGCGATGCAGTTCTTCGTAATGCTCATCATCCGCATCCTTGCATTGTACATAGGCTATCGTGTCGGCAGGGCAGAAACGGGCCAGCGTGTCTATATGACTGTCCGTATCGTCACCTGCCAAATAACCGTGGTCCAGCCAAAGAACACGTTGCAGGTGAAAAACGGAACGAAGATATTCCTCAATTTCCACCCGGTTCATCTGTCCGTTCCGGTTAGGCGAAAGCAGGCATTCGGAGGTGGTGAGCAACGTACCCATGCCGTCACTTTCGATGGAACCGCCTTCAAGGACAAACCCCAAGCGATTTACATACTTTCCTTTCATCACTTCCGACTCCACCGCACGACGCGTAATCAAATTATCCTTATCGGATGCAAACTTCAATCCCCACCCGTTGAACTTAAAGTCGAGCAGAGATACACCGTCAGCATCCAGTAGGGTGATGGCTCCATGGTCGCGTGCCCAAGTATCATTCGTCTCACACTTCAGGAAACGGACATTTTCCATATTCACCCTGCCGAGAATCTGTTTCTTCACCTCATCCGGTTCTGGGGTTACAATCAGCAATGTCTCCCGGGCGGCTATTTCGTGGGCAATGGCTACAAAACATTCCTGCACTTCGTCCAACATATAGGTCCAGTCTGTACCCGCATGGGGCCATGTAAGCTGTATGCCGCTTTGCAAAGCCCATTCGGCAGGCAAGTGGGGAGCACGTGTCTCTACCTGAAAAGTCATATTCTTGCCAAAACGCACCTGACAGTCCTTCTCTGCGGCACCACCCAGCGGCAGTCCTACAAAATATCCCATATTATTTATCTTTTCTAATTCGTTACTTTTTAAGTTAGCAGAGAGAGGGAGAATAAACCTTAGGTTTAGAATTGCCAAACCTCTACTTCAGACTTCTAAACCTCTACTCTATGATTGTAAACCTCTACTCGTCAATTATCACTTATCTTCCTTCGGTTTCCGGTCGAAGAATGGATTCTTGGAGGATGCACTCACCGGAATGGCAAAGACAGTCTTGCATCCTTTCAGCCAATCCAAACGCTGAGCGGCAAGTCCGGCAGAAAACATGACACGGGTATCCACCCTCAAATCGGCAGCCATGGCACAAGCCGAACCTACAGCTATCCCTACATCCACCGTATTCAAAGCACAAGGTACTCCCTCCGGACGACCGGCACAAGTGGGAAAACCGCAGTGTCCGCAATTCAAACCTTGCGTCTGCTCGCGCGTACCTATTATAATTACACATTCAGCCTGCAAAATGTTGTCCGCATCACGGAGAAAGAACTTCATACCGTGCTCTTCAACCATAGCGACCATCTTTTCAGACAGCTTCTTAATGTCTTCACCCGTAACCAGCGCAGCTTCAATCACATCAATACCTTTTCCTTTCGGTGCCGTGCGCGCAGCAGTCAGCATTTGCCTTGCCACGTCAAGCACATGTTCGTGGCGGCAATCCCGTTCATTCTGTATCATAGTCTTTCTTTCCTGAATTAATTAGTGCGTCAAAGATAGCACAAATATTTTTTTGCACTATCTTTGCGATACAGAAAGATTAAAGGAACACCATGCTGCAAATAGAAAATGCCAGTATCGCCTACGGCAACGATATACTTTTCTCGGGTTTCAACCTGCAATTGGAAAGGGGAGAGATAGCCAGTATCTCCGGCCCTTCGGGATGCGGAAAGTCGTCACTGCTGAATGCCATACTTGGATTTACTCCGTTAAAAGAAGGACGCATCGTCTTGAACGGCATTCTGCTGGATAAAGGAAACGTCGACGTTGTCCGTAAGCAGACTGCATGGATTCCACAAGAACTGGCATTGCCGCTGGAATGGGTAAAGGACATGGTACAATTGCCCTTCGGTTTAAAGGCAAACCGGGGTACACCCTTTTCTGAAACCCGTTTATTTGCATGTTTCGAGGATTTGGGTCTGGAACAAGAGTTATATTACAAACGGGTGAACGAAATATCCGGAGGCCAACGCCAACGGATGATGATAGCCGTAGCCTCAATGATTGGCAAACCACTGACCATTGTCGATGAACCGACTTCCGCTCTCGACTCCGGTTCCGCGGAAAAAGTACTCTCTTTCTTCCGCAGGCAGACAGAAAATGGAAGTGCCATACTGACCGTATCCCATGACAAAAGATTCGCCAACGGATGTGACCGACATATAATCATGAAATAACATACACACTATTGGGAACCATAGATATATCATACCTCAGCCTGGGCATCGGATTATTGCTATTATTAATACCGCTGTTTTACATCTGGAAGTTCAAGACCGGACTGTTGCGCGCTACTGTGATAGGTACGGCACGCATGATTGTCCAGTTGTTCTTCATCGGCATATACTTGAACTACCTCTTCTTATGGGATAACCCGTGGATAAACTTTCTATGGGTAATTGTCATGATATTCGTAGCATCGCAGACGGCGTTGGCACGAACGCAATTGAAGAGGAAGATTCTGCTTCTTCCCATATCTGCAGGTTTCTTATGCAGTGTAGTATGTGTAGGCTTGTACTTTATCGGAATAGTACTGAGAGTGGAAAACGTATTCAGCGCCCGGTATTTCATCCCTATTTTCGGCATACTGATGGGCAACATGCTATCCAGTAACGTTATAGCCCTCAACACCTATTATAGCGGACTGAAACGGGAACAACAGCTTTACCGGTATCTTCTCGGCAATGGTGCTACAAGAGCGGAAGCACAGGCACCTTTCATCCGCCAAGCCATCATCAAATCCTTCAGTCCGCTGATTGCCAATATATCCGTGATGGGGCTGGTTGCTTTTCCGGGAACCATGATTGGCCAGATATTGGGTGGCAGCAGCCCGAATGTGGCCATCAAATATCAGATGATGATTATGGTCATCACCTTTACCGCCTCCATGCTGTCACTGATGATTACAATCTCTCTGGCTTCCCGCAAGTCGTTCGATGCCTACGGCAAGCTACTGCCGGTGATGGTAGAGAAGAAGGGAAAAAAGGAGCATAAATAACTTCAACGGTGATGGGCATCCAGTTTTCCGGGGAGATAGCGTAGCTGCACATATTGTACGCCCGGTTTCACAAAGCCGCTGTCCAACATCACTTTCTTTACACGGAATACTTCAAGCCTATACTGCAGGTAACTTTTGATGCGTTGACTTTGCGGCTTGGTATATGCCAACAGATTAACTTTTCCCAGCGAATCAATCTCTACCCTTGCCTTGACGGTGCGTAGAGAAAGAGGACCGTCTTTTTTCTTAGCCTGATAATCTTTATCCTTGTCTACCCAAAAGATAGCCGTAGCCTTGGGAGTAGTATCTACCGGCTCCTCCATATCCTCAGATACATCTTTACCGGAACGGTTCGTATCCTGACAAGACAATAACGATAAAAGGAAAAGAAACAAAACAAGTAATGTTTTCATAATAAAGGAGATTAATGTGTCCAACTAATCAAACGTACCCGATGAAGCATATATTATCGGATATATAAAATGTTCTTCACCTTCCGTTTGCGGTTGTTCAAACAATTGTTTGTAGATAGGTTCCGGCTCTGTTTCAGAGAAAAAATCTGCATCAGCAGGATAAATACCATAATACCACCAGGGAGTTCCTTCCATATTATAAGGCTCAATACCCTCGATTACAAACTTATATAATCCAACTGTATCACCATCTTTTATAATGCTTGTATAGGTTCCATAATTGGTCCCCATATTATATCTCAATCCTTTTAAAGGAGCATATTCTTCTTCAGTAAACTCGCCTGCTACATATTTTTTTCTTTTGCATGCAAAAGGAATCTCATATTTTCCTCCATCAGGAGAAAGAATAAAAGGATTGGGTCCATCAACCTCTATTGTATATTCATATTCTACTCCGACTTTTGATAACACCTCGACCAGTTCGTATGCAATATTACTGGCATCGGCGGGAGGGTTGAGCAAAGTTGTTTTTTTCACCAATAAGGTGTATTCATACCCCTTGCTATAATCAAACCCGGCAATTCCTAAAAAGTCCAACGCTTCATATTCATTTTTACCTTCCTCCTTTACCAACATACAATCAATGAAATGATCACTTCCCCAAGGCTGGTAAGTGCCAATCTCGGAAGAGACCTTCATTTTAATGTTTTCTACATTGTCTTGTGGAGTATCACTGTTACAAGAGGTCACACCAATTATAATCAAGAGCGATAAAATTCCGAATAGTTTTTTAGTTTTCATAGATTTAGTTTTATAATAATCGCTCGCAAAGATAGTCTTTTTCGTGATAAAACATTTTTCGATAAGAGTTTTTGTTGGAAGAAAACCGTCTATTACTCAAATTTGTTACTGATATTTTATAAAAAGAATAAAAAACATTCTCAATCCATTGCTTTTTACTATATTTGCAACCAAATTTTCTGTTCACAATGAAAATTAAGGAATTAGTAAGCGCCCTTGAACGGTTCGCGCCTCTGCCATTGCAAGACGGATTTGATAATGCCGGCCTGCAAATCGGATTGACAGATGCGGAAGCAACAGGGGCTTTGTTGTGTCTTGACGTTACTGAAGCTGTACTGGATGAAGCCATTGCATTGGGATATAATGTGGTTATATCACATCACCCTCTCATTTTCAAAGGGTATAAATCCATCACGGGCAGGGATTATGTGGAACGTTGTATCTTGAAAGCCATCAAGAATGACATCGTTGTTTATGCTGCGCACACTAACCTGGATAATGCACCGGGAGGAGTGAACTTCAAGATTGCCGAGAAAATCGGTTTGAAGAATGTCCGTATCCTGGAAGCCAAGGAAAATGCGCTGGTAAAGCTGACCACATTTGTACCGACCGCCCAAGCGGAAGACGTGAGGAAAGCCTTGTTCGACGCTGGATGCGGCAATATCGGCAACTATGATTTGTGCAGTTATAACATGGAAGGCGAGGGGACATTCCGAGCCCGGGAAGGTGCCACCCCATACTGTGGAGCGATAGGGGAGCTGCATACCGAACGTGAAGTACGTATTGAGACAATCATACCCGCCTACAAAAAAGCGGCAACTGTCAAGGCACTGCTTGCGGCACATCCATATGAAGAACCGGTCTATGATATTTATCCCTTGCAAAACTCATGGCCACAAGCCGGAGCCGGTGTCATTGGCGAATTGGAAGTACCGGAGACAGAACTTGAATTCCTGAAACGGATAAAGAAAACCTTCGAAGTAGGGTGTCTCAGACATAACAAACTCCTCGGGCGGGAAATACAGACTGTTGCATTATGTGGCGGCGCCGGCGCTTTCCTAATGCCGCTTGCCATCCGCAACCGTGCAGATGTCTTTATCACCGGCGAGATAAAATACCATGACTATTTCGGACATGATACCGATATATTATTGGCTGAAATAGGGCATTATGAAAGTGAGCAATATACGAAAGAAATATTTTATACAATAATCCGGGATTTGTTTCCTCATTTTGAGGTTCAGATGACCAAAGTGAATACAAACCCCATAAAATACATGTAAGTAAAATGGCTAAAGAAGCAAAAAAAGATCCTCAGGAATTAACCGTAGAACAGAAGTTGAAAGCTTTGTTCCAATTGCAGACAATGCTGTCCAAAATCGATGAAATCAAGACGTTGAGAGGTGAACTTCCACTGGAAGTACAGGACTTGGAAGACGAAATAGCCGGTCTGAGTACCCGTATAGACAGAATCAAGGCAGAAGTTGCCGAGTTGAAATCCTCCATTGCAGGAAAGAAAGTTGAAATTGAAACCGCAAAGGCTTCTGTAGCTAAATATAAAGACCAGCAGGACAACGTACGCAACAACCGCGAATATGACTTCTTAAGCAAGGAAATCGAATTCCAGACATTGGAAATCGAACTCTGCGAAAAGCGTATCAAGGAATTTGCCGCACAAGAGGAAGAAAAATCTCAAGAAGTAGCAGAAAGCACTGCTGCTCTGGAAGAAAGACAAAAAGACCTCGACGTAAAGAAGAGCGAACTGGACGAAATCATCTCCGAGACCAAACAAGAGGAAGAGAAGCTGAGAGACAAAGCCAAAGAACTGGAAACAAAGATTGAACCCCGTCTGCTTCAGTCCTTCAAACGTATCCGTAAGAATTCACGCAATGGACTGGGTATTGTATACGTACAGCGTGATGCTTGCGGTGGTTGCTTCAACAAGATTCCGCCCCAGAGACAATTGGACATCCGCTCACGCAAGAAAATTATCGTTTGCGAATATTGTGGCCGTATCATGATTGACCCGGAATTAGCAGGTATAACTCCCGAACAGAAAGTGGAAGTTGTAAAGGAAAAGCCAGTAAGAGCCAAAAGAAAAATCGTACATATCGGCTCAGATAATTAAAAATAGAACATTTTCTATATATAAAACGGCAATAGTAAAGCACCTATTGCCGTTTTTTTGTTAAATAAGCTCATAAAAACCTGCTATTAGAGAAAAAAGAAGTAGTTTTGTTGCTTGAAAAATTAATAGAATTAAATTAAAAAGCATGAGACTAAACAAATTATTCATACTCTATTCACTTTTCGGAATATTGATGGCATCGTGCATAAAAGATGAAGCACCCAATGCTGAAGCTGATATAACAGGCATCTCTTTTGAAGAAGATGTACTGGCAAGCGCTCGTTTCAATTTAAATCCGTCTTACAATGATAATCTGCAGGCCTACCCCATATTAGTAAAAGTAAAAGAGGGCACTCCTTTAAACAAACTATCCCCCCTGTTTGAGTTGACGCCGGGCGCTACCATTAGTCCGGAAAGTGGTAGTGAACACGATTTCTCTGACGGAAAAAGGGTAAAGTATACCGTAACTTCCGAGAACAAGGCTTGGCAGCGAGTATATTCCATCGGTGTACGCGAACAATCGGTATCAGACATCCCAAATGAATTCCATTTTGAAGACATACGACTTATCAATGGAATTAACCCCAAATACAAATATCAGGAGTTCTATGAAGAACAAGACGGATTGGAACTGACATGGGCCAGTGGAAATGAAGGATTCAACTGGGCAGCCAGTTCATCAGCTACTGAAAATTACCCTACGTCACAATATGACAATGGTAAAAACGGAAAGTGTGCCAAATTAGAAACTCGGCTTACCGGCTCTCTGGGAGCAATGGTAGGTATGCCGATAGCTGCTGGAAATTTGTTTATCGGTGAGTTTGATATGACGAATGCTCTCACCAGCCCATTGAAAGCCACACATTTCGGCACTCCTTTCTGTTATAAGCCCTCACGTCTAAAAGGTTGGTACAAGTACAAAGCCGGTGAACGTTTTTATGAAAACGGTGGATACACCGACCGTAAAGATGTGATGAACATCTATGCAATCTTTTATGAAGGCGAAAGTTACAACGAAGCAGGAGAAGTTACGGAAGTAATATTGGATGGAAATCTGCCAAACCAGAACTATGAACATCCCAGTATGGTAGCTTTAGCTCTAATATCCAATCCCCACGAAACCGATGATTGGGAAGCTTTCGACATTCCTTTTGACTATCAGAGATATGGAAAAGAAATAGATGAAACCAAACTGGCAAAAGGAAAATATAAACTAAGTATCATTTTTGCATCCAGCAAGAACGGTGCAACTTTCGAGGGTGCGCCCGGAAGTACCCTTTTAGTGGATGATGTGGAACTGATTTTCGAGTAAGAACCCTGTAGAATTGGAATACAACATGATAAAGAAAATAGTAGCATTTATCGCATTGGCAGTTTACATGCAAACCGCCCTATACGCTCAAGAGAATCAGAATCGTACGCTTATAAACGCTGCCCTGCACGGATGGGAATATGAGATAAGGGCCGGTGTCAGCATCGGTGGTACTTCCCCGCTTCCATTACCCGTAGAAATACGGAGTATCGATGCCTACAATCCTACTTTAGCTCTTATGCTGGAAGGAAATGCCATCAAGTGGTTAGGAAAAACTAAAAAATGGGGAGTAATAACCGGGGTAAGACTGGAAACCAAAAATATGATTACCAAAGCGACAGTAAAGAACTATGGCATGGAAATCATAGGAAATGACGGTAACCGCTTGAAAGGTAACTGGACGGGAGGAGTAAAAACCAAAGTACGCAATGCCTACATTACTGTCCCCGTACTTGGAGCATATAAAATCAACTCACGATTGCGAGCCAAAGCAGGTGCATATGTATCCTACCTGATGGATGAGGAATTCTCCGGATATGTATATGAAGGTTATCTGCGTGAAGGTAATCCTACCGGAAAGAAAGTCAACTTCTCCGACGGTGCCATTGCCACTTACGACTTTTCGGATGATTTGCGCAAGTTTGCCTGGGGCGTGCAAGCTGGTGTAGACTGGCGTGCCTTCAAACATCTGAGTGTATTTGCCGACCTTACATGGGGATTGAATGATATTTTCAAGAAAGATTTCAATACCATTACCTTTGCCATGTATCCCATCTACTTGAATGTGGGTTTCGGGTATGCCTTCTAAGATACTCGGGTATACCGAGTAAATACTCATAAACAAATAAAGGTTTAGGTTGTTATCAATCCCATAAAAAGATAACCACCTAAACCTTTATTTATGAATATAAAAGCTTGGAGCACCGCGTTGCTCATATTATGCCTATGTCCTGCGGCTATGGCACAGAAAGCCAACCGCTATCTTGAGAAACCACTCCCACAAGGCTGGGGAAAGGATGTCTCCCATGCCATTCCCGGAGATGACAATCTGTTCAGCAGACAGATACCACCCATTGACGACAAGTGGTGGAAAGCCTTCGATGACCCGATGCTGGATTCATTGATTACGGTAGCCTCCACTCAAAACTATTCCGTACTTTCTGCCATGGCCCGTATGGATATGGCTAAATCCAACCTGCGGATAGAACGCGGCAGCTTTTTCCCTTCCATCTCATTGGACGGAGGATGGGCACGGCAGCAAAGCAGCGGCAATGTCAACGCACTTCCGCAATCCATTACCGGTGCATACAGTGCCTCGCTCAACGCCAGTTGGGAGCTGGACGTATTCGGAAGTATCCGCCAACGGGTAAAGGCACAGCGGGAAACCTTCATGGCAAGCAAGGAGGAATATACCTCTGTCATGGTATCCCTCTGTGCCCAGATAGCTTCTGCCTACATCGGACTCCGCGAACTGCAGCAAGAGCTAAGTGTAGTGACCCACAATTGCCATACCCAGGCAGCCGTACTTAACATTACCGAAGTACGCTACAAAACCGGACTGGTGTCCAAACTGGACGTTTCACAAGCCAAATCCGTATATTACAGTACCAAAGCCTCCATCCCACAACTGGAGGCAGGCATCAACCAATACATCACGACGCTCGCAATCTTACTCGGTACTTACCCCCAGCATATCCGCCCCATATTGGAGAAGCCCGGCAAACTGCCCGACTATATGGAACCCATAGGCATCGGTGTTCCTGCCGACCTGCTGCTCCGCCGCCCCGATATACGGCAAGCCGAACGCCAAGTCAACGCGCAGGCGGCAACACTCGGCGCATCTCAAAGTGACTGGCTGCCGCAAGTGTTCCTAAAAGGTTCCATCGGCTATTCCTCCCATGACTTGAAGGACTTGACTAAACGGAACAGTATGACGTTTGAAATTGCTCCAAGCATCAGCTGGACCTTATTCAGCGGTACCAAACTGGTGAATGCCACCCGTCTGGCACGTGCCCAGCTCGATGAATCCATTCACCAGTTCAACCAGACAGTGCTTACCGCCGTGCAGGAAACGGATAATGCCATGAACTCCTATCGCAACTCCATCCAACAGATTGTTGCCATGCGCGAAGTATGCAACCAGGGAGAAGAAACTCTGAAACTCTCCCTCGATTTGTACAAACAAGGACTTACTCCCTTCCAGAACGTACTGGACGCACTACGCTCACTCCTGACATACGAAAATCAGCTGGTGCAGGCACAAGGCAGCTCCTTGCTGCATCTGATAGCCTTATACCAGGCATTGGGAGGTGGATATGAAATGAATCAGAAATAAGAATATAAACTAAACCGAACCGTATATGAAAAATCAAATGTACATCACCCTGCTCATCCTGCCATTGCTGGCAACGGGATGCGGGGGAAGGAAAGAAACGGCACAAACGATGCCCGTTCCCGAGATAAGCGTGGCCCGTCCGACAGTGCAGAACATTACGCTGACGAAAGAATATCCGGGCTACCTGACTTCTGAAAAGACCGTAGACCTGGTAGGCAGAGTCAGCGGAACCTTACAGACCATCGCTTACGCTCCCGGCAGCCGGGTACGCCAGGGACAAGTACTTTTTGTCATCGAACCGACAGTCTATCAAGACAATGTGCGGCAGGCAGAAGCAGAACTCAACACTGCCCGCGCCAACCTGGAATACGCCCAAAACAACTACACACGTATGCAGGAAGCCATGAAAAGCGATGCTGTAAGCCGTATACAAGTGCTGCAAGCACAATCCAACGTGGCAACTTCGCAGGCTGCAGTGAGCAATGCGGAAGCAGCCCTGAACACAGCACGCACCAATCTGAGCTACTGCACCGTCCGTGCTCCCTTCGACGGCACCGTAAGCCGTAACCTGGTGGATGCCGGAGGCTATGTAGGCGGCAGCGTGCAGCCCGTCACATTGGCAACCATCTACAAAGACAACCATTTGTACACCTACTTCAATGTGGCAGACAACCAATGGCTCTCCATGCTGATGCAGCAGGGAGACAGTATCCCCCGGCAAGTGAGTGTCAGCCTGGGTAAAGACGAACTCCTCACTTATCCCGCACAGCTGGACTATCTTTCGCCCAACGTAGACTTGAACACCGGAACTTTGAACATCCGCGCCCGTCTCGACAACCCTAAAGGACTGTTGAAAAGCGGCCTCTACGTCAGCATCACCTTGCCCTACGGAGAGCAACAGCAGGCCATCCTGCTGCCGGACGCCTCCATCGGTACCGACCAGTTGGGGAAATACATATACGTAGTCAACGATTCGAATATAGTGCGCTACCGCCATATAGAAACCGGACAACTGATAGGGGACAGCCTGCGCCAGATAAGGGCAGGCATCACTCCCCGGGAGCGCTACGTCACCAAAGCACTGATGAAGGTAAGGGATGGAATGAAAGTACATCCCATTGACAACTAATATGAATTGATTAATACCAAAGCCTATGTTTTCAAAATTCTTCATAGACCGTCCTATCTTTGCTACCGTATTGGCGCTGCTCATCGTCGTAGCAGGACTGGTCACACTGGGCATCCTGCCCATTGCCCAATATCCGGACATCACACCACCCACCGTGCAGGTCAGTGCCGTATATCCCGGAGCCAATGCGCAGACGGTGGCACAAACCGTCGGCATCCCCATCGAGCAGCAAGTCAACGGAGTGGACGGAATGCTTTACATGTCCTCCAACTCCAGCTCATCGGGCGCTTACTCTCTTACCATTACTTTTGCCGTAGGCACAGACATTGATATGGCTACCGTGCAGGTCCAGAACCGGGTAAGCGTGGCCCAGTCGTCACTGCCTACTCCCGTTGTGGTGCAAGGCGTCACTGTGCAGAAACAGTCATCGAACATCGTGATGTTCCTCACGATGACGTCGGACAGCAAAGACTACGACGGACTTTACCTCAGCAACTATGCCAAGCTGAATCTCGTAGACCAGTTAACACGCGTGCCCGGTGTAGGCGCCGTCAATGTGATGGGAGCAGGGGACTACTCCATGCGTATCTGGCTCGACCCTGCCGCCATGCGCATCCGCTATCTTTCGCCGGCCGATGTATACCAAGCTATCCAATCACAGAATGTGGAGGTCAGCGCAGGTAACGTAGGGCAACCCATCGGCACAGACAATAAAAATGCCTATCAATACAGCCTGACCGTAAAAGGGCGCCTTACCTCGCCCGAAGAGTTCGGCAACATCATCCTGCGTACCGAAGCCGGAGGGAAGATACTCCGTCTGCGCGACGTGGCGCACATCGACCTAGGCTCGGCCTCTTACAGCGTAGTATCCCAACTGGACGGGAAACCCACCGCTGCCATCGCTATCTATCAGCAACCTGGCAGCAACTCGCTGGACGTTTCCAAAGGAGTAAAGGCAAAAATGCAGGAACTCTCGCAAAATTTCCCTGCAGGCATACAATACAATGTAACCCTGGACACTACGGATGTCATTCATGCCTCCATAGACGAAGTGATGGTGACGTTCCTTGAAACGACCCTGCTGGTAGTCCTCGTCATCTTCCTGTTCCTGCAGAACTGGCGGGCGGTCGTCATTCCTTGTATCACTATTCCGGTATCACTCATCGGCACACTGGCCGTCATGTCCTTGTTCGGCTTCTCCATCAATACGCTGACGCTGTTCGGGCTGATACTTGCCGTGGCCATCGTGGTGGATGATGCCATCGTGGTGGTGGAGAACTCCACGCGTCTGCTGGACACGGGGCGCTACACCTCCCGCCAGGCTGTGACCGAAGCGATGGGAGAGATTACCGGACCTATTGTCGGGGTAGTGCTGGTGCTGCTTGCCGTATTTATCCCAACAACGCTCGTCAGTGGCATTTCGGGGCAACTGTACAAACAGTTCGCCCTGACCATTGCAGCCAGCACCGTACTAAGCGGATTCAACTCACTGACCCTTACTCCGGCGCTCTGTGCCTTGATGCTGCAACCTACCCGGCCTTCCAAGAATCCCTTGTATCGAGGATTCAATCGTCTGTACGACAAGACACAAGGAGTCTACGACCGGATAGTGGAGTATCTGCTCCGGCGTCCCGGCGCTTCCATCGTTTCGTATGCGGTGTTCACACTGATTGCCGTCCTGCTGTTTGTCAAATGGCCGTCCACGTTTATTCCGGAAGAAGATGACGGCTATTTCCTCGCAGTCGTACAACTTCCCCCTGCATCGAGTCTGGAGCGTACCCAAGCCGTAGGGAAACAAATAAATAAGATTCTCGATTCTTACCCCGAAGTAAAGGACTACATCGGCATATCCGGCTTCTCCGTGATGGGAGGAGGGGAACAGAGCAATGCGGCCACCTACTTCATCGTACTGCAGAACTGGAATGAACGCAAGGGAAAGGAACATACGGCTGAAGCCGTAGTGCAACGCTTCAATATGGAAGTGTATGGCATCCAGGAAGCAGAGATATTTGCCATGGTTCCGCCTGCCATCCCCGGGCTGGGAGCCACCGGAGGCCTGCAACTCCAATTGGAAGACCGCCACAACCTCGGTGCCACCGAGATGCAACGTGCCGTAGAGACCTTGATGGAGCACTACCACAATTATCCGGCATTGGCATCGGTCAGCAGCCAGTACCAAGCCAATGTCCCGCAATATTTCCTGAATATCGACCGCGACAAGGTGCAACTGATGGGCATTCCGCTGAACAGCGTATTCACTGCCCTGGGCTACTATATGGGAGAGGCCTACGTCAATGATTATGTGCAGTTCGGCCACATCTACCAAGTGAAGCTGGGAGCGGGCGACCGTGCCCAGCGTGTCATCGACGATGTTCTGAAATTGAGCGTTCCCAATGCATCGGGAGAAATGGTACCTTTCTCTTCCTTCACCCGGGTGGAAGAGCAGTTAGGCATGGACCAGATAAACAGATATAACATGTACTCCACAGCAGCCGTGACCTGCAATGTGGCTCCGGGCAGTAGTTCGGGAGAGGGTATCCGGCAAATGGAAAGTCTAATCAAAGAGCATCTCGGAGACGAGTTTGGCTATGAATGGACTTCGGTAGCCTATCAGGAGACGCAGGCGGGAACCACGACGACTGTCGTATTCGTCATGGCACTGCTGGTTGCCTTCCTTGTACTCGCCGCACAATACGAAAGCTGGACCAGTCCGGTAGCTGCCGTAATGGGACTTCCGGTTGCACTGCTCGGTGCCATGCTGGGATGCTATGTCATGGGGACTCCGGTCAGCATCTACACACAAATTGGAATCATTCTGCTTGTCGCCTTGTCTGCCAAAAACGGTATTCTGATTGTGGAGTTTGCACGTGACTTTCGTGCACAAGGCAATTCAATCCGCGATGCGGCATTCCAGGCCGGACATATCCGCCTGCGACCTATTCTGATGACATCGCTTGCATTCGTATTCGGGGTTATGCCGCTGCTTTTTGCAACCGGAGCAGGGGCGGGAAGCCGTATTGCACTGGGAGCCGCCGTAGTGTTCGGTATGGCACTGAATACCTTGCTTGCCACGGTCTATATTCCTAATTTCTACGAATTGATGCAGAAGTTGCAAGAGAAGTTCAGTAAGAAACAATAGGGAGGATGAGCTACAAGTTATGGATTATGGTTATAAGCTATCACACTTATAGCCCATAATCCATAACTCATTTTAGCAACTTGCTGCTAAAAGTTGTATCTTTGCGTGCGAATTGCCTCTTAAAGAAATTGAAGTTATGAAAGCATATTTCATCGCCATACTTACCTTATTCACTTGTATAGCTACCGTCGTCCGGGCGCAGCAAATGTCTGAACTTAAAAACCGGATTGACAGTCTGCTCAATGGCAAGAAAGCCACCGTTGGTATAGCCGTATGGACAGACAAAGGAGACATGCTCCGGTATAACGACCATGTACACTTCCCCTTGCTCAGTGTATTCAAATTCCATGTGGCACTGGCCGTACTGGACAAGATGGATAAGCAAAGCATCAGTCTGGACAGCATTGTTTCCATAAAGGCATCCCAAATGCTGCCCAATACCTACAGCCCCCTGCGGAAGAAGTTTCCCGACCAGGATTTCACGATTACGCTTAGGGAACTGATGCAATACAGCATTTCCCAAAGCGACAATAATGCCTGCGATATCTTGATAGAATATGCAGGAGGCATCAAACATATCAATGACTATATCCACCAGTTGAGTATCGACTCCTTCAACCTCTCGGAAACAGAAGACGGCATGCACTCCAGCTTCGAGGCTGTATACCGCAACTGGAGTACTCCTTCCGCTATGGCCCGACTACTGAGAACGGCCGATGAAAAAGAGTTGTTCTCCAACAAGGAGCTGAAAGACTTCTTGTGGCAGACCATGATAGATACTGAAACCGGTGCCAACAAACTGAAAGGTATGTTGCCAGCCAAAACCGTGGTAGGACACAAGACCGGCTCTTCCGACCGCAATGCCGACGGTATGAAAACTGCAGATAATGATGCCGGCCTCGTTATCCTTCCCGACGGCCGGAAATACTACATTGCCGCCTTCGTCATGGACTCATACGAGACAGATGAGGACAATGCGAACATCATCGCCCGCATATCACGCATGGTATATGATGCGATGAGATGAGAGAGGCAAGGGGGCTATTGGTAGCTCCTCCTATAAGTTTTGATACTCGGGTATATCCTGCAGAAAAGTATAGCTGTTGTGCTCGTAATCTATGCGGCAACAATAATGCTGAAGCCCGTTGCTGACAATCAGATAATCCACTTTCAGCACCATGTTGTAGCGGGTAATCTGGTCGAAAACCTTTTGGGTGATTTCTATTTCAGGTGCCTTGTATTCCACAATCATCCGGGCGGTAAGGTCGCGCCGATAGAGCACTGTATCACAGCGTTTCTTTGTACCGTTCAGCTGTACCTGCACCTCATTTGCCATAAGCGCCTGCGGATACCCCTTGTGAGCAAGAAGAAAGTGGACGAAGTGCTGCCGCACCCATTCTTCAGGGGTCAAGGCGACATAACGACGACGGATTATATCGAAAATAACATTTTTTCCGTTCCTTGCGGCAATTTTAGCATCGAATGCTGGTAGGTTTAACGATAACATTTACTACATTTGTAAGTTAAATAATGGTTCCCGTCTTTTGGGAACACAAATTTAATGAAATCTTATGAAAACAAAAGAAGAAATCGTAGCCAATTGGCTGCCCCGTTACACAAAGCGTAACCTGGAGGATTTTGGAGAGTACATTCTGTTGACCAACTTCAACAAGTACGTAGAGATTTTCGCAGAAAAGTTCAATGTTCCCATTCTCGGTAAAGATGCCAACATGATATCTGCCAGTGCAGAAGGAATGACCATCATTAATTTTGGTATGGGAAGTCCTAATGCCGCCATTATCATGGACTTGCTGAGTGCTATCAAGCCCAAGGCATGTCTGTTTCTGGGTAAGTGCGGCGGTATAGACAAGAAAAATAGAATAGGGGACCTCATCCTTCCCATTGCCGCCATCCGTGGCGAGGGTACCTCCAACGACTACTTCCCACCTGAAGTCCCGTCACTCCCGGCATTTATGCTGCAACGTGCCGTTTCTTCTGCCATCCGCGATTATGCCCGTGACTACTGGACCGGTACCGTATACACCACCAACCGCCGCATTTGGGAACATGACGAGGAATTCAAAGAATATCTGAAGAAAACCCGTGCCATGGCTGTCGATATGGAAACAGCAACCCTATTCAGCTGCGGTTTTGCCAATCATATTCCCACGGGAGCCCTTCTGCTGGTTTCAGACCAACCGATGATTCCGGAAGGTGTAAAAACCGATAAAAGCGACAATCTGGTGACCCAGAATTATGTAAAGGAGCATGTTGAAATCGGCATCGCATCCTTGCGCATGATTATTGATGAAAAGAAAACCGTAAAACACTTGAAGTTCGACTGGTAATCCGTTACGGGACATCCCCTCGTATAGCACTTACTTTATTATATGGCAAAACAAGAAACAACCTGTGATGATATTCTAAAAGAGTTGAGAGCCAAGCAATACCGCCCCGTCTACTATCTCATGGGCGAGGAATCGTATTACATAGACCTCATCTCCGACTATATTGTAGACAACGTTCTCACTGACACCGAAAAGGAATTCAACCTGACCGTAGTCTATGGTGCAGATGTCGATATAGCCACTGTCATCAATGCGGCCAAGCGCTATCCGATGATGTCCGAACGCCAGGTCGTAGTCGTAAAGGAAGCGCAGGCCATCCGCAACATGGAGGAGCTTTCATACTACCTGCAAAAACCGTTGAACTCCACCATTCTTGTTCTATGCCACAAACATGGGGTGCTGGACAGAAGAAAGAAGCTGGCGGCCGAAATAGAGAAGGTGGGAGTTCTATTCGAATCCAAGAAGGTGAAGGATGCCCAGTTACCGGCATTCATCACCTCATACATGAAGCGCAAAGGTGTAGACTTGGATCCTAAAGCCACCTCCATGCTTGCCGATTTCGTAGGTACGGACCTCAGCCGCCTTACAGGAGAACTGGAAAAACTGATTATAACTCTTCCAAAAGGTCAGACACGCGTCACCCCCGAACAGATAGAACGTAACATCGGAATCAGTAAGGATTATAATAACTTTGAACTTCGCAGTGCCATTGTAGAAAAAGACATACTAAAGGCCAATAAAATAATAAAATATTTTGAAGAAAATCCGAAAACAAACCCTATCCAGATGACTTTATCTTTACTTTTCGGCTTCTTCTCCAACTTGATGTTGGCTTATTATGCACCCGAAAAGACGGAGCAGGGTATTGCCAGTTTCATAGGATTAAAGACTCCCTGGCAGTCGCGCGAATACCTAAGTGCCATGCGCCGTTACAGCGGAGTAAAGACCATGCAGATAATCGGAGAAATTCGATATGCAGATGCCAAATCCAAAGGAGTAGGAAATTCCTCCCTAAGCGATGGAGATATCCTCCGGGAATTGGTCTTTAAGATTCTACATTAACTTCCATACAGCATACTTTTCCATAAAAAGGGAAAAGCATAAAACAGACTGATTTGATATCATTATGTCATTTTTAGGGGGATTTATCCCCCTTTTTTCTATTTCGGCCCTTAGCATAGACAGTAAAATAGGAGATAATAATCATATTTACAGCAAATTACGTTCATTTATAAGCTCTGAGAATCGTGTTTTTATAACGAATCGACCAATTATACAGAAATAAAGCAAGGATTTAAGTCTTGAAGACTAGAAAATAAATAAAGCATCTTATTTTCTTATTTATGTCACATCTTTTCTCCTTTAGTAAAAAGAAGAGATGGAGCAATTCAGCTTTAAATCGTCATATATGAAATCTGTTACACTTTTCAAGAGTACAATAGTTGTAATACACAACTAGGATAATTGACTATTGTGAATTTAATACATTACATAAATATCTATATGACGGGTGTACTATAACATATGTGATATTATATTTGAAAACACAAATGTAATAAGTAATATTTAATATCGCAAACTGATGGTTTACAAAAATAATAGAGTAGGGGTTAACCCATGTAATTATAATCGATAAATATGTATATATCAATTATATACGATAATTAATCAAATCATTAAATTATATATTATATAAAATGAGCGACAAACAAATGTAATACAGCATTTACCATCAAAAAATAACTATATAATATGCTAATAATTAGACAAATATATTATTTTATTAAACTTACGATAAACACCTATTTTACTCGTAATTTGTATTATAGCATTTGTAATGATGAATATTGTAATAACAACATTTCATTTGTAAACTTTAAAATATTACATTTTTAATTTGCTTTTGTGATGTCGTTTTTTTACTTTTGTAATCCAATAAATAACATGTACAATTGTAATAACACATAAACCATGAGTATAAAAGACAGGTTCAAAATGGTTATGGACCGGGAGAAACTGACAGCAGGAGCTTTTGCCGAGAGTATCGGCGTGGCCCAAGCCACCATTTCTCACATCTTGGGTCCGCGTAACAAATATCCAAGTACGGAAGTCATTCTCCGATTGCATCAACGATACAACGACATAAACTTGGAGTGGCTGCTTACCGGAAAAGGTAATATGAGTAATAATCCAGATTCACCCGAAAACGATGGATTCGACTATCCTTTATTCGCCGAGAATCCGGAAAATCTGTCCAACGGGCCGGAAGAATCTAAAAATCGCAAGGAAATTGCATTAGAGACAGCCCTAAAATCGCCTAAAGAGATTGTAAAACAAGAGATTATCTACAAAGAAAGACCTCCCAGAAAAATCACAGAAATAAGAATTTTCTTTGATGACAATACCTACGAGACTCTCAAACCGGAAAATTAAGGAATGAGAATGGAAATAGACTAACGCCCCGGCATAAAAAAGAAACGGGTTCATTTTATTCTGCACTCGGTTTACACTATCTTTGCACCCGAAAGAAAAACATCCCTCTTTATAGATATGAAAAAGTATATTTTAGATCTGACAGTGACAGAGAACCTCCGCTTGCATGCCAACTACGTGTTGTTGAAGCTGACTTCTCCATCCCCACTTCCGGAAATGCTTCCGGGACAATTTGCAGAGATTCGCGTGGACGGCTCGCCTACCACTTTTTTGCGCCGCCCCATCTCCATCAATTATGTAGATAGACAACGGAACGAGGTCTGGTTCTTAATCCAACTTGTAGGCGACGGAACCAAGCGATTAGGAGAAGCAAAAGCAGGCGATATAATCAATGTAGTGCTTCCGTTGGGAAACTGCTTCACAATGCCTGAAAAGCCCTCAGACAAGCTCTTATTGGTAGGTGGAGGTGTAGGTACAGCTCCTATGTTATATTTAGGCGAACAGCTCGCCAAGAAAGGTTGCAAGCCAACATTCCTGCTGGGTGCCAGAAGTGACAAAGATTTGCTTCAATTGGAACAATTTGCCGCCTATGGCGAGGTGTATACCACCACCGAAGATGGCAGCCACGGAGAGAAGGGATACGTAACACAACACTCCATATTAAATAAGGTGTGCTTTGAGCAGATATATACTTGCGGCCCCAAACCGATGATGATGGCAGTAGCAAAGTATGCCAAAAGTAAAGGCATCAGTTGCGAAGTATCTTTGGAAAATATGATGGCGTGCGGCATAGGCGCTTGTCTATGCTGTGTAGAAAATACCACGGAAGGTCATTTGTGCGTATGTAAAGAAGGTCCGGTTTTTAATATAAACAAACTATTATGGCAGATTTAAGTGTAAATATTGGTGAATTACAAATGAATAATCCGGTGATGACTGCATCCGGAACATTCGGATATGGTGAAGAATTCGCCGATTTCATCGAACTATCGCGAATAGGCGGTATTATTGTAAAGGGAACCACTCTTCACAAACGTGAAGGCAATCCATATCCGCGCATGGCAGAGACTCCTTCGGGTATGTTAAACGCTGTGGGACTGCAAAATAAGGGTGTTCATTACTTTGTTGAACACATCTATCCCCGCATCAAGGACATTCAGACCAACATGATTGTGAATGTTTCGGGTTCTGCCATCGAAGACTATGCCGAAACAGCCGCAATCATTAATGAACTTGACAAAATTCCTGCCATAGAATTGAACATCTCTTGCCCCAACGTGAAGCAAGGAGGAATGGCATTCGGTGTTACCGCCAAGGGCGCCGAAGAAGTGGTGAAAGCCGTGCGCTCAGTTTACAAAAAGACACTTATCGTAAAGCTCTCCCCGAACGTTACCGACATCACTGAAATAGCCCGCGCAGCCGAAAATGGCGGTGCAGACAGTGTTTCCCTCATCAATACCCTGCTGGGAATGGCTATAGACGCGGAACGCAGGCGTCCGATACTCTCCACTGTAACCGGTGGTATGTCCGGTGCGGCCGTGAAACCCATTGCCTTACGTATGGTATGGCAAGTGGCTAAAGCGGTAAAAATCCCCGTCATAGGCTTGGGAGGTATCATGAACTGGAAAGATGCTGTGGAATTCATGCTTGCAGGTGCCTCCGCCATCCAGATTGGTACGGCAAACTTCATTGATCCGGCGGTTACAGTGAAAGTGGTAGAAGGAATAAATGACTATCTTAACAGACACGGTTATCAGTCTGTAAAGGATATTATCGGTGCACTCGAGGTATAAAGAATAACAAGAGATCGCCATTCGCAATATATATTCATAAAAAAGGACATTCATTGACGAATGTCCTTTTTCTTTTTATTTACATCAGTAAACTTACTCTCCCAACAAATCCGGACGCAATCTACGGGTCCTTTCCAACGACTGTTGCAGCTCCCATTCCTTAATCTTGGCCTCATGTCCGGAAAGTAAAATATCCGGAACCTTCCATCCATTGTAATCAGCGGGACGTGTATAGACCGGTGCGGCCAGCAGATTGTCCTGAAAAGAATCTGAAAGTGCAGACTGCTCATCGGAAATCACTCCCGGAATGATACGGACGATGGCATCTGCCATGACAGCCGCCGCCAGTTCTCCACCAGTCAACACATAGTCGCCGATACTGATTTCCTTGGTGATGAGATGCTCGCGAATCCGGTAATCTATCCCTTTAAAATGCCCGCAGAGAATGATGAGATTCTGGGCAAGGGAAAGAGTATTTGCCATCGGCTGATTGAACTGCTCACCATCGGGGGTCGTAAAGATAACCTCGTCGTAATCCCGCTCGGCCTTCAAGGCGTTGATACACCGCTCTATCGGCTCTATCTTCATGACCATTCCGGCAAAGCCGCCAAACGGATAATCGTCTACACGACGGTACTTATCTTCCGTATAATCACGAAGATTATGGATATGTATCTCTGCAAGCCCTTTATTTTGAGCACGTTTCATGATGGAGCAGTTAAAGAATCCCTCAATCATCTCCGGCAAAACTGTGATAATGTCAATGCGCATATAACTTTATTTTAGCTATTTCAAGCTGCAAAAGTACAAATATTCGGGGAGAAACCCGTATTTTTGCGTTCAAACAATCCAAAAACCCTATGACTGTAAAAGAAAAAATAGACCAGCTCCGTGCGGAATTACACCAGCACAACTACAATTATTATGTGCTGAATGCTCCTGAAATATCCGACAAGGAGTTTGACGACCTGATGCGCGAGCTACAAGACTTAGAGAAAGAACATCCTGAATACCAAGATGATAATTCGCCCACGATGCGTGTAGGGAGTGATTTGAATAAGAACTTCACACAAGTGGCACACAAATATCCCATGCTTTCATTGGGAAACACCTATTCTGAAAACGAAGTGACCGACTTTTACGAACGGGTAAAGAAAGCGTTGAATGAGGATTTTGAAATCTGCTGCGAGCTGAAGTATGACGGTACTTCCATCTCGCTGACTTACGAGGATGGCAAACTGGTGCGTGCCGTCACCCGTGGCGACGGCGAAAAGGGCGATGACGTGACGGACAATGTAAAGACAATCCGAACGATTCCACTGGTCCTCCATGGGGATTATCCTAAATCATTCGAAATCAGAGGGGAAATCCTGATGCCCTGGGTGGTTTTCGAAGAACTGAACCGGGAAAAGGAAGCACGTGAGGAACCGCTTTTCGCCAATCCGCGCAACGCTGCTTCCGGTACCTTGAAGTTGCAGAATTCCGCCATCGTAGCATCCAGAAAGCTGGATGCTTATCTCTACTATCTATTGGGAGAGGAATTGCCCTGCGACGGCCATTACGAGAATCTGCAAGCCGCCGCCAGCTGGGGATTTAAAACATCAGAGCACACCAGAAAAGCCCACAGCCTGGAGGAAGTCTTCGAATACATCAATTATTGGGACACGGAGCGTAAGAACCTTCCGGTAGCTACTGATGGTATTGTACTAAAAGTCAACAGCTTGAGACAACAAAAGAATTTGGGATTCACAGCCAAGTCCCCCCGGTGGGCCATCGCATACAAATTCCAGGCAGAACGTGCACTGACACGCTTGAATAGGGTTACCTACCAAGTAGGACGTACCGGCGCAGTCACTCCGGTTGCCAATCTGGACCCCGTACAACTGTCCGGCACCATTGTGAAACGTGCCTCCCTGCACAATGCAGATATTATCGAGGGGCTGGACCTGCATATAGGCGACATGGTGTATGTGGAAAAAGGCGGTGAAATCATCCCCAAAATAACCGGTGTCGATAAGGATGCCCGCAGTATGCTTATCGGTGAAAAAGTGAAGTTCATCACCCATTGTCCCGAATGCGGCAGCAAACTGATACGTTTTGAAGGAGAAGCAGCCCACTATTGCCCCAATGAAACCGCTTGTCCTCCGCAGATTAAAGGGAAAATAGAGCATTTCATCAGCCGCAAAGCCATGAATATAGACGGACTGGGACCTGAAACAGTAGATATGTTCTACCGATTGGGACTGATAAAGGATACTGCAGATTTATACCAGCTCAAAACCGATGACATCAAGAACCTGGAACGGATGGGCGAAAAATCGGCAGAAAACATAGTCAACGGTATTGCGGCAAGTAAAGAAGTGCCATTCGAAAGAGTGCTCTTTGCACTGGGCATACGCTTCGTGGGAGAAACGGTTGCCAAGAAAATAGCCAAGTCCTTTACGGACATCGAAGAGCTGGAAAACGCAGACCTCGAAAAGCTGAAAAACATCGATGAAATCGGTGAAAAAATAGCGCAGAGCATTATAACTTACTTCTCCAATCCTGCCAACAGAGAGCTGGTGGAACGGCTGAAATCGAACGGCCTGCAACTCCACCGGACAGAAGAAGACCTCAGCGGATACACCGACAAACTGGCGGGCCAGTCCATCGTCATCAGCGGCGTATTCACCCACCACTCACGGGACGAATACAAAGAGATGATTGAAAAGAACGGTGGGAAAAACGTCGGCAGTATCTCCTCCAAAACCAGCTTTATCCTGGCCGGAGAAAATATGGGACCTGCCAAACTGGAGAAAGCGCAGAAACTGGGAGTAAAGATTATGAGCGAAGATGAGTTTTTGGCATTGCTATCCTAACAAATTTCCACAAAAAGCTTTTTTATGGCTTATATTTGTAGGGTAAATCGAAAAAATTCGTACTTTTGCGAGTCATTTAATTAGAGATTACTTTATAATACTCATGATACAGACAAGATTGAAAGGAATGGGGGTAGCGCTGATTACTCCATTTAAAGAGGATGAAAGCGTTGATTACGATGCGTTGATGCGTTTGGTAGACTATCAACTTCAAAACAATACCGACTTTTTATGTGTGCTCGGCACCACGGCAGAAACTCCGACTCTGACTGAAGAAGAGAAAAAGAAAATCAAGAAAATGGTCATCGAGCGAGTGAACGGAAGAATTCCTATCCTGCTGGGCGTAGGTGGAAACAACACCCGGGCCATAGTGGAAACACTGAAAAATGACGATTTCACCGGAGTAGATGCCATTCTATCCGTCGTTCCATATTACAACAAGCCATCGCAAGAAGGTATATATCAGCATTATAAGGCCATTTCTGAAGCAACGGATTTGCCGATTGTGCTTTATAATGTCCCCGGTCGTACCGGCGTGAACATGAAGGCAGAAACAACCCTGCGCATTGCACGTGATTTCAAGAATGTGATAGCCATCAAAGAAGCTTCGGGCGACATCACGCAGATGGACGACATCATCAAAAACAAACCGGCCAATTTCGACGTTATTTCGGGCGATGACGGCATCACCTTCCCTCTGATTACCCTGGGGGCCGTCGGCATTATCTCGGTCATCGGAAACGCGTTCCCACGTGAGTTCAGCCGTATGGTACGTCTGGCACTGCAAGGGGACTATGCCAATGCATTGACCATTCACCACAAATTTGCCGAATTATTCAAGCTTCTGTTTGTAGACGGCAACCCTGCCGGAGTAAAAGCCATGCTGAATGTAATGGGAATGATTGAGAACAAGCTCCGCCTGCCATTGGTGCCGACCAGAATCACTACTTTCGAAGCCATGCGCAAGATTCTGGATGAATTGAACATCAAATGCTAAGGCCTTATACCGCCCCTATAGGATATTAATTTCCAGTATACAACATATTAATATCAGATATGCAAGGAGTTAATTTTGTGGAAACACGGAATTAACTCCTTCTTTTTTTCCTATGTGACTATATTTATCAGTACAATAATCCCAAAACAGTCTACTGATTACGTTATAAAGCAAAAAGACATCTGGTTAAATCGAGAAAAAGACGTCTCTAGCTCAATCAAGACAAGACTATTATTTCAGCTAATCTATTAGTTCACAACACTGAACACTTTGTTTCAGCAGAGAAAAACACTTTGTTTTTATATGATGGAACAAAGTGTTCTGTCAAGGGAAACAAAGTGTTCTCCATAATGAAACAAAGTGTTTAGTTAAGGGAAACAGTTTGTTTCATTATGGAGAACACGCGCCAGTGCCATACAAGGGGAGAACATCAACTATATGCCATTGCTGTAAAAACAAAGAACCTCCGCAAGTTTTCTTGCGGAGGTTCTTTGTGATCGCGACAGGATTCAAACCTGTAACCGGCTGATCCGTAGTCAGCTACTCTATTCAG
>ERZ772865.56-NODE-56-length-107469-cov-6.810109_pt1 | contig 107469 bp, 93 predicted proteins | sample MGYA00512133_ERZ772865 | MGnify/ENA primary metagenome ERZ772865 (study PRJEB29015, sample SAMEA2737722) | human gut metagenome | biome: human gut; feature: human-associated habitat; material: faeces | place: China | collected 2012 ...
CCGCGGGCACGCATGGAGGTAAAGGCCTCGTGGCCGGGGGTATCCAAAAACGTGATGGGCTTGCCGTGGATCTCCACCTGATAGGCGCCGATGTGCTGGGTGATGCCGCCGGCCTCGCCGGACGCCACGTGGGCGTTACGGATATAGTCCAGCAGGCTGGTCTTGCCGTGGTCAACGTGACCCATGACCACCACAACGGGAGCGCGGGGCACCAGATCCTCTTCCTTATCCTGATGGTCGTCGAACAGCTTCTCCTCGATGGTGACCACGACCTCCTTCTCCACCTTGCAGCCCATTTCCTCGGCAATGATGGCGGCGGTGTCGAAGTCGATCATCTGGCTGAGAGAGGCCATGACGCCGTTCTTCATCAGGCACTTGACCACCTCTGCGCCGGTCTTCTTCATGCGGCTGGCCAGCTCGCCCACGCTGATCTCATCGGGGATCTGCACGGTGACGGGGGTGTTCTTGATGATCTCCAGCCGCAGCTTCCGCATGCGGTCGGCCTCCTCCTGCTTGCGCTTGTTGGTCATGGGGCCGTTCTGGCGCTGCTTGGAGTTGCGGAACTTCTCCTTGCCCTGCAGCTGATCCTTGTCACGGCGGCCGCCGCGGTTGTTGCTGCTGCGGTCGGCCATGTCCTGTAATTTCTCGTCGTACTTATCCAGATTCACGTTGGTGGCCTTGCGGGTATCCACCACCTGCTTCTGGGGTACGCGGGACATGGGCTTCTGGGGCTGGTTGTTATTATTGTTGTTGCTGCTGTTGCTATTGTTATTGGCGTTGGGCTGGTTGTTCTTCGGCTGGGGATTGCCTTGCTTCTGCGCCTGAGGCTTGTCGTTCTGCTGGGGCTGCTTCTTCGGCTCCGGCTTCTTCTCCTCGATCTCGCCGGTGCTGAGCTTGATGTTGCGGTAACGCTTCATACCGGTACCAGCCGGGATGAGCTTACCGATGATAACATTCTCTTTCAGACCGATCAGGTGATCGACCTTACCGTTGATCGCAGCCTCAGTAAGAACCTTGGTGGTCTCCTGGAAGGATGCGGCGGATAAGAAGGAATCGGTCGCAAGGGATGCCTTTGTGATACCGAGCATGACCTGTTTGCCCTCTGCCGGCTGTTTGCCTGCAGCGATGAGCTCCTCGTTCATCTCGTTGAAATCAAGAACATCCATGGATACGCCCGGAAGAACGTCGGAATCGCCGCTCTCCTCGATACGGATCTTCTTTAACATCTGACGAACGATCATCTCGATATGCTTATCGTTGATCTCTACACCCTGTAAGCGGTAAACACGCTGTACCTCACGGATCATGTAATCCTGTACGGCACGAACGCCCTTAACCTTTAACAGGTCGTGCGGGTTGATGCTACCCTCTGTAAGAACGTCGCCGGCCTCGAGAACCTGTCCGTCCGCAACTTTGATTCTGGAACCATAAGGGATCAGATAAGTCTTGGAGTTTCCTGTCTCCTGGTCCGTAACGATGATCTCACGTTTTTTCTTTGTATCTTTAATTGTAACAACACCACCGAATTCAGCGATGATCGCAAGTCCCTTCGGGCGTCTTGCCTCGAAAAGCTCCTCGACACGCGGAAGACCCTGTGTGATATCGCCGCCGGCAACACCGCCGGAGTGGAATGTACGCATGGTTAACTGTGTACCCGGCTCACCGATGGACTGTGCGGCAATGATACCAACAGCCTCGCCGACCTGTACCGGCTGACCTGTCGCCATGTTCGCACCATAACACTTGGAGCAGACACCGATATGGCACTTACATGTCAGGACTGTACGGATCTTAACAGTATTTCTGCCGAGCTTTTCAAGAACCTTGATAACGGCTGCGGCACGTTTCGGTGTACACATATGGTTAGCCTTAACAACAACTTCTCCGGTATCCGGATCTGTGATCGTCTCAGCGATATATCTGCCTGTCAATCTCTCCTGCAGCGTCTCGATGGTCTCTTTACCGTCCGTAAAGCCCTCGATCTCCATGTACGGGATCGTTCCCTTGCTTTCACAGCAGTCTGTCTCACGGATGATAAGGTCCTGGGATACATCAACAAGACGTCTTGTCAGGTAACCGGAGTCGGCTGTACGAAGAGCGGTATCGGACATACCTTTTCTCGCACCATGCGCGGAGATGAAGTACTCAAGTACGTCAAGACCTTCACGGAAGTTGGACTTGATCGGGAGTTCGATCGTGTGACCGGTCGTATCCGCCATGAGTCCTCGCATACCGGCAAGCTGCTTGATCTGCTTATCGGAACCACGGGCTCCGGAGTCCGCCATCATGAAGATGTTGTTGTATTTATCAAGACCTGTCAGAAGGTCATGTGTCAGCTGGTCATCGGTTGCTTTCCATACATCGATAACTTCTTTGTAACGCTCTTCCTCTGTGATAAGACCACGGCGGAAGTTCTTAGCGATACGGTCAACGGTAGCTTCTGCGTCTGCAAGGAGCTGCTTCTTTGTTGCCGGGACAGTCATATCAGAAATGGATACGGTCATAGCTGCTCTTGTGGAGTACTTGTAACCGATCGCCTTGATATCGTCCAGAGTGATCGCTGTCTGGATCGCTCCGTGTGTATTGATGACTTTCTCGAGGATCTGCTTTAACTGTTTCTTCTTTACGAGGAAATCGATCTCCGGCTTTAACTCGTTGCCCGGAATCGTTCTGTCTACAAATCCAAGATCCTGCGGGATGATCTCGTTGAAGAGGATACGTCCGACAGTTGTATCAACGATACCAGTCATTGTTCTTCCATCCGGAAGAGTCTTTGTCACACGGACTTTGATTCTTGCGTGAAGAGTAACGGCACCGTTCTCATATGCAAGAAGTGCTTCGTTCGGGCTCTTGAAGAACATTCCCTCGCCCTTTGCGCCCGGTCTCTCCTGTGTCAGATAGTAGATACCAAGTACCATATCCTGTGAAGGAACGGCAACAAGACCACCATCAGATGGTTTTAACAGGTTATTCGGTGAAAGTAACATAAAACGGCACTCTGCCTGTGCTTCTACAGAAAGTGGAAGATGCACAGCCATCTGGTCACCATCGAAGTCGGCGTTGAACGCGGTACATACCAATGGATGTAACTTAATTGCCTTACCTTCTACGAGGATCGGCTCGAATGCCTGAATACCAAGACGATGCAGTGTAGGAGCACGGTTTAACATAACCGGATGCTCTTTGATAACGTCTTCGAGAACATCCCAAACCTCTGTCTGGAGTCTCTCAACCATCTTTTTCGCACTCTTGATATTGTGTGCAGTTCCGTTTGCAACAAGCTCTTTCATTACGAACGGTTTGAACAGCTCAATTGCCATCTCTTTTGGCAGACCGCACTGATAAATCTTTAACTTCGGCTCTACACAGATAACGGAACGTCCGGAGTAGTCAACACGTTTTCCAAGTAAGTTCTGACGGAAACGTCCGGATTTACCTTTTAACATATCTGAAAGAGATTTTAATGCACGGTTACCAGGACCTGTAACAGGACGGCCACGACGACCATTATCGATCAGGGCATCAACAGCTTCCTGAAGCATACGTTTCTCGTTGCGGACGATGATATCCGGTGCTCCTAACTCTAAGAGTCTTCTTAAACGATTGTTACGGTTGATGATACGTCTGTATAAATCATTCAGATCGGATGTTGCAAAACGTCCACCATCCAGCTGAACCATAGGACGTAAATCTGGCGGGATAACCGGGATCACTGTCATGATCATCCACTCCGGTTTGTTGCCGGACTCACGGAAAGCCTCTACAACTTCCAGTCTCTTGATGATTCTTGCACGTTTCTGGCCGGTTGCATCCTCAAGCTCTGCCTTTAATTCTGCGGAATCTTTCTCCAGATCGATCGCCTGTAATAATTCCTGAATAGCCTCAGCACCCATTCCAACACGGAAAGAACTGCCGTACTGCTCTCTCGCTTCCTGGTATTCGCTCTCGGAAAGTACCTGTTTGTACTGCAATGCGGTGTTGCCCGCATCCAGTACGATATAAGAAGCAAAGTAAAGAACTTTTTCAAGAGTTCTTGGGGATAAGTCAAGGATTAATCCCATACGTGACGGGATACCCTTAAAGTACCAGATATGGGATACCGGAGCAGCAAGCTCAATGTGTCCCATACGCTCTCTACGAACGCTTGCTTTTGTAATCTCAACGCCGCATCGGTCGCAGACAACGCCTTTGTAACGGATTTTCTTATATTTACCACAATGACATTCCCAGTCTTTGCTCGGTCCAAATATCTTTTCACAGAACAGACCATCTTTTTCCGGTTTTAAAGTTCTATAGTTAATGGTCTCCGGTTTCTTTACCTCGCCTCTGGACCATTCCCGGATCTTTTCCGGAGACGCCAATCCAATTTTAATGGCATCAAATGAGATAGACTGACCTGTGGTTTCTTTACTCATTGTTTCTGGCATTATGACACTCCCTTTCTATTTATTCTTCGTCAAGAGTATTTTCTTCTACATCGTCGAAAAAGTCGGAATCATCCTCATCTTCCTCCGGTTCCTCATCCACATCTACGAGTTCTTCGTTTTCTGCATTGAACTCTTTCTGTGAAAATCCCATTTTTGCAAAGGAATCGCTGTCCTCAAATGCAAAATCCTTGTCTCCGGAAATAATGGAATTCAGATCTGTATTGCCGTATTCGCTTGTCTCCATCAGCTCTACTTCATTTCTGTCCTCATCTAAGACTTTGACATCCAGACCAAGTGACTGAAGCTCTTTTAACAGAACCTTGAATGACTCCGGAATACCCGGCTCAGGGATATTATCACCCTTGATAATTGCTTCGTAAGTCTTAACACGTCCGACAACATCATCGGATTTTACTGTTAAGATCTCCTGTAAGGTATAGGATGCACCGTATGCTTCCAGTGCCCAAACCTCCATCTCTCCGAAACGCTGACCACCGAACTGTGCTTTACCACCTAACGGCTGCTGCGTTACTAAGGAGTAAGGACCAGTAGAACGTGCATGGATCTTATCATCTACCAGATGGTGGAGTTTCAGATAATGCATGTGTCCAATGGTAACCGGTGAATCAAACGGCTCTCCGGTACGTCCGTCACGAAGCTGAACCTTTCCGTCGCGGGAGATCGGAACGCCTTTCCACAGTGCACGGTGTGCACGGTTGTCAGAAAGATACTTCATAACGTCTTCTCTTAATATATCTTTATATTTTTCTTCAAAGCTCTCTGTTTTGCCTTCTTTTTCTGCTTCTGCAGCATCAAACGGCATATTTACATAGTCATTTGCAAGCTCAAGTGTATCCTGGATATCAATCTCTTTCGCACCATCGAATACCGGTGTCTCGATGTTAAATCCAAGTGCTTTTGCAGCAAGACTTAAGTGAATCTCAAGGACCTGACCAATGTTCATACGGGACGGCACACCAAGAGGATTTAATACGATATCAAGCGGACGTCCGTTTGGCAGGAATGGCATATCCTCAACAGGAAGTACACGGGAAACGACACCCTTGTTACCATGACGACCAGCCATCTTATCACCGACAGAGATCTTTCTCTTCTGTGCAATATAAATGCGGACTGCCTGATTTACACCAGGAGATAACTCATCACCGTTTTCTCTTGTAAATACCTTTGCATCAACTACGATACCATATTCACCATGTGGTACCTTTAAGGAAGTATCACGTACTTCTCTTGCCTTCTCACCGAAAATCGCACGAAGCAGTCTCTCCTCAGCAGTCAGTTCTGTCTCTCCCTTCGGAGTAACTTTTCCGACTAAGATATCACCGGCACGAACCTCTGCACCGATACGGATGATACCTCTCTCATCAAGATCTTTTAACGCATCATCACCGACACCAGGAACATCTCTTGTGATCTCTTCCGGTCCGAGTTTTGTATCACGTGCTTCTGCTTCGTATTCCTCGATATGGATAGATGTATAAACATCATCCTGTACCAGTCTCTCACTTAACAGAACGGCATCCTCGTAGTTGTAACCTTCCCAGGTCATGAATCCGATCAACGGGTTCTTTCCAAGTGCTAACTCTCCGTTTGAAGTAGACGGACCATCTGCGATCACTTCTCCGGCTTCCACACGGTCACCTTTGAATACAATCGGTCTCTGGTTGTAACAGTTAGACTGGTTACTTCTTGAGAACTTCGTCAGTTTATATACATCTCTGGTTCCTTCATCACTCTTAATGATGATCTGGTTTGATTCAGAGCTTTCTACGATACCAGATTTCTTTGCGATCACACATACACCGGAGTCAACGGCTGCTTTTGTCTCCATACCTGTTCCGACTACCGGGGCATCTGTGGTAAGAAGCGGCACTGCCTGACGCTGCATGTTAGATCCCATCAGTGCACGGTTTGCATCATCGTTCTGTAAGAACGGGATAAGTGCTGTTGCGACAGAGAATACCATCTTAGGAGATACGTCCATGTAATCAAACATGGTTTTCTCATACTCCTGTGTCTCCTCTCTGTAACGACCGGATACGGAATTACGTACAAAATGTCCTTCTGCATCCAGAGCCTCATTCGCCTGCGCTACGTGATAGTTATCCTCTTCATCTGCTGTCATATAAACTACTTCATCTGTGACACGCGGATTCTTAGGATCTGATTTATCAATTTTACGGTACGGTGCCTCTACGAAACCATACTCGTTAATTCTTGCATAACTTGCCAGTGAGTTGATAAGACCGATGTTTGGTCCCTCAGGTGTCTCGATCGGGCACATTCTTCCGTAGTGGGAATAGTGAACATCTCGTACCTCGAATCCGGCACGGTCTCTGGAAAGACCACCCGGTCCTAATGCGGAGAGACGTCTCTTATGTGTCAGCTCACCTAACGGGTTGTTCTGATCCATGAACTGTGACAGCTGGGAAGATCCGAAGAACTCTTTTACCGCTGCTGTTACCGGCTTAATGTTGATCAGACTCTGTGGGGAAATACCATCTAAATCTAATGTGGTCATTCTCTCACGTACTACTCTCTCTAATCTGGAAAGACCGATACGGTACTGGTTCTGTAATAACTCACCAACTGCACGGATACGTCTGTTTCCAAGATGATCGATATCGTCATCATTTCCGATACCATACTCTAAGTGCATATTGTAGTTGATGGATGCAAAAATATCATCTTTTGTAATATGTTTCGGAATCAGGTCATGCACATTCTTTTTGATAGCTTCTTTTAAGTCATCAATATCGGTATGCTCTTCCATTAACTGGGCAAGTACCGGATAATATACTAACTCAGTAATACCAAGATCTTTTGGATTGCAGTCTACATATGCTCTTAAATCAACCATCATAGATGAAAGGACTTTGACATTTCTTGTCTCTGTCTGGATCCATACATATGGAACAGCTGCATTCTGGATATCATCCGCAAGACTTCTTGTTACCTCCGTACCTGCTTCTGCAATGATCTCACCTGTTGCAAGATTTACAACATCCTCTGCGAGAACATGTCCGTTGATACGGTTCTTTAACATAAGTTTCTTATTAAATTTGTAACGGCCTACTTTTGCAAGGTCATATCTTCTCGGATCAAAGAACATAGCAGAAATAAGGCTCTCCGCACTTTCAACAGTAAGCGGCTCGCCTGGTCTGATTTTCTTATATAACTCAAGAAGACCTTCTTCATAATTCGTTGCAACGTCTTTTCCAAAACTTGCAAGGATCTTCGGTTCCTCGCCGAACAGATCGACGATTTCCTGATTGGTACCGATACCAAGTGCACGGATCAATACTGTAATCGGCACTTTTCTCGTTCTATCAACACGAACATAGAATACGTCATTGGAGTCTGTCTCATACTCTAACCATGCACCACGGTTTGGAATCACGGTACAGGAATACAGCTTTTTACCCACTTTATCGTGAGCAATGCCGTAATAGATACCCGGAGAACGTACCAACTGGCTGACAATAACACGCTCGGCTCCGTTGATCACGAAAGTACCTGTCTCGGTCATCAAAGGAAGATCACCCATGAAAATCTCATGTTCATTAATCTCATCTGTTTCTTTGTTGTGAAGTCTTACCTTTACCTTTAAAGGTGCTGCGTAAGTTGCATCTCTCTCTTTGCACTCCGGAATTGTATATTTTACATCTGATTCACATAATGTAAAATCAACAAATTCCAGACTCAAGTGACCGCTGTAATCTGCGATCGGGGAGATATCGTCGAAAACTTCTTTTAAGCCTTCTTTTAAAAACCACTGATAGGAGTCTTTCTGGACCTCTATCAGATTCGGCATTTCCAATACCTCTTTCTGTCTTGAGTAACTCATACGCATGCCTTTACCGGCTTTGACTGGTCGTATTCTGTTTTTCTCCATTTGACGTTTCACCTCTCGTTTTTATTAACATAAGGGCAGAACCCGTTGTTTATAACGTTACCGGACTCCTGCGAATAAGCGCACTAAGTCCACTGCACCACAATAGTGCAACGTATATGATAGCACAATAGCAAGTGCCGCGTCAAGGATTTTTTAAAATATTTATTTCTTCTCCGTGAGTACGCAAAAAACGACGAAGGAAAGCTCTAAAGCCTTCGCTCCGCCGTTCGCCACCGCTTATGAGACAAGAAAATTTGCCGCCGCGCGGGTTCTCTGTTCCATCTGTTTTTTCTGCATAAAAAATGCATATTGCTGCAGGGTCTGCTTCTTTTTCTGTTCGAATACCGCCTGTCCGTAATCCAGATCCTCGAGCCGGCTTTTTCCTGCCGTTACATTCAGCCTGGTGTTGGTACTGTAGCGGTACGCATACTCCAGTGCATTGCTCTGTGCGCCCATACCGCTGCGCCCTGCACTCACTCTGGCAAGCGCATCGTCCACCTGCGTCAGATCAAAATCTTTCGTCACATCAAAATCCGCAATCCCAAGTGCCTGTAATGTGGCATCCGCAGTCGTAATCTCCATTCCGTTGCCGGTGGCATCCGTCATGATATTGTACTTCCGCGACGTGCCATCCAGAAGCGGCTTCGTGTTAAAGCTTGTCTGTTTTGCAATATCTGAAATGCCCTGCTTATACTGCTCAATCTGCGCCTGAATACTTGTCCGCTCCGCTTCTGTGATCGCCGCCGTATTGGACGCCCGAACACCAAGTTCACGGATCTTCTGAAGATAATCCGTAATCCCGCTCATTGCGCCATCCGCCACATTCAGCATATCTTTTGCCGCGCCAATGTTGTTCTCCCCGGCCTTATAGCTTCTGGTCTGCGTCTCCTGCTTCTGGATGATCGCAAGCTTCGCCGCACCGTCTGCTGCCCGGTTCACCTTTTTGCCGTTTGCGAATTTCCCGTAATCTGCATAAGATGTGCTGCTTCGCTGCATCGAAGTAATACCGTTCATAAAAGCCTCCTTTCTGTTCTCAAGTTCCGTCGCTCTCTCTGCCCCTCTTTTCTATTTTCTTTATAACACACAATACCGCTACTCTTCAAGTATCTCCTGAATATAATACCGGCTTTGTTTTGCGAGATCGACAAACGTGTCCCCCACCTGCACAAGCGGACATGACAGCTTATATTTGTTAATCATGACCACTCTTCCCATCCTGCCATCATTCAGGATCACATTGCGCTGGATCATCGTCTCGGCAATCCGCTTCAGAAATGTCATCAGATAGTTGGCGTCCAGACGGTTATACCCCTCATCCTCCATCTTCTTGATCGCTTCAAATGCCGAGATGCCCGCTTTATCTCCCTGGCGCATCGTAAGGGCATCGTAAGTATCTGCCACCGCAAGAATTCTGGCAATCCAGTTGATGTTATCCCCCATTACCTGCAGTGGGAACCCGCTTCCATTCACGCGCTCGTGGTGCGTCAGAACCGCCTGTTTAATCCGCTGGTCTATATTCATCTTCTTAATAAGGTTGTATCCGCTCACGACATGTTTCTCATATCGTTCCGTCTCGTATTCTTGCAGAAATTCCGTCTGTTCCTGCCCGTCCTTCCAGAGTTCAAGAAATCCAATGTCATGAAGCAGCCCCGCCGCCATGACCTCCTCCATCTCCGCCTCGGTGCATCCGCTCCACCGTGCAAGAAGCTGTCCAAAAAGCGCCACGTTAATGGTATGTGCGTACAGACCTGACTGCTGTTTTTTCATATGAAGCAGCATGTCCGCAAGATCTGTATCATCATCTGCTTTTTTCAGCAGTCCGTTCAGCGGCTCCAGCAGCATGGAAATGTTCACATCCTTACTCCGGTATACAATATCTTTCAGTTCTTCCGAAATCGACTGTTCGGCAACCGAGAACTCCGACCTGAATTCTTCCAGATGCTGTTCCTTCGCCGGCGCACTCTGTTCCTGCTGTTCCGGGCGTTCTTTCCTGCCCGTCGGATATTCCACCATCACACTGTCCACAAAATGTCTGGTCAGCAGCGCGACGACGTCCTTCGTGACGACCGCTCCGTCCGGCACAATCACCGCCCCTGTCTTTGAAAATACATCCTCTTTTATCATCATTCCCTCCCGCAGGCGGTTGACCGACATCCTCAAACACGGCATGGTATCTTCTCCTCTTTCCGTACTTTCATCCTCTGGAAAAGTACTATTTTCCTATAAAGTCTGTTAGTACTATCATATACCAAGTATTTTCTTTTGGGAAGTAGGGAATTTATTTTCCCGTACCGGCGCAGCTGCTACGGAAAGCCCGCTGTCCGGCAGAGCCGGCCAGCACGCGGCTGTCGCCGCGCATAAACAAAAAAAGGCGCGACCGCCGGAAATAAATTCCCGCAGTCACGCCTTTTCCGCTTATATGCTTCTCGTAGCTTACGCGATTATTTTAAAGTAACCTTTGCGCCCTCAGCCTCAAGTTTAGCCTTGATGTCGTCAGCGGTTGCCTTGTCAGCAGCCTCTTTGAGAACCTTAGGAGCTCCATCAACGAGATCCTTAGCTTCCTTTAAGCCTAAGCCAGTTGCCTCACGAACAACCTTGATAACCTTAACCTTGTTCGGGCCAACCTCTGTTAACTCAACGTCGAACTCAGTCTTCTCTTCTGCTGCTGCGCCGTCACCAGCACCTGCTGCTGCAACTACAACGCCTGCTGCTGCAGATACGCCGAACTCTTCTTCACAAGCTTTTACTAAATCATTTAACTCTAATACGCTTAACTCTTTGATAGCATCGATAAATTCTGCTGTTGTTAATTTTGCCATTATAATTTTCCTCCATTATAATTTATTGTCGCACCGGTCAGTCTCTCCTGCCGTGCCCATATACTGTTTCATCCAGCCGCCGGATAGATTACTCTGCCGGTGTCTCTGCTGGTTCTTCTGCAGCTGCTGTTTCTTCTGCCGGAGCAGCCTCTACTGCTGCATCTGCCGCACCGCCTTTTTCTGCGATCTGATTGAGAACGCGAGCAAGGTTGGTAATCGGAGACTGTAAGCTTCCAAGTAATTTGGAAAGAAGTTCTTCTCTTGATGGTACTGCTGCGACAGCCTTCATGCCTGCCTCATCATAATAAGTACCCTCAACAACACCTGCTTTGATTTCAAGAGCAGGAGCTGTTTTAGCGAACTTAGCTAAAACTCTTGCCGGAGCTGTTGCATCCTCAGTAGAGATAGCGAAAGCATTCGGTCCTTCAAGAACGTCTCTTAAGCTTTCGAACTGAGTACCTTCTACTGCACGGCTTACTAAAGTATTTTTGTATACTTTGTAAGTAACACCAGCTTCTCTTAATGCTTTACGTAACTGAGTATCTTCTGCTACGGTAAGTCCACGGTAGTCAACTACTACGACTGACTGTGCATCTTTGATGTTTTCAGAAATTTCCTGTACGATAGGCTGTTTGAGTTCTACTTTTGCCACGAATCGTGCACCTCCTTTTATTATTTTGCCGACGGATAATCCGCCGGATCACAGTGATTTTCTCACTGCTGCTGCATAAAAGACTTGAGGTATATAAAACCGCTTTATTCAGATTAAAATCTGCAATAAAAAACTCCCTGCAAAGACAGAGAGATACGGTCAAAAAAATCTTGATAAAGATCCCCTCGGCAGGTCGTCTTACGTTTACGCCATATGGCACCTGCTGTCTTCGGCATATATGCAAATCGCTGAGTACCGGAAAACCGGCTCAACGATATGCATTATAACATTGTATATTATGGTTGTCAACAATTTTCTGCTTTTACTGTGTAATTTTAACTACGTTTAATCTTACACCAGGTCCCATTGTAGATGCAAGAGTTGCACTCTTAACATACTGACCTTTTAAGCTTGCAGGTTTTGCTTTGTTGATCGCACCCATAAGGGTCTGGAAGTTGTCGCTTAACTGTTCTTCTGTAAAAGAAGCTTTTCCAACTGGCACGTGGATAATATTTGTTTTGTCCAATCTGTATTCAATCTTACCAGCTTTGATGTCGTTAACAGCTTTTGTAACATCCATAGTTACTGTTCCAGCCTTCGGGTTTGGCATTAAACCTTTCGGTCCAAGTACACGACCAAGACGTCCAACAACGCCCATCATGTCCGGTGTAGCAACAACAACATCGAAGTCTAACCATCCCTCGTTCTGAATCTTCGGGATCAGCTCCTCGCCGCCTACGTAATCAGCGCCTGCTGCCTGTGCTTCATCAACCTTGGTTCCTTTTGCGAATACTAAAACTTTAACTGATTTACCAGTTCCGTGTGGTAATACAACTGCACCACGGATCTGCTGCTCTGCATGACGTCCATCACAACCTGTTCTGATGTGAAGTTCGATTGTCTCATCAAATTTAGCTGTTGCGTTTTTCTTTACCAGGCTGATTGCTTCAGCAACATCGTACTGAGCAGCCTTATCAAAACTTTTCACAGCTTCCTGATATTTCTTTCCTCTTTTCATTCTAAAAAAACCTCCTGGTGGTATTATCGGGAGAGGGCCCTCCCACATAATCATTAATAAATATCGTTAATTTTTGCAGAATTTCTCAGAAGAATGCCGTTCTTGCATTCTTCCAATGAATTTGCTGTTTTTGCAAATTCTATTCTTCCACTGTAACACCCATACTTCTTGCAGTACCAGCGATCATGCTCATAGCTGCCTCTAAAGATGCTGCATTTAAGTCAGGCATTTTTAATTCTGCGATTTCCTGTAATTTTGCTTTGGAAAGTGTAGCAACCTTTGTCTTGTTCGGTGTTGCAGAACCAGATTTAATGTTGCAGGCTTTCTTGATTAATACAGGAGCAGGCGGTGTCTTTGTAACGAAGCTGAAGCTTCTGTCTGCGTATACTGTAATAACTACAGGGATGATAAGATCTCCCTGATCAGCGGTTCTTGCGTTGAACTGTTTTGTAAATTCAACAATGTTAACGCCATGCTGTCCAAGAGCAGGTCCAACTGGAGGAGCAGGTGTAGCCTTGCCAGCAGGAATCTGCAATTTGATATATCCTTCTACTTTCTTTGCCATTTGGAATTGCCTCCTTAATCCAATGTTTCAGGCATAATCTCATGCCTGCGCACAGATCCTGGTCTGTGCTTTAATTGTTAAGTTTTACATCTGCGAAACTTATTTCTACCGGCGTCTCGCGGCCGAACAATTCAACATTGATCGTCACACTCTGCTTTCCGTGATTCATCGCCTGGATCACTCCGATAGTGTCTTTCCAGACACCTCCGGTAACCACAACGGTGTCTCCCTCTGTAAAGTCAACTTCAATGTTCTCTTTCTTGATTCCCAAAGGTTTCATTTCCATATCGGTAAGCGGAACCGGCTTGCTTCCCGGACCAACAAATCCGGTAACACCACGGGTATTTCTGACAACATACCATGTGTCGTCATTCATAACCATATTGATAAGAACGTATCCCGGAAACATTTTCTTTGATACGGATTTTTTTGCGCCATTTTTCATTTCGACAACATCCTGCATCGGAACGCGGACCTCTAAGATCTGATCTTCCAGATGTCTGTTTTCAATTGTCTTGTCAATGTTCGCTTTTACCTTATTCTCATATCCTGAGTAGGTATGAACAACATACCAGTGTGCCTCTGCCATAAATCACTCTGCCTCCATTAAAAATTAAAACCAACAAGGAAATCAACGCCATACTGAATTGCGAAATCCAAAAGCGCGATAATAAGACCTAATACAACGGATACAGCAATAACCGCTGTGGTCTGTCTTACAAGTGATTGTTTCTCCGGCCAAATAATCTTTTTGAATTCAGCCGAAAGACCGGTAAACCAGCTCTCTTTTGGAGCCTTGTCTAACTTCTCGGTTTCTCCCATTTTTTCACTCCTTTGCCACGCGCGTCTTATTTGGTTTCTTTGTGTAACGTATGGGTCTTGCAGAATCTGCAATACTTTTTGGTTTCCATCCTGTCAGGATGAGCTTTTTTGTCTTTTGTCATGTTGTAGTTACGGTTTTTGCATTCCGTACATGCCAATGTTATTTTTGTGCGCACAACTTCCACCTCCATTAAAATTCTTTGTGCTTTTTTCTGCCCCGGCCTCCGTAGTGAGACGTTTTTTAAGGATCAGCGACAGTCCTTAAAAAAAGGCATAAAAAAAAGACCTACTTCCATCGCCTGTCTACTATATCATATCCACTTGTTTCCGTCAATCTTTTTTTGTATATTATACCCTTTTAAACCTTTTTGATTATTTTTTCCTATTTCACATTTTTTTCTCAAATGGTATAATATTTTTATATAGTTAGACCGAAATACTTTTAAAGAATTTTTAAAAATATAATTAAAATCCCCACATTTATCATGCCAGGCGGCAAGGATGCTGTCCTATAACCTGATAAATGTATATATTTCATGGAAGAAAGGAGGGGTTTTCTTGGCTGCTATTGACAGTGCCTATCATTATTATTTAAGCACTTATGGCACTTCGAAGGTATCGCGTTATGATACCCATAAGAAGAGTCAGCTTCGTGCTGTCTATAATCAGATTGTAAAAACAAATAAAGATACTCCTCTGTATAAAATTCCAGATTCCACGGATGTGAAAAAATTTGCGATTGACCTGAAAGAACATACCCGTTCGATCCAGAATGTAATCGCTGCCCTTTCTGACAACGACGAGGGGATTGAAAATGTATTCAACAAAAAAGTTGCAAAGTCTTCCGACGAATCTTCTGTCAATGTTACCTACATTGGTGAGGATCAGAGTCTCGATAATTCTTTGCATTTTGATGTGGAGGTAAAACAGCTTGCAGCCCCACAGATCAATGTCGGAAAGTTTCTTTACCCTGATGAATGCGATTTCAAAACAGGTACTTACACATTCGATATATCAACTGATTTAAGTTCATATGAGTTTCAGTATACCGTAAGCAGAAATGATGACAACCAGCATATTCTTGAAAAGCTTGCACGCCTGGTCAATTCTTCAGGTGCCGGGATTCATGCCGATCTTGCCAAAAATGCCAGTAACAAGATTGCCCTGCGTTTAACTTCAAGTCAGACCGGTCTTGCAGACGGTCAGTCCTATCTGTTTGAAGTTACCCCAAGTTCCGATCATGCATCCGAAAAAGCAATGCAGACACTCGGTATTGATTGTGTTACCCAGACAGCAAGTAATTCTTCTTTCTTATTAAACGGTACGGAGCATGCATCTCTGTCAAATACTTTTACTGTCAACAATGCTTTTGAACTGACACTGAATAAACCAAGCTCCCAGGCAAACCCTGTACAGATCGGCTTTAAAACAACAGCTGACTCCATTGTAGACAATGTCCAGTCTCTGGTAAATGTATACAACAATCTGATCCAGTTAAGCTATCGCTATGACAGCACACAGGAAGCAGATAAACTGCGGCGCGATTTTACACAGGTGGTAAAACCTTATTACAATGAATTTGAGTCGTATGGATTAAAACTTTTAGATGACGGTGCCATCAAGGTCGATACACATCTTCTGACGGATGCAGTCACTTCCGCGGATGCAAAAGAATGCTTTGCAACATTAAATAACTTTAAAAACGATCTCGGAACGACCGCCGGAACCGTCTCTGTTGACCCGTTAAATTATGCAAGCAAAACGATGATCACTTACAAAAAACCAGGTCATAAGAATTTTTCCTGCCCTTACCTGACCTCCGTTTATTCCGGAATGATGTTAGACAGATATTGCTAAACGGACACTTACAGATTTTCTGTAGTGTCCGTTTAATATTCCAATATCCCAGATGCAACTTCAGATTATGCATCTTTCGCACTGATCATGTACTATATATCATTTTCCTGATTTTCATTTTCTTCTATAATATCCAGCATCGTATTTATTCTCTCTATATAATTGTGATGCTCCCTTACTTTTCGATAACCATTTTCTGCGATTGCCAGACGTTCTTCCTCATGTGCCAGATAATATTCTGCTTTTTCACAAAGATCATTGATTCCGTCAAAGCATACCAGGTCTTCCCCCTCTTTAAAATAATATGGTATTTCCGCCTGATAATTTGTCATCAGAAAGCCTCCTGCCCCAAGCACATCCCATACCCTGAGTGGTATGCCGCTCTTGATATTCGGAATCGTAAAATTCAGATTAATCTTTGACATACGAAAAACCTGCGGCAGCTCACTCCAGTAATCAACCGAACCACAGTACTGAATCCGCAACATATCACTTATATCACTGTTACTGTACACATTGACATGATAACGTTTTGACAGTTCGATCAATGCACGTCTGCGCTCCACTTCCGCAATTTTAAATCCAAGTACGGTCGTCTGAAAGATCAGTCCAAGATCCGAAAACGACCCTTCTGATTTTTCCAGTTCAAAATATTCCTGAAGTTTTTCCAGTATATCCGTGGTCAGCATAGATTCCACAATATTTGCACCACTGATATTTAACTGTGCCTCGATCACTGCGTCAAAATACCCCCGTAGATATTCTGGCAGCCTGCTTTTTATCTTATCATAAGAATTTCTTTCATAAAGGCTTCCAACAAATGCGATATCCCCTTTGTATTTCTGTATTTCCGGCGAATTTGCAATCACCATATCCATCCGGTTTGTATCTACCGCAAGCGGAAGATACCAGATATGCTCTACTCCCATCTCCCGAAATTCCAGATAATTTGTCTTATCAAAGGTAAATATATAATTGCAGGGATGAAAAATGGATTCGTGATACATACTGATCAGCGGATTGTCACAGCTCCACGATACATATTTTATTCCCATCTTCTGACAGACATTCGAGATCAGTGCAAAATAATTGACCGTAAATACCATATCATAATGCGTTTCCTGTATTTTGTGCTCAATTATTTTTTCAAATTCCGGATCGATATCATAATTGCCAAGATGCTGTTCGATATTATCCACCGTATGCCCCAGTAATAAAAAAGTCTGCTCTATGTCTCTGTAATTATAAGCTTTCCAGCGATACATTAATATGTGCATAATAATCTCCATTCCTGTGCCGTGTCAGCCAAAATAACGTTTTCATCTGTATGTAAAACCTGTTGCAGGGAGGGAATGAGAACCTCCGCTCTACATCCAGGCTTCCCGTATCCACTCCGCTCTGCTTTTCCACGTATGATGCTCTTTTGCTGACTGATATCCACAGTCTGCCATCCTTTGTGTGGACTGCATGTGTCCGAACAGATCAAATACACGTTCCGGCAGGGTACGGATCTCATTTCTTGAAAACATCACAAGCTCTTTTCCATCCGTAAATTCTCTTCGTAGATAAGTGGAATCATCCGTCACAACTGCTGCCCCCGCAAGCATTCCATTAAAAATACGGTCATGTGCTCCGGCTTTAAACCAGGTCATCGTATTCAGGACAATCTTGCTATCGTTCATCAGTGGCAATATTTCCGGCGCAAGTACTTTTCCACCATACACCAGATACGGATTGTCACTCCACTCACACTGATCCCAGCCTGTTCCATATGCCGTTACCCGTATTCCGTTTTCCACCAGAATACGGACAGCCTGTTCACGGAAAAATGACGTGGCATACGAGTCAATAAAACGCATCTGCACGATGATCTCATGAATACGCTGTTCTGAAATATCATTCCGCTTATATTTTAAATATTCTTCTATCACATCCTCTGTTGTCCGGTCAGGATGATGCACCAGTTCTGACAGCACAGCCTGTGCCATCTCCTCTCCATCGACTTCCGGGATGGATGACAGATCCGGTATCATCTTCGCAACTGTGTAGATCGGAAGTGCCCCCGCATATAAAACATCGATTCCACGCTCCGCGAGCGGCTTATGCCTGCTGCCAAGTTCCACCCCGGCATGTGGCAGAAAATCCGTATACCGGATATTTTTGAAATATCTGCGGATATACCGGACATGGTTGCGGTCCGTGCACAGCACAACAGATGTTGCCGGTGCATTCTGCAGTGGTTTTTCATAGTGAAACGGATGATCCATCAGGATATTGATATATGGAATATTGTAAGTTTCCCAGAGATTTGGCTCTTCTTCCGCAGAACCTGCTCTTTTTGATCCTGCTGTACTTTGGAAAATGTCCTGCTTCAAAAGCATCCCTGTTCCGGTCATGCCTGCCGGAAGTGACAGATTATATCCCAGGTTATTAAACGTCACACAGAAAAACCTCTGATCTTTTTTTGCACCATCTCCGATACATTCAATCAGCGCCTGCTTGCTCACCTCTTCGAGACGGGCATCATAGGTAAAGGAAGCATATCCCATGGATTCAAAGGCATTTTTCAGTTCCTGGGTGAATAAGTCGAGGGTGTCGTAGACACCGGTGATGTAAATGATGGTTGTCTGCATGGTGGTCTCCTGTACTTTTTATAGATTTATTTTTTCTATACTGCAGCTATGCCTTTTATAATCATCCTTTGTGGAATCTGTGCTGTCGTAATTGATTCCAGCCAGGATCACTTGTCCATGATAATCTTTCAGGCTCTGCATGTACTGCTTCTTTTTTATCTGTGCAATCGCTGCATCTGACGATTTATCCCATTTTAATTCCACCACGATCGCCGGCACATCTCTAAACTTTCTCGGAACAAACACGATATCTGCAAATCCCTTTCCCACGGCGAGTTCCCGATACATCACATAATCTTTTCTTGCAGCATAATATGCCAGCGAAAGCACACATGACATAGAGTTTTCATCATTATACTTTAAAATGGATATATTTTCCTGATGCACCTGCTCGATCATTTCCGCAACATATTCTTCTTTTCCATCTATAGTTGCCTGAAGCAGTGTTTCAGAATTACGAATCGCATCCATGACCGGTTCCCATCCGCCATCCTCTATGCAGTTAATAAACTCTTTCTGCACCTCCTGGTTTGGAATAGAAACAGTCTTGTTCTCAAAATCGTAGGTCAGGTATCCCAAATGCACTAAAAGCGTAAATACATCATCTACGCTCGCAAATGTGGACATATCATTCTGAAACTTATCCGGATTAATCCTTATACGGCTGCCTGATATAAGCTGTGTGATTAACGCCTTCAAGTGATACATGTCCATCTGGATATATTTTTTTAGTGCCTCATAGGTCTCCGTCTTCGTCCAATAACTGTCAAAATCATGTCCCAGCAATGACATGACTACTGATCTTGGATTATAGATCTGAACGCCCTTTAAATCATATCCATCGTACCACTGTTTCATTCTGTCATAAGGCATACCATATGACACACACAGACTTTGAACTTCCTCTTCCGTAAACCCGGTAAATTCAGCGAGTTCCCTTTGATTGGTCATGGAATATTCATCAAACATATTGAGAGCTGAATGCTCGCCATACTTTTTAATCGGCAGTATTCCCGTCATATAAGCCAACGCAATATATGGCTTATCTTTCATCCACAGGCACAAGAAATCCAGATATTTTTTCTGTGCTTCATCATCCCCCGGATACTTTCGAAATATGCAATCCCACTCGTCGATAATGATGATAAATTTCTGTTTTTTCTGACTATAGATGTTCTCTAATACATCAATAAGATCTTCCCGGTCAAAACAGTCTACATCTCCGTATTCCCGCCTGATATCCCACAAAAGCCTCTTTTGCAGGTAATCGATCATTCCGTCCACTGTCTGTGCACGGTTAAGAAAGTCAAGCATATTGACATGAAGGACATTATATTTATTCAGATTTGCCTCAAAACTTTCATCCTGTGCAATCTTATAATCCGCAAACATGTTTTTCGAATCACATCCCTTGCTATAATAAGCTACAAGCATATTTGCAGTCATAGATTTTCCAAAACGGCGAGGTCTGCTTACGCATATATTCTGATGTTCGGTATTCAGATTCTGATTCATTTCAGAAATCAGCATGGTTTTATCCACATATATCTTAGAATTAAGTGCTTTCTGAAATTCTTCATTTCCCGGATTTAAATATATTCCCATTCTAATCTCCATTCTGCATTTGAAAAATTATATTTTTCACTCTGTTTCTCCAATAAGCTGACTATAACAAATTTAACTGTTTATCAATTTTAAACGTTTTTTTGCCGGCTCATAATTACCGCACTTCTGATAATAATACTTTGCCTCACTGATTTTCTCCAGGCATTCATAAATAACTCCAACATTATAATAAGCTGCATAGGAATTTACTCCCGCCATCCTGCAGTCCCGGTGTTTGACCGCTTTCAAAAATTCTCCAACTGCTGCATCAAACATAGCGTTATTCATATAAATGAGTCCCATCAGGAACTGAAAATCCGCACTATTTCCAAATTCTTCATAAATATTTTCAAAGAAAAGTGCTTCCCCGGCGCGTCCGCTGTTGATCAAGGCATAGCCGTAGGTTTCCACCATATCGATGACATATTCTAACTTTGGTTCAAGGTCATAACTGAGCCCATGGGCGAACCAGAAGCATGCCTCGTTATAATCTTCTGCCATGTAATAGCTTTTTCCAAGCTGATACAATAGATACGGGATCTGCTGCTCTTTTTTTGCATCCGTAATTTTAGATTTCTGCTCTGCATCCGTATCCTGCTTTGCGATATTCTGATCTAACTGCGTGGCATGCACTTTTTCATCCCATCCTGAATTCTTTAATTCCTGCTCTAACAGTCTTATGTTGCGCAGCGCTTTTGCCTTTTTTTCTTTCTTCGGAAGATCATAACCCGTATGGCCGATGACGACCGGTGCTTCGTATGTACGATATTCCTTTTCGTCACAGGCAGTTACCTGCTCATGGATTCTTCCCGTGTAATGAAAACTTTCTTTTGCAAAAATACGGTTGATCCACTCTTTATTTTCCTGCTTGCCGTCTTTTCCGGAAATGATATTGATTCTTTGAATCCTTCCAACCTCGCCCGGATGTTCGGCAATCATCTTTTCTAACCGTGACAGATCAATCTTCTGTAGATATTCATCACTGTCAATGACCATCACATACGGATGTATTGCTTTCGAAACCGCAAAATTCTTTGCTGCTGAAAAATCATCGCACCATGTGAAATCATAGATATTTTTCGTATATTCTATGGCGATTTTTTTTGTCTGATCTGTCGATCCGGTGTCCGCTACGATCAGCTCAAATCCGGTTTTCTGGAATGATTTGAGGCAGCGCGCTATATTGTGTTCTTCGTTTTTGGTGATGATGCAGACTGATAACATGTGGTTGTTCTCCTGTGTGCCGATCGCTATATTGGTGGGCATATTCACTCCTCCCTGTCTGTCCCAATCAAAACTTTTTTGCCTTCAAATGCAAATCCATAATGATATATCTGTTCCTTTCTGATTCCTTTCTCAAGCAGGTCTGCATCGTATTTTTTCTCACAGATCTGCTTTAAGGCAGACAGAACTGTCTCTTGAATACTTTTTTCCTTTCGTGGATTTCGAACTTTGAATTCTAAAATAACTGCTTTGCATTCCTTTGAATTTTTCGGTTCTAACATTACATCATATCTGCCAAACCCACTTTCACGGTTGGATTTAAGGTAATATCTATCCCGCAGGTCAACAAGCAGACCTAATACAAAACCATGGTAAAAACGCTCAGGCTCTGCCCCAGATGCCCTCTCTCCAGTGTCGAAATAACTAAATGTCTGTATAGCAATTCGATTCATGTATTCATTCATCGCATCCACATCACCAAGTAACATTGCCCTTACAAAATCATTGTAATCTGGTTGTACAGGAGCAAACCAGTCATGTACCATACCCTGAAACATTAACTTTACTTCCAGATTCGTCAACGCAAGCTGGTATTTCGGCATCTTCCCCTCCTCAATATCCTGATACGTTTCATAAGATAATACTTTCAAATATCCACTCGCCAGCAAAAGACTCCAAACTGCTTTTTCATTTCCATTTAATTGATTGTATACAATCTGCTCTTCAATTTCTGACCAGATGTATTCTCCGCACAATAATTTTTCAAATTTTTCCTTAATTGTACGGTTTCCTTCCTGAATCAATTTTCCTACTAGACTATTTGCACTTGTATTTGCCCAAAATGTTTTGTATAACTGCGTATCGAGATAATTTAAAATTGACCATGGATTATAAATATCTTTGTGTTCCCCAAAAATGAAACCATCGTACCATCTTTTTACCTCTTTTTTTTCTTTCTCAAGACCATACTGTTCCAATGCATCAAAGACTTCCTTCTCTGTAAAACCAAATACAGAAGCATATTCATTTGATGTAGTCGTAACTATCTTTAAGTTATTTAAATCTGAAAAAACGGATTCCTTACTTACTCTTGTGATTCCCGTCATAATTCCACGTTCCAGTGCCGGATTCGTCTTAAATGTCGAATTAAACAGGCTTCGGGTGAATGCGACAAGTTCATCCCAGTAACCATCCACAAATGCTTCCTGCATGGGTGTATCATATTCGTCTAACAAAATGATAACTTTTTTTCCATAATATCTATACAGGAAATCTGATAACTGATATAAAGAAGATGTCGCATCCGTCTCTTTTATATTTTCCTCCAACATACGCTCATAATATGCTCTGTCGGCATCTGTAAGCTTTTCACTGTCTTTAATATAACAAAACTTTATATATATGTTTCTTAACACCTCACACATCTTTTGTTTTGTTTTCTCATAATCTCTCTCTTTAATCCGCGCAAATGACAGACTGATGACAGGATAAGTTCCCTGCAGCTCACGGTATTTTTCTTCTTTCCAGATCGCCAGATGTTCAAACAAATCTGACCTGCCGGCATAGTCTATGGAAAAGAACTGCTCCACCATACTCATTGTAAGTGTCTTTCCAAAACGACGCGGACGGGTGATCAAAGTCGCACTATCCCCGCAATCCCACCATTCTTTAATAAAAGGCGTTTTATCTATATAAAAATAGTTTCCCTGGATGATTGTGGAAAAATCCTGTATACCGATCGCTATATTTCCAGACATTGTAACCTCCCTACTTTTCAGACTGATATTGTGCGTTCCTTTTTGTTGTGATAAATTAATAATATACTATTTTTGTTTATTGTACCAAGTCGCTAGCGCGACGGCTAGCCCCCAATACATGAAACCACTACTTTTTCAAAAAAATAGCAGTTTTTGTGTATATGTTGTATTGTTGAGATACCCCTACCTTAACAATAAACAATACGCACAAACTGCTATGCTTATGTTACCATGGATTTTTAAACTCAACAACTACATATCTATTTTTTTATCCGTCCACCTCCTCTTTTTGAAATGTTTCTATTTTCTATTACATTTCAAAGGAGATTTTATCATGGACAATTATTTAAATTCTTTTCGGGAAATGATTTCCCTCCGTGGTCTTACTGACCATACTCTTAAAAATTACTGCACCTATATCAGGGCTTATCTGGATTATCTTTCCACCTGCCTTCACAAACTTCCGGAAGATGTTTCCTGGCCGGAACTCCGTGATTATATCAAATGGCTTCAAAATTCCGGAAATCTTTCTGACCGTACCATAAACTGTGCTATTTCACAGCTGCGTTTTTTACCCTGTATGTCCTTCACCAACCGTGGGATGATACCCAGCTTCCTATGCGCAGATTTGACGAATATCTTCCCTTTGTCCCTTCCAAACAGGATTGTTTCCATCCTTATTAATTCCATGCCGGATTTGAAGCAGAAGGCTATGGTTGCACTCATGTATTCCTCCGGTCTGCGTATTGGCGAAGTTTGTCATCTTCGTTATGAAGATATCCAACGCCAAAACATGCGCATCCATATCAGGCATGGCAAAAACCGTTCTGACCGCTATGCGATTCTGTCCAAACGTGCTTTGGACATTCTGACTGCGTACTGGTTTGCCTTTGGTAAACCGGTTGGCTGGCTTTTTCCTAAACAGTATGATTCTTCTAAACCGATCGATACGTTCTATTTATCCCGCCACATTCACGAAGTAGAGCGCTCCCTCGGTTGGGAGCAGCGTATTACCTGTCATTCCCTGCGCCATGCTTTCGGTACACATCTGTACGAAGATGGTGTTGACCTGCTGACAATCAAAGCGCTCCTTGGTCATAAGTCTATAAATTCTACCACGATCTATGTTCATCTTGCTTCGAACGGCACGTCGGATGCAGTCATTCCTTTTGACCTCATGGGAGGTGGGCATGCGCAGTAAGATACAACAGATATTTGACTCCGGATGGGATTCTTATACATCTTCTTTCCAGCCTTCTGTAGTCCAGGGGAAAGCTGCACATTCCATTACCGCCTGCAAAAGTGGCTCTCTTGGCTGCAACATTTCCCAGTGTGAAGATTGTGGGCATGTGGAGATCCACAATAATTCCTGCCGCAACAGGAACTGCCCCAACTGTCAGGCTGTGTTTAAGGAAATCTGGATTGATGCCAGAAAATCGGAAGTCATTGATGCCCCCTATTCCATGTGGTTTTTACAGTGCCGGCTGAACTTAATCCTTTGATTTATGCCAATCAGAAACTTCTGTATACGCTTTTGCACAAGTGCTCCTCTGAAACACTTTTGGAATTGTCCTCTGACAAAAAGTACCTCGGGGCAGCACCCGGCATTATCCAGGTCCTGCATACATGGGGACAGACTTTAAATTTCCATCCGCACATCCACTGCATCATCACAGGCGGCGGTCTGACTAAAGATTACAATCTCAAGATGTCGACCGCACGCTTTTTTATTCCAGTGAAAGTGCTTGGATCTAAATTCCGTGGTAAGTTCCTTGCTTATCTTGAATCTTACCACCGGCAGGGAAAACTGTTCCTTCCATCTTCCTGCCATAAACTGCGCAATTCCCACGCATGGGCAGAATTCAGGGACAGTCTTTATCAGAAAGCGTGGTGTCCCTACATCAAAGAAACCTTTAACGGTTTTGGCAATGCCATTGAATATCTTGGCAGATATACCCACCGTATTGCCATTACCAACTCACGCATTGTCTCTGTTACGGAAAATGAGGTTTCCTTCCGGGCAAAAGACTACAGATCCGGAGACAAAATCCTTGTCCGCATAACACCGGTGGAGTTTATCCGCCGTCTGATGATGCATGTGCTCCCGACCGGGTTCCAGAAAATCCGGTACTATGGTTTCTTAAACAATCGCCAGAAGAAGAAAAACCTCCACATCATTTTCCGAATTCAGGGACACCGGAAATTTGTGTCCCTCTTTACCAATTCTTCTGTTGCAGAAATAATGAAAACCGTTTGGAAATATGACATCAGCCTGTGCCCATGCTGTGGAAAAAACAGCATGCGGCATATTGGCAGGAGCTTTGCCCTCCAGGATTAAACATCTGTTCCCATATGTTTTTCAAAGCCCACCTGCGGAGGGCTTGTTTGCCATGTCTCTTTTTATTCCGGCAGGATAACATACCTTATAAATTAACGTAAGACCCTGTCATGACGTTATTTTTGAAGGAAGAGCAAGCGTATTCAATCCCCATAATGTACTGGCTAAAATTCCGCGACCTGGTACAATCATGAAGAATTATACCACATGATAACTTTCGTTAGGAGAAAATCTGATTTATGAAAAAATGCTTACACCCAACAAAATAGATGCAAGCATTTTTTCAATCTAACACGAGATACTAAGTAGTCACTTTACTACTTCAATGGTTTCCAATATGTTTTTGTACAAACCAATCCAACGTATATGTGTTTTTCCGATTCTTCTGTTTTAAATATCTTAAGAATAAGATAAATCCTCCCAAAATTCCAACAACTACAATAACTGCAATTGCAATTGCATTTTCAGAATCTAGTACATTCTTCCTAAATATACATAATATCGACGATATAAGTAATACAAATGCGGTATTTTTACATACCAATTCAGACGAAGCATAATTATGTACTCTCGCATACTTAGGGTCTGACTGAATATCAGCATACATATAGCTATAATACTTTTCAATATCACTTAGAGATAATTCCGTCCCATTCTCAATTATCCCAGCCTGTATCAGTGCCTTTGTTACTACTTCTTTTCCAAGATTGTTTAGTTCACCTTCCTGACAAGGTCTATTTATTTTTGCAAGAACTTTCTTCCACACTTTTTCATAAATTAGACTAGTAATTTCTGCGATCACCATTCCAAGCACATAGCCCAGTAAAATTGTGGCTCCACAAATATATCCCAAATACTTTTCATCAAATAACCACGAAGAGAAGAAACATACTTCCAATACTCCCACCATAATTGTTCCCGGAACAGTATATCCTAATAAATCATATATCGTAATCTTTTGTAATACTTCCATAACATCATTCTCCTTTATTTTTGTCCATTATTACGTTCCAAAAAACTTTGCTGATTGCCATTTTGACGAATTCTTTCCAGCCAGTCATAAACCATTTGTTTCTGGTATATATACTGACCTTCATTATCTTTCATCTGCTCCAATGCACATCCCATCAATGCAAATTCATTTTCAAGCGATGTATCAAATATCCCCTTGTCATCCGTATTAATCGATACATGTAATTGCGGACATTCCCGTAACTTCTTTTCATCCCATGTAAGTCCCATATTATACAGTTTCAAGATAGGATGCTGTTCGTATCTGTCAATTGTACTGATTTTATAATTCGAACTTGGATTTGCCTCAATACTGATCCCACATCGCGCTACATACTGCTGCATTGCCCTCTGAACCTTTTTCACACCTTTTATATACATATCCGACACTTTTTTATTCAGAGGTCTTGCTCCTTTTTTTCTCACATTGATAGAATAATGATAGTAATACATCAACAATACCGGCTCTCTTTCATTTCGAAAAGAAAAACCACCTTCAAGATGCTCATTCGCCATATACGCCGCTCCAGGGAAAAAGAAATTTTCAAATCTTCCAGAAATATATAATAATGGATGATCACCTCTTAATTTCCAACTTAAATAATAGGTGGAAATTGTATACATTGAAAGTCCCTCCGTTATAATTTCCCCATATAACTCACGAAAATATTGATCATATTCACTGAGCAAAAAACCTTTTAATGCCTCACAATCCTTAATATCAAACTCATTCAGTTTATAATACAACCACACCACATTATCCAAATAATTTTGAAGCGATATCCAGAGATTTCCTTTCTTTTTCTCATACCAGTCCTCAACATCTATTCCCAGTACTGTTGCATGTCCCATCCTGTCTCCATTTTTCATACCAAGAAAACTGACTGCCTCATCAATTGCTCTTAGACCATCTACAATATCGTACCAGTCTTCCCCTACATGGTATGTTATTTTTAATTGGCCAATCGGTTTTCCATATGTATTATGAACAACGTGATTTGACAACATACGAAACGCGGATGCGAATACCTCTGGCCTGCAATATAATTCCTGTGCACAAGCATCTATCCCTAATACTCTTGCTGCCTCCTCCTGATACCGTTCTCGAAATTCCACAATCTGTTCCGCAGTTCTTTCAACATTTGTTCTGTACTCGTAATGACGAAATTGATCCGTAAATCCAGTCTGATCCAGATCCGGTTGTTTATCTGCTTTCTTCGGAAAGTGAAAAACATAATATGTATTATCTCGTACATTTTTCCCTAAATTACGTTTAATACACTCATCACACTTACGTATATATTGTCTGTTTTGAGCTGCTGTATTCTCAGGTGAAATCCGCAATTCAAGTGAACGAATATTACCTGTTATCACACTTCCACCCACAGCATACTTGATCATACGTTCCATATCCATAGGTTTATCAAGAAAGCCTGCTTTACGCCTACTATATCTGCTAAAGTTCTCAAAACCAACCTTACTGTTTTCCTGAACAAATTCCCCACGAAACTTTATCTTAATTACAAGATATGCATAAAACCAATTCTTTAGCTTATTCGAAATTTTAACGCCATTTACCTGACCAAGAAGCATCTGATAGACAAGCCTTCTTTCGCCTGCAAACTCCCAGTTAAGTTTTCCGGCATGTGACAGATCACAGGCATAATCTTCAACCATATATGTATATCTGCTGAGATCCATTAACTTTCGTCCTTCAATATATTCCTCAAGATATGCATAATATTCAAAATAATCGTAATCACTTTCCAGAACACACTGAATTTCCTGTTGCTTTTTCACTTCATCTTTCTCAACCAATGTTCCCTGTGTGGCTTTATCAATGTACGACACCAGATATGCACGTATTATTCCCGCCTTAAATCGAAGCTGTACCAGAGATTCTTCCCTGTATAATTTAGAATAATTAGTTCCAACCTGTCTCTGATCTTTGTCTATCTCCTGTAATGCCGTAACATATTCCTCTTTCGAAAAGTCATTCATCAAACGTATCCATACCAGTTGGTACAGCTGTGTCGAGCCAAAAAGATGAAAATGATTATCAGATATTCCTCTCTGCATAATTCTGTTAAGCTGTACATTATCATGCCCTATAACCGGATTCCATGCAAAATCCCCCCATAACTGTCCATTCTTTTCCGTCTCTTCTGCTAAAAAAGCACAAATTATCAGATCCTCATCCGTGCTCTCCACAAGTTGTCTCCAACTTACAAGCAGATCATATCGACATATAGGCTGATTATCCCGTATTTCAAGGAATTCTTTTGCAATCTCTTTTAAGGTTCGAAATACATTTAATCCATTTTCGCCAAACCTCTTTTCCCGATATAAATTCAAATAAGAATGTAATTCTTCTGTCTCACTTTCTGATATATCAGGTTTTTCTATAAACATAAGCCTCATAAACTCTGTTTCATCAAAAGACTCATATTTGAGATGTCCATGAAAAATATTATAGGCAGATACATTATGAAAATACAGTTTGACAACGTAGTCAATATTTTTCATTTCACACCATCCCCTATTTAAAACTGTCTATCTTCTCAGCATCATTATTATTTTCACTTTCTACCGTCATACTATTGACCGCTGCTTCCACTTTATCCATAACAAACATATATTTTTCATGCATCTTAATATCTACATCATTGGTTCTTCTACCTTTAACTTTAACTTTTATTTTCATTTTCTGACTTCTGACAACCTTTATAAAAGGGCACTCTCCAAACTGCTGCAAATATTCAAAATTTGTTTCTACATTTGAATATATTATATCCTCCTTCTGTAAACATTTTGATATGTTTATATACTCATTTTTCTCTTCCACTAATAATTCATAAATTTTATCATAAGAACATTTTAGTGCCTCTGCCAAAGATGCTTTTTGTTTATCATTTTTAAATTCATTTCTTAATCTTTTACATATATTATAGGACATGTCAAGATTATAAAATGGAAATGCCACTTTCATATCTTTTTTTTGATATTCGTCCGTCAATACCAGTGTATTCTTCACATACTCTCTCAAATTATCTTTACTATCGTATCCTCGCTTCCAATACTTTGTTTCGACTTCATATAATACATCCGTAATATTCTCAATAATTTCTTTCTCTGTATTTATATAATCCAGGCTTCTAGGAACAAAAGTCATTGCATCAAATTTTACAAATCCATTGTCTGCTGCACCAATATGTACCGGAAAGACATCTTCTTTTTTTTCTTTATCTACATTTCTCTCAACATCTTCATTATTTTCCTGTTTCTCAATTAATAAAAACTCTAACCCCTTTATTTTTCCACCCTCAATATAGCTAAATAACATATTTAATATTTCCATAATTTCAATGTAATAATTTTTGCCAACCCATTCTTCAAATGACTCACATTTTTCCATCCCCTTTAAATCCAAAATAATCATAAGCGATCCTGGTGATGCTTTGGCAAACCCTCCACTATTCATCTTATTGACACTAAGTGTATTTTTTTTGTATTTCGAAAATCCCTCTCCAAGCCATCTGCTTCCAAAATTTGTCCCTATAAATCCAAGAATACGTTTCTTATATTTATTGTTTCTTCTTTTATCATCCGGATTATAATAATAATGCAAATATTCTCTTGTCATCTCTATCGTAAAAGATGCCAATATACACCACATATATGGTTTGTCCTCAAAATTTCCGCCCTGACTGATTCTGCCCCATGTGTAAATATGTTCCAACAGCTGTCCATAAGAATATTGCTCCTCAATATATCTACTTTCCTTATTCGTCTCAGATATAATATATTTTCCTTCCCCATCAATATCCCCAAACGTAATCCCATCATATTGTCTATATGAATTAACAAAATATCTGGCTCTTCTTTCCAAATCGCGTGAAATCAAACTATGAAAAGCAGTCCTCTGTTCTGGTGTCAGAATATCCTGTGCCATACGTTCTATGACGTCATCCTCAAATCTTCTGTAATTTTTATCATATATTTTTAGCATCCTTAAATTATCATCTTTACTATGATTTGATTTATATAGTATAATTTTTAATTTCGATAGATCTACATATTTTAATGAGTTCAAAAATTCGTTATAAACAACCAACTCTCGAACTGTATTCGTCTCTGCAAAATGTTTTTTCAGTCCACAAAGATCATAATAAATGTGCATATGTCCTGCAATTTTCCCCAACAGATATTCCTTAACGGTCAATCCTCCACCATTTGTTTTTTCTATCTTCTCATCTTCAACTATGTATGTATTTTTTAATATTCGTTCAAAATCCGGCATATATATTCTCTGGGACATATGAAACATTTTTGCCATCACATCTTTTGACAAATTTCTAATATACTGCTCATAAGATCCCCCACTATCGATATCACATATTCTGTCAAGCTGACTACAGAAATGCTGTTCACACACCTGTCGCATCTGTTCAAAATCCATTGATATCAATATAATAATTTTATGATATGCAAAATATTTCTGAATCTGCTCAATCATTTGATAACCATTGAGAATATTTAAATCCAAATCATCGATTGTGATAACTACATACTCATAATCTGTTTTATCACAACCATCATTTTTATCATAGACAAACAAATGATCAATTAATTCCGCTATTTTCTTTTGCGTGATTTGATTATCTGATGAAAAATTCATCATATAAGCAAATGAGAAATCAGATGCCTTATTTTCCCTGCTATCTCTTATACTGTAATACTGTTTCATTATTCTGGTAAACTGCTGCATGATCTCAGAACGGTTGTCTTCAATATTTTTCTTAAAATGTCTGTATATATTCACTATTACCTGTTCGAACAAATCTTCCTGTGCACCAAATAAAGATGCATCTATCGGATCTAAAATATGAAAATGAAACTTCTTTTCTAATAAGAATTTTTGTTCTTCCCCAGTCATCACTTTTTTCAGCCACCACTCATAATCTTCTTCATGATTCATACTCCGTAAAATACGGCAGAATTCATCCATAGCCGTACTTTTTCCAGATCCGCGTTTTCCAATAAAACTGAGAATATTACATCTTTCGTCCCGAATAACCCGTCCCTTGTTATCCTTTACCCACGCTTCCATTTCTATTGCCTGTTTAAAAATACATTTTAATCCATCTATATAACATTCCGTATACAATGGATTCTTAAGTTCATGTTTCTGTTCCTGGTCATCCCACTCCCAATTATCCTGCACAATAAGAAGTTTTCCATTTTCCCTCATTTGTAGTTTTCCTCCTTTTAAAAAAAGCTGCGCAAAAACGCAGCTCTATATCATTTTTTTTACTACACTCCAATAACTGTCCGCCAAATCACTTCTGCCAAGTCTGTCATTCGCAACTGCAAGATGTTGATATAAATTTTTTGACCTCATCCTGCCAATTTCTAATTCAACAAGTGCTTTTGGTTTCCATAACTCTTTGGATATACTGTTAGAAAAAATCATTTTCCCATAAACTTCATTATACATTCTGTCATAATCTGCCAATGAATCACGATCCGCATAAACAGCGTCACGAAAATCCAACGCAATCTCTGCATACTGAATAGCTTCTTCATACTCCATCCTGTTTATAGAAATATAAGCTAAATGCGAACTTACTTTAAAGAAATACTCCTGTTCCAAAGGATCCAAATGTTTCAAATTGCTCAAACAATCTGTGTTGTTCTGACATTTGCCTCTATATAAAATCTTATCGATGCACTCTTTAAAATACTTTTCCGCCAAATCCCACATATCCATAACCATATATCTTTTGGCAACTTTGTAAATATTACGATATTTTGGCATTATCTTATAAGCCGCCTGATATGAATCATCCATCAATTTTCTAAGGCTCTCTATTCCCTCACAACTCTTGCCCAATCGATATAATATACTTGAAACATATGGACGATTTCCAACAGCATCTCCTGCTTTCTTAAAAGCTTCGACAGCATCAAGCTTGTGTACCTTTGATATCTCACATACTAATCCCATCAGCATCCACGTATTCGAACACTCTGGGAAATCATGCTGCAGTTGAAGTGCCTCTTCTAATAGCTCATCTACCGTGTAGTATAAATAGCCTTTTGTCAAATACTGTGCCAAATTTGCCTTTTGTTTGCAATATAAGGTCGCATACCTAATTGAATAATCCCAACAAGTAATCTCTTTATTACTCTCTTTAATACTCTCATAATACTGACTTAACTCCGACGCAGCCTCTGAAAAAAGAACACCTGCCTCCTCCACAACCGGTGTATCAATATAAAAATATTGCAAGGTCATTGATGCTTGCAATATATTATAATTTATAAACGTTGTTACCAATTGATTAATATTTTGTGGGTTTACTCCTAGAATTTCCCTAAGCCTTGTGTTCAAATCTCTTTGTGATCCATTATATTTCTTTTCATCCAAATCATATCTGGCATCATAGTCTTCAAAATTATTTGCCTCTGAATGGTCTTCTTTGAGCCTCTCACTCACATATATTCCAACAAGTCGGAACATCTCGGCATACTTCTGAAACTTTATTCGATTGTCATTTGAATATGTCAATAAAACCGACTTGTTTTTAACCATTCATATTATCTCCATATTATATTTAGTCGCATATATAAATATATGCTTTTTTGAATACTAAAATGCTTGTCCACAAGCATTTGGTATTAGTATAGCACTTTATTCCCAGAAAATACAATATCTTTACTTATTAAACTTTATTTATTTATCGGCTTTTTCGCTTGATTCATTAGTTGTTATGTAAATTTTCCATTATTTTTCTCCTGTCTGCAATGCTTTGCTGTATCGTTCAAATTGGAACTGCAGACTTTTGTGCCAGCTCTCTCTGGCTCATGCCAAGACGTTTGCGATACTCCTGTTCCTTCGCTATCTGTCTTTCCACACTACCATTCCGCATCGAATCCACTTCCAACACAAAGTTCATTCCTTACTCCCTTTTGATATATGTGTGTAAAATCCCGCTTTCCAAAATATAAATATGCTTTATATATAATTTTGATAAAACAGACATATTTTTTATATTGCCATTTCGTATGTTGGTTCCTTAACATTAGCAAAAGATAAACTAATGACTGGATAAGTACCCTGCAGATTACGGTATTTATCATCTTTCCAGATTGCCAGATGTTCAAACAGATCTGACCTGCCGGCATAGTCTATGGAAAAGAACTGCTCCACCATACTCATTGTAAGTGTCTTTTCAAAACGGTGCGGACGGGTGATCAAAGTCGCACTGTCCCATTTCTGCGATCATCATTCCAAGCACATAGCCCAGTAAAATTGTGGCTTCACAAATAGACACCAAATAATTTTCATACTTTTCATCAAATAACCATGAAGAGAAGAAACATGCTTCCAATACTCCCACCATAATTGTTCCCAGAACACAGCCATTAAGCTCCCCACATTCAAGATCAAAATGGCAGGGAACATACCATCCCTGCCATTTTGATCTTAAATCCACACTTTTGTAAATTCTATATTTTTTATTTCTATTGTAGCAGCATTGAGACAGACTCCGGACTACTGTTATACTGTGCTAATAAGCTCTGACCTGCATTTACCAGAATCTTATTTTTTGTGAAAGCAACTGTTTCCTCATTCAGATCTGTATCACGAATTCTGCTTTCAATACTTTGTGTATTCTCATGAGCCAACTGTACACTTCTTACCGCATGTTCTAATTTTTCCTGCGTAGCACCAAAATTATCTCTCCACTGTCCAGCCACCTGAATAGCGTTTTGAACTTTTTCCAAAGATTTTCCTGCTTCTGTATATGAACTGACATCCAAATCTGCTATTCCAAGACTCTCTTTACTTGCATTAATATACTGGATATCAATTGCCTGCCCACCCAGCGCACCAGCCTGAATTTTGTAATATCCAGGTGCTGCTTTTGGTGTTCCAGCAGCTAACATATACTGATCATTAAAACTGGTATCATATGCAATTCGGTCAATTTCCTTTTTCAACTGATCAACCTCATCCTGTATTGCACCGCGATCATCTTCTGAATGTGTATCATTCGCCGCCTGTGTTGCCAGTTCTGCCATTCGATCCAAAATTGTCTGGGTCTCTTCCAATGCTGCATCTGCAGTCTGTATCAGTCCAATTCCATCTGCAATATTTCCATCTGCACGATTTAAAGACTTAACCTGACGACGCATCGTCTCAGAAATACAAAGTCCTGCTGCGTCATCCTTATCCGTTAAGATACGGTATCCTGATCCCAGTTTATTTGAAGACTCTTCGGTTTTCTTTACAGAAGATTTTAATTGTCTGCTCATTCCCATTGCGGCCAGATTATGTGTAATAACCAATTCTTTTCACCCGCCTTTCCCCAAATATACTCTTATATTATATCGTCTACTTGCTTTATTTTCTTAATACTTTTAATATTAAAAATATTTGTTTCAAACTTCAACTCTGGCAAACCTGCTACACTGTCCCAACTATCTTCTATAAGGACTTTATCACTTTCCGTTGCTTAAAACAAAGATTAAAATCTATGTCAGATCCATTTCCCCCACACATTCCGCATCTCCCTAACACGATGCCAACATCATCAGCATATATGCATTGGAAAGCATATTCTTCTCCTTAAGCTGTTCTATGCATCTATCGCCCCGGTCTTTTGCATGCATGATAAGTCTCTCTGCCAGAGATATCTGAAAAATTTCATCTTCTTTGCGAAATGCGCCATACTGCTTATAAGACAATACGCGCATATAATTGACCAATATCTGCACAAGGACAACAGTTATACCATTGGCATGCAGATAATCCTTATTTCTTGCCAGCAAAGCATTATGAAACCAGTCAGAGACAGCAATATGTTCATCTAATATTTCCATCTGTCCACTTGTCATGGACTCTGATAGCCGGCATTGGATATCATGATAGCACTCTGCAGTCATTTCCCTGTGAGCTGATATTAATTTTTCCACTTTATCCCTGCAGTTTCCCGATAGGCCCAGAAAATCAGGAATAAATGTCTCAAATAAATTTGTTATCAATGCAAATTTGGTATGGATATCAATTTGTACACTTTTGAGTAAGTACGTTTGCATTTCATGCAGATAGTTATCCTGTAAAAAATGGTTCAGCAATTCAAAAACTGTCATTTCATCCTGTTTCTGGTGCGCCTCATTTATTTTTTCTAAAACTGATATGAACGAAAACAATCGATACCACATCGAATACTTTCTGTTTTGCAACAATGTCCGCAATAATTCCCGTATTTGTAAATCAAATTCAATCGCATGCAATTCATCTTCCGTAATTTCATCATTCCAGGAATCTTCCGTCACTTCTTCTTTTTCAAAATACAGTGGAGTTTTGATATCATATAAAAGCTCAACCACATGCGGGCAGCCACAGGAAAGCCCCTGTTCCATGGTATCACTTGTCATGGATATGACTCTTGGAAATACTATACACACAGGGCTTAAATCCTGTTCCCCTTTTTCTATAATAATTTTACACAAACCGTTTTCCTGACAAAATGAACAGGTTCCATCTTTTTTCCATTCCATCCTGTATTCTTTGATATTCTTATCATATATGATTGGTTTCTTCCATCCATATGTAACGCAGTCTATCATATGAATTTACAATATTCTTTTCCCACAATTATCCCAGTACCTGCTTAGTGACAAATTTTATTTAAAATCATTTTTCACCCATGCAACCGCTCTTTCGTAGTCATTTATTGTATCAATCTCGCGTGTCCGAAGTTCTAAAAATTCTACCGGAAGATATGGTTCTATCAGCTGAAAAACATGTCCTGTTCCATTTTGCATCTTGGCACTCTTCATCTGCGCCACACCATTCCATTCGTAATTTCCAATATTTTTTGAAAACGAACTCGCAAATATTTTTCCATTTTCCTCATAGGTCTGAAGCATCCATGGGTCATCCGTATCCGGAATTCCTCCGCTCACAAATTCATGCTCACATTCCAGTACCTTTTTCATGTCATCCGGATGTATTAACAGGTCTCCATCCAGCGAAAGTATATACTCATTCGCATACTTCGAAGCAAGTACTACACTTGCCCCTGTTCCAGTATTACGATAATTGTGGTTAAATACAAACATGACATCCTCTCTGTATTCTTTTACTACGTTAATTACCTGCTCTGCCTGATATCCAACCACAACCCGGATATCTGTTTCATCCTTCAGCATCTCCAGGTGTCTTATAATTAACGGTTTTCCATCTACTTCAACAAGCGCTTTGGTTGTACCCATTCCAAGACGATTTCCCATTCCAGCACAGCTTATGATAACAGTCCTTGATATTGCCATCTTTTCTCTCCTATAGCAGTCTATTTAAAAATTCTACCAACTTTTCTTCATTATAAATTGCATGACTCGCACAAGCCAGCACCGCCGGTGCTATATTTCTCACTCCACCATAACCAATTCCAATTTCTGCAGCTTCTATCATTTCAGCATCATTATTTCCATCGCCTACCGCAACAAACGGAAGTATCATCTGGCTAATCACTGCATTCTTATCTACAATACTAAATACATTTTCAATATGGTTGTCTTTTACAATCGCCTTTGAGCAAAAAACATTTCGTTCCATGCCCATCCTTTGCATCAGTCCTTCAATCCATACATTCAGATTTCCGGTCACAATATGACACCTGTCCTGATTTTGCTGTATAAATTCTACCAGTTTTTCATTGAGCTGTATTTTGCTGACCAGCTCATTCACTTCACTCACCGGAACATCTTTTAACAATTCAACTCTTTGCAGAAAACTTTGTTTAAACGGTATCTCGCCCCGCATGGTTCTTTCCGTCAAAGAAGTCATTTTTTCATAGATCCCAAGTGTTTTTGCAACCGTTGGCAATATTTCCTGTCTTGTCACGGTTGAATCTAAATCAAACAAAAAAATGTATTTACTCATCTGCCACCTCTGTATTATTTGAATTCTACAACCCGTTTTACAGTTTCAATCACTTCCTCCTGCTGCTCCCCGGTCAGTCCCGGAAACATTGGCAGGCTGATGATATGGGAATAAACCTCCTCTGCCACCGGACAGTGTACCCCTGCAAATCCGTGCTCCTGGTAATATGGATGCTCATACACCGGAATGTAATGTACATTGACACCGATTCCATTCTCCCGCAGTTCTTCAAATACTGCTTTCCGGTCGTGATTTTTCACCTGAATAATGTAAAGGTGCCAGCCGCTGTTGGTATCCGGCATCTGGTATGGTGTCACAATATCCGCACAATCCGTAAACGCTTCATCATAGCGGGCTGCAATTGCTCTTCTGCGTGCTAAAAAGCGGTCTAATTTCTTCATCTGCGTGCATCCCAATGCGCACTGGATATCCGTCATACGATAATTGTAGCCAAGGTCTACCTGCTGATAAAACCACGGTCCCTCATTGCGTGTCATTAACGATGTATCTCTTGTAATTCCATGGCTCCGGAACAGAACCAGTTTCCGGTATAATTCTTCGCTGTTTGTCACAATCATGCCGCCCTCTCCGGTCGTAATCGGTTTTACCGGGTGAAAACTGAACGTCGTCATATCGGAAGAAAGTCCACCGATTTTTTTGCCTTTGTATTCAGACCCGAGTGCATGTGCGGCATCCTCAATCACGACAAGATTATGCTCCTTTGCAATCGCATGAATTGCATCCATGTCACACGGCTGTCCTGCTAAATGCACTGGAATAATTGCCTTTGTCCGCGGAGTAATCTTGCGTTTGATGTCCTCCGGGTCAATGTTGTAGGTCTTTGGGTCAATATCTGCAAAAACCGGTGTTCCGCCGCAGTAAAGCACACAGTTGGAAGATGCTGCAAATGTAATCGGCGTGGTAATAACCTCATCGCCCTCTCCGATTCCTGCCGCATAGCATGCCGCATGAAGTGCCGCCGTATCGTTTGAAATTGCAACCGCATACTTTGCGCCTACATAATCTGCCACTGCCTTCTCAAACTCTGCAATCTTTGGTCCTGTTGTCAGGAAGTCGGACTTTAACACGTCCACAACTGCCTGAATATCATCCTCTTCAATTGTCTGTCTTCCATATGGTATCATAATTCTTCTCGCCCTTTCTTTCTGTTTCTTATTCTATAAGCCTTTTCCAATCAGAAAATCGGCAATCCGTTCTGCACCTTTCCCATCTACAAGTGTCTCCATGCGGGCTGACTGCTTTTTCTGTAACTCCTCTTCTTCCGCAAGCTTCACAAGCTGCGCACAGATAAGCTGTTCTATATCCGCTTTTTCTCTTGCATCGCCGACGTAGCGCATTGCGCCGTACCTATCCATACAGGAAGCAAATTCCACCTGATTGTCTGCAAAGGAAAAACATACCGTCGGAATTGCGCAGGCACACAGCTCCAGAAGCGTTGTGCCGCTTGCCGAAACCGCAAGCTTGCAGCTTCGCATATAGTCACTCATATTGGAAATATTTTTATGAAGGCAAATCCGTGCATCCTGCCCCGCTAACTCCTGCAAATCCGCTTCATGGCTGTTCATGCTTCCGACAATCACATGAAACCGGTACTCACGAAATGTATCCTGCTTTACACATTCCCGAAGCAGCCTTCCTGCAACATGATACGTGTCGGTTCCCCCGGTGGTAATCAGAATACTTTTTTCCCGCTTTCCACAGTGCGTCTTTACAAATTCCTTCCGAAGGGGCGCATAAGACAATCCGCGTAAATAAATTGTATCTGCATTCTCTGTTTTGTCTGTTTTGTCTGTTTTTTGTATCCGGTGTGTCTGCTTTGCCGGCTTCTCCTCTGTGGATGGAATATATTGCAGCACCGCCGACACCGGATAACTCTGCTCCCTCATATCATCGATATAGAGCACCGGAACACGTTCCCTCAGTCTCCCCAGATAACCTGACGTTGCCTGGTAGGAATCCACCACAAGATATGAAATCTTTTTCCCTTGAGCTTCCAGTTCATCAAACTGCTTTTGCAGAAGTGGTAATTCTCCTTCCAGGTCATCCCAATGGCTTCCCAGAATCCGGTAAGGAAATCCAGCCTCTCTAAGCCGTCCCGTCTCCCTGTCCTCTGCAAGCCAGAATTCACATTCCGCATCTTTTTCACGGCAGGCTTCTGCAATTGTCATACAGCGCATCAGATGCCCTGTCGCCACCGTTTCGTTGGCGTCTGCCCGAAATACAATCATCCCTGCTCCACTTCCTGCTGTCCAATCGGTTCTCCAAAGCGGTACGCCTTCTTCGCCGGTTTTCCAAGCAATTCTTTATAATATTTCGGTTTGATTCCGATTGCCGGACGGATACTTCTGACATTCTCTTCCGTAAACAACTCTCCCTCCGCAATCGGCTTTACCGCTACAAGCGAGCGTCTGTATTTTAAACTGCCCTTCTCATGCTCAGTCAGTTCATAAGTCGGTCTGCCCTTGATAAGGCAGGCGTTGCGGACATCCTGCACCATTTTTGCAAAATCCTTGATTTCCATTGAAAATGCCGCATCCGGATTCTCAATCTCATGGCTTAGACACACATGTTTTTCAATCACCTGCGCACCGAGCGATACTGCCACCACGTCCGCAAGAGAACCCATGGAATGATCCGACAGACCTACCGGCACGCCAAAACGTTCCTTCATATCCGGAATCACAGAAACGTTCATATCTTCATACTGTGCCGGGTACTGGCTGCAACACTTTAACAGTACCACCTGTTCATTTCCCTGTCTCCTGCACGCTGCAAGCGCTTCTGCAATCTCCTCCTCCGATGCCATCCCACAGGACATAATCATCGGTTTTCCCTTGCCCGCCGTATATTCGATTAACGGAATGTCCACCAGTTCAAAGGATGCAATCTTATAAAATTCAATTCCGATTCCTTCCAGGAAATCAACAGCCGTGCGGTCAAACGGTGTGGACAGGAAATCCACGCCCACCTCTTCGCACTTATCCTTTAACTGCTGCTGCCATTCCCACGGTGTATAGGCCTCCTGATATAACTGGTAATAATTATAGCCGTCCCATAACCCGCCCTTAATCCGGTATGGTTCGTCATCACAGTCAATCGTGAGTGTGTCCGCTGTATAAGTCTGGATTTTTACACAGTCCGCACCCGCTTTTGCCGCCTCCTCAATAATCTGAAATGCATTTTCTATCTTTCCGGCATGGTTTGCAGACATCTCCGCAATAACATAAACGCCGGATTTCATTTTTTTATATAAATTCATAGCTGCTCCTTTATGGAATTACGCTTATTTTCTGAATATAATATCGGCATTTTTTTATCAAACCAATAACATTTGTATTTTAGCCATATTATAATATTACAGCCATTCATGTTTGCTATATTTTATTTAATAAATCCAACAATTGTGTTGTAAACTTTACAGCCCCATTATCGTTCAAATGATCCATATCATTAAAATCCGCATTCTCAAATAGAGGGCTATCAAATAAATCCAACAAATGAATTGGTGTATTACATTCATCTAATGTTTTATAAAATATCTCTTTAAAATGCGGATTAAAATTTTTTCTATAATGTTTTGTTGCAGGTGTAACGACAAAAACTACTTTTATATCTTTTAAGTTACAATCTTCGAGCATATTTTTAAAAACCATTTTATTTTGTTCATATGTATTTTCTCTATTTATCTGATGATTATGTTCATCAGCACGTCTTTTCCCAGCCGCTTCCTTCTCTTGTTCAGTAATCTGTTCCCATCTCTTATTCTCATCTTTCCAGTATTTAAGTGCCTGCGCCTCTCTGGACCTTCCTTCATGAAAATACCCTTCCTCATAATATGCAGACACATACCTTTCTGATATTTTTTCCAAATCAAAGAGTTCGCTTTGAAAAAGAATGTTCCTTCTCGATGGAAGCAATACACAATTATGTAAATCCCCATAATATGGGTAATATACATTAGCAATCCGCTGTATTTCCATTTCATTTTCTGTCCGTGATAAATCTGAAAAAAAGAAATAATATCCACATATAATAACTACTTTTTTTATATTAGTATTGTTATTGCATACTTCATTAATAGTTTTAGCATTGTAATATAAATCCTGTGAAGGTAATGAACAATTTACTGTATGCTCCATTATGTGACTGTCAATCCCATAAAGTCCATACGAAGAACCAACCAACAAGGTATCTACATTTGGATTTTTAGCCGCCTGTAAACTCATTCTATAATAATACTCATCATAATTCTGTAAAATATCCCCTATCACATTCTTTAAAATTCTATCCGCACACTCTTCAAAAATCAAAACATAATATCTGTTCTTATCTGGAATATCTGAATCCTTTATTGATACCATAATTATATCATCTTCACTCACATACTTAGCATCTACATATTTTTTTATTATTACGGATTTTCTTATGTATCCTCTGGCTTTTTCTAAATCCAAAACGCCTCCCAGTTCTTTAACCCATATAGTGTTCACTTGTATCTATCACCTCTTGTTATCTCAGTCATTTTTCCTTTACTGTTGCATTATAATCCGCTTACTATACGCCCATGCTAATGTTTCCCCTTTTACTTGTTCACAAAACACCTGCAACTTCTGCACACCATTTTTGTCTCCCGCCGCTTCACACCATGGAATGACTTTATAAAGCACCGTCTCCTTATCATAACTTCCGTGCAAAATCAGTAACAGCAGCGCCTCCGCAGAGATTCTTCCGTCCATGACAGCCTCCTTTAATTCGGAGTAGGCAGCCTGCTCCATTTTGCATTCTGCCCGGCGCAGAAGGAATCTTACAGTCATGTATTTCTGATAAGCTGCCGCATAGCCTCCTGTCTTATCAAAAAAGCGTTCTTTTACACCGCACTCCTGCTCTTTTTGATAAATTTCACACATCACACCATAGAGTTCCAACGCAGAGTTTTTCATCTGGTTTTTGTGATACGCCTCTATGAGCTGCCCGGCGTCTTCCCAGTTTCCATCGTCAATTAATCCACGCACTTCATCTGCCAACATTTCACTCAGGTTTTCCCATTCCTCCTCATAAACGAATGGAAATCCATCCTCCTCCGTGAAAAATTCCGGATATGTCTCAAGTGCAATCTTACGATTTTTACCATAATGATTCAGCTTTGCAAAACTGCTGTCATGAATGACCCACGGTGTCTTCTGATAGGGAACTACGATATGATATCCAGCTTTTCGCATCTCAAAGGACTGCGATACATCATAAAAATCAAAGTTCACAAACAAATCTTCCCGCCACGCTACATCATACTGCGTTGCCATCAAAAGTCCGTCCACCGCATCCACAATCCTGTCTTCCTTCTGATTCTTTGCACAGTAAAGCCGATATGCCATATCGGGGTCACAGCAGTTCACTGCTCCTGCATTCCATGCAAGATAAGCAACGCCGGTTTTTGGCATCCCGATTCCACCCATCACTCCAATCATACCGATATCTGCGTTTTGTTGAAAACGTTCTAACAGATACTCGATAAAATGAGATTCCTGAATAAACACATCCTGATGCAGATATACTTTATACTTTGCATCACTGTCATGCATTCCTGCATTATATCCGGCACACATCGATGGTGCATCTTCAATGCCGATGATATCCCGCTCAAAACCTTCTGGCAAAATCAGCCTGTTTATATAGTAACAGCACTCATCAAAATATAATTTATTGTTTGTACAAATAATAAACGCGATCTTGTTTTCTCTCATACCCTCATTGTTTCTTCTTTCATTTATACAACAAAATTATTTATGTTAACTACTGTATGTATTAAATTTTTCAATTCCTCATTTTGTTTTAATAAATCTGCCTGTTGCTTTCCTTTTCCCATCTGCATTTCCTGCTGATGAAATTCCCGATTTGTATATCCATATTTTTCCCGTAATACATTATAATTTTCCATGTTTTCAAATACATCATAATAATATAATATTGCTGCACTTTTTACTGACTCAATTGGAGAAATACACAATACAAAATATTTCTCACATAAAATTTCCTTATGATTTTCTGCATTTGGATTTACCATTACTTCCCGAAATACCTTTTTAAAATAATTATCCTCCATATTCTTTATGCATCTGAACCATATATATTCAGCTTCCATATCATTGCGTAAACAATTCATGGTTGTACTTGCACTTACATTCTCATTTCGTTTATGATGCAAAAACTTTACCAGATTTTCTTCAATAATATAAATTTCCCTCTTCTGTATAAGTTTCAACCACATATTAAAATCTGGAAGTTGTCGGAATATATTATTGTTTTGACCACATAATTTCTGATATAATTCTGTTCTGATTAAAATAGACGGATGCGCTAAACAATTTGCGTTCTTCCAAAAATAAAACATCCATTCTTCTTTAGAACGATTTTTTACTTTAAAAGTCTGTACATCAATTGACTGCCCATCTTCGTCCACTTCATCACACCATGTAAAACAGGCACCACACTCTGGATGCTGCTCCATATATGTAATCTGTTTTTCAAGTTTCTGCGGTTCCCATCTATCGTCTGAATTTATAATTGCTGTATACTTTGTCTGAGAAAGCAAAATCAATTCACTGCCTCTTCCATATCCAGAATTGGTATCATATAAATGAATCTCATCTATTACGTCCTCATACTTCATAAGTACATCAACCGTATTATCTGTAGATGCATCATCCGCTACAATAAATTTATAATTTTTATAGGTCTGATTTAAAACACTTTTTATGGCATCCTCAACATATTCACCATGATTATATGCAGACATAATAATCGTTACTAACTCATTCATATATTCTTCCCTCGCATCCCATCAAAATCCAACAAACATTCCATCTCTATCCATTCACCCTCATATCTGGTAATTGTAAAACCAACTTTTTTATAAAAACATATTGCCGCATCATTTTGATCATACACTTCTAATAAAATTTTACGGCATCCTAACTTATATACACGCTGCTTTACATTTTCAATCAACTCTGTTCCAATATGTCTGCGAATATATTTACTCTTTACCGCTATGGATGTAATAAATCCATTTTCTGTATTACAATAGACAGAACACGAAGCAATATCCTCTCCGTTTTCACTAATAAATATCGTCTCTGCTTTTTGTGAAATTTTTTCTGCATAAGACGAAATATCAACACGCCCTCTTAGTGCCGGAACCATAATATCATCTATTTTATACAGAAAAGCTAAAATTCTTTTTTTATATTCTATTCCATGCACCCATTCCTGCACTAACATTTCTTTATATCCTCAAAGGCTTCTTCTGCTAAATTTTTTATATTCGGAATTATCCCACCAAGCTGCTCCCTTATTTTATCCATTTCTTCGTAACATCTATCTACATCACTTTTCAGCAAACAGTAATCCGATGGTGTTGACACAAACTTCTCCATACCAATTTGTTCCGAAAATCCAGTCATTTTGTCACTGTAAATTACCCGCCTGTCATACTCCATATAAACAGTCGGCACACACATACTTGTCGCTGCTACTGATGCATGAACTCTTCCCGTAATCAGCATGTCCATCTTACTTATCACTGTTTTTATATTACATGGAAGTAACGGTTCATTAATCAATATAACATTCTCTTTAAATTTCGGAAAATGTTTCCGGATAATCTGATAAAATCTTTCCAGTATCACAAAATCTCTTCCATTGATTAATTCAAAATCTGGTGGTAATTTAAATCCATTTGTGTGCGAAAACAAAATTACATGCACATGCAAATCATTTACCAAGTGCTCCACTAATTTCAGAAAAACAGTATATTGTTCTTCCTCTCTCGGCCACATATCATATGGACCTACTGGCATATTAAATCCACCAAAAGTAAGTCCTACAACCTTTTCCTTATTTTCATGTAATTCATCAATTTTCTGTGTCCATTGAGACTGATATGAAAAATCCGGTTCAAATAGAAATGACGGACACGGTGCCCACTTTACATTTTCTATTGAATATCCCCAATTTCTTAAATTTCTCAATGATACTTTTTCTCTTACTAATACCAGATTAAATTTTTCAAATACTTCATGAGCAATCGCATTTTCTTCCGGTTTACTAAATGGCCCAGGCGTAACAGCATATAATATCGTTTTACAGTTTAATATCTGTGCTGTTTTCATTTTCAAGCAGTCTACCAGGAATCTTTGATGACCAACATGTTCTGCGTTATCTCCCCACATATCACCTGATACATCAATCACATATTCACACTCCAATAATACTTTTCCATATTCTGTAAGTATACACTGTTCTCCCCTGCTATACTTTTCTGCTACCGCTACATCTTTTTTTGCCTTTTCCACATCGTTTTCGCACCAGGAATAATAAATTTCCATTGGCAAAACTTCAATATTTTCTTTTTGGACAAAACATTCATCCATTTGAAAAGTTGTCATAATCCGATAATCTTCAAAATGTTTATGAAGTTGGCGGAATAATGGCTCCACAATATAATAATTTCCTATATTTCCATATTGTAATCTTCCCCAATGTAAAGTACATAACCCTGTAACCAATATGCTCTTCATTATATCTTCTGCTCCTTATAGCTGTTCTGCCGGTTTATATCGTTTTATGCCGTTATACACCCCATTACAATATGCACAGGATTTTAAATATGGTACCTGTTCAAGTTGCTGTAACTTCGTGCGTTGTTCTTTCAAATCCATTTGTAATTCATTCAAATCGAGATACCAGTCTTTATCTTTGGGAATGATTCCTTTACGCATTCTCCAATATTGCCGGCTACAAGGATGTAATTCACCATCATTAATCACCCAGTAATGTCCCTGTCTGAAAATACATCTTGCTCCCTGGCACTTTAATTTTTCCTCTGTATCATGTTTTAAAGAATGGTCTGTAAAATCCACCCATCCGTCATATGTCCATTCCGTTGATTCCGAATCATAATTTTGAATTCTATATGTAACTCCAATTTGATTTAATGCCTTTTCAATATCATTTATCTTTGTGGATAAATTTTTTCCATAATTACTGATTATAACCCGCATTTTTGTATTATTTTTTTTCAAGAAGTTTAATAAATCTTCCTGAAACATAATTGTACCATTCGTCACGATATCTATACTGTTTTCAATTTGTCCACCATGTTTTAGTATATGCTCCATAATTGGTACTAAATCAGGATTCATAAGAGGTTCTCCACCCGTTACAGAGAAAATTCCAACTTCATTTACAATTTTAAAATAATTATCTACTATCCTACATGCCTGATCATATGTCGTATGAATCGGATTTTCATAATATGGCATAAATGCCAAACATAATTTACATTTTAATGTACATCTTTGGGTTATTACAAACGTTGTTCTTTTTATATACATACTATTTTCCTCTGTCTATTACATATTTTTCCATCATTGTTCCAATTTCATTCGGTGAACAGAACATCATTACATCTAGTATTGACAATCCCTCTATAAATTTATTTGTTCGTTGATTATATTCCTGTAACTCTTGTGTTAAAAACTGCAACTCAATCCCCATTTTTTCATACTTTTCCCGATGGAAAAAGCTTTTCCCCCCCGGTGGATTTACATAAGTATCATACTGCATCTGCTGCGTAATATAGAGTGCCCACTCGTCCGGTTCTTTTACATCCTCAACGCTATGTTCCATTTGGGAATAAATATCATATTTCATCGGTATCTGTAAATACTTGCAGGAGCAAACCACGCTTTTAATCGCAAGTTCTGATACCAAATCACTTTCTAAATTAATAACATCTTCCACGACTGCCATAACATCCTGGTAGTACGGTGCCCTTTTTTTATAAATACTAAGCTGCCCCCTTATCTTTTCCTGCCATTTCTCATTATTATTTATTTTTATATCTTTTATTGCAGTATCTCGGGGTGCTCTTTCAACCGGAACGGTAATATAAACATCCTTTCCACCTCCAGCAATAATTCTATTACGATTAATCCATCCTTTGCGAATATATTGCGGCGTATCAAAAAACACAAAATGATCTGTATTTTTTATTAGAGAAAAATATCCAATATATGGAAAAAAATATGGCTGCATAATTGCAAGTTTCACTTTTTACCTACCTCAGCATTCTTTTGAATTGTTTCCTTAACTATTTCTGCTGCCTTTTCTATATTGCTGAATTCCAGCTCTGGATAAAGCGGCAATACCAATATATTATCTCCCACATATCTTGCGTTTTCTAGCGGCACCTTCTTATATTTATTCTTAAAACATGCTGCATCCGCCGTAATCGGATAGAAATATTTTCTTGAAAAAATATTGTGTAACCTCAGTTGAGCATACACATCATTGCGGATTTCTCCACTGCATTTTTCTGCCTTAAACATAATCGGAAAATAACCATACGTATATGTAATCTCCGTATTCTTGAAATCTGGTAATTTAATTTCATCTATTCCGCTCAATCTATCTAAATAACATTTGATTCTATCCTTCCGTGCTGAAATATTCTGCTCTAAATGTTTTAAATTGCACAACCCCATAGCAGCAGAAAATTCATTCATCTTCGCATTTGCACCTACTTCTGCTACAATTTCTTCTGAACGGATTCCAAAATTTTTTAAATTATATAATTTCTTATATAAATTTTCATCCCGAAATGCAACTGCCCCCCCTTCAATAGTATTATATACTTTTGTTGCATGAAAACTAAATATAGATGCATCTCCAAAATTTCCGATACCTGTATCTTGAATTTTTTCTCCAAAAGCATGTGCAGCATCATAGATTACTTTCAAATTATATTTATCCGCAATATCTTGAATTTTTTTCACATTGCAAATATTTCCATATACGTGTACTGGTAGTATTGCAACTGTTTTTTCTGTAATAAGTTCTTCAATCTTATCTTCATCTATCGTGTAATCAGATAACTTAATGTCACAAAATACAGGTACCAACTTATTTCTGATAATTGCATGTGTTGTAGAAATGAATGTAAATGGAGTCGTGATAATTTCTGAACCTTCAGAAAATCCCATAGCCTGAATTGCCAGTTCCAACGCCATGTGTCCATTCACCATAAGTGAAAGCTGTGGCACTCCAAGATATTTTTTCAATTCCACTTCCAACTGCTTATGATAAGTTCCCATGTTAGTTAACCAATGTGAATCCCACAAAGGACGTATCATCTCTACATATTCCTCAAAAGGTGGCATCGAGCTTCTTGTAACAAGCACTTTTTCTTCTTCCATCTTATTTTCTCCCATATATTTTTCTCATTCTCTCCCGAAATGTAAAATCCCTCTTCACGCGCTCATATCCCACAAGTGCAATTTGTTTTCTCTCATCCTCGTGTTCCAAATAATATTTCGTTTTATAAAACAAATCCTCAAGATTCTCATATACGATTAATTCTTCTCCGACGTTAAAATACTCAAAGAGTTCCTCCTGATAATTCGAGAGCACAAATCCGCCACAGCCAAGCACATCAATGACACGAAGCGGTATTCCGGTACGGATTGTCTTCAGGGAAATATTCAGGTTGATTCTGCTCTGGGAAAACGCAAGCGGCATCTGGGAATAATATTCTGCATATCCACGGTATCTTACTTTTTCCAGCCGCTTATCCACATCCGTGGAATACAAATCCACCGGATAATGTCCCGACAATAGTGCCAGCGCCATATAGCGTTCCCGTCCGGTCGTCTCGCAGGCAAGCATAAATTCCAGCTCTCTTCTGCCCATCACAAATCCGTCTGCCGCCACTTTTGCATAATCGGCATTCATCTGTGCAAGCAGTTCATCGGTAATGAGTTCCGGTATCAGATAGCCGCCGTACACCTTTCCCTGCGCGTTTACAATTCCTTCCAGATACCCTTTTGTATAGCCCTGCAACGGTGCAGTAAAACAGGCATACTCTGTCTGGTAAAGTTTTCCTACCAGAGAAATGTCCGTCCGGTAGCCTTCTTTTTCCCGTTTTGACGCATTGACATGAAAAACCTCTGTATCCACTGCGAGTGGCAGATGAAACGCATTGATTCCCGCCTTTTTGTATTCTTCTGCCTGTCCTCTGTCAAAAAAGAATGCCCGGTTGCAGGAATTTTTAAGGCTCTCCAGATTCCTTATGTGAAGCGGTGAATCATACACCCACGCCGTGTATACCACCCCAAGTTCCTCACACACTTCTGAAATGAGCGGTGAAAAGTTCACCGACAGCACATCCGTATAGCCACCTGCCTTTAAATATGCCCGGAACTGCTCTAAAAAAGCATCATCCTTTTCCCAGTCATTAAACTGATAAAAAAATGTATCATATGAGATTCCCAGCTCCTTCAAGCCCCGCTCAATTCCCTTATTCATAAAAGAATGCCACTCAAAAAATAATAATTTCATCGTCTTATCCTTCTGTATCTGAAAGCAGATATCCATACACGGTCTGCTCCCCTGCCATATTTTCTGTCCGGCAGGCAAGCCTCCGGTTCAATTTATAAAACAGCGCTCCCTCTTTCAACATCGCAATTCTATCTGGTGTCACTTTCCTGTTCAGACAATTCTGCAGCCAGAAAACATCCTGTTCGCAATACGGGCACTGTTCTAACTCTGTCTTCACATCCGGGAATTCATCTACTGCAATCGCTATCACATCATCCATAAAAAAATAATCCAGCAATTCATCTTCCATTTCGAAGTAATACCAGAAGCTCTCCATGATAAACTGGAATAATTTTTTTCCAGGAGGCGTACACCATAAGTTTACAGACCACCTTCCCCTGGTAATATCAGCATCCCAGATTGGTTTCCGGAACTTTAAGGTATATATGCCATCTCCCATAAAAAGTTCTTTGGGAATTGGTGCCGTCACATAGTAGGTCGCATCAATCCACATTCCGCCATATCGATAAAGCAGTTCTGCCCGGAGGATATCTGCCAGGTGTGTATAGCTGATTTTTCCTTCGTTGAATTTCCGGATTACAGTATCCGTAAGTGTTACATACTCTCTGTAATTTTCCATCGTAATTATTCTTATTACAGTAGTCTCTTTTGGAATATTTCTCTCAAGACTATTCAGACAGCACTGTACCAGTTCCGGCATCTGTTCTTTTCCCTGCCACCAGCAGACCCATATTGGAATTTTGCCTTCAAAATCATCCCTGCATCTTAATTCCGGTGCAAGCGTCCCCTGCATGGCACCACTCTGATATAACTGTAACAACGGTGTAATCTTTAATTTTGCACACTTACAAAGAAGTTCCACCTTTTTCTGAGCATTCTTAAACTCCTGCGGTTCTATCAGCTTCACATTTTCCTCTGTGACTGCCTCCGGCTGTAGAAACAGCCATACCCGGAACAATCGCTCCGACAAAAACCCCATCACCCTGCGTTGATATGCATCGTACCCGGAAACATCCAGCCGTTTTTCAACCTCAAAGAGAATCTCAAAAAGCCACGTACAGTATCTGTCATAAATATCTTTTTTCGTAATCCACATATTTGCAATAGAAATAAGTGCGCCCTTCATGGCATAATCAAACGCCTGCAGATACTCCGGATATTTTTCTGCAATGACTTCCCTGCACAAATCCAAATCCTTGGTATAATGCCTTTTCCGATAGTGGTCGTATACATCCTCATCTTTCACTACACAGCTGTTCGGCGCAATAATCGGGTATTTTGCAATCCGTTCTTCAATATATTCCTGTTCAAGCAGCCGCTCCTGTCTAGTAAAAAAGCGGCGGTAATGACAGATTCCAATAATATCGCAGTCCATATTCTTCCACAGCCAGTACATACCCGTCAGTTCACAGTAACTACTGTTTTTATCCGATATATTGTCACCACTGTCATCGCCAAGATATCCAAGGTCTTCTTTTCCCGCCCTGCCTACCTGCATGGGAATGTATATTTCAGGCAGGATGGTTCTGTCAGACAGTTCCTCTATTTTTTTGTGTGTCATTACAAATATTTTGGTATCCATTAGCCACGCTCCCAAAATCAATCAAAAAATATGTGTCCGAATCCACTTTCAAATCATGTGCTTTCCATTCCGGATGACTTTCCCATCCATCGGGTAACTTGTCTGTAAGCAGCTTTGCCGCATGATGTGACATCCAGCTTACAAGTGTATCCGGAGGGATTTTCCTCTCCACCTCTTCGCTTCCTAAAAGTACTGCCAGATCATAGCTTTCGAACAACTCTTTTTCTGAAAAAAAATACTGCTCCACAATCCGGTCATACACATTCTCCCATACCGGGAACTGAAGCTGAGGGAAACAATCAACTCCCACCAAATATACTGTTTCTGGCACGCTTCTATCCATTGCCATACGTGAGGTACACCCAAATCGTTTCAGCAGCATTCCTATATCAAGAATACTGCTCGGCTCTATCTGTTCTATTGTCTCAAAATAAATATAAAGTGTATTCTCGTTTTTTAAAATCATGGTTTCCCCTCAATTTTTCAAAGCCATTTCTTGCTACTGCAAAATCACAATATGCACCGGGCAACTGTTATTTGAAGATAGCCCCGAATTCCCGCAGCGGCAAGCTCTGTATACCGGTCAAGATTGCCGTAATTATCCGCTATGCCAATCATAAGATTCGGAATGTCTGATTCCAGCACCTCAATCAGTCTCTTCTGCAGTTTTTTGTCCATCTGTTGAAATGCAGCACGTTCATGTCCACACATAATTGCAAATTCGCCGTCTCCATATCCCGAATTTTGTTCTGTAAAGTCTCTATTTCATCCATATGATTTCTGACCTGTCTCCTATGTTTCTATTGAATTACCTGTCCTTTACATGGGCGGCATACTCCAGATAATATCTGTCAAATATCCGGTAGGTGCCTGCATCCGGCCGGGCAGCATCCCAGGGCTTTGATTCCCCGATATAATGAATAATAGTCGCATTGTCACAAAGCGCCTGCGTATAGTCCGCATATCCCTCAAAGGATTCCATCTGCTCAACCTCGTTCTTATGTAACGGTTGTATGATTCCGTTTTGCACATCCTTCACCTTCATAATGTACATGACCGGAACACAATTATATTCATACCCGTTCAGCTCCAGATATTTTTCTGCAAAAAAGTGATTCATTACATCCTGCTCAAGCCACTTTAAATTCTCTCTGTTTGAAAACGCATACTCAAGCAGCACCTCTCCCGCTCGAAACTCCCGAAGATAATCTAAATTCAGCAAAAGCATCCCACCGTTAAAATAATGATAGTTCCTGTCAATATTCAGACGAGTATGATTCCTCTCCCCTTCTCCAAATATGTACGCATAAATATCTGCACAGGCTGCCAGCGGATAACCATCCAGATTTGTCTCATAGAGCGTATCTAACGGTTTGTTCACCACCATATCCAAATCCAGGCATAATATTCTTGATAATTCCCGCGGCAAAAAATACACACACAGCAGCTTATAATATAACTCCACCGGAAGTTTCTCCGTCGAATACAGATTTCTTAATTTTGCCAATTCCATTTTAATTGGAATAAGTGTTTTTCCCTCCCAGTTGCTGCAGAAACGCTTCAGTTCCTCCAATGTTTCTTCCTCTATATCCGAGTAAAATAAATACAGATTAATTTCTCCCTGCTGATGTACAAAAAGAGAGTATAAAAAACGCTCATGGGATGAATACAATTTCTATTTGCGACAAACATAATATCCATTTCTTATCCTTTCTGAGTCCGCTTAAGCAAAACCATTTCTCCCATCAAAACTATCTACCACTCCATTCAAAATATCGGTCATCAGGTTCTTCCCGAAGTAATTCAAATGTGAGCAGTCCTGAAAGTAATTGTCATCAAATCGGTCATCGCCAATGAAATCGTACATTCTGTCATTTTTCCCTAAAAGACTGTTCAATACCGATACTGTCTTCCGGTACATACTCATATCCATATTGTTCATAAACGTCTGTGAATACGGTGGAATAACAAGTATCAGCCGAATTCCTCTTTCGTCCAGAAACACTTTCATCTGCCTTAAAATTTCAACGTTTTCTTCAAAAGTTGCAGGATACGGCTTATGAAATACCCTGTTTACATCATCGATATCCTTCTTTTCATCCTTGCAATAAATCTGGCACTTCTCCTTCCAGATTTCTTCATCCTGGTTCAACTCCCAGAAATATATTTCATCCATATAAGTACCATCGAATATGTCCGTGAAGATTTGATTCAGATACTGAAATCTTTCCAACTGGGTTTCTCCTTCCACCCAGTGATGATAATCTGAAATCTGTGGAAAGTAGTACGAAATCCGTTTACGGGCTGCCGGGCTTTTTGACATATCATACCAAAGCTCATAGGGGCTGATTCCCAGAATGCAGTACTTTATATTGCCTGCGTCCGCGCATACATATTTACACATCTCAAAGTCATAAAAAATGTCCTGTGCCGTACTGGAGAAATTAAGCGCCGGTTTGCAGAATCTCTTTGTATTGATTCCCTCACGCATATAAGACATACCCAAGATAATACATTCCAGAGCACTTTTGTCAGGCAAATGCTGATATTGATAAATCCCATAATATCTCATAGGTTCATCATCCCACCAGAAAAACCGTTTGAACTCTTTCATTGTCAACGCAATTTCAAGATTCCATATGCTGTCATCCAGAATTACGACACAATCCCCCGGTGTCTCTATTTCATTTAGATGAATCCGCCGCAATCCATCTGATGCAAACACCCTGCTTTTCGTCAGGATTTCATCATAGCACGTCTTCAGCTTCTCCGTAAAAATTACCATTTCACTTTCAGAAAATGACATCCCGCTTCCCAGGCTCAAACTCCATCCATCAATGCTGTCAAGTAATTTCTCCAGTGTTTCAGCCGTTAATACATTCAATTCCACACAGTGGAGCAGTTCTTTTAAGATTCCTTTTATCTGCCCGGTTCCAATCTCTGTTTCAGCAAGTACATCCTGCAATTCGTCCAGAATGTCATACACTTCATTTTCAAATACGGATTGTAGGCAAAACCCTTTTATCATCTCAGGTTTTTTGATGTACTTCCATGCCAGCGCAATACTGCCGCTGTAAGCTGCGCACAAAACAACGTTGTTTTTTTTCAATTTTTTCTCCCATTCTTCCCGTATATAGTCATTTTCCTCTATTACCACATCGGATGCTTTAAAAATATCAATATATGTTTCTCTTTTAAAATCATAGTGACCTCAATCAGAGAAATGTTACCCTTCTTTTTTACCTGTGCTTATTTCAAGTTCCGCTTCAAATCAGCAATCACCGTTTCTAACGGATCATAAAAATGATACCGCTCTAAAGCAGTTCCACAAACACCTTTTATATAGTCTATAAGGACTGGAAACTCCGTGCAGCCTCTCTCCCAAGCTGTCTATAATGTCCACAATATGATTTTCTGCCTCTGGCAGCCTTTCATAAACCTGATCAAAAAAATAATGAGCGGTACCACATACCAGCACAATTTTATCTACTTTATTATCAAGCATTAATTTTACAGAATCGGTAATACCTATTTATTCATGATACAAATATTTCCTCTCCTTTCCATCTGAGGTATTAAATTTTATTTTTAATTAATCTTCAGCTGTTTCAATTTGTCTTTGAATATATTGCCAGATATAGTCACTGGCTAACATTCCATTTTCCTGCCTGTAATCAAGATATTGCCGGAAAAACTGTTCTCTCTCATCCTGCATCTCATCCTTTCCGTCCATAACAACATCCTGAATAAATTTTTCAATTCCCGCGAAATCCCCACCATCACAGCTATATAAAACTTTGACAAGTTCCTGACCAAAGTCATTGAATGTCTGCCTGTCTCTTGTCAAAAACAGCATCGGCTTATGTGCGTACAGATACTCCCCTAAAAATGACACACTGTCAAGAATCATTGCATCTGATGACTTAAAAATATCAATGTAAATTCCCTGTTCGATTACCCTTGCATTTGGAAGAGCATCCCATTTTTTGAGATACTCATCATATTCCTGCGTACTGGCAAATACCCCCTGGCTCACAGCGCCTGCACGCAGCATCGGATGCGGTCTGAATACCCATGCTGTTGTCTCTTTATGCTCTTTCGCATACTCATAAATCTGATTGTAAATTTTGTCAAAATTACCAAATCCCGTAAATGCATCCTTTACTGACCAATGTGGCGCATAAATAATCTTTTTTACCTTATCCTTATTTCCTGCTGTCTTCCAGATTTTATCCTCTTCCACTGCTTCCTCTACATAAAAAGAATCCATTTTCAGATATCCACTGTATTCGACATTACGGTCATTCAGTAATGCATATTTTTTTGCCATTTCTTTGTGCAGTTTACTCTCACAGAAAATTTCCCAGTACAGCATATGGGATAACTGATTAAACTGTGCATCTACATTTCCGTATATAAGAATACCATATGGGATATAAATATTTAATACGCTAAGAGACATATTACAGATATTTGCACATTCCTGAAATACTGTATAATGCGGATTTAGATGAAACATAATATCAGGAACACCTATTTCATTCCAGCTCAGATATCTGTTCTGGTATAAATCATATGCGCCTGTCGTACGATATCCTCTTTTCTTAAACCATTCAAGTGTCTGTAAATATGTATCCCGGATTACCTCCGGCGTTCCTGTCATAAATGGGGCAACTAATACTTCCACTTCCAATCCTGGTATCTGTATTAATTTGTGGTACAGTTCCTCACAGCTCCATTCCGCACTGTCTTTCACTAAAAACATGATTTTATGGAGTCCACGCCTGTTAATTCGTTTTAATGCTGCTGTATGCACTGCCTTTGAAATATCCCAAAACATCTGTAGTGTTCCACGTTCCTTCACTGTAACAAGGGACTGGCAGGTATGATTTTCCAGGAAAGCATCATCTATCTTATGCCCCCGGTATACTGCTAATATTTCCTCATAAATAACATTATCCTTTAACAGCCTGTCTGCATTTTGCAGAATAATCTCTTCCTGTCCCTTGTGATACTCCTCCTGTTCAAAAAAATGCTCCATCAGTTCTGCCATCAAAAGAATTGTCTTCTGGCATATTTCTGCATTCTGACTTATTATTCCTGTCTGCAAAACATCGCAGCACATTTCTGCCAGTCTGTCTCCCGAAGCATTATTATCTTTGTAGTGCAGTGTACAGCGAAGCGCCTCCTTCAAGTCCGATACCGGAATCTGTTCCGGAAAAAGTCGCTGTTCTTCTACTGCTGCTGCAAGATTCTTTATTGTCTTTACGATATTTTTCTGGTCCTCATTCATTCTCTCTATTCTCCCAGATTTTTCTTCAAAGCTTCCAATAACTGGTCATTTTCTTCGCTATTTCTGATTGCAAGCCGGATATACTGCTTTCCATTTCCAATTTTACCCGTAAGATCCTTAATCAGGATATTCTCCCTTAGCATCTTTCCTGCCAGTACATCGCTTTGCATTCCATTCACAAGTTCACACATAAAATAATTTGCCGAAGAAGGATACACCTTTAACCCATCCATACATTGCAATTTCCCGTAAAAGCGCTTCCGTTCTTCTTTTATCTGTACTAATGCCTTCGCGTAATCTGCCTTATACTTGTCTAATATCTGCATAAAAAATTCTGCCATGGAATTCATATTCCAAATGGATACCTCTTTTTTCAGTGTACGTATCATTCCGGTATCACTTCCCGCCAGAATTCCTATCCGCAGTCCCGGCACCCCGTAAGATTTTGAAATGCTCTTTACGATAAAAAGTTTTTCATATTGTTTCAATATTTCTTCCGACAACATGGAACTATTTTCTTCCTCCGCAAAATCAGAAAAACTTTCATCTAAAATTACCGTTATGTTCTGACCTCTGCACCATGTTAAAACTTTCTTTATTTCTGCATTCTCCATCCTATATCCAGTTGGATTATCCGGTTCAATCAGGACTAGATTTTCTACCGGGTTCTCCGTAAAATATTTTATCAGCTTATCTGCGTCATATTTAAAATCATCCGGCTCACAGTTATATTCTACATAACCGTCTTTACAACGATGTGAATACTCCTCAAAAGTAGGTCTGATAATCCCGACCTTCCCCTGCAGTTGTTCCAACAATGCTTTAATCAGTTCGGCTGCCCCATTTCCGATAAGGATATGCTCTTTTTTCACGCCAAAACTTTTTGCAGCCAGAAGGCTGTTAACATCCATTCCGGAAGGATATTGTCTCATCAACACATCATAATTGGACTCCATTTCTTCCACCATATGCCTGGTTGGGAAATAAGGGTTCACCAGATAACAGTAATCCAGCAGATGCGGAAATCTCCAATATCCCCCATACCGTGACATCAGGTGTCTGTACCGCTCTACATCATCCTCGATAAAGATTGTCTCTGCAATATCAAGGTCCTGAATGTCATCTATTTCGTACCAGCGTTCTCCCGTCAACCTCTTTGCCTTCATTGTATTACAGTCTAACATCAGAATCAGCTTCATGACAGACTCATAATACTCATTATTGCCCATTGCCTTCGCATATGCCTCAAGGAACGGTACATAAATCTGTCTGGAAAACTGTGCCCCAAACTTATAGATATTTACGGTCTTATAGTAACTTTCTTTTTCTGAATACCTTAGCAGTTTCCCCGGGATAAAATCTGTAATATTATCTTCCTCATCCACGACAATACAGGTCCCATCCATCCAGTTTTCAAACTTATCTACAAGTGCTAATGTATCCCTGCTATCCTCTAAAAGCAAATCTATCAGACGTTCCTCAAAAATAAGATCCGACTCCAGCAGAAGCGTATCTTCCTGCATCAGATATTCCTTTGCCATTGATAACGAAACAATATTGTTTGTTTTGTCATAAATCTCATTGATAATAAACTGAACGGGCGTCTGTATCCCAAGAGTCTCCACGAACTGTATTAAATTTTCATGCTGATAGCCCACAACCATGATAATTTTACTTAACTGTTTCCGATCAAGAATACGCAGTGCACGCTCAATCAGGCGTACACCTCCAACCTCTACCATACACTTGGTGTTGCCCTTTGTCAGTTCTCCCAATCTTTTTCCCATTCCTGCTGCCAGAATAATCGCCTGCATAGCATCCACCCCCTATCGATACAAATAGCAGTCAAATACAAACCGATTGTTCCAGTACATGTCATTGTCCGGTTCCACAACCACGCATTTTGCCCCCACCTGCTCTGCAAATTGTTCAAACACCTCTTTCCGATAAAAGGTTTTATCAAGACCTGCGTACTTCTCATCATAATTTTCTACGCACTGTCTTCTGTAATTTAAATGTTCTTCTTTTTTGCTCTGGTCATGAATTTCTGTAATGACAACCATTTTATTTGCTTTTTCCCACATCTTTTTCAGAACCTGTTTTCCGTAATCCTCATTTACATCCTTCATTTCCACAACCCGGTTTTTCCAGATTTCATCCCATTTATTCATGATTCATCCCACTCTCAAAGGTTTTATCTAATAATTCCTTAATATACTCACACGCCAGTTTTCCATTTTGTTTCCGATAATCCAGATACATATCAAAAAACTGCTTTCTCTGATCATACATCTCATCCTGCTGTTCTATCACAACCTTTTGTATAAAGCCGGCAATGGCTTTAAAATCATCCCCAGGTGCCGTATATAAAATTGGAAGCAGTTTTTTTCCAAAATCATCGAATGTGTTTTCTTTCCGTGTCAGAAGTAACAGCGGTTTATGTGTATACTGATATTCTCCCAGGAAAGAAATACTGTCCCCTACCAGTGCATCCGATGTTCTAAACACATCGAGATATTCTCCACGTTCCACAACTTTAGCATTCGGCAGTTCATCCCATTTTCGCATATAATCGTCAAACTCCTGCTCCGATTGAAATACGCCATACACAACAACACCTGCGCGAAGCATCGGGTGCGGTCTGAATATCCAGGACGTTGTATCTGCATGATTCTTTGCATATTCATACATTTCATCATAGATTTTATCAAAATTTCCAAATCCTGTCACTGCCTCCCTCACCGACCAATGTGGTGCATAAATAATCTTTTTGACCTTTTTCTCATCCAGTCCCTCTGGAATTTTCCATATTTCTCTGATATCAGGTTCCTCTCCTAAATAAAATCCATCCATCTTCAGGTAACCGCTCATCTCTGCATTTCTATCCCCGAGGTCCGCATACTTTTTACTTATTTCAACATCCAGGCTGCTCTCCCAGAAGATTTTCCAGCAAAGTGCATGAGATAACTGGTTATACTGGTCATGAATATTACCATACAGTGAAAAACCGTATGGGATATATGCAATCAAACTTTGCATAGGGAAATTGCTCACCTTACTGCTTCCCTCAAATGCTGTATAGTGTGGGTTTAGCATAAAAATAATATCCGGCTTTTGTATCTCTTCCCAGCTATGATACCAGAAATGTAACTGGTCTTCAATTTTGCACATTGGAACTGTTCGATATCCTTTTTCACGAAAATACTGCACCGCCAGTTCATAAGTATCTTTTACCGTAATCTCACTCCCCACAAAAAAGGGTGCCACCATCACAGATACTTCATATCGTTCATCGTTTGCAAGACTTTGATAAAGCGCATCTGCACTCCACTCCGCACTGTCTTTTGTCAAGAATGCCACTCTTATTTTCGACTGTTTTTTTATCCGTTCAATATTCTTTTTCTGAATCGCAGTACATATCTCCCAAAACAGATTTACATCCTTACCATCTTTTAAATCAACTACACTCCCCCATGTATGCTCACTAATATAATTATCTGTCAGCTTATCTTCATAATACAAATTCAAGAGTTTCTCTGTCTCTTGATATTTCCATAATTCTTTTTTAGCCTGTACTTTTTCGTCTTCGCGAATTTCATCCGTCCCCCACCAGATACGCAGCAGCTGGTCTAACATTCCAAAAACAGCTCCCTGCTGCGTTGTATCCCCACAATGTTCCGATAATGAATACATTATTTCAATATCATGAAGTAAGCTCTCTTTGTGCGTCTCTGCCAGTGGTTCCACCATAAATACTGCACTTAATAAATCACTTATCTCATCAACAGGAATATCATGCAATGATATTTTTCCCTGTTCTAATTTATCTTTAATGGTTGTCAGTGACTGTATTATCTTCTCATTTTCTTCCCGCATCCCAAATTATATCCTCCAACATCTTCAGCTTAATGTCTCATCCAAAAGTTTCTTGATATACTCGCCCGCCAATTGACCATTTCTTTTCCAATAGTCCAGATACTTATCAAAGAACTCTTGTCTCTGGTGATACATGCTGTCATTCTCTTCTATTACAACGTTCTGGATAAAATCAGCAATCGCTTCAAAATCATCCCCAGGTGCTGTATATAAAATTTTTATGAGCATTTTGCCAAAATCATTAAATGTGTTTTCTTTCCGGGTAAGAAAAAGAAGCGGTTTATGCGTATACTGAAACTCCGCCAAAAAAGAAATACTATCCCCAATCAGTGCATCTGCCGTTTTAAAAATATGTATATATTCTCCTCGTTCTACCACCCGGGCATTGGGTAATTCATCCCACTTTTTCATATAATCATCAAAATCTTTTTCCGTTTCAAATACACCATACTGTACCAGACCTGCACGAAGCATCGGATGTGGTCTGAAAATCCACGATGTAGTATCTGCATGGCTCTTTGCATATTCATAAAATTCATGATAGGTCTTATCAAAGTTTCCGAACCCTGTGACTGCCTCTCTTATTGACCAGTGCGGTGCATAAACAATTTTTTTTACTTTTTTTTCATCCAGCCCCTGCGGAATCTTCCAGATATTTCTAACAACTGATTCTTCTCCATTATAAAAACCATCCATCTTCAGATAACCGCTCATCTGTGCATTACTGTCCCCACAGTCTGCATATTTTCTACTCATTTCAATATCTACATCACTTCCCCAAAAAATCTTCCAACTCAGTGCATGGGATAACTGATTATATTGATCGTGAATATTTCCATAGATTAAAAATCCGTATGGGATATATATCACTAAGCTCTGTAAAGGGAAGTTAAGAACATTGCTCGCCTCAGCAAAGGCTGTGTAATGTGGATTTAACATAAAAATTACATCCGGTTCCTGTAACAGATGCCAGTTATAATGATACAGGCATCCATTTCCCATTTCACACATCGGAATTGTATGATATCCTTTCTCCTGAAAATACTGCACCGCCTGATCATAGGTGTCTTTTACGGTAATTTCTGTCCCTAACCAAAAAGGCGCTACCATTACCGCCACCTCATAGCGCTCATCCTCTGCAAGCTTTCGGTACAGTGCATCCACACTCCACTCTGCACTGTCTTTTACCAGAAATGCCACCTTTATTTTCTTTTTTTTTCGTATCCGCTCAATATTTTTCTTTCTAATCTCGTTACTTATCTCACAAAACAATTTTACATTTGTCTTTTCTTTGAGCCGTGCAACATCTCCCCACACATATTTTTCAATGACGTCATCTGTCAATTTATTTTTATGATACAATTTTACAAGTTTAAGCGTCTCCTGATGCTTGTGTATCTCATCTTTCATCCCCTGTTTTTCGTTATTATATACGTCCTCATGCTCCAGCCAAACAGAGAGCAGCTGTTCTATCATCCCTAAAGCTGCCGCCTGCTGTCTTCCATTTCCATATTGTTCCGCCAAAGCATACAATTTTGCAATATTTGCTATCAAATCCTTTTTACATTCTGTATACTGTAAATCCACTCTGAAAGCTGCATTCATAAACATTTGAATCTGGTCAGATGGTACATCCTTTAAGCTGATACTCTGTTCTTGCAGTTTTTCCCTGATGGTTGCTAACAGTTGTAAAATTTTTTTGTCCTCTTCCTGCATACCAACTATATCCTCCAACTCTTTTATTTCTTTCCGAACACTTCATCCAGCAGTTTCTGTTGTGACTTGTAAAATGGGTAATCATGACCTGCCGTCTCACGCACAAATATTCTCCAGGCTCCATACATTGCCGTCAATGCCTCATCATAATATTTCGGCACAGGAATCATGATATTTTCAAAAGGTACCTCAATGCTTTCTTCATACCATTCTTTTTTCAGCCTGTAATTCGGATGGTTGGCAAACCACCTTGCAACCGTTATCTCTTTTGCATCTTTATTTCTGTAAATTGCTGCCACTTTATCAAGGATTCTTGCAAGTTCATTCTGAAGTAATTTCTCCCTGTCAATTTTTACTTTACACAAATCTTCTATCTGACAAATCAGCGTTTCTCTTTCCGTCGGATCTTTTATATCCTCAGCATATCCCCAGAACTGAATCAGCAGTCTCATAATCTGTATCCAGACTTCCTCTTCCTGCTGATTTAATGGCATATCATCCATTGGAATAATATCTATACCGATAATATAAGGACATCCATACCATTCTTCGAGGTATTCCTTTTCATAGCCAAGTGTATTTCCATTGCAAATTCTGGCTATCACATTTCTATAATCTTCATTTTTCCATACCTCTCCAATGAGCCAGCCCTCCGGCAGCTCCTGTCTGGCAATTTCCATAAATTTATCATAATCCGCTCTTGGCATGGACAAATCCATATCATCGTCCCATGGAATAAAACCTTTGTGCCGCACTGCACCCAGCAATGTTCCGGAATATGCAAAATATTTGAGATGATTCTTTTTGCAGACTGCATCTATCACTGTAAGCATCTTTAGCTGCGCAGCCCATACACGCTTCATCATCTCCTCAACGTAAAATCCATCTCTCCATTCTCCCTGAAAATATTTCTCCTCAAACTGCAGCACCCTGCTACCTCCCAAGAACAAAATAGTACTGTGTTGTTTCTTTTCGATTATTAAGGTTACTCTCTTCAAACAGGAATCCCTCCTGCTCTATCTTAAACCCTTTCCTTAATAATCCTTTCTCCAGAAATGCAACCAGTTCACCTCTTGTACGATAAATTGCATTATAATTATCATTCAAATCCTCTGAAAAAAATTCTTTTAATGTGAGTCTTTCCTGTATTCCAATCGGCTCTCTGATGCAGATTCTGGTATGCTCCATACATCTATGCTCTAACTGTTCCAAAAACGTTTCTAAATCTGCATCGTTTACATAAATCAATATTCCCATCAGCAGTATCACATTATAATCTGCCTTTTTATTCTGTGATAAAACCGTCTCTATGTCCGTCACTGCACCTTCGTAAAAGAAATAATTTGCCTTTTCGTTCCTTTCCCTTGCAATCTTTATCAGTTCACCGCTGAAATCTATTCCACAATATTCGTCTATCTGTTCTGTAATGGCATCTCCCCATCTGCCGATTCCACACCCTATATCAAGCACACGGGATGTTTCTACCAGCTCAAGCAGCGGTTTTAATTTTTCAATTTCCTTTTTATTCCGCTCTCTTACCAGCTTCTCGTTATTGTCCTGATACATTGTCACAGAATATGGATTATCCTCTCTGAATTTTCCTGCACGATGCTTAAAAAACTCTTTTGTCTCACTGTAATCTATATTTTCAATTTTCCCTTTTGCTCTCATAATTTTCTCCATAGATAGTGAAAAAGAGATATGTCCTCTGTAAATCACTGCGCATATCTCTTTCCAAATATTTTTATGCAATTACTTCTTTTGCTGCATTTCCCAGGTTTTCAAATTCCGGTATCAGCTCTTCCAGTGCTTTTGCAATCTTTGCATCAGTTTTTTCTTTTATTCCAGTACCAAGTGCAAGCACTTTTTGATTAAATACCTGCTTGTTAATTCTCTCACTTCCTTCATTCAGAAGCTCCATTGTTCCATTCATAACTTCAATTTCCCAATTGATTGCGCTAATAATACTGTCCAGAAACTTATCTGTATCATCAAGTCTCTCGCCAGACAATTCTTTTATCACAATCCCCATATTTTTCAAAAGACGCTCGTTAAACTCTGCTAATGTCTCTAATGCCTCTTTCTGTTCTGTCCTGTTATCTTCCATGATTTCTCTCCTTCCGACATCCATGTGTCATCTTAATATACAATATATATCGGAATCATATGCTATATTTATTAGCAGATTTTTATGTTTTTGCTGTATTTCGAGATATAGCTGCCTCTCATCCCCATATGCCATTTTACCGGAACATCCGTATTGTGGAAAACCTTTACATATTCCTCCTGCCGTTTTCCATATATCACTACTTCACAATAATCATTGTACAAGCCGTCCTGCATATCCGTTACCAGCTGCTCTACCGTTCCACAAACAACCTGCGCTCTGCAAATCCTTTCCAATACATTGTCCATATAGTTTTCAACCAATAGCGTCGTGTTTTTTTTATCTTCCTGTTTCTCTATTTCCTTTACATTCTCTTCCGTCAACGCTTTCACAATGACCAGTCTTTTCTTTGCAGTATCATCCATAACTCCTTTTTTTAAATACTGCAGCAAAGTATGCCTCATTTCATCTGTTTCAAAAACCGGGGACAATCTTTTATAAACCACATATTTTTTTTCATCTTGTTCCCGGTATATTTGCAGAATCCGTTCATACAGTTTCTTTCGGTTGTATGCATAAGTGATTATCACCATTGCAACGGCATATACAGAATAATTTTCTGCAATTTCTGCCTCATCAGGCTCACACTCACATCCAAATTCTATCCGCTTCACAAGATGTTTGATTCTCTGAAAACGGTTCATAAGTTTCTCGAAACTTTCCCCTTCTGTATAGATGTATTTCTGGCTTTTATTCTGCCTCTCAAATTCATATATTCTACAGATAAGTTCTATTTCCTTAAAAGCTGGTTCGCCACGGTTTTCCGGCTGCTTCAGCCAGTCGCAGACCTCCTCTATATTTCCCGTCTCTATCAGTTCTCTTATTCCTGCCAAAGCCTGTCTTCTCAGTTTTTCGTATTCTACTTCGTACCCATATGATTTCTCCTGTTCCATCTCAAGCATATATTCATGACCGTATTCTTCTATCAGTTTTTCTCTGTATTCATGATACCGGTTGAGTTTGGAATAACGATTATCATGATAACACCATATCTCTTTTTGAAATGGAATTACGACTTTCTTTTTCACTCTCTGGAACTCAAAACTCTGAGAAATATCATAAAAATCCCAGCCATCAAACAAATCTTCGCGCCACTTTACATCATATTGCGTTGCCATAAACATTCCATCTACCGCCGCAACATCCAGTGGTAACCGTTCTTTTTTTTCATAACCAAAATAGCATGCCGGATTCTGATTGCAGAACACTTTTCCAGTGTCCCAGCGAAATATTACCGCTGCATTCTTCGGCATCATCCGGCATCCTAATACTCCTAACATTCCTATATTCTCATCATTTTGGAATGTTTCCAACATATCTGTCAGCAGGTTTCTGTAAATCAGACAGACATCCTGATGTAGATATATCTTATATTTCGCATCAGAACTCATCATAGCCGCATTATAGCCCTCTGCCATAGAAGGTGCCTCTCTCACCGCAATCACATCTGTCTCATACCCCTGCGGGACATACAGCCTGTCTATATAATATAATGCCTCCTGAAACTGTTCCTCATCATTCACGCAGGCTATAAAAGCTATTTTGTGGTCATTCATTCTTTCTCCCATCACAGAATTCTCACTGCAACTCCGTGTTCTACAAGATATTCCTTTGCTTCCTTTGGTGTCTGCTCTGTAAAATGATAAATGCTCGCTGCCGCAACCGCAGAAGCACCACCTTCCTGCACTGCCTTACGCATATGCTCATAATTTCCGGCTCCCCCGGAGGCGATGACCGGAACATTCACAAGTGATGTTGCCAGCTTTATCATTTCAATGTCATAGCCTTCCATCGTTCCGTCAAGTTCTATAGATGTAAGTAATATTTCTCCTGCGCCTGCCTCTACCACTTTTACAATCCAGTCCTGTAAAAGCCAGCCGGTATCCACCGAACCGTTGTGGGAAAAACAGTGATACTCTCCGTCAATCTTCCGACAATCGATGCTTGCCACAATGCACTGCGAGCCAAACAGTTTGGCACCCTCCGTAATCAGGGACAGATTGTCATATGCCGCACTGTTGATTGCAACCTTATCCGCTCCTGCCCGAAGCAGATTTTTAATCTGTTCAATATGACAAATTCCGCCGCCCACACAAAACGGCACAAAACATTCCCGTGAAAAATCCCGGATTTCATCATAATCCGGCTCTCTGTTTTCATTGGTTGCCTCGATGTCGAGCAGAATCAGCTCGTCCACCTCGCGCATATTATAAACCTTGATGGCGGGCAGTACCGTATCCACCCGCCGCCAGGAATTAAATCCGACTCCTTTTACCAGTCCCACTGATTTGTATAATAACGTTGGAATCACACGTACTTTTAACATTTTGCGACCTCTTTTTCTACATACTCAGGAAATTCTTAATCAGCTTAAATCCCGCCTTCTGGCTCTTCTCCGGGTGGAACTGCGTTCCCACAATATTGTCCTTTACGACGGAGGATACAAACTCTCCGCAGTAAGGTGTCACTGTAGCAATATTTTCCTCGTTTGCCACCTGAAAATGATAGCTGTGCACAAAATAATAGTTTGTGCCATCTGCAATCCCATCAAAAAGCGGCGAATCCTCCCGCTTTAAAATCTCATTCCAGCCCACGTGCGGAATTCGTTCCTTTTCCTGCGTCTGTGTAAAACGGACAATTTCTCCGGGAATATAACCAAGTCCATCGCATTCCCGCACCTCATAGCCCTTATCCGCAAGAAGCTGCATTCCAAGGCAGATTCCAAGAATCGGCGTCTCTTTTTCCAAAACTGCCCGGTTTAATTCCTCTATCCAGCCGTTCTTCCGGAGATTGTCCATCGCGTCCGGAAATGCGCCGACTCCTGGAAGCACAATGTGTTCTGCATCCCGCAGTTCTAACGGATTGTCGATAATAACTGCATCCGATCCGCACTTCTCAAACGCACGCTGTACAGACAACAGATTTCCCATTCCATAGTCGATAATCGCAGTCTCCATTTATTTACTCTCGCCCTCTTCTACGTTGTCATAATTAATCTTGGTCAGATTACCATTCTTGTCCTTAATCAGCTTGCCGTTCTTATCCGTCAAAAACAGTTTCTTGTTTGTGAATTCATCACAGATTTTAATGAACTCGTCTACTGTCACACCGATTGGCTCTAAGATATCTTCAAGCTTCTTGTCAAGGTAAGTCCAGCGGAATGCGCCATCACGCTCTTTTACCGTCTTCATTGCCTCTTCTCTTGAGATACGTCCACGGCGGATATGCATAGATGCCTGGTCTGAGCAGCGTCCGAAACCAAATTTCAGATACTTGAAGTATTCATGGATACCAGCCTGATAGTTGTCAAGGTTCTCGTAATCGTCATAGTCACCTTCTACTACCTTTCCCCAGCTCTCAAATCCGTGTGCCTTTGCCACAAGCACATTATGTAAACCTTCCCACGGAATATAATATCCGAGGAAAATTCCGGTTACACCCACACGCTTTAACTCCTCATCCGTCGGATAGGTAAATGGAATCAGGTCTTTCTTCGTAATTCCTTCCTGTCCCACAAGGTCGTTGACACGCAGTCCGAGCATACCGCCGAACTCCTCTAACCATCTGCGGTCAAGGACATTGTTTTCAACGGCTGCTGCCGGTCCGCCGTACTCGTTCTGGGAATTCTCGCCCCAGATGATAAGCGGCACATTGAAGTTCACTGCCATTCTCACCGGAACGGTAAAAATACTTACGTGCTCCGGCCAGGAAATATCACCAACCTCGGTCAGTCCGATACGGTTTAATTTGGCACGTACCACGCGGTTAGTAGTTACCTCGATGTAATCCACACCCATCTTTTTGATGTTCTCGATATTTCTTCTTCCGATATCGGTAAGGTCACAGGTTGTCGCGGTCACACAGAGCGGATTCATTCCAAGCTCTAACATCGTGATTACCTGATAGGTGCTGTCCTTTCCACCGCTGACCGGAATAATGCAGTCCCAGTTGCTTCCGTCCTTGGAGCGATAACGTTCAAGAATCTCCATCAATTCTTTTTTTCGCTCGTCCCAGTCTACATTCTTACGATTCTCGTAGTTACGGCAGGCATTACAGATACCTTCCTCATCAAATGATAAATGCGGCTTTGTGCTTGGTAAGCAGCATCTTTTACAATACTGAATCATATTCTTTTCTCCTCGTCCAATTTTAATTCATAAGTTATATATTCTGTTTTTAATCCTGCCTGTAAAAGTGCCTTCTGACTGGCAGTATTTTCAGGTTTCACCCTTGCCTTAACCTTTCTTACCTCCGGGAAGTATTCCTGTATCTGTCTGCACATGAGTTTTATCATTCGTTCTCCATAGCCTCTGCCTCTTTTCTCCCTGGCTATACTATAAGATAACTCTGCTTCCCCATCACATTCTGTTATTCTGATTTGTCCCACTGGTTCATTCTTATCCAGATAGATAAACTGTCTGCTGTCATTTCGTTTTAATTGTTTCTGAAACCATTCCACATGCTCTTCATAGGGAATTGACTCTGTATGGAATGAGTTCCTGCGAACCAGCGGCTCATTCGCCCACTGAAACAGCAAATCACAGTCTTCTTGTACTGCAGGTCTTAATGATTCTTCCCGTATATGATTTTCTGCAAACATACGATATTTCAATTCTGCCAGTTTCCAGTCCTCAAGTGTATCAATATCCTGTACTTCCATTTCCGGACACACAATCGGTTTTATTCTTCCAGCCATAAGATTTTGGGTCTTTTTGAAGCTATCCGTACGGAATGCATAAAACTGGCCGCAATCGTGATACATTTTTTCCAGATCCTGTGACCTGGAATTCCGATACTCCTCATTCTTTAGCTTAACGTACTCATCCTCTATAATCATGCCCCGCTGTGGTGGATAAGAAAATGCTACAACCGGTATCACCGTATCGCTGTCGGATGTTTTCAACTCCTGCATTGCTGCACGCAGCTTCTCCGGTGTCACAAATGGGGCTGTCGGGTAGATGCAGCAGGCATATGTATAGTTTTCCTTTCTGCTGTCATACTCCGACAACACTTCCAGCAAGACCTCGCTTGTTGTTGAAAAATCATTTGCCGCACTCTCGCTTCGCATAAACGGAACTTCTGCCCCATACTGCTTTGCAATTTCTGCTATCTCTGTGCTGTCTGTCGAAACCATTACCGTATCAAATACGCCGCTTTTTAATGCAGCCTCAATAGAATAGCTGATAATCGGTTTTCCGCAGAACTCCTTTATGTTCTTTCCCGGTATGCGTTTACTGCCCCCACGTGCTGTAATAATCGCAACTGCTCTTTCTTCTTTCATTAATGCGCCACTACTTTCTTTAAACGCTCCTGGATTTCCTCCACGGACAGCCATTCCTTGTTTGTGCCAGAACAATATTCGAAATTACCTTCCACGCGTTTTCCACCTGGCCAGACTTTCTCCGGATTCCACCATTCAAAATGCGGATAAATGATATAATGTTTATCGTACTCGTAAGTAAGTGGTGCATCTTCCCGTGTTATCATTACTTCATGCAATTTCTCTCCCTCGCGGATTCCAACTTCCGGCATCTCACATCCAGGAAGGATTGCCTGTGCCAGGTCTGTAATTTTGAAAGATGGAATTTTAGAAATAAACGTTTCTCCTCCACGAGCCTCCCCGAGTGCTTTAATTACCAGTTGAACTCCTTCTTCCAGACTAATCCAGAATCTTGTCATACGGTAATCTGTAATTGGAAGTTCTGTGCCACCATTCTTCACAATATTGCGGAAGAACGGTATCACTGAGCCACGGCTTCCCGCTACATTTCCATAGCGCACAACGGAAAAATTAACATCTTTCTCCCCGGCATACGCATTTGCTGCGATGAACAGTTTGTCTGAAACCAGCTTTGTTCCTCCATACAGGTTTACCGGATTCACCGCCTTGTCTGTTGATAATGCAACCACTCTTTTTACACCACAGTCCAACGCCGCACTCACTATATTCATGGCACCATTAATATTTGTTTTAACCGCTTCAATCGGATTATATTCGCACGCTGGCACCTGTTTTAACGCTGCCGCATGAACGACATAATCAACCCCTTCAAATGCTCTGTACAGTCTCTCTTTATCCCTGACATCCCCGATAAAGAAACGCAACTTGTCGTACTGTGGATGACTCTTGTATTCATTTTGCATGATAAACTGTTTGAACTCATCTCTGGAATAAATAATTACCTTTTTAGGTTCATAATTTTTCAACACATAATTCACAAACTGATGACCAAAAGAACCTGTTCCACCTGTTACCAAAATCGTCTTTCCATTTAACATTTTTATCTACTCCTAACATCTTTTATTCTGGTCTTTCCCCGTCTAAAAATATCTGTATAAAATCCCGAAACTTCTGTTCTGCATCCGGTGCCCAGTAATGGTTCACTTCTCCACGGTAAGCGGTTCCTCTCTGATAATCCAGCACTTCCTGATACAGCATTTCTTCGCTGTCAATCATCTTAACATCCCCAAGCCTGCCAAGTTCCTCAAAAAATGAATGATTACCCAGAATTGCATTCTTTTCACTGTCATCCTCCAATATCAATACTTTGATATTGCGATATGGCAATGCCTCCACCAAACCGGTACTTCTGATTCCAACAACAATATCTGACATCTGGTATAAATCCCGGACATCTACTGCCCCACCTAACACTCTCCAGTTTGGAGCCTCCGGCATAATCCTCTGTGCCTCTTCTTTGGTAAACACCTCTTCTGAATGTGCTTTATATACAACCCTGTAATTTCCCTGCTGCAGTTTTTTCGCCAGCCAGATGGATTTTTCCAATATTCCTGTTTCCATACTGGAAATAAAACTTATTACAATTTCATTACTATAATTCATTCCGCTGCGTGCCGCATCATATATCTCAGGTTTTCCTACCGTGAATGTATTTTTAATTCCATTTTTTCGCATTGGTATCGTAACTAAATCACTGTGCGTCAGATAATAGTCTGCATATCCCATCGTATTTGGTTCTGTCACACATGAAATTACTGCCCCATGCGGAATTTCTACGGTCGGAATTCCCTTCTTTTGTGCTGCCTCACGTAAAAAGCACATATCTTCCGCCCTTCCATGGCTGAAACAGACTACCTTCGGCTCAACTCTATCCAAAACATCACTGTAGAACTGTAAAAACGCTTTTCTCATTTTTAAAATACGGCTCAGTCTAAAAATACAGTTTACTAGTATCTCCTGAGGAATCTTCGTATGAAATGCCTGTTCTACCGGGTATATGTATTCATTTACACAAAAACTTATCAATGAATCTCTATTCACCTCATCCTGTCCGTAATACTCAATCATAGCACACATATCATAGGTAATCCGGTTTCTGGTATATACTTTGTCGTCTTCCTGTCCATCACGTTTGGCCTCAATTACCACATACTGATTATCATCAAGTGCACGTGTATATGCATCCAACGCATTCTGTTCTAATTTTCCTTTATATAAACGTCTGACACCAACTGTTCCAAACAAAACATCGCTTTTTTTCAGCCCCGCCAGAAATACTTCCGTATTCTTAGCTCTTTCTTCTGAAACTCTTTCTATCTCATCACTCATCATATCCCGAAAAGAGATATCCTTTCCAATGTTTTCATGCGCTGCATTAATTCCACATTCAATGGTTGTTTCAATATACTTCCACAGATAGGCACCCTGATACATCTTTCTGCCAAATCTATCTATCAGTTCCTGCATAATCTCTATATTTGTCACGGTTTTTCCTCTCTCATCTTCCTAGTTTCCTGCTTTGTGCTCTATATTTTTATATCGGATTTTTCAGTCAGAATATTACCTCTTGCACCTAACTCACCGTCTCTAAAAACCGCGATACTTTTTCAATTCCGACTCTGCATCATAATATGCCCTGTCAAATATATCGTAAATCGCCGCCTGATTCCTTGTCTCACTCCATGGCTTTGTGTCACCCAGATAATGTATAATCTTTGCATTTTCGTAGATTTCCTGTGTAAGGTTCTGATAGATGGCAGCAAATTTTTCATAGTCAGTGATATTCTGGAGCACCTCATAATCCGCAAATTCCAGTCTGCCATTCAAAAGCCCTGACTTATCCACATAATACCATGCCGGAGGACAGTTATATTCATCCCAGCCCACATATAGAAGTTTGTCATAATATAACTCATTCATGACATCCTGATCATTATATTCATAGCGCGTATAATCCCTGTAAATTGCCTCAAGCATACGGGATGCCGCATCATGTGCCCTCAGATAAGAGACATTATACAACATCACTCCCGCATTAAAATAGGAGTACCCACCCGGAATTCCAAGACGTCTTTTATTCGCTTCATGAAATCCATTGATTTTGCCATAAATATCCTCACAGACTGCAAACGGGCGATTTTCTATATCCTTTTGGTACAAATCCATCAAAGAGCCTCTGATTACCATGTCAACATCAAGATAAAGAATACGCTCTAACGCAGGTGGCAGCAAATCAATCCCAAGAATTCTGTAATAAGTCTCCACATTTATACCATTTCGCGAAATAACCTTTTGCTTAAATGCCTTCCCCACATATAACGGATACAGCTTTTTCCTGAAAAATCCCTCCACAAACTTCTGAAGTTCCATAAGTTCCTGTCCACTCAAATCCTCATATGGCAGATAGACATCCATGGGGATACCGGTATGGTTCACAAATAACGAGTAAAGCATTATGTATGTTGGGCCTAAATATTTTGAATTGGTCACAATCATGATGTTCATAGCTATTTCCCTCATTCTTTCGCATCTTTATCTCTATTTTACCTTTTTTTTAACAGGAATCAACCGATATATTATATAATTGACATGATAAGGAGCTATCCAATGAATATACTTTACTATTCCTGGGGGGAAAATTCCCGCTTTGATTTAATAGACGCACTCTCTTCACTTGGCCATATGGTCAATCAGGTATACTACCCCACATCGAAATACCTGACTCACCCCCAGCTTGAACAGGCACTTGTAGATTCTGTCCTTTCAAGCCACAGTGAAATTATTTTTACCTTCAATTACCTCCCACTCGTCACAAAGGCTGCCGAGCGCGCAGATGTCAGATACGTGTGCTGGGTTTTTGACTGTCCCCACTACTCCCTGTTTTCACCATTGCTTGCGGCAGACTGCAACTATCTGTTTCTGTTTGACTCTGATATGGTATCACTTGCACAAAATCTGGGCGCAAAACATGCATACCATCTGCCATTAGCCGTAAACACGCACCGCCTGGATGGACTTTCCTCTGAAATCTCCCGCTTTCAGAATGAAATTTCATTCGTAGGCAGTCTCTATGAAGATAACCATTTCCGCAGGATTTCCTATCTTCCTCCAGAACTTTATGGCTATCTGGATGGCATCCTCACGGCGCAGGCACAGATTTGGGGCGATAATCTTTTAAATGAACTTCTGACACCAGAACTTGTGAAGGAGCTCGCAAAATACATTAAATATGACGAAACTCCTCTCTGCCCCATTCCAAAGAAGCAGTTTTTCTTAAGCATGCTTCAGACCAGACTGACCTCCGATGAACGCATTTCCTACCTGAATGCCCTCACCACGAATCACGCTGTGACAGTTTATACACATTCAGACCGTAACTGCTGCCCTGATGCCACTTACGGCGGAGCTGTTTCTTATTCCTCCGAAATGCCACTTGTGTTTGCAAACAGCAAAATTAACTTAAACCTCACCCTTCGTTCCATCACCTCCGGCATCCCTTTACGTGCACTGGATGTCATGAGCTGCGGAGGTTTTCTGCTTACCAATTATCAACCGGAGCTTGACCGTTACTTTACAAACGGCTCTGATTATGTTTACTTCGAAAGCCTTTCTGATATGTTAGAAAAGGCAGACTACTATCTTTCACACCCGAAAGAACGTGATGATATTGCCCGAGAGGGCTTTGAACAGGTGACGACAAATTTCTGCTATGAACATCAGCTTCATATCCTGTTTGACCACCTGTAAATGTTTTGAAATGGAGAATGTTATGAAATTATTATTTTGTCAGAGAAATTTATTGATGCAGCGTGACATGGAAGAAACGTTCCAGAGAATGGGTATTTTTTTCCGCTGTGCTTCCTACGTATTTTCCAACACCGATTCTGACGATTATTTTTGCTCTCATCTTCGGCACTTTTTGACTGAGGATTGTTACGATGCCGTTTTCAGCTTTAATTTTATCCCTCTGATTGCAGATGTATGCCACGAAATGAACGTTCCGTATATTTCATGGTGCTATGATGCCGGATGGGAGTTTAAAAGACTGGATGCTTTATTTTATGACACCAATTATGTTTTTCACTTTGACAGACACGCCTGTGAAGCTTACCAGTCGTATGGCTACCCCCATGTTTTCCATCTGCCGCTCGCTGTAAACTGCAACCGGCTGGACGCTCTGCCTTGCACACCTGACATTCTTTTGCAGTATCGTTCTGACATTTCCTTTGTCGGCTCTTTGTATGAACAATACAACCAGTCTCTTCCTTCGATTTTTCGCACACTAAATCCACAGGAGCAGACGGCGTTACTGAACTATATTGATAATCAATCTGAATTCTACACGGACCATGCACTCTGGGACGTTCTTAACCCGGATGTCGTCCCTGACGTTCTTACCCGCCTTGCTCTGATTGCCGCCTGTTCCGGTATCATTGCAGGCAGACAGCGAAAAGTCATGTTAGAACGTGTTTCCCATGAATTTCCGCTTACGCTTTATACTACCTCATCCGCCGACATTCTTCCCAAAGCAGACTACCGCTGGCGTGCTTCCTATTACAGCCAAATGCCGTTTATTTTCCGACATTCAACCATCAACCTGAATCTCACCATTCCATCCATTCAGAGTGGCTTACCGTTGCGTATTCTGGATGTTCTCGGTTCCGGCGGTTTTCTGCTCACAAACCCTCAGCCGGAGCTTTCCGACTACTTTACTCTTGGAAAAGATTTAGATACTTTTTCAAGTCTGGACGAATTGTGCGAAAAACTGTCATTCTATACTGCCCATCCTGACATCGCTTCCCGGCTGGCTGCAAATGGCCATGCAGTTGTCAAAGACGCTTTTTCTTTTGAACAGCAATTCCAGAAAATAGCAAAAATTTCCGGTCTGCCTCTTTAAAGCAGGCTTACCGGAAAATCAAGATTTAAAAAATCGTCAATCTGTTGTGTAAATGCCATCGAACCTTCCAGGACTTCAACTTTCGTCTGCGGCATCCCATCCTGCTGCAAATGATAGCTTGCAAAAACAGGTACCATCAAATAAAGGATATCTGAAAATTCTTCCTGTGTGCACTCAAATCCGATTTTTGCAAGACAGTTTTCTAACGTCCTGTCATCTGAAACATCAGGATACCGTTGTTTCTCCTTCTGCCAGAGACCGCCAATCGTTTTCAGGTATTCCGGCAGCTTCCCACATTGTATGGAAACCTCTTCTTTGGTTCCTACATTTCTGCCGGAAACTATTTTCCCGTCACAATTCCATACGCCTGCATCCAGTGCAGCCACATTTAACAGGTGTGGATAATATCTTCGTATAAATTGCGTATCCTCCTGCTGCACACAGTAATATCTTGTGGTAAAATTACTGCGCCATATCATAAATGTCTCATACTCCCATGGGCGGCGAAACAGCAAATGAATGACCGGCATCTCAAAATTATTATAAAACGGTTCTTCCTGCTCTGACTGCATCTTAATGCACGCAAAATCAGCCACTATCAGCAGATCCGGTTTTATTTCCAACGGAATTTTATCAAACCGTTCGACTGCCTCTGGCAGATTCTGCTTCATGAGAACCCTCTGATGCCATACTGCAATACTCTTGTTGGTCAGAGCCCTTTCCAAAGCACTTAAAAACAGGATTCCCACACTGCTTGTGTCATCGTCCGACAATAGCACTACTTTTTGTATGCTTTTCATTTTATCATGTCTCCATACTCGTCGAGGAAAACATCCCTCCAATAGAAATATTTCTCTAAATTAATATATTCCGAATCATGAAGACACCACGGATATGTCAGCTGTGGGACAACCACTTTATAATGATTTTTTCGCATTTCCAGGCTCTGCGAAATATCGTAAAAATCCCAGCCCGTAAAGATGTCTTCTCTCCATGGCACATCATACTGTGTTGCAATCAAAAGTCCATCAAGCGCTTCCACTTCTTCATAAGGCGCCTTGACTGTTCCTATAAACGCCTCCCCGGACTCTTTGATGTCACTTGAAAAAACCCAGCCAATCCGTTTTCCCGACCACATAATTGCATCTTTTGAAAGAGTTGGTGAACCAACTGCCCCCGTCATCCCAATTTCGGAATTCTCGAAAACACGCAATAAATCGTAAATAAAATCCTTCTTTACAATAAATACATCCTGATGAAGGTATACCTTATACTTCGCATCCGATGCCTGCATTCCTTCATTGTATCCTGCACACATGGATTTTGCCCCCCATATGGAAAGCTGCTCCACCTGATAGCCCTCCGGCACATCGAGGTTTTCAATATAACGTATACATTCCTCTTCATACATTTTATCATTTACACACATGATGAAACATATTTTTTTATCATTCATTTGTCTGTCCCCCATAATTCTGCGCCACCCATTCTAACAAACCGTCTGCTCCCTCGTCATTTTTTTGCATCACAAGAATATCTAGTGGCATCTGCTTTGACTGAACATATGGATTTTCATAATTTCCGGTCACAGTTCTCTTTTTTTCATGTGCAAGCTTTTTCATCATTTCCTTCGCCTGTAAATTCCCGTTAAGACAGGCTCCCAGACACATATTAACGCCATAGGAATACATCTGTAAGATTTCATATTCCACAGCATCTCTAAGCTGTGGATAGATGGGCAGTCCATGAAGTTTTTCGTAAATATTCTTCATTGCCTCATAAATATTGCTGCAATACCTCTGAAGCTGATTTGTATTTGAAGATGATTCTTCATTATTTCTGTAGTAATAAAAAACCTCTTTTACATTCTCAATTGTCTCTGCCGTCGCAAATACATAAGTCAGGAAATCGGAATCTTCCAGAATCGCATGATTTCGAAATCTGAGGTTGGTATCCTCAAACAATGTTCTGCGAAACAGTTTTGTGACAATATAACCACCGCCCACAATCAGTTCCCGACGTTTGTTGATGTCAAGTTTCCCCGTCAGCTCATCTGAAGTATGTACAATGGCAAGGTCCTCTGCCTGCTTATAATAGCCACAGTCTACGATATCACAGTCCTTCTCCGCTGCTCTTGCATAAAGCTTCTCATACATATGGATATCCACAATGTCATCGCAGTCAACAAAACCGATATATCTTCCTCTCGCCTGTGCAATTCCAAGATTTCTCGCTCCCCCTGCCCCTAAGTTTTCCTTAGAATCAATGACCTTTACCTTCTCCAGGAACTGTCTTTGACAGTCTTTCATAACCGCAAGGCTGCTATCCTTAGAGGCATCATTTACCAAAATAATTTCTATTTCTTTCAGAGTTTGGTTCACAACATTTCCGAGACATTCTGCCAGATACTTTTCCCCATTGTATACGGGTATAATCACACTCACTGCTGGATACATTTCAACCGCTCCTCATACTGTTTCTGTTCTTCCTGCCATCCCATCTTTTGGCACAATTGTACCAGCATCTGACAATATTGCTTATCATCCGGATAGTTTTCCAGTCCATACACCAGTATCCGTCTTGCATTTTCCAATTCCTGATGTTCCAGAAAAATACATGCTAATACAGAATAACACTCTATTTTATTCAGTCCTGCAACCTCTATCAGTCTCTTCAGTGCCTCTGGCGTAATATGGTATGCCTGAATATATTCATACAGGCGTTTTTCCGCATCCTGCCCGCAGCCTAATTCAACCTCCCACAGCCGGAATTCCAGTTTTTTGAAAATTGTCTTTAGTTCTTCTACTGAATTTCCATTCATAATAAAATACGGTCCCTGGAGTTTTTGTATTTCATCGGAAGTAATTGCTGCAAAAATATGTCCATAGGAAAGCAGCGACAGACTCGGCACATAATATTGTACAACCTCAGGCTGCTGATAAATCCGGATAAACTGTACCACAGTATCCGCAGACTTATTTGTCAGGCATTTATCGACCTGTTCCAGATACTCCACTGCTTTTTCACGATACTGTAATATCAGTTCCTGATACATCTCCTCCGAAACTACAAATCGTACCTCCTCATCTGTTTCCATCTGTGTTGTCTCCTTTCACCGCTTCCACCAAATACTGATATACTTCAAACTCTTCCTTTGGTGCAATTCCCGGAAGCTTCAAAACAGCTTCGGCAAGCAGTTCATCTTCCTCCTTCATTCCTTCTCTGCCGCAGGTGCTGCCCATCCCTGTTATCTCAAAACCACATTGCACAAACATTTTCTCGATTTCGTTTCTGGTAAAGAAATGAATATGTGTACGGTCCAGCAATCCGCTGTCGTGGTAGGTAAAATCTCCCTGCAGCAGATGAACGATAACCGATATATTCATGATATTGGGAATACTGGTAATCAGCACTCCATCTGGTTTGAGCAGCTTTCTTACACGGCATAACATTTTGTCCGGGTTATGTAAATGTTCTAAAACATCTCCAAAAAGAATATAGTCAAACATCTCCGGCTGATATGGAAGTTCCATTGTTTCAATGTCACCGGCAATGATTTTTGCAAGATAAGTGCCATATTTTACCGCTTCTTCATTCAATTCCACCCCATATACGGTTGCATTCGGATATAAATATTTAATCCGTGCCAGCGTTGCACCACATCCGCAGCCAAGTTCCAGTACTTTGATGGCATCTCTCTTTCCTGCCCGAATCCGTTCAATCAATTCTGTTCTCGCATATGAATAATAGGAAATATCGATTCCCCATTTATCTAAAAATACCTGTCCGTTTTTTGCCATAAATCTGCGGTATTTTTCTTCGTCCTTTGCCATATTAAGGCTGCCATAATGATAAATAAAACTGTTATAGCAAAGCAGCAATTCATATCCCGCCCGGGTAACTCTCATTCCATAATCATTGTCCTCAAAGTTTCCCCATTCGTAGCGTGTATCTAACAGTCCGATCTCATCTAAAACACGGCGTTTCACAAGCATTGCAAAACCCACAAGCCACACCTTATTCTCATAAGGATCCGGCAGCGGTGTACAAATCTGTGCTGCCTCATTCAAGTATTCCTGCACGCTTCCCAGTTTCTCGGAAAGTGCCTGATTATTCCCCGCATAATTTGTAATTGGTCCGACCGCTCCCACCGTTGGCCTTTCATACAATCCAATCCGAAGCCAGAACAGAGCATTTGGCGGTACAATTGTATCATTGTTCAGCAAAAGAATATCATTTTGTTGTGATGACAATTCGATTCCCTGATTGCAGCCACCCGCAAATCCAAGATTCTCCGTATTACATTGCAATACAAGATCCGTCTGTTCTTTCAGCCATTCTGCAGCCCCATCGTCTGAAGAATTGTCCACAACTACCAGTTCATAGGCACTTTCCGGGCAGGTATCGCGGATACTCTGAATACATCCTTTTAAGATATCTTTGATATTATAGGACAAAATTACAATTGATGCCGGATGCACCTCGAATCCGGCACCCTTTTGCTCTTTCTCCATTGCTTCCTGGATGAGCGCCCTGTCTTCCTCATTCTCACAGTAATAATCTGCCTGTTCATAACAAAGATATGCCTGATTGCAATTTCTGCGCCCATAATAATTTCCAAGCATATAATATAATTCATAATTTGACGGATTTATCTGTAAGCCCCTTGAAATACAGGCAAATTCTGCCTCCTCTATCCCTTCAATCTGATAAAGGGTTGCATTGAGAATCCAGAATATTTCTGTATTCTCTCCCGCTTGAAAAAGCTCATCTGCCAGCAGACGCGCTTTTTTGTATTCCTGTGTCTCTATTAATCTCTGCAGTTCCTCTGTCATCTTTTCCTCCTCTAATTTCCTGCCTTTATCATGCGTTCAAGCAAACTTACGAACTGCTCCTGCATCCCGATTGCCTCAGAATCCCGTAATATCACCTCAATCCGGTGATTTAACGTATCTGTGCGAAAATAATCATCCCGGTATTTTTGTACCATCCTACAGCTTGCCAACAAATAATTGATGGCATTTCCGGACACTCCCGTCGTGGAGTAAGAAGCCTCTAACAAAATTTCATCCAGAAAAACTGCCTGATACCCTGCTGCCATTTTCAGCGCAAAATCATAGTCCTCCAACGCTTTTAACTCTGTGTCAAATTCTCCCGCCTGTTCCAGACATTGACGTTTTGCCAGAATTGATGGGCAGGGAACAAGATTATCATACAAAAGCTGTGCATAAATATTTCCGGATTTTTTTTCGGGCGGAAGCTCTTCCGATGGCAAAACCGCACAACGCCCCTCTCCCAGGTCATATGCGATTTTATGATAAACGAATCCCGTAGTTATATCTGTTCTTTTCAGCACATCCATTTGTTTTTCAAGCTTATCCCTATGCCAGATATCATCCGAATCTGCAAAAGCAATATAATCACAGTCTGCCTGTGCCATTCCATAATTGCGTGCCGCCGCTGCGCCCTGATTGATTCCCGGGTTATAATAGCGAATTCTTCTGTCCCCAAATTTCTCCACCAGATGCCTTGTATCATCGGTCGACCCGTCATCTACGAGTATCAGTTCAAAAAAAGGATATGTCTGACCAAGAATACTTTCCAACGTTTTTCCAAGCAAATGTGCCCGGTTATAGGTTGGAAGAATAATACTGACCTTTTTCTGCTGCATCACATTTCTCCCATGCGACTGCAGAAATAATCCACCACTGCTCTCCAATCCTGCTGCAGTGCACTGTCATTTCTTGCAATCACCTCAACGGCTGTCTCCGTCACAAAGTGTTCTTTTAAGTACTTGATATCTATATCGTTCCATTCTTCTTTTTTCTTTAACAGCTCTGCAATATGGCGGAAATGTATAATAAGCTGTGGCAATTCCTGTGTATCGTCCAACATCCCCTTCTGGTGTCTGTCTTTTTCCATTTTGCATATGTAGATAATTTGTTCAATAACCGGTATTTCCTGCTTTAAATCAGAATGTTCCAGCTGGATGTCCGGACGCACCTTTAAAACGCCGTAAAACAGCTCTGATGCCTCTTCTATCCGCCCTGATTTTAGCAGCTGTCCCACTGCAAGTTTTAATTCCTTTGTTTCAGCCTTTTCTTCTGAGATTCCAACCCTGGACTCATATACTTTCAGTCCACGCGCGGTAATCCACACCAGTAAAAGCTGTTCTGACAAAAAACCGAATACTCTACGGTGATATTCATCATAGCTCTCCACATCAATCCGTTTCTCAAGCTCAAAGAAAATCGAAAAAAGCCATTCACAGTATGCATTAAAATAGATTCTCGAAGTTACCATCAGGTTGCCAAAGTAATGTTTTTCCCCCTGCATCACCTTACAGAATACCGGATAATCCTCCGGATAAAGCTCCTTGATGACTTCTCCCTCCAAATCCAGATCTTTGCTGTTATGCGCCTTACCATAGTAATCATAGTACGGCTCCCCTGCATACATTGCCTTTGAAGTGATGATGTCATAGGATTGTAAAAGAGTGTCATAATCCTTCTCTGTCAAAAGTTCCATATCATCATCTACAAAAAAACGCCTATAATGGCACAGTCCGATATTTTCCTGTCCCGTATAATTTTTCCAGAGCCAGTACAATCCTGTCAGCTCTCCATAGTAACAATTATACTCCGAAATAGAATCCCCGGTATCGTCTCCCATATATCCCAAATCTTCATGTACCGCTCTTCCTACCTGAAGCGGCACATAAACCGGATTCTCTGGCTCTGCAAATTTTTTATGTGTCATTACAAAAATTTTTGTCATATGTTTTCCCTCAAATGTATTCTATAATTTGTCGAGTATTTCCAAAAACTGTTTTGCACGCTTTTCCCAGGTATGCTTTTTCCTTGCGTACTCATACCCGTTCTTTGCAATTCTGCCGCTCCACGCCTTATCTTCAAGCAGCTTTTTTGCTATTTGCGGCAGATTCTCTAAGTGGCTCAGAGAAAACATCACACACTGTCTGCCATTCTCAAGTTCCCCATCATTGTAGGTTGTTTCATCTGTCAAAAGCACTGCTCCCGACAGCATGCTGCTTGCCATCCGCTCTGTAAATCCCCCTTTATGCCATGCCATAATATTAAGTGACACCCTGGCATCTTCAAATATCTTAAGGCTTTCCTCCGGCGTCACTTCCTGGTGGATTTTAAGATTCGGATTTTCTGCAAACGGTGCATTTCCCCAGCTATCTCCCCAGACATCCACTGAAAGTCCGGCATCTAGCAGGGTCTTAATTACCTTTTCCCGATAATAATACATGACACATTGAATGACCGCCCGGAATTCATAAAAAATTTGAAAAAAATCCTGCCCTGCAGCCGGAATCCCATAATATCGCAGCGTTTTTTCAAAAGCTGCTTCCGCCGTAAGCCAGGGCATTTTTCTCATCATAAGAAGAAATCTGTTTGCCAGAAACCGGACCCTTGGTATACACTGGCGGATTACCCCGCATTTTTTTCGATAATCCCCATAGGTTCCAACAAAAACTATCCCATAGGTTCTCGTCTCATACCCGCGTTTTTTCAACTGTGTCTGCTGCAGCTGCATCCCCCCGGGCGGAAATAAATAACTGCCCTTCACCCGTGGATAATACTGTTTTATAAAATTACAATAATTAACGTCATGTGTCAGAACATAATAATCTTCCGGCACATCCGAAAGCTGCTCCAATAGCCAAACCGGATGATCCAATATCATATTGAATTTTGGACCGAAAATCCGGTCATGGAGATATCCACCTGCCTCTTTCATATAGATTTGAAACAGATAACTCTGGATTCCTATGATTGCCTTAAATCGTCTGTCTACATATCTTCCTATCCCAGACAGCTTCTCTGCGGACTCCTCGTAAATCCATACACGCTCTCCACACATCCGTAGTGCCTGTGCAAACTGCCCGAGCATTGTATTCATGATATTATAACAGTAGGTCGCCCCATAGTAGACCAGAATCGGTGCTGTTGCCGATACCAGCTTTTCGTACTGTTTTCCATGAGACAGCATTTCTTCCAGATAAGAAACCGCCTGTTCCTTGTCTGTGCTCTCCTCTGCACGCTGTATCAGTTCTCCAATCACAGCATCAAAATACCCGGTACTTTTTAAAATGTCACTGTACTTTGCCGCAATATAACAGTCTGCCTGATAATTCTGCCAGCCGCCTTCCTCCCACACCGTGTTGATTGCCAAACTATTTTCAGCACACTCATCACTCTGATTCTCTTCTGACGTCTGGTTCACATTTGCAGTGGTTTTTCTCCCGATTACCGGATATTTTAAAGCCAGTCGGAGTAGCCACTCATAAATCCGTTTTTGCTGCAAATTCTCATTACAATATCCACACTGCTCTAATGCCTTCTTCGGAATCACAAGTTCTCCATCCGAATACCGCTCATCCAACAAAAGCTGCTCAAAGGAAAGCAGCTCTCCATCCTGCGAAATCAGTGAATGGTACAGCCAGATTTTTCCTTCCGGATTTTCTGACTGCCATTCCCATTTTTCTTCCCGGCAGTCAGCCCCTATCACAAACACATCTGTTTCCTGCAGGAGACCTGCAATTTTCCTGTTTGTCAATTCTTCCCGTCTAATAAATATCGTCAAAGTTATTCTTTCCTTATTGAATTTAAAAAGCCTTCATGTTACCATCAATTATAGCAGTTTCTATTTTAAAATACTATGAGTTTTTAGGAGAAGGTCATGAATTTTCTGTTTGTACTGGTAAAAGATTCTATCTATGATATTGCTTTTACATTAAAGAATATGGGTCACAATGTCACTGTAATGGAACATCATCCCTTCGACCCTGTAGATTTGGAATGTACAGCTCCATTAACCCCCATTGAGGATGCCTTACGTAAAAACTCCTATGACTATGTTATTACGAACCTTTATATTACGGTGCTGTCCAATCTCTGCCAGAAGTATGAGGTTCCCTATATTGCATGGATTTACGATTCTCCTTTGATATCCGTCTTCCACGAATCCGTCTTTAATCCTGTAAACCGCATTTTTATTTTTGACCATACATTCTACAACCGATTACAGCAGATTGGTATTCCACATGTTTATTATATGCCTCTTGCTGCCAACACGGACCGTATCAATACATTTGTCATGACAGATGAAGATGAAGCAAAATACAGCTGTGACATCTCCTTTGTGGGTTCCCTTTATGAGAAAAACGCCTACAATGATTTAGCAGGCGTTCTGCCACCCGAAGTCACTTTGCCTATGAATATCTATCTGATGCAGAATCTTTGTAACTGGCATTCCGTGCGGGAATGGCCGCTTCTTCCACCGGAATGTGTCAGCTATCTTACGGATAGCCGGTACTCCGATATTTCTGCGCTTACAAAGTTTGAAATGCCACCTTCCATGTATCTTGGTATTATTTTTCTTTGTAGAAAATTGGCCGAAATGGAACGTATCACTGCCTTAAACACTCTTGCAGAAGATTTCCCGGTAGACCTTTATACTTCCGGGCAAAGTCCGCATCTTGTCAGTCTGCGGACGCATCCTTCTGTGAATTATTACACAGAGCTAGGAAAGGTATATTATTTCAGCAAAATTAATCTGAATTTTACGCTTCCCTCGATTGAAACCGGTGTCCCACAGCGGATTTTTGATATTATGGCATATGGCGGCTTTGTCATGAGCAATTATCAGGCAGAATACGACACTCTTTTTACCCCTGGAAAAGATCTGGTTGTCTTCCACGACCTTAGCGAGCTGAAAGAACTCGCCGCCTATTATTTAAACCATGAGAAAGAGCGTATTACAATTGCCGCAAACGGCTATCGGAAGGTAAATAAATATTATAACTATGAAACCCAGCTTAAAAAAATCATTTCCATCTGTGAGGAGAATCCATTATGAAGTTATTGTTTTATCGTTACGGAAATATCTGCGAACCGGATATCATTGAAGCCTTTCAGGAATTGGGTTTCGGCGTTGAAGAGATTACGACTGAAATCACAAACAAAGCGGTATCTCCCCAAATGTGTATTGAACTTGTCAGCCAACACCTTTTTGCACACCCGGTTGATTTCGTATTCAGTATCAACTTTTATCCTGCTGTCTCAGAGGTATGTAACATTTTTCATCTGCCCTACCTGTGCTGGACGGTCGATTCCCCTGTTATGGAGCTGTTTACAAAATCCATTCAGAATCCCTGTAACCGTATTTTTTTATTTGACCGTGCTACCTATGATGAAATCTCACCCTTAAACCCGGGAAATGTGTTTCATTTACCGTTAGCTACAAACATCTCGCAAAAAGACCAGTTGATTCAAACTGCCTCTGCTGATACCCTTAACCGTTACCGTGCCAGAGTTTCCTTTGTCGGTTCGTTGTATTCAGAAAAATGTGCCTATGACCGGCTGGATGCTCCACATTCCTACCTTACAGGGTATCTGAACGGTTTAATGCAGGCCCAGCTTAAGGTATACGGTTATTATTTTATTGAAGAAGTTTTACCGGATTCCATTATCCAGGAATTTATTGCACACTTTCCCCATTTCTACCATCTTCCGGAAGAAATGGAAAGTTTTTTGACAGACCGCATTACATTATCCCAGCTTTACATTGGCACCAAAATTTCTGCAATGGAACGGGATCTTGTCATGAAACACCTGTCTGAACGGTTTCCTGTTACCATCTATACTGGCAGCGACACAACCGCTTATCCAAAACTGCTTAACAAGGGTCTGGCAAAAACACTGACTGAAATGCCTCTGGTATTTTACGGTTCCGATATTAATCTGAATATTACTGCCAAATCCATCCGAAGCGCATTGCCGCTTCGCATCTGGGATATTCTTGGTTCCGCTGGCTTCTGCCTTACGAATTATCAGTCAGAAATTCCTGAATTTCTGACAATCGGAGAGCACCTTGACGTCTACACAAGTATGGATGAATTGGAAGAAAAAATCGCCTATTATCTGGAACATCCATCTATCAGAAAAGAGATTGCGGAGAACGGCTATCAGGCGGTAAAAAATCATCATACTTATCCAATCCGTCTGGAACAAATGTTAGAACTTGCTTTTTTTAAGTCTTAAGAAATGGAGTTTTTATGAATATCGTTTATTTGGACTGGCCCTGTTTTGGGCAGGTTGATGTTCTTTTCACATTAGAACATATTATGAACCATACTGTCACACGTTTTTTCCATAAAGATTATACGGAACGAAACAGTGAAGATTTCCTGCATTCATTTGATCTCCTTTGTGAAAAAACGGATTTTAACTGTTGTTTTTCCTATAATTTTTTCCCGTTGATGGCAGAAGCATGTCACAGGCACAACATTAAGTATATTTCGATTGTCTATGACAGTCCCTTTGTCAAACTCTACTCCTACACCATCACCTATCCGACAAACTACGTGTTTTTATTTGACTCGCAATTATACCTGGAATTAAAAAAAGGTGGGATTTCCACCGTGTACTATACAGTTCTCCCGGTCAACGCAACCATTATTGATACACTTTTAACAAAAGAATATAACAGGGAGCGTACCACCTGTGATATTTCGTTTGTTGGCGCACTTTATAATGAGGAACATAACCTTTTTGATTCATTATATCAAAAACTGGATGATTACAGTAAAGGCTATCTGGACTCCATCATGGAAGCGCAGCTGAAAGTATCCGGTCTTAATTTCATTGAACAGGTTCTGACACCAGAGCTGATTGCAAAAATGCACGATGCAGAGCCATACGAACCTTACCCGGATGGAGCCGAAACCTTATCAAATGTCTATGCTACCTACTACATTGACCGTAAGCTTACTTCCATGGAACGCATCCGGCTTTTGACACGGGTCTCAGCAGAGCATCCCCTAAAGCTGTTTACGCTGGATAAGCACTGTAAGATTCCAGACGCTGTCAATATGGGGATTACCGACTATTACGCAGAAATGCCGCTTGTTTTCCATGACAGCAGGATTAACCTGAATATTACACTAAGAAGTATTCAATCCGGTATTCCACTGCGCTGTATGGACATTATGGGGGCCGGTGGCTTCCTGCTCACCAATTTTCAGGCGGATTTACTGAATTTCTTTATTCCTGATGAGGATTTTGTCTATTATGAAGACGAGAACGATTTAATCCGTAAGATTGACTATTACTTAGAACATGATGAGAAACGTCAGCAGATTGCCCAAAACGGTCATACAAAGGTATTGAAAAATCATAGTTTTGAGAAATGTCTGTCTGATATTTTTTCCATCGTTTTTGCCTGACTTCTTTATACTACAAAAAACAGAGCCGATAAACGGCTCTGTTTTTGTCTCTTGTGTAAGAATCTGTTGATTACTGTAACAGAGAAAGTACACCCTGGGTAGACTGGTTAGCCTGAGCAAGCATAGACTGTCCTGCCTGAGCAAGGATGTTGTTCTTGCTGTAGTTAACCATCTCTTCAGCCATATCTGTATCACGGATACGAGACTCAGCTGACTGAGTATTCTCAGAAATGTTATCCAAGTTGGCGATTGTGTGCTCCAGACGGTTCTGAACTGCACCAAGTGCGGATCTCTGGTTAGATACCAATGAGATAGCGGACTGGATGTTCTTCATTGCTGTACCAGCAGCATCAAAGCTGGATACAGATACATTCTTAACATAAGCCTTCATAGCCAATGTAGAATTACCTACATCTGTAGCTTTCTCTGTAACAGCCTGAGTAGAACCACCAAGAATGGAAGTTGCATTCATGTTACGGATAGAAATTGTAATCTGCTGACCAGACAGAGAACCTACCTGAAGGCTCTTAGAAGTATAAGATCCATCGATTAAGTTCATGGTGTTGAACTGTGTGGTAGACTGGATACGGTTAATCTCAGAAGATAACTGGTTAATCTCAGCCTGGATAGCATTTCTATCAGATGTGGTGTTGGTGTCGTTAGCTGCCTGAGTAGCTAACTCGTTCATACGCTGTAAGATAGAATGTGTCTCAGATAATGCACCTTCAGCAACCTGAATTAAGGAGATACCGTCCTGTGCGTTGTCAGAAGCTTTGTTTAAGCCTCTGATCTGGCTTCTCATTTTCTCAGAAATTGTTAAACCAGCAGCATCATCACCTGCACGGTTGATTTTGTAACCAGAAGATAACTTCTCTGTTGATTTTGCCTGTGCGCTTGTTGTAACTCCTAACATTCTGTTCGCATTCATAGCGGACATATTGTGCTGTACTACCATAATTCATTTCCTCCTTGAATTTACTGCGGCTTCCATGCCGCATTGACTTATTCTGCAGCTTTCCTTCACGACCGTACGCTTCGCTTCGTTCCGCTGCCAAGTAACTTTCTAAGTAATGTTTGCATTACTTTGTTTACTTGTTATATATATCGGACATTCATTCCGATACTTTATAGTAAAAAGAAATTTAATTTTCTTTTTTCTATCTATTTTTTCCGATCCGTAAAAACAGACTCCCCATAAGTATTTTTCATCATATTTTTGTAATACTGGTTTACCACTTTCTGACTCTTACGGACTTCTCTGACCTGCTTATGCACCGAGGCAAACTTCCTTGTCATAAGGTCTTTATTGCGTGCCTCCTGTACCTGAATGGTAGCACTCTTACTGGTCAACTTTCGAATATAATCCTGCATCTGGGCAATCTCATCATGATAGACATCCGGATGCGCTTTTAAATCATCTTTCACTTTCTCAAACAGTTCCTGAAATCCATTGTCAAGCAGTTCTAACTGTTCGATCTGTTTTGATTTTTTTTCAACTGTCTTGTCAAAATCATCTGGATCTAATGTAGGATCTTCTAGTTCTTCACTTTGTCTTAGATTCAGTTCCATAATAACATCTAAAATCTCGCTCTTTTTTTTCAGACTCTGTATCATAATTGGAATATACTGATTATCTCCCATGTTTTATTCCTTACTGCTGTTGTGTATGTGCCAGTTTCATAACTTCTTTCCATGTATCGCGCATGGTACGTAGATGTTTCAATACCTCTTCTAAAATTTCTTTGTCTTTTTTCATATTTGCTTCTTGTAAACGCATCATCAGATAATTATATACTTCATCAAAGTCTTTGGCAATCGGATATCTGTGATCTAAAGTACTCTGAAATTCTTCAATAATATGCTCTACTTTCATGATATTATCATGTACTTTCTGAACATTCTTTTCGGCTGTTCCTTCAATTGCAATATTGGTAAACTTAATTGCTCCTTCATAGAGCATCAACGTAAGTTCTGCCGGCGAGGCTGTCATGATTTTATTATTTGCGTAAGCTGCATATCCTTTGTTAGCAAGCATCTCTGTTTCCTCCATATATCAACATATAGTCTACATTATAATTGTTTGTATAGCTTACATCAAAAGTATCTGTCTTCTTTTTAGCAAGACAGATACTTTAAATATTGTAATTCTACTCTCATTCCCTGCATTTTACTAATTTGTTTTTTATAATCAACCTCCAAACAGGTTAGACAGTGAAGATGTCTGACTCTGTAATTTGGCTAACGCTGTCTCCATTGCTGAGAACTTTTTGTAATAAGCATCTTCCTGATCCTGAAGCTTCTGTTCCCATTTCTTGATCGTTGTCGTATAATCACTATACTCAGATGCCATCTCTTTATCATTGTAAACCTTATAGATACTGCTGATAGAAGATGTCTGCATTTTCTTTCCGATTGCATCATACACATTAACTGCCATCTGCTGCATAAATGAAACAACTGTATCCGGATCTGAATTGATCATTGCCATCAGTTTATCCTCATTACCGGATGTCGCAGTATCATCCTCATCACCATCAATATGATATGCATTCTGCTGATTTGTCGGCGCATTCAAATATCCTAAGGTCTTGATTCCAAAAGATGATAGATAATAATTCTTTCCATTAATCTCCACACCTTTACTCATCGCAGAAGTCATAGCATTTAATACACTCTCCAAACTGTCATCACGACGAAGTAAAGCCCCTTTAATCTTTTCTTCCCATTTTTCAACTTCGGAATCAGACATAGCATCTTTCTCATCATCTGTCAAAGGCTCATATCCTTTTGCTGACTCTGCATTATATAAGGAAGTCATCTCATTAACAAGCGAATTGTACTGTGTCAGGAAGCTCTTGATCTTGTCATAAATCGCCTGTGTATCCGATGATGTCGTAACGGTAATCGCATTCGTGTCCCCATCTCCGGTTGCCTGTAATGCAGTGATGGAAAGTCCGTTGATGGAATAGGTGTTTATGGAGCTGGTATAAGTGATACCATTTAATTTAATCTCTGAATCACAGCCATCAATCTTCTTAGCACCGCTGTTTGTCAATGAAGAACCTTTATCAACGATTTCATGGGATGACTGCACTTTTTTAACAAATTCTGCCAGTGCGGCATTGTATTTGGCCTGTCCTTCTGTTGTTGATGTATCAATAGCAGCCAGGTCAGCAAGCACTGCATTATCATCTATCGTCTTCTGTTCCGTGGACATTTTAGTCTGGTTTGTATTGATAATATCCGCATACTGATTGGTCACTTTCGAGACTTCACTTGCACCGTTTCCCTTACTTACAGCCTCGCCATCCGCATATGCTTTTTTAATAGAAGCTATAATATTCTTTCTGGAGTAAACATCTGAATCATCCAGAGAATCCTCTGCGCTCTCATATACATTCACTTTCTCCATATTAGAAGTAAGTGTATTGACTGCCTCCTCTGTGAGAGTATCCGGATGGGTCTCTTTATACTTGGTCAGCAAATCTGCAGCCCGAGTCGTATCTGACAACGCCGTGCCGCCATGGCTGTAAGTCGTCTTAACTTCTTTCTTCTTGGCATCTGTAACTGTTGCAGTTTTTCCGCCACTGACTACATTGCCATCGCTGTCAATTTCTGTAAATGTGTTATTATCCAGCTTATAAGTTTTTCCATCAGATCCAGTATAGTTTCCAGCATCATTAGACGTATAGACAATACCATCATCATCTGTGTACTGCGTATAACCCTTTTGTGTTACATCTGCCTGATAATAGTTTGTAGTCTCCTTCATGGCAAGCTTCGCTACCTGTCCATCCGGCATCGTACATGCATAATACTCATTGCCATCACTGTCTTTTTCGCCAGTCGGCTTATAAACCAGACCTGCTCCTGAATCTACATAATTACCATCTGCATTTTTTGTGTATGTATTACCGCCATCATCCGTTGCAGTCGTGATTGCCTGAATGTATTTCTTATCTTTTCCACTGCTATATTCATAGATAATGCTTCCATCATCTAAGGTAGTTGACTTTTCGTATACATTACCAGATGAATCTATCACAGAATTCACTCTCTGCGTTGCACTCATGCCAAGCAGTGTTTTTAATTTTTCCTGTTCCTGTGGTGTCAGTCCACTGTTCTTTAACGCATCCTGCATTGCAGTATATGCTGTCGCATATCCGTATGTAGAAGTAAGATTTGAATTTTGTGCGGCTGCCTTGTCATAATTTGCTTTTGCTGTCTTATACTCGCCAACTTTTGTATCAACTGTCGTTGAAATCTGAGTGCCATCTCCATAGTATTTCGTATATGACGCATATGTATCTTTTGTGGCATCTGATTCACCAGCATTCAGCCCTAACCGATACAGGGCACTGGCACCATCTAAGTTGCTTCCGGTCAACGTAAAGTCATTATCTTTTCCTGTCTCCTTTGAGCTGACAAAAATACGATGTGTTGTCTCATCAAAGTTTGCACTGACACCTGCATTTTTTAATGATGCGATAACATCTCCCACTGTCGAGCCCTGTGTCAATGTAATCTCACTTGTTGTGCCGTCACCTTTCGTGAGGTTAATTTTTCCATCTCCACCTGTATAGCCAAGTTCTGCAAGCGTTGTAGATGCTGTTGTACTGTTTGAAAGCTGCGCTCCGGTCAGATAACCTGCCTGTGCAACCTTAATAATGTTTAACTGCTGTGTTCCGGTCGGTGCATTATTTCCTGCTTTTACTGTCGCTTTTGTACCATCCGAAACCGACGTTGATTTTAGATTGTATGCAGTGGAAAGCTTTAAACTGCCGACACTGCTGTAAAAGCTGTAAATCTTTGTATTTAAAGATTTCCATGCATCCTGCTTCCAGGATAACTTTGTCTGCGCCTTTTTGTACTTATTTGTCTTGTAATTGTATGAAGATACCAGTGCTGAAATAATCGACTCTGTATCAAGTCCTGATGTTAAACCAGTAAGTCTAATTGGCATATTATCACTCCTATCTAATGAATCTTCTCATTGTTATTGTAGTTCTACATAAGATGTAATATTTTAAAGCTTCTCGTCCACTAAAAGTCCTGCGACTTCCCAGACCTTCGCGATCATGTCAAGTGTTTTCTCCGGCGGATATTCCTTTAAGACTTCTTTTGTGTCTTTGTCCACAATCTTGATCATAACGCGGTTCGTGGCATCGTGGATGCCAAAGACTGCTTCCGAATTGTGTGCTCTCTTATTGATCTCTTCTACAGCTTTCCGGATCTGGGTGTTATTTCCTGCTCCTACGAGTGTTTCCTGCTCCCCATCCTTGTCGTTTCTGGCAATCAGACTGTTTTTGGTATCCGTACTGTTTTTGTTTTCTGCCTTCCATGGAGTCGTGATGTTCTCCACTGTCTGCGTTGTGCCGCCTGTAGCACTTCCGCTGCCTGCAGCACTGCTATTTCCTGCTGCAGCTGCCTCTACGGATTTGCCGTAAGATGCTGTCGATGTTTCCTGTATCCGTTGAACTCCCATGATCCTGACCTCCGTTTCCATGGTATTCTCAGCTTCTTTCTGCTGTGATTTACACTTCCCTGTGTCTATCTGTGCATGCCGGCTATCTTGTGGCCTGTATGCTAATCTACTTAATCTGTGATTTATATCGGTTTCTTTGCGTATAAAATTAATACCGGAGCCGCATTTTTCTGCCTGTATAACAGAATGCACGGAACGAGGTACGAGTGAACAGTAACAATGTACGCTCAGCGGTCATTCTATTATTGTGAATTATGTGCTCCGGTATTTTCTTAGAGCAGATCCTTTAAAGATGCGATCGCATCGATATTGAGAGCTGCCTTATTTTCATTCTGAATCTGAAGATATACTTCCTTGCGGTATATCGGCACCTCTTTGGGAGCAGATATGCCGATTTTCACCTGATCTCCGCGAATCTCAAGCACTGTGATCTCGATATTGTTATTTACCACCAGAGACTCACCTTTTTTTCGTGTCAATGCCAGCATTTTTATTCCTCTGCTTTCTTTCTGCCTTTTACGGCTTCATATACATTAAACTTGATTGGATAATCATCTTCCACAATCACCTGACAGCCTTTTCTGGTATCTGTATTGATCACCAGAGGAGCCTTTAAATTGACAGTCGTATCTTTCTTATCCGCCGCTGCTGTCAGCGTTACAAGTATGTAGGTGTTATCCTCTGTAAGTTCTCCAAGCGGGATCAGCATTTCATCGCTGACCGATGGTGCATAATCCGGTTTCAGTTCATTTGGATGCATGACCGGAAAAGCAACTTCCGGTTCATCCATGGACTGAAACCACATGATTGAGGATGGCGTTCTTTCTTTTTCTTTGTCAAAAATCAGTGTAAATTTTCTCAGATCCGGAAATCCGATCATTCCATTCTCTAAAGTGATGATCTTCTCCTCATCGATATCTATCTCCCCAAAAAGCCTTGTGTTCGCTTTCATTCCCTTTTCCTCCTGATGCAGTCTGTATGATCACGACACGCATTCTAAAAATAGTGCTGTCATTTTACTGTTAATCTATTTTACAGATAGCTGAGCAGTGTCACCTGATTTACTTTGGAAGCTGCCTGCAGTGATGACTGATAAGCAGTGTATGCCGCTGTATACTCCAGAATGATATCTGAAAGTTCTCGGTCTTCATTCTTGGACTTTAACTCTTCCATCGTTTCCTGCTCATTTGACATACGGTTTTTCGTCAACGCAAGGCTCTGTCCTTTACTTCCGACATCTGTTAATGCAAGATTGACCTTCTGCAGATAGGTATCGCAGTTTCCAATGTAGCTGTTATAGAGTTTCTGCATATTATCATTGGCATAATCGCGCTCTTTTTTCGCTGCTGCGATCCACTCTTCTAATTTTGCCTGACAGTCATCCGAAGAATATTCCTGCATTTTCTTCATGGCATTTAAATCTGTCACTTTCTGTTCTGCGTCAAGCGAACGCTGTACAGCATCGATCAGCTCATCCACATCCCTGCTGAGTCCGTGATCAAATACATTTGATGCCTCTGTATTGACAGTAAGTGTCTGGTTTGCAGCCACTACATAATCGATATCCTGATAGATCTGATTGCCATCTTTATCATATTTCTCATACTTTAACTTATTGTTCGTATCTGTAATATTCGTGCAGTTGTAATAATATTCCGGACGAAGTTCACCATTTGTAAATCCGGTCTTTGTATAGGAAATATCCAAAGATGCTTTATTAGTGGAAAGTGTATCTGCTGCTGTTTTGCTGAATACCATTTCTCCGGTATTACGGATCAGCACTGCCTCTCCATCTGCAATGTCATATGATTTTGGTGTTTTCGTGGATGCTTCTAACCATTTATCATAAGAATCATATACGGTAACATTCATATTTCCCGTCTTATTGACAGGCGTTGTCCCTGTTGTATCTGTATAATTGTAACTGATCGTTACCGTGCTGCCATTTGCAGAGGTTTTTGTGGTAGTTCCTGCTGCATCTGTCACATCCAGGCTGTCAATGCTGTCATAGCCAAGACGGATTCTATTATAAGCAGCCTGGGTTGGAGAAGCGATCTTTGTGCCATCTAACACATCTGCCTTATTTCCCGGAACTGTAACATCATTTCCATAATACCGGTGTTCCTGCAGATCAGCATACGACATCTTCTGGTCGATCTCGTATGAAGTCTTTTGTTCGTCTTCCGTAAATGTCAGCTTTTTATTTGTGCGGTATCCGGTAAATACCGTTCTGCCGGCATAATCTGCATTTCCTTCTGAATATAATTTATCACGCAGTTTTTCCAGCTGTGTCAGGATCGTTTTTCTGTTGTCTGTTGTAAGTGAATCCTGTGCGCCGTATTCACACTGGGTACGGATCGTCTTGATCACTTCCTGCATACTGGTGATCGCAGTCTCTGTTACATCTAACCATGACTCTGCATCCGGAATGTTCTTCTCGTAGTACTGGTCGATCTCACTTAAGGTACTGCGCAGACGGAGTGCACGGATCGCTGTTACCGGGTCATCAGAAGGACGCTGTATTTTTTTCTGGCTGGTCATCTGATTGTTCAGTGTGTCCACATTTCCTTTATTTCCATTGATATTAATGGATGTATTATGCAATATGATATTATTTGTAATACGCATTGCCATTTCCTCCTGTTATAAATCCGTTTATACTCCGGTTTCCTCGATCAGTTTGTCATATACTTCTGCCATAACTGAGATCATCTTGGATGATAAATTGTAGGCATTCTGGAACTTGATCAGATCAAGTGCTTCCTCATCCTCATCCACACCGGAAACAGACATTCTCTGTGTCTCAAGCGCCGCCTGTATATTTGTATAATTGTTGCTGAAGATCGTAGACTGCTGTGTATCAATGGAGATATCAGAAATCATACATTTCAGGAATCCTGATGCATTTCCTGCACGGAATAAAACCGTATCACTCTTTAATTTTGCCAGATCTTCAACCAGTTTATACTTATCTACACCATCTTCTGTATCGGTCTTATACTGTGCAGCAAGTTTAGATGAATCTTTTACACAAATGGAAGAAACGCAGATATTGGATGCTGTCAGTTTGTAATATGAGCTGGCACCACAGTCTGTTGTGTTTCCATTATTCTTATCGCTCTTTCCTAATGCATATTCCTCGCCGGTTACCTGATCTGCCCCGGTAAAGAATGAATAATAATCGGTTGCATTTCCGTCTAAATCCTGTCCTTTTAACATAATATCATTAAACAAAGAACAGAAAGAACGTAAAAACTGGTTCATCTGTGACATGTAATACGGAACACCCATGGTATCAACAGAGTTTCCGATGGATGCCTGCATTCCATCTACCTTATTGGACTGCTGCTGGCTTAATGCATCCTCAAGTTCGAAAGTATAGGATGTGATCTTGCCATTGGCGTCTGTCTCAAAAGTAAAGTTTGTATAATTGTAATCTTTTCCGTAAATGGTGAGTGTACCGCTCTCCGGCACTGTCATTGCCTCAATATCTGTGATGGAAGGACTGACTACTTTCACATGTTTGCTGTCGATCACTCTTGCCTCACCGGTAAAGTTCTCTCCGTTGTTGCCATCACGGATATCAAACAATGCCTTTAAGGTACCTGACATGGAACTTGCGCCAGCTTTGAAGCTGTTGCCGGTTTTCTCCCATTTAACATCATATAAACCGTCCATATCGGACTGGTTTACTTTATTTTCCCTTGCAACACATTTTAATGTTTCATAATCGTAGGTATCTACCAGTACCTGACCACCGATCTTAACTGTAAAGTAATTAGCTCCTGTCGGCAGTTCCGGATCGTTTGAGTTCTGTACCGGAAGTTCCTCTGCCTCTGTCGGAACAATCTTGGATAGCTCATCGATCAGTAAGGCTCTCTGGTCACGCAGTTCGTTCGCATAACCACCCTGAATTTCAATGACGTTGATCTGATGATTTAAACTTGCAATCTTTTCTGCGATGGAATTGATATTCTGAACCGTGGATTTGATCTCCTCGTTGGCATTATTCTGAATATCTCCCAGACCGGATGCAACGCTGTTAAAGAATGTTGCAAAGTTCTGGGCACTTCCGATAAACTGCTGACGTGTATTCACATCTCCGGCATTGTTCTTTAAGGTATCTAAGTCATTAAACATCGTGTTTAAGATTGTTGAAAAACCTTTGGAAGAATCATCATCAATAAAATAATTTTCAATCTGCTTCAGGTAATTGAGCTTCGTCTCATATAAACCGACAGATGACTGGTTGTACCAGTATTTATTGTCATAATACTGGTTACGGAGCTGTTTGACAGACTCGGTCGTAACACCGGTTCCCATACTGCCGTATTTTGCATAGGCACGGATGGATTCGGAAGCAACACGGTTTGCCTGCTGTTTGCTGTATCCTTTTGTCTGTACATTCGATATATTATTTGCACTCGTATTTAAGGCAACCTGATATGCACTTAATCCTGAAGATGCAATCGTTAATCCAAAAAATGTTGATGGCATGTTAACCTCCTATGCTGCTATCCAAGCTGTGTGATCAGATGCTCGATCATCTCATTAATAACATTAATAAAACGGCTGGATGCATTGTATGCGTTCTGGTATTTGATCATATAAGTCAATTCTTCATCCGAAGAAACTCCGATTACCTGCTGTCTCTGGTTATCAACTGACTGTACCGTCTGGGACAGGTTTGTTGCAGTAGAATTGTATACATTTCCGTAGGTAGCAACCTCTCCGATCATAGCTGCATAATAGTCCTTAAAGCTGTATGCCTTTGTGTCATTCGGATTGACTGTAAGGCTTTCTTTATCCCACACTGCTGCAAGTGTCGCCATCAGTGACTGGTCTACATCTCCATTCTGCCGTAAATGTGGAAGTAGTGTTTCATCTGTGATCAATGCGCTGTTCACACTTGTACTTCCCATCGTGTACTGCTTTGTTGTATCAGCCGGATCTTCTTCATTGTATAAATAATAGGTCTTTGTCTCACCAGAAGCCGGATCTGTATAGGAAACCTCCGTATAACGTTCTGTTCCAAGTCTTGTAAATAACTCCTGTGGCGGAAGTTTGCCATCTGATCCCACTGCGCATTTATCTGCATCTAAGATCTTCGTATTTGCTGTCACGGTATAGGTATTGCCGTCTGCATCGGTCATGGTAACAGATCCGTTTCCTGTCAAACCTGTGATGTAATTCGATGCTTCCGTATTCGGGCATAAGATATCGTTGATCGCCGTTGCAATTCCATGGAACAACTGATCCATCTGTGCTTCTGCACGGAGCATAACAGACATGCCTGTCGTATCATCATAAGTCTTGCCGTCCACTCCAAGAATATCCTTGTAATTGGCAACTTTATCTCCTCTCGCAAGCACAAGAGCTTTGATCTCTCCCATATCGTTTTTATTTTCCGTGGAAATATCACGGTTAAAATTAAACAGATAGGTATACTCACCCTTGTCCGGATCTGACAGATGGGACCAGTATGGTGTCACAAATCCTGTCGCTTTGTCCGTCTGTTTTTCTACTTTATAGTAGCCGTTCTCATTGACAAACTCGTTGCCTTCCACGCTGACGCGCACGACACCGTTTACCTCTTCTTTATAAGAAATATCAACAAGACTTGCCAATTCATCTAATGCCAGATCTCTTGCATCACGCAGTGTCATTGCAGTTTCAATATTTCCTGCCTCGATCTTCTGGATCTGCAGATTTAGTTCACTGATCGTCTTTCCAAGTTCATTGACCTGATCAATGTCATCGGAAATCTGTGAATTGATATTATACTGATAACTCTTCAGTCCAGAATAAACAGCACTTGATCTGCTGGTAAAAAGCTGTGCCTTCTGAATAACAAGATTCTGATATACGCTATCCTCCGGGTATTTATATAGCTCCTGAAATGAGCCCCAGAAATCGGTTAATGCATCCTGAAAAGCCTGTCCCTCTAATTCCTGATAATAGTTCTGCACCTCTGTCAGTGCCTCACTGGTCGATGCATAAAAAGACTGACGGCTTGATTCCGTACGATATAACCGATCTAAGAATACATCTCTTGAATGGACAACATCTCCGATCGTTACACCAAGACCGGATTGCTGATTGCTGATTGCTGCTGTTGTATTAAATGTGACATAGTCACGGTCTGCAAACAAAACGCTCTGACGCACATATCCTGTTGTGTCTAAGTTCGCCAGGTTGTTTGATGTTACGTTAAGTGCATTCTGACTGCTCTGTAAACCGGCTACGCCGATAAACATACTTCCAAAACCATTTGCCATGGTAGTTCCTCCCTGCTTTTACTATTGCTTCGCGTCGAATCCACTGCTGCCTAAGATATCGCCTGTATTATAGGCATTCTTATCATAGTTGGCAGTCTCAGGTGCCTGTCGCGTACTTCTCAGCAAGGTAAGGTCAAATTCCACCATCTCCAATGCCTGTTTTAAAAGTGCTTCATTCTGTCTGTTTAGCTGCTGCATCTTAGCACCGGCCTCAAGCAGCCTGTCACGCTGTCTGGTAAGTGCTTCCTGTTCTTTTGGCTGCTTGTTAAGATATCCGATCATCTTTGTGATCGTCATCTCTTCCGGGCTCTGACCTAAGACAGTCGCCATATCCGTCAGGACACGGTTTCTTTTATTGGAAAGATTAAGAAGCACGCTCGCAGCATCCTGCTCTCTCGTCGTAACATCCGTAAGATGTTCGATATTGCCCTGCACCACTGCATCTGTTTTTTCAGATGCAAGTGTGATCAGTTCCTGATACTGCTTCTCCTCTTTACCCAGCACATCCAAAAGCTCTTCCATTAAACTAGCCACAGATTCATCCTCACTTTTACTTTACTAAAGCATTGTACTTTTCTAATAACTTATTCGCGAAATCATTCATATCCACGTTATAATTACCAGAGTCCAACCTTTCCTTAAGCTGTGCGACTCTATCTTCCCTGATATCCGAAGCATCTGCCACTGCCTGCTTTGCGATCTGGTAATCACGTCCCATAGAAGAGATCTGCACTTCATCGCGTCCGGTGCTCATCTGCTTTGTGTTCTGCACTTTCTGCGTTTTCTCTCTATTGTAAAGTTGTGCCACCTGATTATAAGCTTCTACTCGCATAATGGCATCTCCTTTCTTCCTTGAAATTCGCTTTCTAGTTTTTATATCGGACGAATCATTTTTTTCATTAGCGCAAATATGAAAAAAGAAAATGACAGGTCACCACTTTTCGCAGTATCCTGTCATTTTTCTACTGGTATTCACGGATCAGGCAGTATTGTTTCAGTGGGAAGTTCTTCTCCACAATTCCATACACCTGAAATCCAAAGTTTTTATAAAAATCTACATTTTTTTCATTGTGTGTTTCCAACGATATCATCATGTGGTGTTCCTGCGCATATGCGATCGTTTCGTCTAACAGTTTCGCAGCGATCCCATGGTGCTGCATTTCCGGATCGACTGCAAGATAAATAATATGAAGTCTCTGTGTCTGGTGCAGCTGATCGGTCCAGCTTGAGTTCAGGTAATCCCCACCCTTGATAAAATTGTGGAACGTCGCAAGTGTCGGATCTTCCTTGATCAGGAAAGCGTCCGTATGGATCGTCGCCCATGACTCCGTCAGAAAAAAGTGGAACATATTAATGTGTTCCGCCTCATCCGACACGACAAGAATGCTGTTTAATTCTTCGCTGTCCGCAAAAATCTCACATGTCTCATAAAATTCATCCATATCACATTGAAATAATTCCGGCATCAGCCGTTTTCTTATTTCGGCATCCGGGATCAGCGTTTCATAGAGTGGATCATGCGCAAAACAGCGGTATAAAAGCTGTTCTAATTTTGGCAGGTCCTCGCGCTGTACCCGGTATAATTTGTCCGATTTCATATTTTTCTTATCCCCTTTTTATTGTATCAGAACATTTCCTTTACCGTCTGACTGATTTCTTTTAAGGTCTCGCAGAGACGTCTGGTCTGTTTTTTATAGCATTCCTTTAAGTAATGCAGTTCTTCCCGGTAATCTGTGTCTGCTTCTTTTCTCTTTTTCAGCAGGCATTTCACCACATGGTAGAGATCTTCATGCCCTAACAGCCTGCCGTAACCCCATTTCAGACGATCTTTGGGCTGATTGAACACATAGTCCGTAAAATGGCGGTAAACATATTCATCAAACATAAATGCATACGCATTGTTATCCACCTGATATATTTTTTCCAGTGCTTTATCCACATCAGATTGTTCCAGAGCGTTTACAGAGTCCTGCAATAAGCCAATATTTTTCCACAATATCTCATGTGGGAAAAATACCTCTCCATACCAGTCAATGCGGACAAAATGATCCTGCTCCTGTTTGAATTTTACAAGCAGTTGTTTTTCTCTTTCCCTGTTTTCCGCAAAGAGCTGCTCCGCCTCTTGCATGTTACCTTCTGCAAGAAGTGCGTGGTAGCGGGTATTGATAGCGGCAGTCTCTTCGTAAGACTGTTTTGCTTTTTCCTGTGTCTCTTCTGTTACCTGAATTAATTTTTTTGTGATTGCAGCGATCTGTTCCTGTGTTTCTTCCACTTTCGCTGCGATTTCACTGCCTCCGGCAAGTATGCGCTCTAACACCGGTGTAAAATCAAGCGGCACAACTGCCGTTTCATCCAGTGCTAAGATCAGCAGTGTGAACAGCTCATGGTGCAGCCGGTAAACCGCCTCATCATAAAAATCATCATTATCAAACTGGGAATGGTAATGTGTTTCCATGAAACTTCCGCCGGTAAAATCATTGACCATGGAAGGGATTCCTGCGATTGCCATCGAAAAATCATCTGACCAGGTTTCGATCGGTGCCGTCACGCTTGTCATCTCAGGATAAGCCTTTGTCAGTTCCGGAAGTCCGTCTAAATATTCTTTTATATAATGTACATATTCATAACAGCAGCGGATTCTTGCACGCGTGCCGTGTGCCAGCGCCGGCAGCTCAAAATTCAGATCTGCGATCACTTTTCCGACCCATTCCGGATGTGCGGTAAAAATCTGCTCGTAAGCTCCGGTCGACCAGTCAAAGTTGGAATCAACAACGCCCCATTCCTCTGCCGCCATCGCACAGAACACGATCGTGTTGTTCGGCTTGAATCCGCTTTCAATCAGCGTTTTTGCAATGCCAAACATCATGGCGACTGCCGTATTATCATCTTGAAATCCACTGAAATAGGAGTCATAGTGTGCAGATAACAATACCATGCGCTCCGGGTGTTTTCCCGGAATACAGCCTGAAATGTTATAAGTCGTGCAGTCACGTTTTACCCGGCTGTCGGCTTTCAACCATACGGTTGCTTCTTTCTCTCCATCCAGCAGTTCCCGCAATAATGCAGCATCTTCCCTTGAGATGGAAAATGCCGGTGCATCCTCCGGTCCGGCGATATCCTGTGCGTTGAGTGCCTTCGCATCGACTTCTCCATAACCGCCACACTGCACAGCGATCACTGCCGCCGCACCTTTTAAATGTGCCTGATAAACCGGATAATTGATCCACCACTCATCTCTCTGGTTGATATCCACTAACACCAGTTTTCCGGTTACATCTTTCCCTTCATAATCCGCTTCTGTTCCCTTTCCAAGATACATCAGGGAAAATGCCTGCTCACCGTCCGTTACAAAATCTGTCTGATATGCCCCGAGCAATGCGGTATGCCTTTTTCCCTCTTTCGTTTCAAACGCAAGCTCCGCATTTTTAAACTCCCAGCCATCCACGGTAACCGCATTTTTACATACATCCGACAGTCCAAGTTTTTGCATCTCATCCTTTAACATTTCCCCTGTCAGGAATTCTGCCTTCGAACCCGCAGGACGGTAACCGAGTTTTTCGTTTGAGCGAAACTGCTCCATCCGTTTTGCAAGCTGGTACGAGTAATCCGTATCAATATTTTTTATGACCGCTTCCTGCATTGTCATGTGTGTCACACCTTCTTTTTTGCTGTTTTTTGTGTTATCTATTTCTTTTTGTGTTCAAATTATTTCCTGTTTTTGATTATAGCACACTTTTTTGTTATGAACAGTCTTGTGGGGGGATTTTGAGCCGATATAATTATGTGGATGGGTTCGATTCGGATGGACATGGCTGTCGGTATTATTATCGGCGGTGCTTTTACAAGTATTGTGTCGTCACTGGTCGAGGATATTATCAACCCGTTTCTTGGAATTTTCGGTGGCATGAATTTTGACAAGCTGCACTGGAATATTGTTGGGGATGTCACATTGAATTACGGAAAGTTTCTGACTGCCGTGATGAATTTCCTGATCATGGCTTTTGTTGTATTTATACTGGTGAAAGCGTTAAATACCGCTGCCCGCATTGCACCTCTATCTTAGATGCAAAGGCAGTGGAAGCATTTGAGAAAAATTTGTAATTTTCATTTGCCACAGCAGATGAAAATTCAGGCAAGTAATTATACGAAATGTGAATGATACATTACACTAGTTCAGGCTGTCTGTCTTTGTGTCATGAACGATACAAAGCAGGCATGTCTGTCCATCCATTTTCCGATCAGTCCGATCACTTTTCCCATAGTAAATGCGGCTAAAATGGTTCCGATCCCAAGGCCGTCAAGATGTCCTAAAAATGCAAAGGTCAGTCCGGCTGTCACGGCAAGGCAGGTAACATCAAATCCAACTTTGATCTTAGAATAGGTAACGGATGTGATATCCGACAATTCTCTCGGGAATAAATCCGTCGGTATGATCGGCAGTTTGCATCGGTTCGACAAAGCAATTCCAATACAGAGCAAAATATAACTGATCAGAAAATAGATTACACGATATCCCGGCGTCAGCGGCAAAACATTGATCCAGCTCTCATGCACATCCAATAATTCGCTGAATGTAAATCCCACTACAAAACTGAACAGATACTGCGGCACAAATTTTTTCCGCAGGATCATGAGGCTTAGCACCAGAAGTCCCTGAAATATATAAGTCCAGGTTCCAAGCGATACGCGTGTGAAAACTTCGGAAAATGCATACGGCACGCTTGATATTGCCGAGATGCCTGCGCCGGAATGCAGCATCAGTACAACACCAAGACTGTTGATGGCAACTGCGACCATGAGTGCAAGTTCCCCGCGGACCGTGCGGCGGGATTTTTCTTTCTGTATTTCTGTTTCTTTCATTTTAAATATTTCCTCCCGGGGAAGTTTTTACAGAAGTCCTGCTTCTGCATTTATGGTCATCCCCAAATTTCAGAAACACTTTACACCTTTCTAATCCATTTAACAAATCAATAGTTTTTATAGTTTGATAGACAGTATCTATTAATCGTGATAAAATAAGCAAAACAGGGAGGAAAATCCTCTCCTCGGCATTGGGCAAATTTTACCATGTAAAATTGGATTTTGCTTCGCAAAACAAGGAGGATTGCCATGAACTTATTCCAGCTTCGTTATTTTGTAACTTTAGCAAAAATGCAGCACTACACAAAGGCTGCACATGAACTTTGTATCACACAGCCGAGTTTAAGCCATGCGATCTCGCAGTTGGAGGCAGAACTTGGCGTGGCACTTTTTGAAAAAAGCGGGCGCAATACTACACTCACAAGTTTTGGGGAAGAGTTTTTAATCTGCGCAAACCGCACGCTTGCCACATTGGATTCCGGAGTTTCATCCCTGCAGCGGAGCGCACGCGGTGACGGATTGATCCGGCTTGGCATGCTGCGTTCCCTCGGTGTCAGTTTCATTCCGCAGCTTGCCGCGCGTTATCTGTCATTCCATCCTGAGCATGATGTGCGTTTTACATTTCATACCGGCTCGACCGGCGATCTTGTCAACGGTCTCTCGGCAAGGGATTATGATCTGATTTTCTGTTCCATGCCGCCAGAGACAGAATCGTTAGACACTGTGCCGATCACACACGAGGATCTGGTACTTATCGTTCCAGGCCATCACCCACTGGCAGCAAAACAGTCCGTTGCATTGACGGAAACGCTCATCTATCCACAGATTTATTTTTCCCACGGTTCCGGTATGCGTGCCGTTGTGGACCATCTGTTTTCACAGATCAATGCAGTACCGCAGATTGCTTATGAGACAGAGGAAGCCGAGGTGATTGCGGGACTCACTGCACAGGGTTTTGGCATTGCCGTCGTTCCTTATATGGATCTTTTATTAAAACTGGATGTGAAGATTCTGCAGATCAGTGCGCCTGTATGGGAGCGTAATCTGTATATGATTCATGACCGGCAGGCGTTTATGCCGCCTGCCGTAAGAAATTTTTGTGAATTTGTTTTAAAAGAATGTGAGTATCCTATGATACCAGATTAATTCTGCCACAGGATCTGTTGTTTTGTGAGCATTGGATAATGCACCGGAACACTTCCGTCAAGATCTTCTCTGTGCATGTCCACCGCCGTGATCTGGCTGTTGGAATATGTGGTGTAGTAATAAATTCCACGGCTTGCGTTACAGCAGGAGGTGTAGATCGTGATCTCATATTTTCCATCGGATACCTCGCAGCAGCCTCTCTGCTGGTCGACAGATCCTAAGATATGGAAAAACTGTGCCACACTCTCCTCCTCGGAATCGTCAGAAACTGCGTTCATTTTTGTAAACGCGACTCTCGCAAAACGGGAAGCTGATGAAAGATCACCCGGCAGTCCTAATGCTCCCATGCCACGACTGTACATATTCAGATCCAGTTTATCCGTAAAATGATTTTCCGGCTGTTTTGGTGACAGTCCCATGTAATTATTCAGCATAAACATCTGCTGCTCAAATGGCGGATTGTTTGTCAGGACACCAACCGGATTTTCATGGATATGCAGTCCGTCTTTCATGGATTCTACTGTAATCGATCCACTCTTATCTGAGATGATCCAGTGTAGCATGCCGGACGGCAGATTTTCACTGAACGGCGTATCCACAATATTTAAATCTGCAATCAGCTCCCGCACCTCATCTAACGTTGCGCACTGCGCAAGCACCCATGGAATAAATTCAAAGGATGCCACATTTTTTTTACCGCTTTCTTCCTTATGATAATATGCATTGCCGACAAAATTAAGTCCCGCCATGCCGACGCCTTTTTCGTTCACCGCATCATAATAAAGCGGATAATCTCCTGCCATGTGCGCCATGCCAATGATCGCATAATGTTTTTCCAGATTTTCCGTGTGACGGAAATGAAATGGATAATTCCGCGGTGTCACCGCGATTTCCTCGCCATAAGAAAATTCATAATCTAATGTTCTTCCAAAATAAAAGTCTTTCGTCAGGTAAGTTGCTGCTGTACACATAAAATTCTCCATTCTTATATTGTTTTCAAGCCGGGGCTTTCGTACGAAAAATCTAGCCAATCTCGTCCACGTTTGCCCCACGCAGTTTAATTCCGTCTGTCTGTTTTAAATCCTGCTGGTATGGATTCGACTCATTATAATATCTGATCTGTGTGTCCGTCACACCACCGGAAATATAAGAACGGCCACATTCCGGGCAGACCGATGTCTGGACTCTGACGGATGCAGATACCACTTCGCCGTTTTGCGTGGCAGCTTTGTGATACGCATTGGAAACATGCTGCCCCTCATGTGCCCGGACAGCAGAAGATGCCGCTTCCGGTGAAATATGCGCAGCATTTTTAAAGGAAACGTTCGCTTCGTTAGAGCCATCAACATATTTGCGGTTTTTACAGGTCTGGCACTCTGTGGTCTTAGATTTATCGACCGCGCCTTTTTGTCCCAGTTCATCTTTATTATTAACATTATTCCGCTGATTTAAATTATTATCATAGGAATCTGTGATATTCCATTTGTATCCATCCACGCCACCGATCATAACATTCCTCCATTCCACAGGTGTTTTTTTACCTGTTTTAACACGCAGCAAATTCGCAATTCAATATGCCAATTTTTACAGTTGAGATAATATGATTAGGGTGTCAAAAGGTGGTTCATAACTTAGCGATTGTCAAATTGCACAAAGC
>ERZ772865.71-NODE-71-length-98178-cov-10.068322_pt1 | contig 98178 bp, 81 predicted proteins | sample MGYA00512133_ERZ772865 | MGnify/ENA primary metagenome ERZ772865 (study PRJEB29015, sample SAMEA2737722) | human gut metagenome | biome: human gut; feature: human-associated habitat; material: faeces | place: China | collected 2012 ...
GGTATTGCTGTTGCGGGAAGCCTTGACCTCCACGGGAGCCTTCACCGCCTCGCCGTTCTTCTTGGCGTCCTCCACGGCCTTGCCGCTGACCTTAGCCGCCGCCTCGGTCTTGCTCTCGCCGTTCTCGATGGTGGTGACGGTCATTCCGGTAGAGCCGTTGGCCGTGGTGGTTTTGGTGGTCTCCGTGCCGGAGGTCACGCCGTTTTTGTCGGTCTTGGTCTCCGACTTCGTTTCAGACTTCGTCCCGTCCTTGGAGGTGATAGTCTCGGTCTTGCTTTCCGTCACCGTGCCGTCCTTCTTAGTCTCGGTCCGGGTCTCGCTTTCGATCTTCGAGCCGTCCTTATTGGTCACGGTCTCAGACTTTGTTTCGGCTTTCGTTCCGTCCGGTTTCGTCTCCGCTTTCGTCTCGGTCTTGGTCACGGAGCCATCCTTGTCAGTGGTGGTCTCCACCTTGGTGCCGTCTGGTTTTGTGACCGTCTCCACCTTCGTACTGTCGGGCTTGGTGGCGGTCTCAGGCTTGGTGGGCGTCGTGCTGCTGGAGCCGCCGCCACCACCAGAGGAAGAACCGCCGGAACTGCCGCCCGTAGACCCGCCGGGCTGAGAGGGCGTGGCATCGCCGGTAACGGTGACCGTGCAGACTGCGGATTTGCCCGAACCGTCCGTCGCGGTGGCAGTGATCGTCGCGGTACCAACCTTGACCGCCGTCACGGTGCCGTCAGGGGCTACGGTGGCAACATCCTCGTCAGAGGACGCCCACTTCAAAGCCTTGTTGGCGGCGTTCTCAGGCGCGACCGTGGCGGTCAGCGTTTCGCTGTTTCCAACAGAAATCGAAGTGCTCGTCTTGTTCAGCGTGATTTGGGAAACAGAGACGGCCTCTGGGGTCACGGTGCGGACGTAGCCGCAGATGTTGCAGGTGGTGTCCGCATCATCGGTGTAGATGTGCGCCGCTTTGTCCTTGATGCTTTCAGACTGTTCCGGGCAGTCCGCATCGGTACATTCGTGCCAGTGGTTCGTACCGTCCGTGCTCCAATCGCCGTAGCGGTGCTCGTGCGCAGGCGGGGTCACGGTGCGGACGTAGCCGCAGATGTTGCAGGTCGTATCCGCGTCATCGTCGTAGACGTGCGCCGCTTTGTCCTTGATGCTTTCGGACTGATCCGGGCAGTCCGCATCGGTGCATTCGTGCCAGTGGTTCGTACCGTCCTTGCTCCAGTCGCCGTAGCGGTGCTCGTGCGCGGGCGGCGTGACGGTGAGCGTCGCGGGCTCGGAGTATACGGGAGGCGTGCTCACGCGGTCACTGCCCGTATGGTTGTTCGTGTTCCAGAGCACACAGCGGAACAGCTGGCCGCTCTGTGCCGCCGTGACGGACGGGATCGTATAGCTGGGAATGTAGTTCCAATCGTCCTCCATATAGCTTTTGCCGCCGGCGCCTTCGATGTCCGTCCAGCTCTGGCCGCCGTCGGTGCTGCTCTGCCACTGATACTCCAGTGTGTTGAGATTTTGCTTGATCAGCTTGGCGGAGAATGTCACCGAATCACCCACAGCCGCGGACACGCTCCGCGGCTGCTCCGTGACCACAGGTGTGACGCACACAAGGAGCCGCCAGTAACCGGTCACGGTCTTGACCGTATTGCCGGGATAGGTCAGCGTGACATGGAAGCAAACACACTGATAGTCCATTTCATCCGTGATGGTGATGGGATAGGATTCGCCCGCGGGTGGGATCTTAGCCCACTCCTCTTCCGTTGGCATAACGTTTCTGCAGTACTTCCAGCGGTATTCCGCTGTGACGCCCGTCAGAGAGCTTATGGGATACCGGGTTTGGCCGTCGTAAAAACCGGCGGTAATGGTCGCGATCTCGCCCTGAATGAATTCACCGTTTCCCCGCATGGGCGAGGCCGCGCCGCGCAGATATGCGGGACAGTAGTAGGCGGTAAATGTATGGGAATATGTCGTGCCATCCTTATTCGTCGCCGCGCAGCGGAACTTTGCGCCGTGCAGGGACAGGGGCAGGAGCGCCTGATAGGTGGCTTCCGTCGCGCCCTCGATATTCTCCCAGGTCTTGCCGCCGTCCCGGCTGACCTGCCATTGCAGCGCGGGCGCGGGCGTGCCGGTGACTTCAACGGTCAGAGTCATGTATTCACTGCTCTCGACCACACAGCTGACATCCTCCGTCGGGCTGGTAAACACCGGCACATCTCCGAGGGTCATGCTGCCGTCCGACTTGGGATAGTACTTATTCCCGCCAATGGTCACAGTCTCCACCTCTGCATCCTTGGGGATCCAGAGGTAGAGCTTTCCGCTGCCGTCGGTGGTGACATGGCTGTCGTTGAATGCCGTACCTTCCGGAAGCCCGGAAAGGGTGACGTCCTCCACCGCGGTGTTCTTTTCCGAAAGGGTCAGGGTGACCTTTTTCAGTTCATTGCCGTTGGAATCTTTCACGACCGTGTTCACCGGAACATCCAGATCGACACTGCCGCCGTTGATGATAATGTTGGCACAGTTGATCGTGCCCAGACCGAAGACCAGGCTGTTTGAGATGGTGAGTTTCCCAAGCGTCGTCTCCGGCTTGTTCGTGCAGTTGTTGATGAGCGTGATGCCATTGAATGTCAGGGAGGCGCTGGTGCTGCCGTCCATGGCGTGGTCGCCGCGGAGCGTCAGCTTTTCACCGCCGGACTGCCCCTTGATGGTCAGACCGCCCGAACCCTTGAGCGTCCAGACCGCATCGGTGCTGCCTTCGTTGGACCTCATGACACTCTCAGTGTTTTCCATCAGCACGATGGAGAGCTTCGAGCGGTCATCCAGCTCTACGCGCTTGTTCGGACCGCTCAGGTCCAGTCCGTTGAGCTTGACCTCCGCCTCGCCGCCTGTAAGCATACGGATGCCGAAGTTTGTGATAAACTTCCAATCCGCCTGGAGCTTGACGTCCTTTTCCGGGTGATAGTCGATCCAGGTGTCCTTTGCAGAGTCCCCCAGATAGCCCGCACAGAGCGCGGTGTTGTCTCCGCCGGGTGTGCCGCGGAAGGCGAGCACGCCCGAGGCGAGGAGCAGGTTGAGCAGGATCATCTTGCCGCTGGCGCTGTTGTCGGCGGTGGTGATGATGGGCGCGTCTTTCTGCGGATCATGGATGAAGCCGACCGGCGAGCTGCCGTCGTCCTGAAAGCCCTCCACGCTCATGATCTTTGTACCAGCCGGAAGCCAGAGGTAGACAGTGTTGCTGCCGACGAGCATGGTGAGATCCTTAATAATGTCATCGTTGACAGTGTTGGGGATATTCACGCGCAGTTGTGTGACCAACGGGCAAAAAGTCGACTGCATGGTGCCGCTGGCAGCGTCGGTGCGGTAGGCGATTATCATGAGGTTCCGGCTCTGGTTCATGTCCTCCAGCTCGACCTTTGTCCGGTAAACAGGATTGCCGCTGTGATCCGTGACACCGGTGACCGCCTTGCCGGAGGCGTCCGTCAGGTTGGCGTTGCTCCCACGGTCCATCTTCACCGTGCCGCCGGAGTGCTTCCCCTCCAGGGTGCTGCGCGTGACGCGCAGATTTCCGACGAAGCTGGCGCTGATCCAGCAGTTTTCAACGGATACGTTGGCTCCCGTTCCGCCGATGGTCTTACCTGCGGCGTAAACGGCGCAGTCCTTGAAATTCACAGTTGCGCCGCTTGCCGCCGAAAGACCGCCCATGAGCGCCAGTGAGGACTGCGCCATGCCCTCGCCGATGAGGTTCAGCGTGCCGCCCTGCTCCACATAGATGGTGGGTGCGCTGCCGCTTTTCAAATAGCTCTTGCCTGTGAGCTTCAGGTTCAGCGTCGCGCCGCTGCGCACGGTAAGAAAGGTGTGATCGCGCACGATTGCAAGACCATCGAGCACGACGGTGTGCTCACCCTCCCGCACGTCGATGCCGTAGTAATTATTGTAGTCCGCCGCAAGGACTTTGCTAAAGCCCTCTTTGAGGTTCAGCTCCTGCTGCGTGCTGCCGGAGCTGTAAACATTCTGCTTGATGGAATCTGTATCCCCGGGGCGGTCGGCGTTGCGATAGTACCAGGTTTTTCCCTTGCTGTTTTGGTCCTCATTGTAGCTGAGCACCAGCACGGCATTTCGGATGCCGCTGATCTCCACCTCTTTTTCAGGGCTTACGGTTGTTCCGAGGATCACATTCTTGTAGATGCTGCCGTTCACCGGCTTTGTTATGACGGCCTTTGTGTATGCCGTGTCTCCATTGGTCCCGGAAAGATCCCAGCTGCCGTTGACCTTCAGCGCGCCGTTTTCATTCTCGTTTGAAAGAATCGGGTTCTGTGTTTTCGCATACAGATAGCCGCCAAGGTCGACTGTCAGGTTCGAGGAAACGTAAATAGCTTCCTTGCCGTCGTATTGGTTGGTCTTCGTACTGTAGCCGTTGGAATAGGCGCGGACGGTTCCGCCACCGCCAATCTCCAGTACATTGGCCTTGATGCCGTAGCCCTGACAGCCGTCATTGCCGTTCTGACCGTCGCTCGTGGCGGTCACCTGACCGCCGACGACGCGCAGTGTTCCGTCCACAAGCAGGGCGACGGGATAGTCATTTTGGTATACACAACCCTTGGTGGTCGCATTAAGCGTGCCGTTCACTGTCAGATCGTTCTTGACATTGAGCGCGTAGAAGTCCAGATTGTTTCCCTGTGCCTCTGCGGTGACGCACGTCCCGGCGCCAACGGCCATGCTCCGCGTCACGGTTCCATTCATGTAGCTGCGCAGTGTCAGATCCACGCTCCCGCTTGTCTCAATGCCGCCGGACTGAATGGGGAAGGTCTGGGCTTCAATGGTCAGGCTCCCGCTGCCGGAGAAGCGGACGGTATTGCCCCAGATGCCGAGATAGCGCGGCGTATCCAGATCGGAAGCGGCAGGCATATACTTCAAGCTGCTGGGATCACCAATGTAATTGCTGCCCTCAAGCACGATGTTCAGCGTCCCGACATTACGGCTGTCGAGAAAGACGTTATAGTATTCGAATATGCCGGGCAATTGCTCGGACGAGACCTTTGTATAAGTGTCGATCGTGCAGTTTCGCAGCGTCAGCGTCTTCGTGGCGGCGTCATACTTGAAGCCGCCGGTCGTATCGTAAGTGCTGCTTATAGAGCTTTGTGTGATGTCGAGAACGGTGCTGCCGAGGGTAATCGTGCCATTCGCCGCCCGCGCACTGATGCCATTGGCCGCCCGCATTGCGGCAGGGCTTACTTCGGCGGCAACGGCATCACTGCCAAGTTCATCATCCGCTGGCGCGGATGTTCCCTCGTCCTCCGCGGGGGCGTTCGGGTCGGCGTCTTCGGCGGGCACAGACGGATTTTCGTCCTCCGCAGGGGTATTCGGATCTTCGCCCTCGGTGGGTGCGTCAGGCTGCTCCTTACCAGACTGCTCCTCATCCGCGCCGCCCGGGGCGGGGACAGGGTCTTCTTTAGGGGGCGGCGTGCTGCCGGTTTCGTCCGCAAGCTTCGGAGCGCGGCAGTCTTCGGGCTGCGCGTCCTCTGCGCCGCAGACGGGACAGTCAGGGTTCATGACCCCTTCCGTGCAGGCTGTTTCGCAGATGCACGGGGGAACATCTTCTCCCCTTTCCTCGTCATCCGCGAACGCTGTTGTGGGGATCAGGGTCAGGCACAGAGCAAACGCGGTAAGTAAGCTAAGAAATCTTCTTTTCATTGTGATCCCTCCACGATAAAAGAGTTTGGCTTCTCCAAGGGAATATCCCCTCGTCAAAATTTACTGTTCCGTCAGAGCTTCAAAGCCCTTTTCCGCCTGCTGGACGGTCTTTTGGATGATGCCCAAAGCCATTGTGTGAAGGTCCATCTGCAAGACGGCCGCCGTGATCGCCGCCCGCTTCTCCTTTGGTACGTCATAGAGCTTCAACGAGCAGTCCAGAAAGCGGGAGATCTTGGCCTCCATCGTGAAATATACGTCACAGGGAACCGACATGAAGCCCCGCATGATACTGGCGGACGCGATCTCCATTTCGTAGAAGTCCTTGGGCTGCGCCTCCGGCAGATAAGGTCCGAAAATAACTTGCAGCCGTTTCGTTGTGCTTTTGTAAAGATACGCCGCGATGGAAGGCAGGGAGTATGCCATCACATACAGTTCCCGCAGCGGCTCGGTCAGCTCGGCGATGTGGAGCTGGAGGGCCGTTTCCACGGCGTATAGGAGCACAGGATCTTGTTCCCCGTTGTGCTGTCCCGCCAGAGCGAATTGCCCGCTGAACATCCGCTTTACCAGCTCCAGCAGCAGCGCCTCCTTACTGGGAAAAACATGGAAGAACGAGCTCTGTCCGATGCCCGCCGCCTTTGCGATCTCTCCGGTGGTGGTTTTTGTGTAGCCGTTTTCCAGAAACAGCGTTACCGCTCCCCGCAGGACCTTCTGCTGGGTCACCAGACCGTTTAACAGTTTTCCTCTTGGCAAAATAATCAGCTCCTAACATCATGCTTGCGATTGCACTTTTATAATAGCATGAGCCATTCCATCACGCAAGAAAAATTTGGGGCGCCATGCCAGTAAAATTGGAGTCCCCCTGTTCCTGACCCAGTTTTGACCCAGAATGGAATTGGAACGGGCAGGGCTGGACGGAAACAACGGAAAATCCGCCGAGTGAATGGCGGTAAAACACATCAAAAAAATGTACCGAAAAGCCGAAGAAATTCGCACCTTTCGGCAAGCCAAAAACATTGAAATTCCAGGGATTTCGGCCATTTGGAAGCGCTATTTCCGAAAGGGTGGAACCGTCGTGTCGGAAAGATGGCAAAAAATCAGCGATTTTCCGACAAGGCTGACCCGTTTCAAATGTCAGCTGTATAATCCCACTGCGCCGTAACAAAAGCGCTCAACCACCATCATAAGTGGTTGAGCGTCTTGCGTGCAGCCTTGATGACATTGTTTTGACGTGCAGCGGCTCATGGCGAAATCAGATACTGCTCCTATGATTACCGGATCGCGTCCTTGTATTCCTGCATACCATCTTGATGGATTAGGCATATGGCGGTTGCCTTAACGGTTACTTTTGCCCTTCTAAAGAGTGCTCCCCGAGCACACCGAATACACCTTTCATCACAAAATTCTTTTCCTGCGTCATCTCATCCAGCGTTCGGGATATCCCTTCGCGCCCGATGCCGCTTTTTTTATAACCACCAAAGGCTAATTCCGGCGTACGACAGTCCGTCCCACCATTAATAGCAACTGTGGCGGTCTCCAACTGCTGCGCCACAGATAAGGCCAGCGCCACGTTGCTGCTAAACACAGCGCCGCTCAGACCATAACGACTGCTGTTGGCTATGTCCACTGCCTCTTGCGGGGACGCTACCGGAATCACAGAGAACACCGGGCCGAATATCTCCATATCGGTGGCAACGTCCATCTCCGACGTAATGCCAGAAAGGATTGTCGGCTCAAAGAAAGCCCCGTGCCGATGACCGCCATACAAGCAGACCGCACCTTGGCGAATAGTATGTGCAACCTGTTCCTCCACTTCACGGGCGGCCTTTTCACTGATCAGGCAGCCCATGGTTGTATCCGGCGCTTTGGGATCTCCCATTTTCACCTGGTGCAGAGCCACTTCTAATTTTTCCAGGAAAGCACTCAAGCACCCGCGCTGCACTAGGAATCGCTTGCTGCCACAACAGACCTGCCCCGCAAACAGCAGACGACTGGCCAAGGCTTCTTGGACTGCCAGATCCAGATCCGCGTCATTCAAAACAATAAAGGCGTCGTTTGCCCCCAACTCCAGAAATACGCGTGTCAGGTTGGCAGCCGCTTTCTGATAAATGGCAGTTCCCACCTTTTCACTCCCAGTCATGGAGATGGCGTTCAGTCCGGGGTGGGATGCCAAATAATTGCCTGCGGCACCACTGCCCCGCCCTGTCACGACCTGCACCGTCTCTTCAGGTACACCCGCACGATACAGACAGTGTACCAACCGAAGCAATGTCAGAGGACAATCACTGGGTGGTTTGAGGACGATGGTATTGCCTACCACCAGCGCTGGGATTACCTTATGTGCAAACATGGCCAGAGGGAAATTGAACGGAATCACGCAACCAAAAACACCAATAGGTTCCCGACGAGTAAAGACCACATCATTGATGTTGCCTAAAACCTCATCGCCTCGGGGCAGACAGTTTCCGTACATGTGATTCGCCCGTTCACAGTAGCCCTTAGTAATCAGCAGGCAAGCACCGGTTTCTCCTCTAGCTTCAGCCATGGGCTTTCCAGTCTCATCGCTGAGCAGACGGGCCAGATCCTCTTTTTCTGCTTCGACCAACAAAAGAAATTTTTCAATTAATCCACTCCGCTGCCATTGTGAGCGCCTTGCCCAGTCAGGAAACGCAGCGCGAGCTGTGGCAACAGCCAAATCTACATCCTCTTCCACCATGTCAGGGATTGTATCGATAAGCGCTCCATTCGCTGGATTTATCACCGAGATGGGTTCCCGTTGCTGTGAAAAGAGCTTACCTTTCAGGAAAATCTCCATGCTTGATACCTCCTATGTTACCAGTCAATCTCCATCTCCAACAATGCAGCGCTATATGTCTTTCCGTGCTTGTCCTGCGCTAAGCTTTTCAGCACACCGCCGCCCAAGGCCTTGTCCAGTACAAAGTTCAACGAATAGATGCCTGGCACCTCATAGCGCTTTACTTCACCATGACATACCTCAGAAAAATGATCCTTTACCATCTCTGCGGTCACTCTTTCCTTCAGCTTTTCGTAATCTGCCTCGTTATAAGGAATTAGAGACAGATTGGAAATATCACCTTTGTCACCGGCACGGGAATGCGCGATTTCTCTTAATTTCATAGTGTCAGACCTCCCAATACTTCACGCCGACTGTAATATCTTTACGGTCGACAAACACAGAGCAAACGTTAATAATTTCGCTGATGGCCATGGTCACGCCGCCGCAGGCGAAAGGCCCGCTACCATACATAGAGTCAAATTCATCACTGAATTTTACGGCGGTAGCATAGTCCTTCACGCGGATTGCTACCCGGAGACGAATTTCCGGAAACACCATATTATCACCGCAGATCATACGAGATATCTTGTCCTTATAAAGGGAATTAAATCCAATGTAGTCCACGCGGACTTCCTCCGCACCGATGCTCATGATCTCAATGCGCTGGCGAACCATATCGCCAGCAATCATTGCCCGCTGTAAAGAACTAGAGCCGCCATAGGTTACCCCACCTTCGCAGGTAAAGGAATCCTTATAGCAAAGATTGACTTTCAGCTTTTCAGGGCGGCCATGACTGGTGGCACCCTCTACCATCACGCGGTCCTTTCCCACCTGCGTCAAATGTGTCTGACTAAAGTCTGCAATGGCGTCTGGCGTTAGATACGCCTTTGGATCGTGGATTTCGTAAAGGACCTGCTCTTTGACTGTATCTTTCGTTACCTCGCCGCCGGTTCCCTCTGGTTTGGTGATGACAAATCGACCATTCTCGTCAAACTCCACAATGGGAAACCCCATATGGGCCAGATCGATTGCCTTCTTATATGGGGGATCCGCGAAGGTACCGCCTGTACTCTGCGGCCCGCATTCAATCAGATGCCCCGCCAAAATGCCCTGGCCAAATTGATCGGGGTTCTTCTCCAGCGTCCAACCGTACTCATAACACAGTGGAGCAAGCGTCAGCGCTGGATCGGCTACACGACCTGTGATTACAACGTCAGCACCATTTTTCAGCGCTTCCACAATGCCCTCTACACCGCAATAGGCATTGCCGGAGATCAGCTTCTCCCGAATGTCACCCAGTTTGCCGTTAAACTCTAGGACGTTATAATCGTAATATTTTTCTACCTTGTCAAAGATGTTGTCCCCAGTGACGGCTGCCAGTTTCAGACCGACGATCTCCTGTTCACGGCAAATCTTCTGGATCAACCGAATTGCTGCCTCTGGATTGGCAGCACCCAAATTGGAAATAATCTTCACGCCATGTTCTTTGGCCAGCTTCAACGTCCGACGCAGGCGTTCTTCACTGAGACGACTATAGCCCAAATTAGGATCGTGCATTTTATCCCTTTGGCAGAGACCGATGGTTCGCTCCGCCAAGCACTCAAAAGTCAGGTAATCGATATTACCACGCTCAATCAACACTTCGCCGGCATCCAAACGGTCTCCCGCATACCCGGCACCATTCGCAATTCGGATTTTTTTCATAGTTATACACTCTTTTCAGAATAATATTTAGCCCTGACCAATAGCATCGGTCAGAATACACTTAAAATTGCAACAACTCGATCAGGCAAAAGAATCAAACTGAATGCTCCGATAGGCTAATTGTCCTTCTTTCAAGGTCAAAAGGGGAACAAACGTCATGTTCAAGTGGACTGTTCTGCCAAACTTGTCTGTAATGTCCATCGGATTTTCTACAAGCTTTGTTATAAAAATATCTGCTTTTGCACCGGGCTCCAGCGTACCGATCTGGTTGGAAAGCCCCATGATATGTGCGGGCGTAGCGGTAACAGCGCGGACCAGATCATTCAGTGGCATTCCCATGGCCAGATATTGCGACATGACCGACAGCAGTGAATGGATCTTCGGGCCATAGATGCTGAACCCAATGATATCCGTACTGACGATATCCGGCCAGAATCCCTCCGCAAAGGCTGTTTCCATGATCTGATTGCTGTAATTGACGCGACCGCAGGCGCAGTCAAATAAGATGCCCTTTTCCCTGCCCTCGTAAACGTAATCTTCTATGTGGTCAGAGCCGCCAAGGATATTATTCTGATTATCCCCTTGGAAAATATGGCAGACGATATCCCCTTTACGCATGATGCGAAATATCTCATCATACCCCGTGTCTAGTTGCGTAGCATGCAGACAGACCCGACACTGGAAACGCTCCGCCAATTCCACCGTACGCTTCAGTGGCTCCAGATTACGCTCACCAGAGGTATTTCTGCCCACCCGCACTTTGAAGCCCAGCAATACGTCCTTATACCGGTCAAACAGCAAGGCCATCTTTTTTTCATCGAAACGGGACGGATCCAGATTTTCCAAATATCGTTCAGTGATGATGCCGGTGGCCGCCACATTCAAAAAGCTGCGAATGGTGATCATTGCACGACTGAACACATTCTGATACATGCCTTCGAAATTGGCGGTACCACCAGAGCCGGCGTCTACAGCGGCAGTGATGCCATTCGGCAGTGTATACAAATCTGGATTCAGGCCAAAGTCACTGAGTTGATAGCCCAAGTGAGTATGGAAGTCGATCAATCCCGGCAGCACCAGACAGCCGGAGGCGTTAATGACCACAGCGTCCTCCACCGTACCATCCACCGGCGGCTCCACAATGCGATTATTGCGGATATAGACACTCTTCACCGTCTCTGTGCCAACCGCTGGATCGATCACATAACCGTTTTGAATGACATAATCATATTTCATATTTTCTTTTCCTCATTCACAGCGAATGCTCAGTACGTTTGATAATGCTATTTTGCATTTCCTTGGACAGCGTGACAAAATAGGCAGACAGACCGCCTAGGCGCACACGAAGATTCCTATACTTTTCAGGCTCCTTTTGCGCCGCCAGCAATTGTTCGCGGTTGGCTCCCGTTATGGTAAGAATTAATCCACCACATGCCTTGAACCCCTTGATAAGGGCCACCATCCTGTCAAGCCCGGCATCGCCACGAACTTCATTAGGGTTAACCTCAATGTCCAGTGGTGCACCCATCATATAAGGAAGCAGGTCGCCAGCGGTGATAGAGCGAATGGTCGCAGTAGGCCCCAGCAGGTCAGCGCCGTGGACTGGCGAAAAATTAGAGGCCACGGGGTCCTGGGAGAACCGCCCGTCCGGAGATGCCCCCACATCATGGCCCCATTTCGCGAAGAATTCAAATGTAGCAACGCCTTCTCCCAGGATTAGTCCCGGCGCCTCAGTGACACGCAGACGATCTATGATGGAGGAAAAATCGCCCAGCAAGCGGGCTGCGATGTCATCTACATAGGGATCATCGTTGCCAAACTTAGGAATACGATTTACAAAATACTGACGAACTGCTTCCTGCCCGGCAAAATTCTCTCGGGTAAGTTGGGCAATATCCGCCAGCGTATAGCGCTTTTCCTCATATACCATCTTCTTGATGACAGCCAGAGAGTCCACGCAGTTGGCAAAACCTGTAAGATAGGTGCCGAACATGTTGTACCGTGCACCGCCTACAGAGTATTCTTCTCCCCGGGCCACACAGTCGTCCATGAAGGCTGACAGCAACGGCGAAGGCGCGATCTTCGCCCGATGGGCAATGGTCTTCAGGCGGTTACGAATCTCCTTCGTCGCCGTATCTTCCAACAAATACAGAAAATATTGATAAAAGGATTCAAAGCTCTCCCACACAGACAAAGGCGGTACATCCGGTACTTCTACTGCGCCCCGGACCAGGCTTTTTCCTCCCTGAAGCATATACTCCAGCATTTGCAACACCTGTAGCATGCAGAAACCAAAATTGGTACGTCCCGGGATGAGTACTTCCCAACAGCCATCGTTGCTGTAATCATTAGCATCTCTGGCAGATACTCCATATTTTTGAAGCGCCTCGATAAACATCTCATCATTGTATAAAGCCGGTTCACTGGAGCCGTTGCGCAGAATATCGGCGCAAAGGCGATACAGCGCCTCCGGCGTCTTTTTGTTCAGCCTCACCGACATCACTGGTACAACCGGCTCCAGATAAGCCCATTGCCGCAGAATCATATACGTCAGTTCATTAGTGGCATCTTCGCCATCCGCCGTGACGCCTCCAAGAATCATGTTGCACAGCCAATGATTTGCGGATGTGCCGAAATTGTAACTGTCATCATTGGAATAGGTACCTGCCGTTGTAGTAAAATTGGGGTCCACACCATTGTATTGTGTATCTTCATCCCGCAGGTGCATTTCCCAATCGCTCATGTTCATGTGAACACGTTCACTGAACTTCGCCAAGAAACTGGTAATCAGATCTTCCGCTTCCGGTTTGGTCAACCTTCCAGCAGCGATATCCGCCTGATAAAAGGGGTAGAGATACTGGTCTGTCCTCCCCACAGGAATAAACTCCATGGTGCTGTGGCACAGCACAAAGACGAACCACACCGCCTGCAGTGCCTCGTGAAGTGTCTCAGGAGGCTCCTCCGGCACTCGTGCGCAGACGCGCGCCATCATGCGCAGCTCATGCCGCCGCTGCTCGTCTGGCGCATTCTGCGAGGCCGACAATAGCATGTCCACATAGCGGTCAGCCAGTATCCGCAGTGCATCCAGGCTAATCAAAACCGAACGGTAGAACTCTGTCTTCTCTGATTGGCCGCCCTCCAACGTTGCTATTCTTTCCATAACCTCGCGGCGAACTCCACTGCACCCCTTTCGCACTACGGTTTCGTAATTCAGTAGATGGTGGCCAAATACCGATTTTGGCGTAAACCCCCAGCGTGCCGCATCTTCCAGCTCATCCGGCAGCGCATACTCTGGAAAGCATTTACCAAAACCCACTGATGCCATGGTCGGCACACCTACGATCAATTCATCTGGTTTCAATTCAATGGGCATATGGGCTGCCACATGCCGAATCGCCAATGCTTTTCGTACGATCAGCGGCAAACCACGGACCTCATCCGATGTCAGGATCGTCTCATCATCACCCCACCATTCCTGTTTTGTCAGATATTCTTTGTCAAAAAGTCTCTGTTTGATCCGCTCTTGTCGACTCATCAGAATTCCTCCTACATACCATGTCCGCCAACGCTGACGATCCGTTTTGTAGCCGCTCGCATTATCTCCAGCGCAACCTGCACTGCTTCATCCGTAGGTTCCGGTGTCTCTTCCATGGCATATGCCCGGCACAAAGCGTGCCATTTTTCCGTTCCCAACTGGTGAAAAGGCAGTATGTGTATCTCGCGGGCATTTACTTCCTCCGCCAGACGGGCCGTAGCCGCAAGATTCTCCGCTGTATCATTAATGCCTGGAACCAACGGAACACGGATGATGATCTGTTTTTTTATCGCCCATAGTCGGCGCAGGTTCTCATGAATTAGCCGGTTGTCAACGCCCGTGGACTTTTTGTGTGCTGCGCTGTCCATATGCTTGACATCATACAGGAATAGATCGCAGGCACTCGCTATTGGCTCCAGATCTTCCCAGCGACAAAAGCCACAGGTTTCTATAGCTGTGTGGATGCCGGCGGCCTTTGCCAGACGCAGAAGTGCCAGTGCAAATTCTGGCTGCATAGTGGGCTCTCCGCCGCTCAGCGTCATTCCTCCGGTGGAACGATAGAACTCGTTGTCGCGTTGCACCAGGTTTAAAAGCTCTCCTGCCGTCTTTTGCTGCCCGATCCGAACTCTGGCTCGGGTGCAGCAAGCATCGGCGCACATGCCGCACTGTGTGCACCGTATCTGGTCCACTGCGCCTTCCTCCGCTATAGCACCGCTGGGACATACCCGCAGACATTGGCCGCAGCCGATACATTTGTCCCGATAGTAGGCCATCTCAACGCATGAACGATTGGTCTCCGGATTGTGACACCACAGACAGCGAAGAGGACACCCTTTTAGGAATATTACTGTACGGATGCCCTGCCCATCATGGACCGAAAATCGCTGTATGTCTGTGATGATTCCTTGAACCGTTCTTTCATCGATCACAGATGCAACACCTCCTCACGTTTCTTTTGCTTTTGTTTTGCGCCCAACAAAGCAATGGTTGCGCCTATGGCAGCCAACACTGATAGCAGCAGATAAGCTTGGGAAACGCTTGTCCTCTTCCCAATCCAGCCCATCAGTACCAATGCCAGCACACTACCCATGCCGGAGGCGGAAACTACTAGGCCGGCAGCGAGCCCCGAAGCTGCCCGATAGCTGGCTGCGGCCTCTCCCACCAGCATGGGACCAACGGCGGAAACAGCCAATCCAAGCAATGCAAACAGCAGCACGGTTGCTTTTGGCCATCTGGAGAGATACACGCCAAATAGCAGTGCCGTTATAGCACACTCCAAAATACCAATAGCTTTCAGCACGCGCACGGACAACTGACTGAATAGAAGTCGTCCCGCCATTACTGCCAGCCAGAAAGCAGCCAGCGCGTATGCGCCCCATGTTTCTTGCCAGGCTCTTTCTAAAAACAGTGATACTGCGTAATACGTAATACCGCTCTCCAGTCCCACGCCCACAACCATGCACAGCATCAGCAAGACGAGATAGCTTTTCTCCTTCCGTATCGCTTCACAGCGAAGAGCCTTCAGTGGAGCGTTGTCATGATATAGACACAGTGGGAGCAGACACAAAAGCATCCCCATCGCTACCAATTGAAAAAGGCCGCGCCATGATAAGTGCATCACCCGAATGCACAGCGGACTCAGAAATGCCGCGAGCCCGAAGGCACACTGCGTCAGACTCTGACAGCGCCCGCCCTTTCCGGGGTAAAGCCGCTCCAGCCATGTGCAGGATACCGCCGTAAGTACGCCGTATCCACCGCCTACTAGAAGAAGTGCTATAACCAGCACCGCTACCGATGGCGCTGAGGATGCAATGACGCAGCCTGCTAAATATACCAGCATCGCCATCTTTACCACATTTCCCTTGCCAAAGCGATCCGCAAGACCGCCAACGGCCAATGGTGCGGCAATCACACAGATGTATTGTAGCGAAGCTAGTTGGCCCGATTGGGATACGTCTAGGCCGAACTCCTGGCCTATATCAGCCAGCAGTACCTGTATACCTCCAATCTGAGCACCTTGAAATAGCATGGTCGCACAGATGGCTGCCAGTACAACCCACGGCTTTTTCATCCGGCTTTGATGGCGCGAGTCTCCTTATTGGCTGTCAGCATCGCCACAGCCAGAATAATGCCATAAAATACATTCTCAAACCAATAAGGCAATCCCACAAGGCTCAGGCCCTTGAAGCCTGCACCCAGCAAAATCAATGACAGTGCAACACCTTTCAGGTTGAAGGCACCTGGTCGAAATACCGTTACGCTTAGATAAACGGTAGCGTAAGCTGACATCAAATACTCCGGACCACGTTGTGGATTGGCGGCTCTGGCCTGACCCAAGATAAACAATGCCCCCAACGCCACAAAAAGCCCTGCTATGACGAAAGCTGATATCCGATACAGTTTTGTATTGACACCAGAGAGATAAGCGGCACGCTCATTGCCGCCTATGGCATACAGCCGCTTGCCATAAGGCGTATACTCCAGCAGAAACAGCGTGACGCCCATCAAAAACATTAGGATGTATACCGGCAATGTGATGTTCAAAAAGCGGTAGTTGCATACCTCAATGATGGGTTTGGGGATATTCAATGACAGTACCCGGCCGCCACTCATGGCGAGCGTCAGACCATACATACAGATACCAGCCCCCATCGTTGCCACGGCGTTAGGTATTTTCAGCAATACGATCAAACATCCATTGACCAGCCCCGCCAAAGCACCGACAGCAAACATTGCCAGCAACACCGAGATGGTTCCGCAGCCCTTTTCTGATAGATAGCCGCCCACCATCAGCACAAAGGCTACCATGTAGCCCAACGACATATCAAACTCACCGATGACTAGAATAAAGATGGCACCTAACGCCACACTTCCGATAATGGCCTGACCAATCAGGATGCGGCTCCAATTGCTTAACGTCAGGAAGTTCGGATTCAGAAACGAAAAAAGCGCAACGATTACGACAAATACCCCCGCGAGGCCATATTTATTTTGGAAATCTTTCCACCTACCTATGCTGTGCGGCTTCGTCTTCATTCGTAACACCACCTTGCAATTGTTTCTCTTGTCAATGTTCCGTCCGTCTTTCGCAGCTGGTGGGTAATGCGCCCTTTTTGCAGTACCAGCACCCGATCACACAGGGTGGCCAGTTGCTCCGGTTCGGTGGAAAAGACCACTACGCCTACGTGGTTTCTGGCAGAGTCTTGAATGGCGGCAAATATTTTCCGTCGTGCTGCCGGATCTACACCATATGTGGGATCGTCTAGCACCAGTACTTTGGGGCATGTAAACAGCCACTTAGCCACGATTGCTTTCTGCTGATTACCACCAGAAAATTTGCCGAATAGTTGCTTAGCGTAAGCCGGACGCACATCCAGCACTTGCATTGCTACTTCTACTGCGTTATCCGCTTTTTTGGAACGCAGAAAGAACTTGTTTTCATTAGGCAACAGCATGTTTTCCCGCAATGTGCGGTTCATCACACCACCTTGCCGAAAACGATCAGATGGCACTAGGGAGATCCCTTTGGCAATGGCTTTCTTCGGCGTCAGTCCCGGTTTCAGGTTCTCGCCACCAAGAGTGATCTGTCCAGCGTGCCATCTGGCGGAGCCACCCAGAATGTAGGGTAACTCCGTAACACCGCTGTCTGTAATACCAGCGATGCCCAGTATCTCGCCGCTGTTAAGCTGAAAAGATATTCCCTTGAGTTTATCGCTTTCCAAATCCGTTACTTGCAGGATCGGTCCCCTGCCAGCGGTAGGCGGAATAGCATCCACCGAGCGCCAAAGTGCATCTACACCGATTTTTTCATCCACCACGATAGAATGCTCGCTCTTGAGCATCTTTGAAACAATAAATTCCTGGTCGATGCCCTGCAGCGGACCTGAAAAAACCACCTGACCATCGTTGAGAATAGACGCGTCATCGCAGGTCTCCATCACCGATTTCAGTCGGTGGGTAACCATGATGACCGGGATACCCATATCCGCCACCTTCCGGGTCTTCATCAGGAAACGGCGGGCTTCTTCTTCCGGAATCGAGGCATCCGCCTCGTCCAATATCAGCGCCTTGGTCAAGGCAAGCTCCTCGTCCTTGCCAATTGCAGTGGCCATGGCCACCATGCTGCGCTCGGAGGAACTGATTTGGCTGACCAACGTATCAGCGTCCAAGTCGATGTCCCAGAATTTCAACAGTTCACGGCTATATCGCCGCAACTCTTTCCACAGGATACGACCGCTCTTTGTCTTGGGATAGCCTCGCAGTACTGCAATGCTTTCGGCAATGGACAATGTATTGATAAGCGGAGCCTCTTGATGTACCACGCGGATGCCCAGCTTTCTTGCCATATTAGGATCTTTGATATCAGAAAATGACTGGCCATTTATGATGATCTCCGCACCAGCCCTCGGCTTGTAAATACCGGTCATTACTTTAACAAGCGTTGACTTTCCACTACCATTGGCACCCAGCACCGCGTGCATATGGCCATTCTGAAATTCCAAGTCAATACCTTTTAGGGCACGAATGCCCGGAAACTCCACCACAATATTTTTTACTTGGATCGGCATTGTTCTCCTCCTCGTATTTACGCAATCTTGCGGGCACGGCGTTCATGGATCGAAATCAGAACAGCAATAATCAATACGATGCCGTTAAACAGATGTTCCATCCAATAAGGCGCACCGATCAGCCCCAAGCCGTTGACACCAACGCCCACCACCAAGATCGACAATATCAGGCCAACGATATTGTAGGTACCCAATTTATAGGCGGTCATGCTCAAAAGCGCCATAGCATAGGAGGGCATCAGCATCTCTGCACCATAGGAGGGATTTGCCGAGCCGGATTGTCCCAACTGTGATACCGCTGCCACACCAGTGAAGAAGCCTGCCAAAACGAACACCAAAATACGGACGCGATCCGTCTTAATGCCCCCTTGAAAAGCCACCCACTCAGAACCGCCGACAGCATACAGGCTTCGCCCAAAGGTGGTATGCTCCAGAACGTAGTACATGATTCCCAGCAGGAACAGCATCACCCACACACAATAGCCAACGCCGATGAATCTCTGCTGTCCAAAGTTGATGATAGCGGTGGGAATGTTGCGGGATAACACGCTACCGCCGCTAAGCCCCGTTGTAAAGCCGCTGAGGGTAATTCCAACAGCCAGCGTGGAGATAAATGAACTCACCTTGCATTTGACTGTCATTATGCCGCTGACAAGTCCTGCACCGGCTGAGGCCAACAGCATTGCCGGAATAATGACACCAGTGCTGAAGCCCACTTTGGACATCCATGCCCCCAGCATCATGCAAAAGCCCAGCAAATACCCCAGCGACAAATCAAATTCATTTACGATCAAGACCAAAAGCGCACCAATGGACATACATCCTGTGGTCACCTGCACAATCAACACATTGCTCAGGTTCCGCCCCGTAAAAAAGGAGGTAGTCTTTAAGGAAAAAAGTAGTACCAACAGTCCAAGCAGAATGACCAGCGCATAGCGCCGCAAAAAATTGACAGCTGGAGGATGTTTGCACAGCATATTATTGTTTTTCATTTTGGTTACCTCTTAAGCATTCTGCTGTCAGATGGCCGTTTGCCATCTGACAGCAGATAATAGGGAATTCACTTCACTTCCACAGAGACCAGAACTCAGCCTCGTAGTTGAAGTAAGACAGGGCATTCCAGTCCGAACCCTGCGCGGGCAGGTTCGTGCTGTCAAGAATGGTATAGGGTAGATTTTCTCCCAGAGGCTCGTAATATGCCAGATTGTTGAGGTAACGGATATACTGGTCGATGACCGCATAGCCCATATAGTTGTTGTCATAAGCGGCAGTGGCAACCTGAACATTGCCTTCGCGGATATACTCGATATTCTGCTGGATTCCCAAGACGCTGATGACTTTCACATCGTTCATGCCCGCCTGATTCAACCCCTCCACGATCACAGCGGCAGCCGGGTCATAGGCTACGAACACATATTTGCAGTTGGGATGATTAGTCAGATAGGAGACCACATTTCGGATCAGAGTATCACCCACCTGAGAACCGGTGAACCAGAAGCTATCATCCACATCCATGTTGGACAACGACAGTTCTTCCAACAAGCCAACACGCAATGCGCGGCAGGAAGGGGCTTCATCGGCATCCACAATCACGATTTCGCCTTGGTTGCCGGCATCGTTGACGATCCAGTCAGCAATGGCACGGCCGGAGGCGGCATAGTCAGGAGAACAACCATAGGCATAATTCAACTGCCCTGCCTCTAACTCTTCAACGGGATTGGGGGAGAAAATGCCGGTGGAGCAGGTAGTCACCATAATACCGGCATCAGCAGCTTCCTGCAGGCCTTGCTGAATGGTCACAGGATCCACGGAACAGACACAAATCATATCGGCACCCCAGGATACTGCGTTCATAATCATCTCGTTCTGCTGAGCAGAGTTGCCGGCACCGTCATAGAACTGATAGGTCCAGCCCAGCTTATCACAAATGGTCTCAATGGTATACAGCGGAGCTACACAGCCCTGCAGTGCGGCGTTGGCAGAAACCAGAGCAATTTTCTTTCCGGGGGGAACAGGGCCGGTACCCTCGGTGGGGCCAGAGAAGCTGACAGGGGTGACACCCATGGCCGCCTGTGCCTTGGCGGCCCAATCGACATTGCTGTTGGTCGCGACGGAGTTGTCAGGCGTCTCATTCGCATCCGCATTGCTGTTGTTACCACAAGCAGTAACCACGCTCAACAACATCAGCAGACAGAGAAGCAAGCTTAGAAACTTCTTCATGTTTCATCCTCCATTTTGTTTTATTTTTCTGTTCACCACAGATTATCTTTATTTTACGATGGTGCTTTCCAAAACGCCATAGATATTTTTGCCTTCAACTTTATAATTTTTGCTTTTTCGACCGACTTGTCTTCTGCTTTCAATGCGTGGGCTGTGCATCTTGCATAATACTTGCTTTGAGCTTTGTGTAAAATAGCGCCTCGCCCTTCCCAGCACACAAAAAATGAGCGCTGCCTCAACGAAGCAACGCTCATTTTTCCATATCATTGTTGTGAATCTGTTATGTGATGATCTGCTCGAAATTTTTTGGGAGAATACGTTGTAAGGCGCTTGAAGACCTGACTGAAATACACTGGGTCATCATAGCCACATTCGGCAGCAATCTGCGCAATACTGTAGTCACTATTGGCTAACAGATGTTTGGCGTAGTCAATGCGCTTGTTTATCAGATACTGGATGGGAGAGACCCCCATTTCCGCCTTAAAAATATGGGAGAGATAGGTTTGGCTGATATAGACGGCACTGGACAGCTGCGCCAGATTCATGTCAGAGGTAAAGTTTTTGTCGATGTACTCTTTGATACGCATACTGTGATGAGATACCGTTTCCTCCACCCCGGTTCCCCGCTCCATGGCCCGAAGCGCCAAAGCCAAAATGCAGGAGCAGATGGAATTAGATATCTGTTCGTAATGCACCCTGCGGTACAACGTTTCCTTGATCAGTTCCATGAAGAAAACTTCAAACTGCTCCTGATACGCGCCAGTCTTTTGCACGGGACAGTCATTCTCGTGCATAAAGCAGTTGGCCGGCAAGCCTCCCACTTGAAAATCCGTTACGCCCACAAAGAAAAATTCAAGAGGACGATTCGGATCAGAAAACTCGTGGTGTGGCGTTGCGGGATTGTGAATGATTAAATCGCCTGCCTCAATCTCATAATCCCTATCGAAAATAGTGGTATAACCCTTACCCCCCGTACAGAAAATCAATTCCGTGAAGTCATGGACATGGGGATTACTGGACCACTCCGGGTCATCCATCAAATAGCCGGACGTGACGAGACGGGGTACTTTAAGTAGTGTTTTCCCGTGAAAATCCTTGCCAAATACATTTTTTAGATTTTTTACATCTGGTTGAAGCGCATTTTCAAATTTCATTGCCGTTCCCCAATGTACACGCAATACACCGTTATCGCCTGCCTACTATAGGCAAAGCACAGTGGATTTTTTCTTTGCTTTTGATAGTATAGCATAAACAGCAGATAATGAAAAGGTTTTCTTGCATCGTGGTATGTGGACTATATTAAGTTGTGCCATTTATGTCCCCTTTCCTGCCGGAACAGGATTGCCACACCAAAACAGCCCCGGTCCCTTTCCGTAAAAGGGACCGGAGCTGTTTTTTACATCACTTCATGGAGCGTGCCAGAACCGCCGCGATCTGCACATGGGTACAGGTGGCGGTGGGGTCGAAGCGTCCGCCGCCCACGCCGATGGTAATGCCGTGCTCCATGGCCCAAGACACCGCGCCTGCGTAGTGGTGATCTCCGTCTTGCCAGTGCTGATAGAGGGCTTGCTGGAGCTGCTGACGCCTCAAAACCCGCCTCTCTGCATTGGGGGTTGGGCTACACTCTCACAGCCCTCGGTGAATTCGCACACAGCAGCTCAGTTACAATAAAATAGCCGTTTGGTAGAATACGAAAAGGAACATCATGAAAAATCCGCCGCATCGGCCGATGAGTCGCTTTAACGTTATATTCCCTCTTCGACGCTCCCCGCAAATCATAGCAAACAGAAAAGTACCGCTGCAGATCATCAGGACAAACCAGAAAAAGATGACGTTCGGTAGCTGAGATTCCCATGCTAACAACAGGACGCAGGGAATCAGGATCAACAGAGAGGCTGCAAATTCAACAAGTTTTCTGGCTATGTATGGTTTCATGATATTCCCTCATTTCTATGTTCTTTGGCAGGTTATTACTTACTTCTGCAGCAGCTTCTGACCGGCATCGGTCAAGCTGGCCTTCAGACGGCCCTGGCCAAAGACATTGACCAGCCCCAGCTCAGACAGGTGCTCGGAGATCGCACTCAGTTCCATCATGTAGATGGAATGCTTGCCAGAGATATCGCTCAGAGAGACGTCACCACTCTTAATCCACTGCATAAACTCGAGAGCGCGGGTATCCACACCGTACTTGGCGATGGTATCCAGCTCAGAGGCACCCATGTGAGCAACAGCAGTAGCCTCGCCCTTCTCAGTCAGGGAGAAGTACAACTGGGCAATCAGGCGCTGGCCCTTGCGGGTGACATAGCCGCTCTTCTCCAGGGAGTCCAGAGCAGTATGGATGTGACCGGCCTGTAGCTCATGGTCATTGGAATACTGGGTCATACTGGTGATGATGGCGCCGGCGTTGGTGTAGCCGCGCTTCATGGCTTTCAGAATTTCCAGCTGGACGGCATCGGGCCCCTTATCGCTCACGGGCTTGATGTTGTCCTTCTTGGTCAGCAAGCTTACAACGACAAGTGTGATGAAGGATGAGGGGAAAATCAGCCACAGGCTGTTGACCTGGGCGGAGTTTTTGGTAAGGATATCCCAATACAACACAATGCCCATAGACACTGCAACAGAAGAAATCGCACCCGCTTGGTTACCCACGCGCAGCAGCCAGGAGTCTAGGTAGTACACGAACAAGGGTGCGCCAACGCCGGTACCGAATGCGAATAGGTAGCTGAGGCCACCTTTCCAGAAGATAGCAAAAGCCACGGAAGCCATGCCATAGATGATGGTGCCCCACTTGGCCCACTGCAGCAGCTTCTTGGTATCACGAATCTTCAGAAAGTACTGAGCCACGTCACGAACCAACTGGTTGACGCCGGAAACCAGGTAGATATCGCAGGTGGACATAGTGGCAGCCATCAGACCGGCCATGATGCAGGCGGCCAGAGGGATAGGCAGAACATTCATCAGGGAGCCGAAAGCAGCGCTGGCACTCTCCAGATTAGGGAGCAGCTGGCGGGCATAGCAGCCGGTGAAGGCACCGACCACGCCGGTGAAGTAAGCGATGATGACGGTCCACATCCAGCCGCGCTTACAGGCCTTCAGGCTGCGGGTTCCGGCCGCACGAGCCCAATAGGGAGACTGATTCAGCAAAGACTGATGCATCATCAGGAAGGTGATGACGGAGGGAGCCACGAACTTGACCACAGGGATGGTGCCAAAGGGCACATTCAGAAAGTTGGCAGGCAGAGCCGCGGCGTCGGGCATGCCGTACTTCGCGATCAGATAGATGGGTAGGATGATGAACTGGATAATGAAGACCCAGGAGAACTGGACCAGGTCGGTGGCGGTGGCAGCCCAGATGCCGCCGAACACCACATAGGCGGTGACGACCACGCCGACCAGCAACATGGCCAGCTTGGAATCGATGCCCAGAGCGCCACCGATGGTATCGCCGCAGCCGACATACTGCCAGCCCAGGATAGCCAGAGAGGCGAACAGGATCACGATAGTGATGGCCATACGGCCGCCTTTGCCATAACGGTACTCAAACCACTCGGTGGGGGTCAGAGCGCCGGTGGTACGCCAGAAACCGGCCCAGCACAGCCAGGCGACCAGAGCACCGGTGCCCCAGCCCAGATAGAACCACATACCGCCCATGCCGAACATGTAGCCATACATGATGATAGAGGGCAGATAACCGCCGGAAATCAAAATAGAACCATTGCCAACTGCGGTCATCAGCGGAGTAAACTCACGGCCACCGACCATGAATTCAGTCTCATCCTTCGTGGTCTTCTTGCCGATGTACCAGCTGAGGGCCATCATTGCCAGGACATAGATCACAGTAATTGCAATCATCCAAACTTGAGAAGTCATGAAAGAACCTCCTTAAACTAACACAACATTTATTCGGAAGGTGGGAGCCTTAGCCGAAATACTTCTTATTGACACACCACATGTCGTGGCCAGTAAGGAACCACTTAGGATCTTCTGCTTCTGCCAGTGCCATGATCTTGTTGAAACTATCATAGCAGGCGTAGTGATCATAGATCACGCTATTGAGAATGAAGGGACCCCAGTTTTCGGGTGCTGGAGTAATGTCGACAATCTCGCCACCAATCACTTCCATCTTGTTCATCTGCGGGAACAGAGACTGGGCAATGTGCGGCATATCACCCGTGATGACATACTTGCCCTCTGCCGTTTGCACCTGAATCGCCATGCCGCCCAACGTGTGGCCGGGGACCTTTACAATGCGGATGCCGTTGCCAAAGTCAAAGTCTCCATCGATCATGCGGATATTCTTGATTTGGGCAATGTCGCCCGGTGTGCGTGGGTCATAGTCTCTGCGAATCTTCTGAGAAGGTAACGGATGGAGCATGTTGAAATATTCGTCTCTTTGGAACAGATGCTGCGCATTCGGGAACAGCAGCACACCGCCAGCGTGGTCATTATGCAGATGCGTATACATGACGATCTCGATGTCATCGGGGGTCAGGCCCTCGCGTGCCAGTGCGTCCAGAACGTACTGGTTGCCACCCTCTGCAGGACTGTTTGCCCAAGCTTTTCCGTCGATGATATTGTCCTGATGGACACCGGTGTCGACAAGGATGTTTCTGTTGTCTTTCTGCAGAAGATATCCGCTGTAGACAAAGGGATATCTTACCTGATCAAGGCCGCCGTCAAACAGTGACTTGTAGCAAGAGAGAGTGCCGTAGTGCAAGCAAGTGATTTTCCAGTTATTATTTCCCATGAGATATCTTCCTTTCTGCATATTCAAACTCTTTTATGGAAGTTTTCAAAAGGAGGTTGATGTTATTCTGGCATACGCCAGAGGCGAACACCTTCAAAATAAGGAGATTGCTTCCGGCGGCGGAAATCGTCTGCGTCTTTTTTCGCCCAATCGTACAGGCCCCGACCAGCCTTTTGGCCAGTATGGCCGGAGGCCAGTCCGTCCAACGTGGTTTTCTGAATCTCCTTGGTATTGCACAAATCTGGATACACATTCAGAGCGATGGCACGTTCCAGCTCAAAGCCTACAGCGTCATAATACTCTAACAGACCGATGGAGGCATATCGCATTCCCATAGCGTATTTGATAGCCCGGTCAATATCCTCCGCCGTAGACACCCCCTGCTCAATGAGGTAGATGGATTCCCGGAATAGCGCCTGCGCAAACCGATTTACCAAGAAGCCAGGGACGCTTCGATTCAGAACCACAACCTGACGATTCAGGTCTTTCAGTAGCGTACAGACGGTTTTTGTGGTTTCGTCGGAAGTCTGTTTATGACGGACGACTTCCACCAGCGGCAACATATGAACCGGCTGGAAAGGATGTGCAATCAAAAACCGGGAGGAGTTTTCAATACGCTCAGCTAAAAGAGACGCGTCAATGGACGAGGTGGTGGAAGCCACGATGACATCTCGCCCGCAGTGTTCCGTCACCTGATGATAGACCGCTTCCTTAACGTCTGCATCCTCTGCTACTGCTTCGAATACGATACAGCTACCGACCAGTGATGTTGGGTCATTAGTGATGGTGACCAGGGCCATGGCAGCCTTTTTATTTGCTTCCGTGGCCAGCCCCTCCGCAATCAAGTCATCCCAGTTTTGGCAGATTGTTTCACGGCAACGGATCAAACCTGCTTTAGAGTGCCCCACTACTACCGTAGGATATCCATTACCGGAGGTCAGGGTTGCTTGGCAAGCGCCGATGGTGCCGGAGCCATAGATGCCGATTTGTTTTCCCATAAAGTTCTCCCCTCAAGATGCTTTGTCATGGCCTTGACGAAAATATGATGAAGCAAAAAATATGCCAAAAGCGGCGATTTATGACAAATCCGCTTTTGGCATATTTTCACAGTCAAATTGCACAAATAAATAAAACTATATAAGATCGTAAATGTGAAGCTTGCGGTATAGAATCGTACGGGAGATGCCGAGTTTTCGAGCGGCCAACGCCTTGTTACCCTGGCATTCCTGAAGAGTTTGAATCAGGATGTCTCGTTCTGCGGCACCGGTGCGGCGCCGCAGGGTGGAACTCTCCGGCAGAATAGCCGGTACCGCTGGGGATGCGGAAATTGGATACCTCGGGTGATTGAAATAATCGGAAAAGTATTTCCACTCCAACATCTCAAACCAAGCCAGATTCATCGCGCGTTCCAACACATTCTGCAGTTCACGCACATTACCGGGCCAGTCGTATTCCATCAGGCGCTTTACAGCTTCGGGGGTGATTCCGGGAATCTGCAGATTCAATTGGAAATTCAACTTTTTTATCAAGTGGTCGATAAGCATTGGAATGTCCTCGCGCCGCTCCCGCAAAGGCGGAATGCGAATCCGAATAACATTCAGGCGATAATAGAGGTCACTACGGAATTTACATTTCTGAACCATCTGCTCTAAGGGGACGTTAGTGGCGGAAATGATACGAGTATCAATGGGAATGATGGTAGAGGAACCGATGCGCTCAATCTCGCGTTCCTGAAGAACACGCAGTAACTTAGGCTGGAGTGTCAGAGGCATTTGGCTGATCTCATCCAAAAACAGGCTTCCGCCATTGGCTATCTCGAATTTTCCCACCTGACCGCTACGGCGGGCACCGGTGAAGGCACCGTCCACATACCCGAAGAACTCCGATTCCAGCAGTTCTAAAGGGATGGCCGCACAGTTTACTTTCACCAACCGATGATTTTGCCGGGGACTGAGTTCATGGATGGCATGGGCGACCAATTCCTTGCCGCTGCCTGTTTCTCCTTCAATATGGACTGTGGATGAGGAGCGAGCTGCACAGACAATTTCATGCTTCATCTTCAGAATTTCTGGGCTGGCACCGATGATGTGATCCAGTGGATTAACGGCTGTGGAATGAGATTGAACCATAAGAAGTTGCTGATTCAGGGCTTCCATCAGGGTTACCACATTGGGTGGGATGGTCATGGAGGTGTGTTCACTTTTGGGAATCATGTATACAAAACAGCCCTCAATCTCACCATCATGAAACAGAGGAGTATAGGAACAGTAGACGGGAACTTCTTCGTTGGTACAGATATTCAGAAGAACTGCATCACCAGAGACAAATTTTTGACTTTTCAAAACCTCATCCACTCGGGAATTTCGAACAATGTCGCGGACATAACGACCCTTGACTTGGTCCAGCGTATAGCCGGTCAAAGAACTCCATCGGTGATTGACATAAATGTATCGCCCATCTGCATCTGTAACAATCAGCCCTTCCAATTCAGCTGTGATGCGCGCCATAAGTGCCTTGGTTGGGATCTTATCCAATTCTCTGATGGCCATTCCATACGCTCCTTTTCGTGATTTTGACGACAAAAAATAGTTGACACCAAAACTGCCGCATACACAATAGATGTAACAAAATACTAACATGTTCTGCAAACACTGTAAAGAAAAACTTACACATGTTTACATTGAAACGATTATGGTTTGATGAACACGGGTTGGCAAAATAATTGAGTAACAAAACTATCTCTAAACGATTACTATCAACATGTTGCTGCCCGGGGGTCTATTGCTCCTTGTTTCATAGATGCGGAGTTTGACCACAAAACCAGGGTGCTCCATCTTTAAATTTCGTTCTAACCAATGGCAGATGTGATGCCGAAGAGGATGAGGTCATTAGTCACTGTTGGCATCGGGGAGATGTGCTTTTTTGCTTACCGCAGGTCAAATCCTGGATAGTTCCGCCCCCAGAACCAGCCCCATGTTTTTCAACTGCGCCCCCAGTCTCTCTGCCCTGCCTCATAACTTGACCCAGAACAACAGAAAAATATTGGGCACAGCGGAGTGGACAGAGGCGGAAGGCGTCCATCTCTGAGCCGAACAGGCTCTGAAAGCCTTGGAAGGGGTCTGCTGTCAGCCTGCAGAGCAGCTACGGATCAGGAGGCCTTGCAAACTTAGGCACTCAGTGTTATCATACAGTATGTAACCTGCCCCCTGTGTCAAGGGTTGTGCTTTTACACCTCGCAGGGCTGCGCCCCTGCTCAGAGAAACAGAAATACGTTTCAGAAAAGGTCGGTGGCTGCGCGTGAAAACAGACAAAAGACTGTCGGCCGAGAATTTTATGAAGCTCGTTGAAGTGTTCACCGCAAACGAATGGGAAATCCCCAACGAGGAGGCCGGAATGGAAAGCCGCTTTAACCGGTTTTGCGAGCGCCTTTGCACATTAGACGCGGAGGAACAGAGGTTGGTCATTGAACTGACCCGACGGTTTACAGCGATTGGCGGAGCCGAATATCCGCAGCTCATACTCAAACTGATGAATCGCCTCCACAGTCAGAATCTCCCGGCTTTTTCAGAAGTTGAGAAGGTTTTCATCCTCCCGCTTATCGCACCGGAGGATCATGGTCGAACAAAAAGTTCCAGTGTTGTGTGGTATCACTGTCGGGAGGAATTGATTCGGTATAGTCCGCTGCTTGCGGATAAAAATGTTCTGTACTATGACATCAAAGAATCGTCACAGATCAAAAATCTCAAAACAAATGAACTGGTAATCCTGGTTGATGATTTTGTCGGCTCCGGTGAAACGGCAGTCTCCGCGGTCAACTGGCTTACAGACAGCTTTGGAACAGATCCGAAGCAGATCGTCATACTGTCGATCGCGGCGCTGGAAATGGGAATAGACCATGTGAGACAGGAAATCGGGGTCGAGATATACGCATACTATATTTTCCGGAAAGGGATCAGTGATTATTATTCGGACGATCAGCGGGCCGGCTGTCTGAAAACAATGAAAAGCATTGAAAATAAGTTGAAGGTCTCGTCAAAATTTCGCCTGGGATACGCCAAAAGCGAGGCGTTGATCTCTTTAATCAGGACACCAAACAACACATTTCCTGTATTTTGGAAATCAAAAGACTTACCATCACCTGCACCATTTTCGAGGGGTTAGTTATGGATGAACAGCTTACTTATCAGCTCTTGAAAATTATGAAGCACAACGGCAATGTATGGGAACTCATTTCCGGCGGCTACGAATTCGGACAAGTTGCCTTTTTTTTGGATACGCTGAAGCAGGAGCACTACATTGCCTTGGATGAAATCGGAAAAACGCTGATCACGCCGGATGGAGAGGCATTCCTTTCCCGTTTTGAAGAAAATAACCATATTAAACGGTATTCCAAATGGGTACTGCCCCGCAGTGAGATGTGGAGCAAACCTGTCGGCTCATCGTTTATTTACATCCCAAAAGGGTGATACATGCTGCTCTGGGATGATAGCCTTTACACTTTCGGGTGTTGGTGCGAAGATGTCTTCGCGCCATGAATGAACTGATTTTCCAGCCCTGCAACGAAATTGTGTATAAGCGCGGCGGAGCGGCTTCTCCACAATCTCGTTGCAGCCACCGCAAATGGCATTTGCGGATGGCGCACAGACAAAACAAGGGATTGTTTTGTCTGTATGGATGAGAACGAGTATCATTTCAGGGCAGCATGTTTACCATATATCAAGGGAGGCGGCCAGATGCGTTGGGACAGTTATGAGCGGAAATTCAGAGACCTTGCCGGGAGAAGCGGCGCCGCACAGGAAAAAATTGAAAGCTGGCTCCTCTACGCCAAAGAGCTGACCTCGAATAATCTTCCTATTATCTTTGATCAAACCCATTTGGCGCTGCTGCTGGGCATTGACAATGAGTATCTTCACCGCATGTCAAACGCTCCTGAGTACTTTTACCGCACCTTCTACATCCGGAAGCGAAACGGAACGCAGCGGCGGATCGACGAGCCTCTGCCAGACCTCAAAAAGGTCCAGTCATGGATCTTAACGGAAATTCTCTACAAGGTGCCTTGCAGCAAATTCGCAAAAGCCTACGTTCCCCATACTTCGATCAAGGATAATTCCCGGTTTCACCGGAATCAGAAGATCGTTGCAGGGGTCGATTTGAAAAACTTCTTTCCCTCTATTAAGAGCGGATCTGTTCTCAGCGTATTTCTCTCCATGGGCTATAACCTGCCCACGGCGGTTTTTCTGACGAGACTGTGCTGCCTGCGGGAATCCCTCCCTCAGGGCGCTCCGACCAGCGCGTATCTGTCCAATCTGGTCATGCGTCACTTTGACGAGCAGATCAGCGCATACTGCATGGAAAGGAAGATCCGGTATACCCGGTATGCTGACGACTTAACCTTTTCCGGGGACTTTGATGTTGCGGCCCTGCTCTACCGCATCGATGGGGAGCTTAAATATCTCCATCTGCGCCGTAATCCGCAGAAGCTGAAGGTCATGCGAGGCGGAAACCGGCAGAAAACGACCGGAATCGTTGTCAACGAAAAGCAGCAGCTGCCAAGAGAGTACCGAATGAAGATCCGCCAGGAAATCCATTATATTCAGAAATTCGGTCTTGACGATCATCTGGCGCACACCGGAGAGACACGCGCCCATTATTTGCAGCATTTGATGGGTAAAATCGAATATGCCCTTTTTATCAACCCGAAGGACGAAAAAATGAAAGCCTATCGGGAGGTGCTCCGCGCATACAGGCCGCGGGAATAAGGGGAGGCAAAAAACCGTGCCGGGAGTAGTTTCCCAGCACGGTTTTACGCTAAGTTTTATTTACTTCTATCCGAAACACAGTGTTGCTCGGATATACCACGCAAGTTCTTTGCTGCTTCCGCACCGACCAAAAAAACGCCGCAGTTTATGTCTAATCGTGACGTGTCGTCAGCTGCATGATCTCAGAGGATCATTCGTGGGCCGCGTAGGGCATCCGCATCCGGCTCATATTGCGCGGGGAGAAGGCAGTTTGAACCCGCTGATGCTCTTATGGCTACGGGAAAGCGTTGTTTGCGTACGAATTTGTTGTGACGGCACTTCATTCAAATCATGCCGATTTTTTGAAGGTAGCGCAGGTTCAGTTTGGCGCATTGGCAGGCATACTCTCCGGTTTTTCCTGCCATATCCTGTTCAATTACTGCAATACCCTGATAGTTGATTTCGGCGAGATAGTCTTTCAGTGTCTCGAAGTTGATGATTCCATCCTCCAAATTGCACATGGCACCATGAGAAAAGGCATATTCAAGGGACCAGTGATTTTCGCGGACCTGCTTCAAAACTGCTCCATCCGCATTTTTAAAATGGAGGTAAGGAATACGGGACTGGTAGCGGCGTAAAAAGTCAAAAACAGTTTGGTCATTCTTCTCGGTTCCGCCATTCGAATAAACATGGTGCCCGGTATCAAAACACAGGTGAATATCCCCCATGGACATCATCTTGTCGATCTCCGACTCAAACTCAATTGCGGAACTTGCATGGGGATGAAATAACATCCGAATCCCAAAAGCTTCTTTGAGAAATTGGTTGATATCTAAAATTTTATCGTAGATACGCGACACTTTCTCTTGATCCCAATCAGACTTGCTGATCTTATCATCACCGAACAGGGAACCGTCCATAACCACCATATCGCTCACACCCAAGGCATTCAGGCGCTGTGCTAAGGGGGTGACAATTGCACGGCATTCTTCCTTCTCTAACGAATAAAATGGGATTGTTGCCGTTCCGGCGCAGACATTCAGTCGATACTTCCTCAACTCGCTTTTTAATGTATCAGATTCCATGGGCAAATAGCCATCCGGCCCTAACTCGATCTCCTGATATCCACACTCGGACGCCTGCTGAAGGAACGTTTCATAGGGAACATAAGCCGGGCCTCCATCTGGATTCCAAACACCCCAGGAACAGGGGCAGGTCGCAATTCTAATGTCCATATTTTCTCCTATTATATCACTTCATCATTTTGGCAACATCAATGTACAGCTTTACGTCCTCGGCCGCGTCAAAAACATCGCACTTAGGAGTATCATGAGTCGTCACACAGCGATAAAATTCCAACAATTCGTTGGCAAACATATCATGATAGTGAGGACCGTAAACAGTGGTTTTAGCCTGTTCGCAATCCAATTCAGACACAGTTAGCTTACTGGGCAGATAACGGATATAGGGTGTATCGTATTCCAACAGCATTTTTCTGTCACCCTGGTAGATCTCTATGGCTTCATCAAACTCCACGATTTCCTGGTCGTTCATTTCCTCGAATACCATATTAAAATTATCGTATTCAAAAACCAAGGAGAACTGCATTCCGTTCGGGGATACAACTGCGGAGCGGATCGCTTTCGGCAGGCCAATCAACTCCCGGATCGCGGACAAAATATGACAGCCGGAAGCGGTCATCAGGAGATAGGCCATCTGCTGAGCATGACTGGTGTTACCGCCCAGAACACGGTCGATCTCCTCAAACATTCTGCGATTCATCAGCTCGCGGCCGACTGGATCCAGATCGTCAGCCTTGTGCTCATGCCATGTGTTATCCAAATACCAGGGCCCTTCCAGAATAATCGTGCGTGCCCTGACATACGAAATGGGGCGGGAATCTGCCTGCAGCAGTTCCTTCATTTTCATAAAGCTGTCATTATACCGGCGGCAATATCCCACCATCGCAATCTGGTCAGGATGCCGACGCTTGACTTCCAGAAGCTTTTCCAAACTTTCCAGAGAAGAAGTCATGGGCTTTTCAATGAATACATGCTTCCCTGCCTCCAGCGCGGCAATGGCAAATTCGGCGTGGTCTCCCGGTGACATTATCATCACGGCATCTACATCCGGACAGCCGATTAAGTCCATGCCATCCGTGAAGCGGTGCGGAACTCTATATTTATCGGCAATATAGTTTGTCAGGTTTTTTGAGATATCTGCTACGGCAGTTATCTCAAATTTGTTTTCCATTTTTTCAATGTTCGGAATGTGCAAAATTTGGGCGGCTTGCCCAAGACCAATCAGCCCTAAACGGATCATCGTATTCTAACCCTCACTTTCAAATATTGATATGCGTAAAGTTCCTGTTTACTCACTTAAAATGCGGTCAACAATGAAACGGACGCGGGGGGAACCGCAGAAGTCGCTCATGCCGATGTGCGCACCCAGCTCCATGCTCTGTCGGTGAGACGCCGTATAGGGCGCCCACACAGGGAGTCCGTCCCCATTGGGGCTGCCATACTTGGCAAAGTTCGCCCAGTATCGTACCATGGCTCTGGAGAGATCATAGTCCACTCCGGACAGCTCCCGCCAACAGCGGGAGAGCGTCTGAAATACATACCATAACTCGCTGGAATGATAAGCGCCCGCGTTATCACCGGGCAGTTCCCGTGTAAAGTGATACAGATATGTGGGGCGGCGGTCTGCCTTTTCGGCTGCGTGGTCGGCCCAGGCAAATACGCCGGGCTTGAGCATATCGTTCCACCCGCCTGCCCGTACAGCTGCTTCCGGGTCCTCCCAGAATCCGATCAACTGTAAAAAGGCCTGCGCATCCGTCCCAAAACGGGCCTCAACCGACTGACGAAACGCCTGCGGATCCTCTGGGGGCAGGCAGTGAAAAGCGCCGTTTTCATCGCCGGTAGCGCCGATCATATAGGGAATATCGGCATACTGGTATGTCTTGACCGCTTCCGCGCAGGAACGAATCTGGGACCAGCCGTCCACAATAGGAGAGAAGGTAAGCCCCGGACGTATGTCCTCAATAAAGCTCCGCTCCCGTTCAACGAGCTCCTCCACGGCGAGCTTTCTGGCCTCATCAATGGTATCGCAACCTAAAAACGTCAGGAACTCTGCGCCTAATGCTTCTCCCTCCGCCTGTGTGAGCATGGAGACGCCGCAGACGCGTTGACCGGTATATCCACCGGCACTTTGCATGATGGCACCCGAAATATCTCCCTGACACAACGGCGAGGTGACGAGGTTTTCCACGCTCATGGCTCCTGCCGACTGGCCAAATACCGTGATACGCTCCGGGTCGCCGCCAAAGGCTGCAATATTGCGCCGTACCCATTTCAGCGCTGCGATCTGGTCCAGTAATCCATAATTGCCGCAGCTCCCGTTTTCGCCGCGCAAGGACTGATGGGCCAAGTACCCCAAGGAGCCCAGACGGTATTCAATGGTCACAAGCAGAACACCCTGCTGCGCCAGTGCGTCTCCATCAAAGGTGATCTCGTGACTGTAACCTGATTTGAAGCCGCCGCCATGGATGAAGAACATGACCGGGAGCCGTTCGTTATCCGATGCCGCCGGCGTCCAGATATTCAGATAGAGGCAGTCCTCGCTCATAGGTTTGCGGCACTTGTAGAATTCCTTAGAATAGAAGGGATGACGCTCCTCCGCTTGGGCGGGGATGTCCTTAAAGAGGTATGCCTGATACACGCCGTCCCACGGTTCCGCAGGCTGCGGCGGCATCCAGCGGAGTTTACCTACCGGCGGCGCTGCATACGGGATGCCTTTAAATACGGTGATTTCCGGGTTGCCGCTGTAAAGGCCCTCCACCATTCCGGATTCAGTTTTTGCTTCCAGCAGTGCCATTTGTATTCCTCCTTGCGAAAGCGGCGGACGGATTGACCGTCCGCCGCTTGACGAGATTTATTTTCCGAATTCAGAAGCGTTTTCCTTGGTCCAGACAGAGGGATTGATCATCACCTGCTCGGGAAGGTCGGTGCCGTTCTTCTCGTGATCCAAAATGGTGTCGTAGACGCCTTTGGCCAGTGCGTTGTAATCATAGAACACATCCACATAGGTGGCACCGGTTTCCAGCCATTCCGTGCCGGAGGGCTGAGTGAAGTCCTGAGCTGCCACATAGATCTTGCCCAGCAGGTTGTGAGCACGGAGAGCTTCCACAACGCCCTGAACCGTCATGGCGGACTGGCAGACGATGGCATTGATCCCATCGGCGCTGAAACGCTGGAGCCAATCCTCCACCAGGTTCATGGCCTTATCGGTCTTGGAGTCGGCGGGCTGTTCGTCGATGATGGTGACGTCAGGCCGCAGCTCGGCGATTTTTTCCTCGAAGCCGCGGGTGCGGTTGATCTGGCTGTTGGTGCCCAACTGGTTCATGGCGATGCATACGGTGCCGTTCTCCGGCAGGACCTCCGCCAGCTTCTCAGCCTGAAGGCGGCCAAACTCGGCTTCATCTACACCGACCTGAGTCCAAACCAGGGTGTCGCTGGTGGGAACCATATCCACGCAGAACAGAGGGACACCGGCGTCAACAACTTCCTGCAGCGCCGGTTCCGTGCCGGGCAGAGGCTGGACTGCGATATAATCCATACCCTGCTGCATCAGGGATTGGATGGTATTGATCTGCTTTTCCGCATCAATATTGCCATCCAGAACGGTGGCTTCAATCTCGGGGTATTCCGTGGCAGTCAAATTTTCAAACGCCAGGGCCAGGTTGTGGCACCACTCATCGGAAAAGGCCGCACTGGAGAAACCTACCTTGATCTTGCCGGAGCTTTCCGCGGATTCCGTTGGCTTGGAGGCGTCGCCGGGCGCTTCCTCATTGGACTTGGAGCCGCAGGAGACCAAGGACAGCATCATGACCGTTGCCAGGAGCGTTGCAAGAGCTTTCTTCAGAGACATATCTTTTTCCTCCTTAAAAATAATGAATATGTTTTTCTGCCAGGAACACGATGTCAGGACGCCTTCATGACCGCGTCATGGGTCTTCTTGTCCAGCAGGACTGCGACAACAATGATCGCACCCTTCACGATGGACTGATAGTAGGGCGACACGCCCACCAGATTCATGCAGTTGTTGATCACACCGATGGTCAGAGCACCGATGAGACTGGCCGCCACAGAACCAACGCCGCCGGCCATGCCGCATCCGCCCAGGACACAGGCGATGATGGCGTCAAATTCATAAGCCTGAGCCGCCGTTGGCTGACCGCTGTTGGTGCGAGCCGCCAGCATGATACCGGCCAGTGCCGTGCAGACGCCCATGTACAGGTAGGCGAAGAGGATCATCAGCTTGACGTTGATGCCTGCCGCCGTTGCTGCCTCGCTGTTTCCGCCGGTGGCATAAATGTACCGGCCAAAAGATGTGTAGTTCATTATCAGCCAGGTAAAGAGCACCATCAGAATGGTGATGATGATCAGCCATGAAACTCCGAATAGCTTGCCGCTGGAGATTTTCGCGATGGCTCCTACACCAATGATCGGCGCGCCGCCGGAGAGCACCTGAGCTGCGCCGCGGAATGCCAGCTGTCCCGCCAGCGTAACGATGAAGGGAACCAGGGCACAGTAGGAGACCAGTATACCCTGGAGCGCGCTGGTCAGCAGCATGACGGCCACGGTTGCCAACACTGCTAAAACCCAGCTTCCTGAGGTATTGATGACCAATGCGCACACCACGCCTGCCAACGCCACACCGGAGCCAGCCGACAGGTCTGTATTGCCTGAGACGATCAGCATTGTCATGCCGCAGGAAAGTACGCCGATGACCGTACACTGGGTAAACACGCTCAAAATGTTGTCAGTGCTGAGAAAACGGTTAGACACCAGAGAGGCGATCAGCACCACCAGTGCAAAAATCAGAAGGATGCCGAAGCGGCTGAACAGCTCTGCCCGGTTGGCTTTCATTCCAAGTTTCTGTTTCATTTTTTCACCTCTGCCGCGTATTCCAGGATCTTTTCCTGTGTATATTCACCTTTGTGCAATTCGCCGGAAATCTTGCCTTCACACATGACCAGGATGCGGTCCGCCATTCCCATGATCTCCTCCATATCCGAAGAGATCATAATGATAGAGACCCCCTGCTCCGTCAGTTCGTTCATGATCTGGTAGATCTCACTTTTTGCTCCCACGTCGATACCGCGGGTCGGTTCATCCAAAATCAGGACCTTCGGATACATCATCAGCCATTTGGCAATGATGACTTTCTGCTGATTGCCTCCGGAGAGCTGGTTGACGATTTTTTCATAGCTTGGGGTCTTTACCCGCAGCTTCCGGCACATTTCCGTTGCGATTTCGGACTCTGCCCTCTTTTTCAGAATACCGTTTTTGGCGTTCATATAGGTGGAGGGCAGCACCGTGTTCTCCATGATAGAGCGGCACAACACCAATCCATCCTCTTTCCGGTTCTCCGTCACCATGGCGATCCCGTTTTTGATGGCATCCCGCGGCTGGCGGATGGAGATCTCTTTCCCGCCCATGGACACAGATCCCTGTTCGGCGTGGTCCAGTCCGAAGAGGCAGCGGAGGGTTTCTGTGCGCCCGGCACCCACAATACCCGCAAAGCCTAATATTTCGCCCTTGTGTACTTCGAAGGTGACATCCCGTACCTTTTTACCGCATTGGAGATGTTCCACCTTCAGGACGATCTCTCCTCCCTGATAATCCCGGGGCGGATGGACATTGGAAATCTCCCGGCCAACCATCATGGAGATCAGCTTGTCGTGATCCAGTTCTTGAATTGCGCTGGTTCCTATGTATTTTCCATCCCGCAATACAGAGACCCGGTCTGCCACATGGAATACCTCGTCGATCTTATGGGTGATGATAATAATGGTAATACCCTTACCCTTCAGCTCTTCAATGAAGGAAAACAGTTTTTGGACTTCCCTCTCCGTGATGGCCGAAGTCGGCTCGTCCATGATGATAAGCTTCGCATCATAGGAGATCGCTTTCAGGATTTCCAGCATCTGCGTCTCAGCGGTAGACAGAGTGCGGACCTTCTGTTTAGGGTCGAAATCCACCTTCCAGTGCTCGAAGAGCTTTCTGCACTCGTCATACATGGTGCTCCAGTCTACAAAGCAGCCCTTTTGCGGATACCTTCCCACAAACATATTCTCAGCGACCGTCAAATCCTTAATGGGATTGAGCTCCTGATGGATCATGGCGATCCCCAAGGCTCTTGCGTCTCTGGGATTTCGGATGGCGACTTTTTCTCCGTGGAAACGGATATCACCACTGTCCGCCGGGATCATTCCGTTCAGAATCTTCATCAGTGTTGACTTTCCGGCGCCGTTTTCTCCCATTACCGCATGGACCTCTCCCTGTATGAAGGAAATGGAGACATCATCCAAAGCCTTTACGCCCGGGTAGGTTTTCGTGATGTGTTCCATTGCGAGGATCTCTTCCATAGCACTTCCCCCCTTTGAGTTTCTTCGTTGGCCTTTGTCCCAAGTATACAGAGTTCGTCCAAAAGCGACAATGCGGTAAATTTCGGAAAATGTGTGCAATTCACAGAATGTTGCGCGGAGCATGATTTGTGATTGTCTATTCTGCATAATAAAAATCAAAATTTTCGTAAAAATAGACCCCGCGTATCACACGCGGGGCCCTTCCGGTTCATCCAAAAAAATAAGTCTATCCTGCTTACGCATAGGCAAAGCATAATTTCGATGAAACATGAGAACGCTCTTTCCCATTTCCGATGCCAGAAAGATGACCTTCCAGATATCATCCATCAGCGACATATTCGGCTGATCCATGATCCCCGCGAAAATGAAAATGTCAACATTTTCCATCAGCATCCGATAGAGGACCGCCAACTCCCGCCCGGTGTTATCAAACCGGCTCAGGCGATGTCCCCATTGCTCACTCGGGATCGGAATCGTGTCGGCAAGCTCGCTTTTCAGAAATTTTTTTGCCTGGCCCGGCGTAAGCCTCCCTCCCGCCGAAATACGGGTATAGGCAGGCAGAGCCACATTTTCCGCAAAAGACAAGTCCAGAAAATAATCGGATTGCAGGCGTTTGAACGTCAGAGTGCTGACGCTGCTGTGATTTCGATATCGGTTCAGCAAAGACACTTTCTCCGTAAGGAAAAACGTGTCCAAATACCACTGGTATCGTTCCGGACTGTGGCAACTGGCGCATACGATTTCACCCGGTGCAAGCTGAAGGCTTCCGTTCCCGTTTTTCTCCGGATAGAAAAAAGCTCGTGTGCGCGAGAGTTTTTCAGACGGCTTCACTTGATCTTCAGGCGGTGCTGCTTGCCCCCGGTTCAGCATAATATCCGCCATTTCCGCAGTGTATTCCCTCCCGGAGAAGTCAGCGGATATCCGTCCATCGGAAAAGAACACCGTGCGGTCGCCATATTGGAGCGCGTACCGGCAGACTGGTTCGATGACCAGGATCCCGATGCCGCGCTCTTTTAAAAGTTTCAGCTTTTGAAACAAAAGGTCAATGTCCTTCTCCGAAAGCAGATACAGAAGATTGTCCAAAATCAGCAGTTGGGCCCGCACCAACAGGGCCCTAAGACAATACACCATCAGCGTATCGATCAGCTTGACATGGGAAGCCTTTTTTGAGAGATCCAACTGAATGCCGCACTCCTGACAGGCCATTCGCGCAAAGGCATCCGCCTGACCCCTGTGCCAGATGCCAGAAAGCGGTCTTGCAATATAGATGTTTTCGCTGAGTGATAGATTTTGGATCAGCTTTGTATTCTGAGTAACGCAGAAGATACCCCGTTCATGGGCCTTCTCAGGGGAAAGCGGCTGATACGGTTTTTCCAACAGCAGCATGGTTCCGGAATCAGGAGTAAGTTCACCCATCATCATCTGGGATAAGACCGATCTTCCGCTGCCCCGTCCCACCAGAAAGGTGATCTCATCCTGATACAAGCGCAAAGACACATCCCGCAGCGCCGCATGACCGCCGATATGCTTGACAATATGCCGAAATTCAAAAAGCTCTTTCCGCATGATAGCTGTCCCTCATTTCCGACGGTGCGGGCATACACAATTCGATCTGCGTTCCAATGCCGGCGGCACTTGTGATTTCCAGACCATAGGCAGGGCCAAAGAACAGCTGTAGGCGCTGATGGACGTTTTTCAAAGCAATTCCCGCCCCATGCCGGGCCCCCTCGCCTTCTTTTTGGACAGGGACAAGATCATCAGACTGGAACAGGCGTGCCCGGAGCGCGTCAAGCTGGTCAGAGGACATACCAACGCCATCATCCCGAATCTGAAGGATCAGTTTGCTCTGAGTCAGGAAGCCTCGTATCAGAATCGTGCCCGGGCTGATTTTCGGCTCCAGTCCATGATGGATCGCATTTTCAACAATGGGCTGCAGCGTCAGCGTCGGCATCATATAATTCTCAGGAAGTTCTCCCAAATCGTCCAGTTCCAGCTTCAGCGTGAACTTGTCCCGAAATCGGTAATTCTGAATACGGACATAGTTTTTTACATTTTCCAGTTCGTCCAGAATGGACGACTCTGTATTTCTCTGACTGATATTGTAGCGGAACAGGCGCGCCAGTGTTTCAATCATTGTTGCGATCTCTTCTTCATCACGGAGCAGTGCCTTGCTGCGAATGCTCTCCAACGTGTTATACAGAAAATGGGGATTGATCTGACTTTGCAGCGAGTTCATCTGCGCCTGTGTCTTCAGCATTTCGGATGCCAGTTCCTGCCGGGAATAGCCAAGATAATGCTCATCGTTCAGCAGGTCGGTCAAAAATGACAATCGCGTTTCATCCTGGCTATTTTCACTGCTGTTTCGCAGTTTGGCCGCCCGTATAAGCGCTGCCAGCAATATTGCGGAGAAGAGAAGCAGCACGGCCGCGGCAATGAGAATGAGGCATACGGATAACTGACTGTTTCCCGCCCGTATGCTTGCTGCCGCGACAAAAAGAAGTCCTGCCAGCAGAAAGCAAACGGCCATGATCCGCAGGAAAAACCGCCCGTATAGTGATCGGATATGGTTCATGGCACGCCTCTTCTCACACATAGAATTTCCGGTAAGCCGTCGGCTTTACCCCGACCATTTTCTGAAAGACCTTGCTGAAATGCCGTGCGTCCGCATACCCGATGCGCTCTGCGATATCGCTCATGCTGAGAGCGGGCTGACGGAGCAAGCGTTTTGCCTCTTCGATTCGCATTTCAATCACATAATCCGAGAAGTTCTTTCCTGTTCGTTCTTTAAAAAGAGTGCTCAAGTAGCCCGCACTGACAAACGCCTGTTCCGAAACCTCCTCCAGACTGATCTGGCGGTCAATATGCGCACGGACGTATTCCTGAGCGATGCGAATAGGCTCCCCCACCTTTTTCATCTGCAGCCCCATGCAGTAATCGATTTCTGATGACACGTATTCGCACAGAAAGTCCGCCTGCTCATCCACTGTGTCACAGTTGGCCAGCCGTTTGTGGACCATATTCTCTGAGGGAATACCGGACTCCTTTTCCTCCGCTGGAGAAAGATTCTCCCGCAGTCCCATGTTAACAACTTCCTGCCGGATCCGAAGGATCATGGTCCGTGTCACCCGGAAAAGATTCCCCAGACAATAGCTCTCCAGTGTGCGAAATCCTCCGTAAACTGAACGGATCAGCGCCAGAGCGGCATCTTTTTGCAGGGTTTCAATGTAGCGGATCAGAGCCTGACTGTCCTCAGCGGAAAACTTGCATTCCGGCGTATCGGGCAGAGCTGCCCGAAGTTTCCGGTGCTCAATGAGTTTACTGGAGCCGGCATAGATCCGCAGGACATTCGCGTCCTCCGCACTTTCAAAAGCCTTCCAAATGTCCTTGGGCGTATCATACGGAGACCCTATGGCAAATGTGATCAGAAGATTCTGATACTGTATGGAAACATCTCCCAGCAGGCTTTGCAGGCTGCTGCACCGTTCCCTGTAGGAGGTGTGGCACTCCTCGGAATAGTTTGTCAGAATGTAGGCATTACAGTCCGTCACAACATATTCCATGTCAAAAACGTCATCTTTAAAAAGCGCCTGCACTCTCAGAGCAATATTCTCCAAGACGTTTCTGATTGTGCCGCGGTTGATTTCCGTCTTATCCCGGTAACTCACATGAGCACACACAACCAGAAAAACGCCGGGCTTAAAAGAAAAAAGTTCATCATGAAATGCTCTGCTGTAGTCTGTCAATGTCTGCCGCAGTTCATTTCCGCGCAGGATCGCCGTTTTTTGCCGCAGCTCGTTCCGCATGGCGTTCTCGCTGGCTCGCCGCTCTAAGACAGCGCCATTTTCTTGAAGGAGACGCTTCAGCACCAAATTCAGGTCGGTCTTGCTGATAGGCTTAAGCAGGTAGTCCTCCACGCCGAAGCGTATCGCCTGCTGGGCATATTCAAACTCCCGGTATCCGCTGATCACGATAAATTTTGTCTGGAGCTTTTGCTGGCTGGCCTTTTCAATCATTTCCAGCCCCGTCATTCCCGGCATCTGAATATCTGTAATAACAATATCCGGCTTCTGCCGCAGAATGATCTCCATAGCGTCTATGCCATTTTGACTGGAGCCAAGACTTGTCAGTTTCAACTCTTCCCAGTCGATCAGCTTATGAATGAGCTCACAAATATCCGGTTCATCGTCCACGATCAAGATCTTCAGCACAACTCTCACTCCTGTCACATAAAGAAGGTATATTTATAGAGACAGGATAACGGAATTCGAAAATAGAGTCAAGAAAAACATACCAAAAGGATTGCACGCGCAGCTATGCTGCCCATACGTCTGATATCGGCCGCATATGCGATACAGGACATGAAAAAGTTCATTGTGGAGAGCGGAAGTGTTTTTCAGAATCGGTTCCGGCGTGTAGGGCGGCGAGGGTCCTTACAATAAAAGTATAGGGCCGGAAGAGGCGACAGTACGGAATGGAGAGGACCTTTCCGGGACGGCGGGCCGTCGGGCATCGCCGCCGGGGTCATAGCGATACCTATGGGTATCCTGACTGTCTGCTCACCGGGCCGCGCACAGGCCGTCACCGAAGAAAGTCATACAGGGCGGGGCAAAGGCTGCCGCCTGATCGCGGTGAAACGGGTGCGCGGCGGAACATTCCGGCCGGGTTTTGCGATCGAGGAGGTTTGCGTATTTGAAACAGGACTACATTTGCGCCGGGGCGCTGACGGAGGATGCTCTGACCGGGGCGGTGTCGGACTTTTTGTACCGGGTCCGTCCCCACAGGGAGCGGCTGTGGGATTACTACGAGGGTCAGCAGCCCGTGCCCAAGGGCGAGGCCGTCCGGGGACGGCCCAACAATCTGCTGCGGGTCCCCTTCCCCCGCTACATCACGGAGGTGCAGACCGGGTATTTCCTCGGCGTGCCCCCTACCCTTTCCTATGAGCGCCCGGAGGAGGGGCGAATTTATGCCGAGCTGCCCATGGATCATCTGCTCTTTGACATCGGCCGGGACATGAGCATCTGCGGCGAGGGCTTTGCGCTGGTGTGGCTGGAACAGTCTGGCGTGCGGGTATGCCGGTGTGATCCCCTCACCTGCTTCGGCATCCGCGGCGGCGAGGCCGGGGAGCCGCTCCGCGCCGCCGTCCGGCTGTTCAAGCGCCCGGATGATTCCGTATGCGGGATGCTCTACGAGGAGGAGCGGGTCACGCCCTTCACATGGGACGGTCAGCGGGTGGCTCTGGGCGCGCCGGAGGAGAACCTGCCGGGGCATCTGGCGCTGGTGCCCTTCAACAACAACTGCCAGACCTGCGGCGATTTCGAGATGGTGACGGGCCTGCTGGATGCCTACAACCTGCTGCTCTCCGGGGCCATGGACGATATGCAGTCGGTGGCCAACGCCTTCCTTGCCCTGTACGGGATGCAGGGAACGACCCAGGGGGACATCGACGAGGCCAACCGCACCCGCATCCTCTCTCTGGCGGAGGGAGGCCGTGCGGAATTCGTGGTGAAGAATCTGAACCACGAGGCCCTCGCCCAACTGGAGAGCAATCTGCGCCGCAGTATTCTGGAGTTGAGCATGACGCCGGATCTCTCCGACGAGCGCTTCGCCGGGAACGCCTCCGGCGTGGCGATGCAGTATAAGCTGTGGGGTATCGAGCAGGTGCGCCTGGCCAAGGAGCGCAGCTTTCTAGACGGCCTGCACCGGCTGCTGACGGCGCTTTCCGGCGGCTTTGCCCTGTTGGGGACGCCGGTGGCACTGGAACAGGGGCGGGTCACGTTTTACAAGAATCTGCCGCAGGATCACACGGCGCTGGCGGGCACGCTGCTGTCCCTCTCTCCCCTGCTGTCCAAGCGCACCATTCTGGAACAGCTGCCGTGGGTGAAGGACGCGGAGGAGGAACTGCGGCGCAAGGCCGAGGAAACCATGGAGACGGAGGAATAATATATGAACGAAGAAGAAAAGCAGGAATTGGAAACTCTGCGGGCGGAAAAGCTTCGCCGGGAGCAGGTAGAGCGGGCCAGAGCCGCCTTGGAGCGGGGCGGCGTGCCCCAGTCCTTCGCGCCGCTGCTGGCGGGGGGCGACGACGGCGACACGGACCGCCGGACGGAGGAATTCCGCGCGGCGTATCAGGCGTCTCTGGCGGAGGATGTGAAAAGCCGTCTGCCCGCTTCCGCACCGGTGGTGACGGCTCCCCTGCCCCAGCGTCCCAGACGGGGCATCCGGCGGCTGAGATAGGAGACGGGATATGAACATTCAGGGAACGTATACGAACAAGGGCCTTGCGCTGACGGCGAAAACCGCCGCGGGGGCCTGTCTGCGGGTGACCCGGGTGGTGGGCGGCAGCGGACATACCCCGGACGTCCCCAACGCCGCCCAACTGCCGGAGATCCGGCAGACGCTGACGGTGGGCGCGGCCCGCTGCGCCGGAGACACCGCCGTTCTGCCCGTAACGCTGGCTGCGGTGGGATTGGAATCCTCATACACGCTGACGGAGCTTGGCGTTTACGCGGAAGATCCGACTGAAGGAGAGATCCTGTACAGCGTCTATCGGCTGGACGAGCCGGTGACGATTCAAGCCGGAAGCGATACGGTGCTGCGGTTTTACCTGCGCCAGACCGTCAGCGAGGACGGCGGCGCAACGGTTCTCTGCTCCCCTGCCGGTCTCATCACCGAAAGCGACTGCGCGCCTGTGCGGAAGATGGTGCTGGCTGTCGGCGCGCCCCAACGTTATGTCACCGTGCCCGCGTCGGAGCTGCAAACCTATCTCGATGCTCTCCCTCGTCTGCTGACTGAACATCATGTCATCACTCTCAGAGGAACGAATTCAAACATTGTTTCTGTGAAGGACTTCTATGGCTGCGGGAGTCTCACGCTTCGTGCAGACAAGGTCGGTGACTGCGTGTTTACAAAGGATGTCATAGTGGAGAATTGCAGTATTCCGGTGATAATGGAAGGGCTGAAATGGGAGTTAGATGGAACGGCAAGTCCCGAAACATATTGCATTAGCTGCCGCGATAGCACGATATATGCAAATATATGTTCCTTTAACGGCCATGCCAAGACGGGGAGAGGTGTGGTCTCTTGGGGCAACTCATCTGCTGTGCTGGCGGGATGCGCACTTCATAATTTGGAGATCGCAGTTGAGGCCAGCTGGGGCGGTCGCATTGGAGTTTATGGAGAAGATCCGAAAACGGAATGCAGTGGCAATACGATTGGAATCTACCTTCGTCAAGGTGGACTTGTGCTGTTGGGGGATCTCGTCCCGGATCTATTGGGTGGCACATACAACGAAAGAAACAGAATGAACGCCATTATTAAGGGCGGGAAATTCGTCTGAGGTGAACTGAAATGACGCTATATTTATATAAAATCGGGACAGAGAAGCCGGTACTGACCGTTGAAAACGCGCAGAGTTACACGGCGGACAGCGTGACGGCGGCAGACGGCACGCTGTATGAACCACTGGCGGAGAACTATGAACTGTCCGGCAAGGCGGATTGTTCGGAGACTCTGCGAGCAGATTACCGCGCGGCGCATCCCACACAGGAAACCCGTTTAGAGGAACTGGAGGAGCTGGTGGCGGCGCTGATGTTCGGAGGTGAGGAAGCATGACGCTGAAGCTGAAGCTGCTGTACCGTGTGGTGCGGCGCAGAGTGGAGCGGGGCGAGGATTTGTCCGAGGTTTTGAAAGACTATCCCCGCCTGACGGCGGAACAGAGAGCGGAGATTGTCAGGGCGTTGAGCGGTCGATAAAAACGGATATAAAACAGGAACGGCGCATCTCCCTTTTTCGGAGGTGCGCCGCTGTTTTTGAGCGAAAATCATAAAACAAGGCGAGTTTATTGAATTTGCGCTTCATTTTTTGAAAAAATGTGCTACACTGGATAAAATGGAGCACGGCTCCGCTGACAGATAGATGAAAAATCGCATCGGCTTCCATGGGGAAGCAGTATGGAGCACAGGATTCGGATGAGAGAGAGCAATATGGTACTGAGTAAAGTGGAAAAGCCTGCCATTGAAGCGGTGCTGGCGGAAGCAAGCGCGGCGAAGCTGAAGGAACTGGCAAAGAATTACTATGTCAAGGGCTACTCCAAAATGAACAAGCCCGCGCTGGTACAGGCGGTGAGCGCCGCCCTCCGGGAGCCGGGGCGCATGGAGAAGCTTCTCTACATCATCGACCAGCCGACTTTCCTGCTGTTTAGGCGGGCGGCAAGGAGCCGGGAGCCGGTGAAGGTGAAGAAGGCCCTGCCCGAGCAGTGCAGCCTGCTGGAGGATCTCGGCTACCTTGTCTGCGATGCTTCTCAGGAGGATCTGATCGTGACGGTTCCCACCGAGATCAGCAAGGTGTTTCATCAGCTGGAGCGGGAAGGCTACACGGAGAGGAAGACGCGCTACGATCTGCTGGACGGTTATGCCATGGCCGCGGTCCATCTGTACGGCGCGATCAGCCAGCCGGATCTTGTGGACATCTTCAACCGTCAGAACAGTCAGCCCACCTCAGAGGAAGAACTGTTCCCGGCTTTGCTCCGCCATGTGGCCGTGGGCGCACCCTACTGCTTCTGGGAGGAGTATATCGTCTGCGGAGAGTTCGAAGAGAATGGCTTCGAAGATGTGCGGGATCTGATGCGCCAATGCGGCGGCAAGCCCCGGTATATTCCGGAAAAGGATGATCTGCTGCGCTATGCCGACTGGAACTACTATGAGCGCACACCGCAGATGGATGCCCTGACCGCCTTTTTGATGAACGAGGGGCATCAGCCCCGCCGGGACGCGGAGGAGATCGCCGGGGAGATCCAATACGCCTGCGTCATTGAAGCCGACATGGAGCAGATCTACGATATTCTGGGTGACTATGACATGGAGCTTGACGGCAGTGCCGTCGAAGCCTTCGTGAAGGTGATGATGTCCGTCAAGAACAACACCCGGCTCTGGGCCAACAAGGGCTACACGCCCAACGAGCTGGCCGCGCTCTATTACTGGGGCGCGCCGACAGCGGACGGGACCGGCAGAAAGAAAATCGGCCGGAACGATCCCTGTCCCTGCGGCAGCGGAAAAAAGTTCAAGAAGTGCTGCGGACGGTGACAGAGGTGTGGACTCCCCTCCCCTTTTGACGGCAAGAGGTGTAAAGGCATTGTACTATACAAACAACAGCAGAGGACGTATGTCCTCTGCTGTTGTTTTTTTGATAGCGGATGAGATGAACGATTGGGCAGCCGTAAAGCACCTCAGCCCGTCCAGTCGGAACGGGTTTCCCGCACGTCGATGTGGGTGAAACCCTGCCCGGCGTACACGCCCACGCCGCCCCAGTCGGGCATGAGTTCCCTTGCGTAGGCCGCCACCGCTGCCGGGGTCTGGCCACGCACGGAAATGTCAGCCGCCGTGCCGTAGCAGTGCTGGCTGTGGGCCGCGCCGCCCACCTCGGCGTTGTACTGGGGCGTCCGGTAGGCGCTGTGGATGACCACCGGGGCGGCAAAATGGCTGCGGATGCTCTGCAAGACCATCACCAGCCGGGGGGCGGTCAGAACGGCGTCGGAGCCGTCCTTGCAGGCAAATTCTTTCACGGTGAAGTTGGCGGACAGCTTTTTGCCGCCGTCCTTCGTCTTGGAATAGGCGTTGATCTCGACCATAGGTTTTTCTCCTTCCGGTTCGCTTGTTTTTTTACGTTTCAGTTTCCAAACGAGGAAGAACGGGATCACCCGCCCGTCCCCGGTGAAGCCCTCCCCTGCCGCATCCATGAAGCAGGTGCTCCCGCCTCCGTCCATCATGATGGCGTTGTCCCAGCCAGAGGACGATAGCAGGTCACGGAGTTGCTCCGGCGTGTGCCGCTCCCGGCTCACATAGTAGGCGAACCGCCCATCCTTGGTGCCGATGGCTGTCCGGGGAGCACGGTAGCGCATATCCGCTCCGCAGGTGACGGGGCTGATCTTCTTCCCGCCGATGATGAGGTGGACGCACTCCATATAGTTCGCGTCCCCGTTGGGCACGGCCTTCACGCCGAAGTCCGCCGGGGTGCACCAGCTGACGGCCCACGCCCGGTAGTCCGGGGCCTTGCGGGTCTGTCCGTCTGCTTTCAGGTGGCAGGCCGGGGACAGCTCCCGCAGAAAGATGGAACCGTTGCAGATGGCGTCCCCGCCCGCCTCCGCCAGCATTTTCCGCAGGTTGGCTGGTGTGGAGCGGAGACGCTTCCGGTTGAAATAGATCTTCAAAAATTGGAGGTCGGAGAGCGGGACAGTGCCCGCTCTCGTGCTCATGTGCGGGCCTCCGTGCCCTTGCCCTGATCGCCGGTCTGGTGCAGCGCATCCAGCATATTTTTCACAAAGGCCGGGTACGGAACGCCCATCACCGCCGTATTTTCCAATACGGAAAGGCCCTCGTTGGCGATGAAGAACAGACACACCGCGTCCCGGACGAAATCGCTGTGGGTGGCCTGATCCAGCAGCGCCGCCATCCACACCAGCGCCAGCATGATGCCCTTTTTCACCAGACCCTTGTAGCTGGCCTTGGAGTCCAGCGCCCCGGTCTTGCTCTTTGCCGACTTGTGCCAGACAGCCGCCACCAGCCAGCCGGTGACGTAGTCCAGGGCCATGAAGCAGATCAGAACTTTGAGCGCCACGTCCCAGCCGCCCAGCGCCTGAGCGACGGCGGAGCCGACTGCGGCCAGCATCGCCAGCACCGTGTTTTTCATTTGTGTCAGATTCATCGGATTCCCCCTTTTGTTGATTCGGACGCTGAACGTCCTCTTTGAACAGTGTACCTGCCGCCGTGGGCGGCCCGCTGGGTAAGCGGTTCAGTTTTTGGGTTCAATTCGGGGGGGGACGCCCAAAAGAATCGTCAGATATCATGACAAACGGCGTGAAAAAAGCGGTGTCGGAACACCGACACCTTTGTAAGCTGAATAGTTTACCATAGCCAACGTTGACCGGCAGGCAAAGGAGATGTTCTCCCGCCTGATAAAGCAGCTTTCCGGGAATGAGGACGTAACGGAAGCGCTTAAAGTCAAGAATCAGATGCTTTGGAGGCAGAAAATGAATAATCCGCGAAACGCCGCTATGGAAATCATTTCCCACATGACGGTAGATTATTTCAAGCTTATAAGGTATAATGAAAAACTATAAAAAGAAATGATGTACGCAGATGAGGTGGGATTATGGCACAAACGATCCTGTATTACCCAACGATCGATATTCAAGACGGCGCCTGGCTGAGAAACGCAATTCTGTATTGGGATGAGGTGTCATCAATCGTTCCCTATGAAGGCTACCCGGATTTTTCTCCGGAAATATTGTATTTGCAGAGGTTGGGGGTATATAAGCCTGTTTATCCTCAAGATTTGTTTGCTTCTGCATTTGCGGAGGATTTTTGCAAATCGATCGTAAAAAGAATTTCTGCATATGAGGCAAGAGTGAACAAACATGAGATGCAAAATTGCCGAGTGAGGATGCACAGGAAGAAAATATATGAACCGGCTTTGCGCGGCTTGATTCACTATGGAAAGCTTCTGCCGCAGTTATTGGACTATTTGGAAAATAAAAGCTGCATAAGCGATTGCGGCGCAGATGGCTGGATGGAGATAGACAGCAAAATAGCGCAAATATATATGAGAACACTTGCGGAGTATTCGATAAAATGCTCTGACAAAGACATCGTATTAGGCACAGATACGTCTACCCATAGTCGAGAAATCTATCCTCCCTCCCGCAGTACGGATCTGCGGGCACAGTGCTGCAAAATCAATATTGAAAATTGCTTGCCCCAGCCTTCCATGGATGTAAGCTTTGAAGATATTCTCGAGTTCAAAAACAGAAGAAAAGATGAACTTAATGCATTTAGAGCGAAAATTAGAGAACTGGAAAGAAGCATCTATCATGCTGATAGCCCGGAGCTGATCCGACACTATGAAGCCCAATTCATAGAAGGATGGCAGCAGAGCACCCGAGATTTTCATAAGGTGCTCAAAGAAGCGAGAATTGGATTCTTCTTGAGCAGCATGGCTATTTCGGTTGCAACCCCTTTTGTCAGCCAACGGTTGGCGGCGTGCATTGGCCGGGGTATGACTCCCGAAGCAATTCAAACAGGAGCACAATTGTTTAGTATTGGAAGCGCTTACGTCGACTACAGAAAGAAAATTAGTCCAGCAAAATCAGACGGCGGATTTAGCTATATCATCAAGGCCAACAAAGCTGGAATCATCCAAATCTGAAACGATCTGAGGTAATTCGTTGTATTGCTGCCAGATAAAAAAAGAGGGCGTTTTTTCAGGCAAGGACAAGAGGAGCAGCTATAAACAAAACAAGATTGAAGATGTTTCATCCGAACATCTCCAATCTTGTTTTTACTTTACTCAAGCGATGGAATATTCTTTACTCGCTCCGGGCGTTCAGCAGGCACTCGGCGAACAGAAAGTCGGTGGGGTTGTCAATATCCACGGAGCGTTCCGCGGACATGATATAGGCGTAGCAGCCGTCACCGTACAGACTGCCGGTGCGGAGGAAGTGCTCCGTTTTCACGAGATAGATGGCACCGTTCATACGGTAGTAGGTCTCCAGCTCCTGCCGGCGCTTATTGCCATCGGCACGGATGAACGCCCGCATACTGCCGTCCGGCGGGAGGGTGTTGCACCAGAGCGGAGAGTGCTCCATCTCACAGAGGGAAACAACGCTTTCGGCCTGCTTTTCCTCCATCACGCCGAAGGCCGCGCGAATATCATCGGCGGTACGCAGGGGCGAGGTGGGCTGAAGGAGCATGAAGGCGTCAAAGCGCTGTCCCATTTCCTCGTAGCGGCGCAGCACCTCCCGAATGGCGTCCTCGGAGGAGGCGGTGTCGGAGGAGGTCTCGGCGCTGCGGAGGAACGGCTCATCCGCACCGTACTGCCGGGCGATGCCGGCGTAGCGCTCCGAATCGGTGGAAACGTGAACGGTGTCGAACATCCCGGAGGCAAGGGCTGCTTCAATGGAATAGGCCAGCAGGGGCTTGCCGTTCAACGGCTTGATGTTTTTGTCCGGCAGGCCCTTGGAGCCGCTGCGGGCGGGAATGATGGCGATGGAACGCATGGTGCCTCCTTACTCCATGACCGGGAGGTCATAGAAGGTTTTTTGTGTGTTGTGAGGGGCGCTGCGGAGGAAGCGCAGCAGCTCCGATAAGATCTTCTCCGAGGTGTGACCGTCGCCAAAGGGGGAAACGGTATTGGCGGCGATGTCCTTGAATTCTGGGGTCATGGCCTTTTTCATGGCCGCCATAATTGCCTCCCGCTCCGGCGGGCAGTCGATGACGCTTTCGGCGCGCATCCGCCCCTTCTGGCGGTCACCGATGTTGACCGTGGGGATGTGCATGGCGGGGGCCTCCACGATGCCGCTGGAGGAATTCCCAAGCGCCATTTCCGCGCCCTTGAGGGCGGAGAGATAGCGACGCATCCCGAGAGACGGCACCACCAGCCAGTTTTTCCGGCTGGCCCCCTCAGCCTGCCAGATGGCGTTGATGGCCCGTCCGCCCGCGTCGGCGTTGGCCAGCGTGACGATATAGGACATGGCGGGGATCGCGTCCATGGCGGCGATCAGCTCGTGGAGCTGCCGCTCAGCGGTGTTGTCCTCCAGCGTGACAGGGTGGAAGGTGACCACGCTGTAAGGCCCGGCGGTCAGGTCAAATTGCAGGCTTTCCGACAGCTCCTCCACGGAGAGGAGGGGCGTGTTCAGACAGTTTTCAACGCCCGGCTCCCCCACGTTGAACACCCGCTCCGGGGACTCCCCCATTTGGATGATCCGCCTGCGGGACTGCTCGCAGCCGGGAAAATGCAGCGTGCTCATTTTGGTGACGCTGTGGCGGATGGCATCGTCCACCGCGCCCTCGGTCACGTCGCCGCCGGAAATATGCGCGATGGGAATGCCGGAAAAGTGGGCGGCGATGACTGCGGCAAGGATCTCATAGCGATCCCCCAGCACCACCAGAAGGTCGGGACGGTGGGCGGAGAAATAGTCGGCAAAGGCGCTCAAGGCCGCGCCGGTAGCGCGGGCCATACCGGCCTTACTGTCATCGTCCAGCGGAAAGGGCACACTGTCATAGGCAAAACCGTCGCGTGTCAGTTCCACCCCCGTGCCGCCAAAGGCGGCGCTGAGATGACTGCCGGTGGCGGCAAGGGTCAATTCGATTTCCGGGCAGTCCCGCAGGCGGATCAGCAGAGGCCGCAGCAGGCCGTAATCCGCCCGGGTGCCGGACACAACGCAGACTTGATGCTTCATCTCGTTCCTCACAGTTCAATGGCATCGTCCGCCGCATAGTCACGGCGGGCGGGCGTTCCGATGACGAGGTCCCAATAACGGGCGGAAAGGCCCCGGTCATTCCGTTTCACCGTCAGATCGTCGGCTGTCAGAAGCTTGCCTATCGGAATGGGCCGCGCCGCAACAATGCGCTTGAGCACGACTTCAGAGATAGCGCGCTCCTCCGGGGATGGGGCCTTGCAGCCGCTGCCAAGCCCCGCTTCCACCTGCCGGATGGCGGATACCATCTGCCGGAACGCCTCCGGCTCTGTGCTGGCAAGGTGGTCCGGGCCTTCCATGTGCCGGTCCAGCGTGAAGTGCTTTTCGATGACCACGGCCCCACGGGCTGCGGCGGCTGTGGGAATGGCGATACCCTCCGTATGGTCGGAATACCCCACGGGCAGGCCGAAGGCGGCGCGAAGCGTGTCCATGGCCCGGAGATTGACACGGTCATAGGGGCAGGGATAGCTGGTGGTGCAGTGGAGCAGGGTGATGTCCTCCGCCCCACCCTGCCGCAGGGCTTCCAGAGACAGCTCCACATCCGCCAGAGAACTCATGCCGGTGCTCAGCAGCACCGGCTTTTTCTTGCTGCCCATATAGCGCAGGTACGGAATGTTTCCGATCTCGCCGGAGCCGATCTTGATGAAGGGGATGCCCAGCGTCAGCAGAAAATCCAGACTGTCCGCTTCGTCCGCCGTGGAGGCGAATTGAATACCGATCTCGTCGCAGTACGCTTTGACAGCGCGGAAATCGTCATAGGAAAGCTCCAGCCGCTTGAGCATATCGAACTGGGACTCAGTGCGGCCTGTGTTGTCCGCCTGATAGTCCGCCTGCGCCACGCTGCGGGTGATGATCTTCTCCGTCTGCCAGGTCTGGAACTTCACACAGTCCGCCCCGGCGTTTTTTGCCGCGAGGCAAAGCTCCTTGGCAAGATCGAGCCGTCCGTTGTGGTTGACGCCGGCCTCGGCGATGATATAAGCGCCCATGCGGTCACCTCCTGTATTGGATCATAAACCCGTTATCCGGATCAAAGGCCGGGTCTGCGGACTTGCGGAGGGCCAGAAGCTCCTGATAGGCCGCCGGGTCAAAAATGCTGCGGCCCACCCAGAATTCCCGGCGGCCGTCTTTGTTGAACTGCTTTTTGAAACCGAACAGACTGTCATCCGGCGCCATGCCGCCGCCCAGATGCAGCTTGCTCATGCCGTGGGCCGCACCCCAGAGCGCCGCTTCGTAGAGCAGCAGGTTTCCCGCCGCCAGACTGCGGTAAGCGGCGTCCGAGCCTGCCAAATGATAGTGCATACTGCCGTTGGTATGGAAGAAGATAGCGCCGCTGATGGGCGTTTCTTCCAGCTCCGCATACAGCAGAAAGGCTTGGTCGGAAAGCTGCTCACCCAGATAGTCAAAGTAGGACGTGCCGAAGGTGTAGTAATCCTCCGCGCTGTGCTTGTCCATGGTCTGACGGTACAGTTCCAGAAACGGCGCGTATTCCGACATGGGCGCTTCCCGCACTGTGACGCCGCTCCGCTGCGCCTTGCGCACCATGTTGCGGTTTTTGCTGTCCATATTGGCGAGGATCAGCTCCGGCGAGGCGGTGTCCATATAGATGGTGTCACGCAGATAGCGGGTGTCCGTCATGGGCGCGACCGCGCCGTGATTATCCAGCAGCGGATGGTAGCGCAGGAATTGCGTGACGATGCGCTGCTCCAGGCAATAATCCCGCAGCTCCTCCATGAAAATTTGCTGAGCCTCCGGAGAGAGCGGGGCGTCAGTCAGTGGGCCGCCGTAGCCGTAAGGCGTTTCCAGATCGAAAAGGCGGCCTGCCGGGAGCAGACCGTGAAAGCGGGGATCATCCGCAATATCGTTGCGCATGACCACATAGCACATCCGCTCCGCGCCGTGTTCAAAACAGAGCAGCAGCGGCTCGCCGTCTCCGTGGAGCTCTAGGGAGACGGCGTATTCACAAAGATAATAAATGTCCCACCCGGCAAAGGAGCGGACATATGCGTTCCATGCTTCCGGCGTCTGCGGGGTCAAAACGTTCATAACAACAGTCCTTTGCAAGTATCAATCGTATCCATGAGATAGTCTATGTGCGCCGTGTCATACCGCTGGTCGATGGGCAGAGAGAGCATATGGGCGGCAAGTTCCCTCGCCAGCGGCCGCTCGTCAGCCTGTACGCCGTCGAAGGGCCAGTGCACCGCGCAGTAGATCCGATGCTCCATCAGACGGCGGCGCAGGGCGTCACGGTCCTTCACCCAAACCGGCAGAACCAGCGGACACGCATCCTCCGCAAGACGGCAGATGGGAGGCACGCCCAGCTGAGCGAGCGAGTCCTTCAGCCGTGCGTAATTGTGCTTACGCCGGACGGCCAGCGCGCCCGCATCGACGGTACGAAGTAAAAAGCGGGAAAAGTCGGAGATCTGATACAGCCCCGTCTGTGCGTCCAGCGCGTCCTCCGTTTTACGGAAAATATTCAGGTATTCCGCATTGCAGTCCAATGTTCCATTGAGAAACAGGGACTTGCAGACCATGCCGCAGGCACGGCGGTCATCCATTTTGCGAGGGAGAAGAGAAAAGCTATCCCGGTCTGCAAGCGCGGGGCCATATAACGCGCCGCCGCCCGGCAGGGCGAACCACTTGCGCAGACTGCAAACGCAGAGATCGCCGATGGTGCGCCGCACGGAAAATACGCTGTGGGTGGTGTCCTCCACAATGGAAAAACCGTATCGCAGGCGGGCGGCCTCCAACTGCTCCAATATGGCCCGGGGTTGTACCGCGCCGAAGTAGTGCATCAGAAAAACGGCGGAGACTTCCCCGTTCAGCTTGGAGAGAAGGTCGTCCATGTCGATCTCCAGCGAAGGCGTCAGTCGGTAAAAGCACAGCGCGTGGCCGGAAAAGGCGGTGATGACGGAATCGCAGATGTACTCCGGCAGAAGGATCGTTCCGGGACGCAGGCTCCGCGCGGCAAAGCGCAGCGCGCTGCGGCCGCTGTCGAAGTACAGCGGCTGTTCGCCGGAGAGGTAGGCGTCTACACTATGGTTTTTTTCAGAAAGCGTATGGAGATCCAAGTAGAATTCGCCGCCTAATTCCATCGTGTGCGCTCCTTTCCAAGAGGATATATCAGAGGTCTTTGTATAGATGCAGCATCTTTACTTCTTTATTCAGCTTTGGAATATAGTGCATTTCATAGTCCCCGGAAAAGGTAATGCCGAGGCTTGCGTAAGCGTGGAGAGATGCAGTATTATCTTCACGGATTTTTCCAACGAAGCGTCGAAAACCAAGAGAGCGGGCTTCTTCTAACGCCAAGCGTGCCGCAGCCTTCCCGTAACCATGTCCCCAGTATTTTTCCGAAATAGCCATTGGAATATCAAAAACATCAGAACCTGATGGCTCGATATAAATATGACCGACGGGCGTATCGTTGTCCATAATAATGTAGATTTTTCTATTGGTTTTTTCGCCTTGATTTTGAATTATGCGCTCATACCATTTCTGGAATGACGTGCGCTCGGGCGGTGTGTCGAAGCCAGTCCAGAAAATGTTGGACGGCTCGCATTTGAGCTGATAAAAAAATTCAAAATCCTTCGGTGCCGCCAAACGAATACTGACCATATTAGTGCCTCCTACTCTTATTTCGGGCGCAGTTATACAGCTTCTCCCGTGTTTTGGATTCGTTGCGCTGGCCCATGCTCGTCCCGTTCCGGAAGGAGCCGTTGGGCCGCGTTACATTTTGCTGTCCAGACCCTTTCCGGTCTCGATGTGTTCAAAATTCGGCAGATACGCCGCCATGATGGCGATGATCCCGTCCTTTGTGGGGCGCGGCCCGGCGAAGGCGGCGGTCAGCTCACGGAAAAGCGTTTCCACCCGTTCTTTATCGGGGACGGCTTTCCCGGTGATGACGCCCAGAGATTGGAAACGCTCCATATCCGCCGTTTCCTCCTCCGTCACGAATTCCTCAAAGGCCTTTTCGCCGGAGGTGTCCGACACCGCGTAATGGACGGGATACAGGGTACTGCCGTGCTTCAGTTCCTCGGCGCGGTCGATGGCCTCCTCGTCCGAGGCACATTCCAGCACCTCATAGCCGTGGGCTTTCAAAAGCGCGGTGCCGATGGCGTCAAAGGTCATCATCTGGGCCTCTGCCAGTTTCGGGAAGAAGATGGCCCGGTTTTCGCCCAGCATACAGGACAGCAGGCAGATCTGCCCGGATTCCTCGGGACTGACGAAGTAGCGTCTCACGTCGGAGGGGGCGGACAGCGGCTGGAGCTTGGAGAGCCGTGCCAGAAAACCGGCGGGCAGAGAGCCGTTGGAAAAGGCCACGTTGGCAAACCGGGCCGTTTTTACCGGGAATTTGTCCGAATAGCTGAAGATCACATCCTCCATGATGCGTTTGGAAGCGCCCATGATGTTCACAGGGTTTGCCGCCTTATCCGTGGATACGCAGAAGTATTCCTCCGGCGGGAACGCCGTCAGCAGATCCAGAAGGCGCTTGGCGTGGAGGACGTTGTTCTGGAGCAGGGCCTCTACGCTGTAAATGTCCTTCTCGGAGCGGACGTGCTTATGGGCGGAGAAATTTCCCACGATGTCGAAGCCGCCACGGTCGCGGAACATCTTCTCAAAGACCGGCGACGCGAAATCCATGGGATAGGGGATATAATCCTCCGGCACATACATGCCCTTGGTGGAGCGAAGATCCCGGGTCAGCTCCGCCAGGGCGTTTTCGTTGTAATCCACCACCACCAGAGACGCGGGCTTAAAGGGCAGCAACGCCTTGATGAAGCTGGAGCCGATGGAACCGGCTCCGCCGATGACGAGCACCGACTTTCCGGCGATTTTTTCGCTGAGGGCGTCCCGGTTGGCCTCGATGTCGGCGCTGAACATGGATACCGGGCGCTTGGTGACGTATTGACTGATGAATTGATCTAAATGAAACATATTCTCGCACCTTTTCAAGTTTCGCCGGGGCGGTCAGCCCGGCGGTATCGTTCGCTCATTTATCCTTTATCATACCACAGCTTTCAATCAAAAACAACGCTCCCGTTTTCTGCCTAGCTAAATAAACTCCGTGGGAGCGGCGCGTTCAAAGCTGCGCTTCCGTCCCCACGGAGTTCATTTCTTGCTATTTGCGCTCAAGGGCCCCCTTCGCTGCGTGAGGCAAGTAAGCCTGGGCACCCACACTCTGTACGCCCTTAATAAGAACTGCGGCGGGCAGGAAGGCGGGGACTGGAATCGCATGGGATTTACTTCTTTTCAGGGGAAAGTTCAGTGATCCGCGCGCAGATCTCGCCCAGAAGCAGCCAGAGGAAGATATATGGCAGTCCGCGCCAAAGGACAAAGCAGCCATTGACTAAATCGGCGGCAAGGATCGCGCCGCAGGAGGCTATCAAAACGGAAAGCAGCAGGCACTTTTCTTCGTCAAGGCAGGTGGAGAGGCAGCACAGTGCTTTGATGAAAAACCAGACGCCGAACACAAGGATGAGAGCAAAGCCGATGATCCCCGAAGCGGCAAGAAGCGTCAGATACCCATTGTGCAGGTTTCGATATTCATAATCCGGAACGCCGTAGAAGACCTTTACGCTGATGGCGTTGTTGGTCACGCCCAGCGGATGGGCGAGAAAGAGCTTGACGCCCTCCTTCCAGATCGAGCTGCGAACACCATTGGCAGAGGTTTTGATATCTCGGCTGATCGTCACTTCCTTCGGCGGCTCTGGCAGCTGCTCGGGAGTTGAGGGTTCTCCATCGGGAATCTCGGGATCATTAGGGCATTCCTGGTCCTCATCCTCCGGCGGCTGTCCAGGAATCGCAGACTGATCAGGCTGGTTTTTCTCCGCCTCTTTAAGCTCACGCTGATAGACAGCCTGGGATATGCCGTTGACCGCGGCGGTTTCCATCCGCTGTGTACCGTAAAAGACCCCAGTGACAAGCAGGCACAGCGCAAGCATCTGTGCGGTGGCTTCCATGCCGCGGCGGGCGATTTTTTTTCCAGTGGCATTGCCTATGCCGCGGCAGAGCGGAAACAGCACCGAGAACGCGAGCATGGAAATGAGCGCCGAGTATGCGTTCGCGGCGCCGATGGTGAACAGATAGATCGCACAGCTGACAACGCACGGTCCCAGACGGCGGACTTCCTTTCTCCCAAATAAGTACCATGTCGAAAAAGTACCGAGGAGACATAACTCACTGAGCGTAGAGGGGCCGGCGGCGATGCCACTCAGCTGCATACTTGTATTACGCGGATTAAAACCGATCAGGATAGTGGTTCCCCGATAGGGGACCTCCGCACTGTAACTTGCCAGCATCATGCCGAGAGAGATGAGTGCAACGGCCATGGAAAAGACGAAAACCATCCGGCAAATCAGTTTGAGCGTAGCGGAGCGCGCCTTGCTCCCCAAGGAGGAAAAGACGCAGAAAAAAACAAAGAAGTAAATACCGGTATATACCAATTGGCCGCAGTTTGAGAAAAAGCCGCTTTGCCGGTTCAGCACGATCGTAACAAAATAGCTGACACAAAAAAGAAGGAATATCGGGAAGAATGGGCGGCGGTAAACGCGGCGGTCCACCAGAAAGAGCCACAGCAACAGACCTGCGCCGAAGAGCACAGACAGCATCAGCATCAGCTGATAGAGAAAAAACGTGAAAGGGACAGAAGCAACCAGCAGAGATGCCGTACATAGAGCGGCAAACCACTTCACGCAGCTTTCCAGCGTGATTTTTTCTCGAATCTTCATAGTAAATACAATTCCTTTTACAATTCTTCATGGAAGGAAGCCGGACTTCCTTCCGACCGTACAGACTATAACATATTTCAGCCCTACGGGCCGCTATGCGGAAAGTGCGGGCGGCAGCGGTCGAATATTCGGCCAACGGCGGCTCACGGTTTCCCGTAGAGCCGTTCCCGCATTTTTTCCAGCTCGTCCAGCTGGCCCATGTCCAGCCAGTCCGCCTCGCCCACGGTGTAGGCGCTCACGCGGCGGCCCTTGCGCCGCTGCCGCTCGATAATGTCCGGAAAGCCGATGACCTCGTCCTCCCCGATGTCCTCCAGCACCTCCGGCTCCACCAGATACAGCCCGGTGTTGGTCAGGAACTGGAACGCCGGCTTCTCCCGCATGGCGGTGATGACGCCGCCCTCCCCTGTTTCGACAACGCCATAGGGGATGGTGACGCGCTTTTCCGCGCAGACCATCGTGACGGCGCTGCCGTTTTCCCGGTGGAAGCGCAGCAGTTTTTCATAGTCGGTGAAAATGAGTAGGTCGCAGTTGGTGAGGAAGAAAGTTTCGGAGAGCTTTCCCTTCAGCAGGCTCAGCCCGCCGCCTGTGCCAAGAGGCTTGTCCTCATCGTACCAGATTGTGTCGAAATGCTCCTCGTTTTCACTGAAATAGGCCTTGATCAGCTGCTTTTTGTAGTTCACGATGCCGTGGAACTCCGTGCAGCCGTATTGCCGGAACTGCCGCATGATGTGCTCCATGATGGGCAGATCGCCCACGGGGATCAGGGGCTTGGGCAGAATTTTGGTGTACGGCTCAAGGCGCGTGCCCTTGCCGCCCGCCATGATGACCACGGGCAGACCGAGGGCGGCGTGGGGTTCTGCTTGGCGCTCATCTTCCAGCACAATATCCATAATGCGCCCAGCCCCATCCAGCACCGGCACAGCAATGCAGCCATGCTGGGCCAGCAGACGAATCGCCTCCTCCCTGCCGGTGGCGGTGATGGGGCGATGGTTGCCGGCGTTTGCAGCGCTGTCCTCCAGCGTGCCGCCGGAGAGCAGATGGCGCCGCACATCGCCGTCTGTCAGCGCGGCGGTAAGATGCCCGGCGGCGTCAGTGAGAAAGAGGACCTTTTTTGCGGCCTGATTTAAGTGAGCCAACGCCGTGCGCAGACTCTCTGTTTCTAACATGCAGAATGATCGAAAATCCATGCCGTGATCTCCTTTTACAGATGATGAGAAGTCCCGCCTGGTTGCAGATGATGGACAGTGGCCTCACGGCGGTTGAGACAAATCATTTCCCCAAGACCCCATTAGCGGCTTTCATCTTCCGAAACGGGGAAATAGCCCCGCAAAATTTGCAGCCTCGACGGAAGATGGGCGTGCAGCCAGATCAAAAGTTCCGACTTGAGCAGCACGGTGACGAATACATAGACTATGCCTGCCACGGCGATGGCGGCAAGCGCAGACAGCTCATCGCTCCATGCGGTGAGCAGAGCGCGGTAGACCGGCAAACTCACTGCGGCGGCGCAGGCTGTGGCGAGGGTGTATTTGACAACGTCCGCTGCCTGCCGCCGGGTAAAGACCGGCAGATTCAAGGTGCGGATGTCGCGGTACATCAGGCTTGCCGCCAGCGCGCCGGAGAGACTGGTAGCCAGGGCAAGGCCGCGGTAGCCCCACGCCCGCACCAGAAGGAAGTTCATCAGGATATTGCTCACCACGGTGATGAGGGTATTGCGCAGGATCAGCTTTTGCCGCATATTGGCGGCGAGCGTGTTGGTCAGGATCGTGCGGAAGGCGAAAAACGGGATCCCAAGCGCATACAGCGTCAGGCACACCGACGTGACGGCCGTTGACTCATCGGAAAACGCGCCTCGCTGGAAGATCAGGCTGATGATGGGCTGCGCGTACAGCGCGAACATGACTACCAGCGGGATCGAGGTGTAGCAGGCGATCAGCAGCGCCTTTTGCACATAACCGCTGCCCTTTTCCTTCTCTCCTGCCGCAAAATACAGGTTCATGCGGGGATAGCAGACCTGAATAAAGATGGTGGTGGTCAGCGTCAGCAGAATGGATTGCACACGGTTGGCATAGCTCAGAGCGCTGGTAACGCCTTCTCCCAGTCCGGAGGCAAACATCCGATCCACCACGCCGTTGATCTGGTCAGCCATCAGGCTTAAGCCCAGCGGAATGGCGAGGGTACAGAGATGGCGAAAATCGCGGTCATGCAGGTCGAGCACCGGCTCCCATCGAAGGCCGTGCTTACGGCGGGCATAGGCCCAAAGCACCGCCAGCGGCAGTATCATGGACGCAACGTATCCGTAGGCGAGAATCATCGGGCTCTGCGGCGTGGCAATCAGAATAGAGGCAATCAGGACAAGGTTGACGAGAATAAAGTCACAGAAGCCGCCGGGAATAAAGTCCTCCTGCGCCGCAAGGTATGCCGTGAGAACATTAAAAATCGTGAAAATGGGGAGATAAAAGGAGATGACGGCAATAAATCGCGCTGTCAGCGCGGCGGGTTCCGCTGAGAAACCCGGAGCAAGGAGACTCACGATATTCTGCCGAAAGGCAATACACACGCCCGTGATGAGCAGCGAGATGAGAAAAAGAACAGAACAGGTATTGGAAAAGAAGCGTGCCTTATTTTTTGGGTCAGCCCTCACATAAGAAGGAATAAATGACTGCGTAAACCCGCTGGCAAATAGTGCGAATAAAACGCTTGGCAAGCTTGCGGCAATGACATAGGCATCTGCGATATAGGTCGTGCCGAAGCGGTCCGCCAGAAAAACCTCGCGGGCAAATCCCAGTATTTTTGAGATGATCAGTAATAATGCTGTCGCCGATGCGGATCTTGCAAGGTTTTTCAAGGTGATGTTCCCTTTCTTATTCAACGGCTATCCCCCAAAATTATCATTTGGAAATAGACTTACGCATCTGTTCATACAAGTAAATACGGACAGCAGTACGGATTTCTATAGAGGACAAGTCTTCGCACAATAATGGGCGAATCGTTTCTCCAGCAATCATCTTTTCGCTATCTTGTGAAACGAGATATAACTGCCGTATTTCCTTCAGACCTTTTTTGTCACCGCGCAAGATGTAGTACATGTAGCGGCACATGCGATACAGCACAGGATTCTTCACAAATCTTTTGACCTTATCCTTAGCGGAAACAACACCCTGCTTTTCCGTTAATTCGTGAGTTTGCGGATGATAGATTTTTGGCTTGATATGAGAAAAGAATGGGATATCTAACAAAGTCGGATAAAATTTATCAATACACTCCATTTGAAATTTAGAGTTAAATTTGTGCTGATAGGGCACGTGGTTGACATAATCCAACGCGTCCTTATCTCCGAACAGCGGGAAACTATAGAAGAACATGTTTATAAACTGATTCATCATCATATCCCAGCGCAGCCGATATACAGAATTCAATTCTTGGAAACTATCCTTTGTAAGTCGTGCGGGATCAATCTCATGAGTCTGACAATAGATAAGATGCTGCTTACAGATAAACTCGCGAAGTGCGGGGAAAAAAGACTTGCTGATCATAGGCTTCCAGCCCGGTAAAAACATTTCGTCAATATACTGTGAAAGCGTATAATTTTCATGGGGATAATCCACAATTGTTTCAACGTCTCGGAATGTCTCGCCTAAATAACCGAGCGTAAAAAATTCTCCTTGCATACTTTCCTCAAATTCATGAAAAAAGTTTTTACTCATTCCATAAATCGAGTACATTTCACCATATTTTCCCAAATAGTCGGCGAGGCCATCCATTTCACTATCCGCCCAATCCATCAAGCAAACCGGAAGGTCATTTTGTGCGGCAAGTTTTTGCACACACTGAAGATCTTCGCTTTTGGTATTGGTAATGGTTGAATCACCGATGCCATAATAACAAGAGGGCTTCATCCCAAGTGCAAGCATTAGAGATAATGTAATTCTTGAATCCTGTCCGCCGGTTAAAAAGGTTCCGCTTTGAGAAAATACTGCAGGGAGATCCTTGTATTTTTCCAGTATATATTGGCAAAAATCTCCTGTTAAACGATTCTGCGTACTGGAAATTTCACACAGGACCCATTGGTCCTTCTCACAGCGCAGCATTTGTTCGCCGGTAAGCCAGCGAATATCCGGACACATGGTTTTTCCATCAATATTGCACAAAAAAATATCCGCAAGAAAGGCGATGTCATCAACCGCACAGTGCATGCCTTTTGCCAAGTGATATAGTGTAGTTGTCGCGGCAAAGCGGTGCGTATCAGGGTCAAGATAGAAATAGAGCTTGTAGGTGGCACTTTCATCAACAAATAATGAAAAAACGCCGCTCTTATATATGCCAATACAGTAACTTCCAATGATGCTTCTTCGAATACCTATATCATCATTCCAGTTCTGCAAGATATCCTTCAATGCGTCTGCATCTTTCTTCCCATTATAAATAAATGTTCCGACACCTATTGCGAAATCATTCCCACTCTGATAGCGATTCTTAGTGGGGAGGCGCAGTTTTTGATAGGTCGAATACTGTCCGAATTCACCTTTCCCAGAAGAACTGACAGAAAACCCGGTTACAAGAGAGTTTATCTTCTCAAAATCGCTTCCCTCGGAACAGAAAAGAAGTTTTCCCATTTTCATTATCTCCTTGCATCAATGCTTTTTGTTATCTCGCTCAGCAGGGTATGGTGCAGCGAGAGCATCATATACTTTAGCTCCGCAAGCTGCGTGAAGCGCTCCGGATCCGTCAGATCGTCGACCACCACCGGAACGTGATTGATGTGAGCCTGATACAAAACGGTAGAATACAGTCCGACGACATGGCGTGTGCGAAGGATAGATGTTTCGATCCCGATTTCGGTGTTCGCCTCGATCTCAAAATCAGGAAAAAGCCGACGGACGATCTCCATATCCGAATACAGCGGGTGGGGCCGAACAGCAACCTTAGCGCCGTTTTTCCGGAGTTTTTGCAGGCTTTCCGCAATTTTTTCCAGCATCTGTGGCGTTTCCACCTGCAAGTAGTAAGTGTAGTCCACGGTCTTTTCAACGCCCTGAGCGTCCCAGGGCTGCATCGCCGGCGGCAGCTCGATACGGAACTGGGTCGGCTCCGCCCGCAGTTGGCAAAAGAGGTCACGGTAGTATCCGTCCCAGACATAGCAGCGGTCAAAGCAGAAGAAGGTGTCCCGGATAAAATAGAGCTTTTCTCCGTGCATGATATCAATATGCTCCACGCCGAGACGATGGCAGTATTCTGTCAGGAACGAGGAAGTGTAGGAATACTCCTCATCGACGATCATCGCCTTCGGATGATAAACCTCATATTGATAGCGATACATGGCGAGCTTCACCATGCACTTAAAGCGGAAATAAAATGCCGATGGATAACGGCGGCGTAGCGTGGAAAGCAGTGCCATATCCTCTTTCCGCAGCAGACTGCAGCATTCAAAACCGTGTGCCTGATATAGCGAGGGGAACTCCCTTCGCAATGTGTTTGGCAGGATCGTTTCACAGTCCCCAGACAGAAATACAGCATCCGCCGTCTGCATCTTCTGCGGAGCGGGACGGCGCAGCAGCTGTCTCTGATAGACGGGCAGCAGCAGCATGGCCGCAGCCTGATACATCACGCGGAGGATGGGGCGTTCCAGCATCATTTGGCAGCGATATTGCGCGTAAGAGCGATCGAGCAGATCCTTCGGCTCCGGCAAACTCTCTAAAAAGGCCTTCTGCCGCGCCACCGGAACATCAAAGATTGGGTTGCGGTCGCCGTTCAGCCGGATGACCGCCGATTTAAGCGTCTGGAGTAAACTCATGGCAGAAAACTGCCCTCCTCTTGTTACTTGTCGAACCGGCCGGTAAAGTCGGTGCTGGCGGTGTGCGTAAGCGGCAGTTTCACCGGCTTGCCAGTGGCGGCGGACTGGTAGATGGCTAAGATCATCTCCAGAGCGTTGCGGCCCGCCACCGCGTCCACATAGGGCTTACGGTCCTGCTCGATGGCGTCCATCATGTCGGCAAACAGGCTGGTGTGGCCGTTGCCGTAGACATTGCTGGTGGCCTCCTGCAAGCCCTTGTTCTTGGCGTCGGCATCGCTTTCGTCGGCAAAATTCCACACGTCGATGTTGTTGGTGGAGGTGCCGCCCAGCTTCACCGTGCCGGTCTCGCCAAAGAGATAGAGGGTCTCCTCAAGATTTTTCGGATAGACGTTCACGGTGCCCTCGATGGTGCCCACCGCGCCGTTTTTGAACTTCACAACGGCCATGCCGATGTCCTCGCACTGGAGGTAATCGTGGAACTGCTGGCGGGTGACGCCGTAGACCTCGTCCACCTCGTCCCCCATCATCCAGCGCAGCAGATCGATGCCGTGGATGCACTGGTTCATCAGGCAGCCGCCGTCCTGCGCCCAGGTGCCCCGCCACGGTGCCTGATCGTAGTAGTTCCGGTCACGGTTCCAGCGGACGTGGATGCTGCCGTGGGAGAGTTTGCCGAAGCGCCCCCCCTCTACGGCATGGCGCAGCTCCTGCACCGCCACGTTGAAGCGGTTCTGGTGGCAGGCGGCCACCTTGACGTGCTTTTCCTCGCTGCGGCGGATGATCTCGTCCGCATCGTCCATGCGCATGGCCATGGGCTTTTCGATGATGACGTTCACCCCCGCGTCGATGCAGGCGAGGGCGATCTCGGCGTGGATGCCGCTCTCCGTGGCGATGGAGGCCAGCTGTAAGCCGGGATGCTCGGCCAGCAGCTTTTTATAGTCCGTGTAGCGGGCGATGGAAGCATCGTTCTGGAGGCCATACTTAGCCAGCAGTTCCTCCATCTTCTCCGGCAGAACGTCGCACACGGCGACGATATTCAGCTTGTTGTTCAGCGCGGCCTTGATGTGGTTGACCGCGATGCGGCCGCAGCCGATGAGCGCGTAATTCATTGGAAAGGACTCCCCTTTTGTGTATTTTTTTACTCGATAAATCGGCGGAACTTTCTAGCAAGAGGTGCGATGTGGTTTAGGGCAGAGTGCGGTATGGAATATTCCTCTCTGGGAGGGAGTGCTAACCAGGACTCAAAGGTATCGAGTGAGACACCGCAGTAATCCGCCAAAAACTGCTTGTCCGCCTGAAGGAGTTCTTCCGAAGAATAGAGCGGCTTTTCCAATAGCGCCATCGCTTCTTCCCGTGTCATTTGACCGGAAACAATGAGGCTGGAGTAGTGTGATTTCCGTTTATCCTTGCCAAACTTTGTGGGCAGGTAATAGCATTGCAGAAAGCGGGTCAAAATCGACTCATAATGCTTCCCACCGTAATATTGGAAACCGCAGAACTCCTCCAATGCATGGATAGCACTCCGGATATCGTAAGGCATATTGTTCAGTGGGCGCAGATGAATGACCCCGCTATGACGGCGCTTCAGGTAGCGATCCGTCAGCGTGAGGAATTGCGTATGAACAAGCGGCTGTTCTCCAAATTTCTTTTGAACGGCCTTGATGTATTTTCCGTCATTGAAGTTAATCCCTCGGCCGCGCTCCAAAATACTTTCGTGGGCAATATTATTGCCATCGAGTGAATAGCGAATGCGATTCTCCTTCGCATAGTCCTGCAATGCTTTAACGATTAAGTTATCCTGTGCAATTGCGAGGTTTGGCAGACTTCCCTTCAGCAAGGACCGCAGAACATCCCGGTATTCTGCCATATCCGGCTGAATGATCACCATTGTTACACCGGTCTTCTCGACAAGCTTTCTTAGGTTTTCCGTCGCGATGGGATTGTCCAGTCCATCATCAATATGGACCGCCAGCATACGAAGCCCTTGTGTCCACCCCCAATATAAGATGTAAGAACTGTCGATGCCCCCGGAAACGCCAACAATACAGTCATAAGGGTCATTTTTGCAGGTTTCTTTGATTTCAGCAACCATCGCGTCCAGCCGCCGCTTCCCATCTTCATTCGGGAAGTACTCTGTGGGCATACGGCGAAGAACATCGGTACAATAGTTGCAATGCCCTTCGGCATCAAAGGTGATGGTTGGGTCAGATGCGTTATCCATAACGCATCTGGTGCAGCGCTGGTAAGTAAACACACTACTACCTCACAGTCAAATCAAATTTGTTTCATCGGGAAAACCGGCTTTATGCGCTCGCCGGACACTTGCTCATACACTTCTCCGCATTCATTGCAGGCCGCTGAGCCGTGAGAAAATTCCAACTTGCTGCCACATTTGCAGACCCAACCGCAGAGCTTAGCGGGCACACCGCAAACCAATCCAAAATCAGGTACATCGCGGCTAACAACAGCCCCGGCACCAACAAAAGCATATTCTCCCACCGTATGACCGCAAATTAGGGTCGCATTTGCTCCGATGCTTGCCCCCCTGCGGACGATCGTTTTCCGAAACTCACTTTTACGGGAGACAAACGCACGCGGGTTAATAACATTGGTAAAAACACAGGACGGACCGAGAAATACATCATCCTCGATCACAGCGCCGCAATATAATGCCACATTATTCTTCACCGTGACACGATCGCCAATCGTCACACCGCCTTCAACAAAACAATGCTCGCCAATATTGCAGTCCTGCCCAATCTTTGCGCCAGTCATCACATGAGCACCCGCCCAAACTCGGGTTCCGGAGCCGATATCGCTGTCTTCATCTACAATGCTCAATGGATGAATATAAGAGATATGCGCGGCGCAAGAAGCATCATTTTTACCCTTGCCGGTCATTTCTTCCATTCGTTACAGCTCCTCCAGCACCGTGCGGATCACGGCGTCCTGATCTTCCCGCGTCAGGTAGGGAGAAAACGGAACGCCAAAGTTGCAGCGGGCATAGTGCGCGGCGTTCGGAAGCTCCTCCGCGGGATAAGGCGCGAAAGCATCCAGCACATGCAGCGGCGTGGGATAGTAGATCAGGCTGGGGATGTTCGCCGCGGCCATGGCGTCCAGAATGTTCTGCCGCTGCGTCTCGTCCTTCGCCAGCATGCAGTATTGGGCGTAAGCGGAAACACAGCCGTCCGTAATGACGGGAAGCTGAAGCTTGCCCGCAAAGGCGTCGTGATAGCGCTCCGCGATCTCCTGCCGCATGGCGATCTCCTGATCCAGCACGGCAAGCTTGGGGAGCATGACACCGGCTTGCAGGGTATCCAGACGGGAATTGAGCCCGATGCGGACGTTGTCATACTTCCCTTTCGGGCCCTTTCCGTGAACCTTATACGAGCGCAGCAATTCCGCGATCCCGTCATCATCCGTAAAGACAGCGCCGCCGTCGCCATAGCAGCCCAGCGGCTTGGAGGGGAAGAAGGAGGTGGTGGCAATATCGCCGAAGGAGCCGCACTTTTTCCCCTTGTAGGATGCGCCGGTGCCTTGAGCGGCGTCCTCGATCAGCAGCAGTCCGTATTTCTTGCAGATGGCGCCGATCTCGTCATATTTGGCAGGGTTTCCGAGGAAGTCCACCGCTACGACTGCCCGGGGGCGAAGCGTTCCCTCCGCCAGAACGCTTTGGATATGCGCTTCCAGCGAAACGGGATCAAGGTTATAGGTGTCCGGCTCAATGTCGCAGAACACGGGGGCGGCGCCCAGCATACACGCAGGCTCCACCGACGCGATGAAGGTCATATCCGGGCAGAACACCGCGTCCCCCGCCCCGATACCGTACGCCATATAGACAAGCTGGAGGGCGTCGGTGCCGTTGCCGCAGGAAACACAGTGCTTGCGGCCCACATAGGCGGCAAGCTTTTCCTCAAATTCGGCGACTTCCTCGCCCCCGATAAAATGAGCGCCGGCAAGGATCCGCTGAATGTTTGCGTCGATCTCGCCTTGCAGCGCCCGATATTGCGCTTTCAGATCAATAAATTCCATCGTTCCGTCCTCCACGGTCTTTATACGCCGGTTCCGTAGTATTCCAGTCCGGCGGTCTCCGCCTCGCTCTTGCGGTACACATTCCGCAGGTCAAACAGCACCGGCTGTCTCAGGCTGCTGCCCACCGCCGCCAGATCCATGGAGGCAAATTCGCTCCACTCCGTTGCGATCACCACTGCGTCGGCGTTATCCAACGCCTCCTTTTTGCTGCCGCACCACACCGCGTTGGCCTGCCCGCCCAGCTGACGCCGCGCGTTTTCCAGCGCCTTGGGATCGTACATCCGCACGGTATAGCGTCCGTCGGCCAGCAGCGCACCGGCGATCTCCACTGCGGGAGATTCCCGGATGTCATCCGTTTCCGGCTTGAAGGACAGGCCCAGCAGCGCGATCACGCCGCCGTCGGGAAAGCGACGCATGATCTTTTCCGCAGCCAGCTTCTTTTGACGCTGGTTGGCAAGAACCACGCTTTCCACCACGGTCATGGGCGCGCCGAATTTTTTTCCGGTATCCGCCAGCGCCTTGGTGTCCTTCGGGAAACAGCTGCCGCCGTAGCCGGGGCCGGGGTGCAGGAACTTGGGGCTGATGCGCCCGTCCTTGCCCATGGCGGCGGCGACCTCAAGGGCGTTGGCCCCCACCTGTTCGCAGAGGTTCGCGATCTCGTTGATAAAGGTGATCTTCGTGGCAAGGAAGGCGTTGGAGGCGTATTTGATCATCTCCGCCGTCTCCGGAGTGGTAACGACCACCGGCTTATTAGAGCGGGAGAACACCTTGTAAAGCTCCCGCAGCAGCTTCTCCGCCCGCTCGCTGGCAACGCCCAGCACGATGCGGTCGGGGTTGTCGAAATCGCCCACCGCGCGGCCCTCCCGCAGAAATTCGGGGTTGGAGGCCACATCAAAGGGGATATTCTTCCCCATCGCCTTCAAGCGCTCCGCAATGCGCTGGCGCAGGGCGCGGGCGGTACCCACCGGGACGGTGGACTTGTCCACCACCAGCTTATAGCTCTGCATATAGTCGGCGATCTCGTCGGCGGCGCTGTATACATAGCACAGGTCGGCGCTGCCGTCCGCCGCCTCCGGAGTGCCCACCGCAATGAAGATCAGCTCGCCATGCTCCACGGCGGACTTCACATCACAGGTAAAGCGAAGGCGGCCGCTGGAAAGCCCATCGCTGAGCTGCACTTCCGCGCCCGGCTCATAGATGGGGCAGATCCCCTTTTGCAGCTTTTCGATTTTCTCCGGAATCACATCCAGACAGACCACCTCGTTGCCCCACTTGGCAAAGCCGAGGCCCGCGATCAATCCGACGTAGCCCGTTCCGATGACAGTAATTTTCATATCACTCGATCTCCCCGATCACATTCAGTAATTTCTGTGTCAATACACGGAAATCATAATCCTCAGCACCCTTGCGGGCGTTCTCCCCCAGCCGTGACAACTCCTCTGGCGGAAGCGCCGCCATTTTTTCCAGTTCATGCGCAAGCGGCTCAGGGCGAGGATCCTCCGTATCCCGTCCGCAGTCATATTTCTCCCAGATACTGTAACCGGGGCGCACCGTAGAGAAGATCGGCCGTCCCGCCGCCATATAATCAAACAGCTTATTATAGCTGACACCGTACTGGATCAGATGGACCTCGCCCCAATGGACCAGATTCAGATCTGCCCGGGAAACGATGGAGGGCACATACTTCTTCTCGACCTTTCCCTTAAAAACGATATTGGTGAGACCTTCCTCCACCACGCGGCGTGTCAACTCCTCACGCTCATCTCCCTCTCCCCATACGAGGATCTTGATACGAGGATCACGAATGGCTTTTGCCGCATCCACCAAGATACCGAGACCGTTCGCCTTCCGGATAGAGCCGGTATAGACCACTTTGAAGGTGTTGGGATCGTCCAGATCGGGGTCATCCACGCGGAAATGCTCCGTATTGTAATCAAACTGCTCCAGATCAACGCCGTTGTTGATATGATAGACCTTGGAACGAGGGATCTCGTTCTCCCATCCCTGCTCCACGATGTAATCATAAGCGCCCTCCATGGTGAACACCACGGCACCGGCGTTTTTGTAGATCCACTTTTCCAGCCGCCGCAGGGCGAGGACAGCAGGGTTATGAGGACCGGCAATTCCGAAGGATACGATGCTCTCCGGCCAGAGGTCTGCGATCTCCGCCACAGTCTTGCAGCCCCATTTGCGTCCCATCCGGACACCCATAGCGCAAGAGGTCGGCGGAACCGAGGTGGCAACAATAGCGTCGGGCTTCAAGAACCGCTTGCAGACACCCGGAAGCTTCCACGCGAACTCACAGATATTATAAATTCGCTTGAGCCCGCTGCCTTGATAGTCACAGCACTTGATGTAAACATAGTGAACGCCGTCCACCGTTTCCTCCCGCCATTTCCGGCCGTCGGTGATGAGGTTGACGTCCGAATTATGGACAGAGCTTGCGGCAAAAACGGTCACGGTATGTCCCATTGTCATGAGATTTTTTGCAAACAGCGTCGGTCTCGCCAAGGGATAATACTTCGGCGGAACGGCGTAGTGGTTAATGAGCCAGATATTCATGGATCGATTCCTTTATTTCCCGGCAGTAAGGAGCAGCGCTTTGCTCTCTGCCTGTAATTCCTGATATGCTTCCTCGCTCACCTGCGCTGTTCGGAGCAGATAATCGCCCAGATCCTCGGCGGTGTCCATGCCGTCAGCGGAGATGTCCTCCCGGCAAAAGACCTTTTTCACCGTGAGCAGAACAATCTTCACGTCGCCCAGAAAGGTGATACGGCGGATATAGCGCAAGTCCGTGGCCAGTTTATCCTCCCAGGAGATCGCGTTGCGTCCGCTGACCTGCGCAAGTCCCGTCAGACCCGGCATCACGGTATGGCGGAGACGCTGCTCCGGCGTCATGAACACCATATCCCGCACCAGCTGCGGCCGGGGGCCGACGATGGACATATCGCCCTTGAAGATGTTCCAAAGCTCCGGCAGCTCATCAAGGCTGGTGGAGCGGAGGGCGCGGCCGAACTTCGTCAGACGCACCTCGTCGGGCAGCAGCTCGCCGTTTTCGCCCCGTGCGTCCGTCATGGAGCGGAACTTGTACATTTTGAAGATCTTCTCGTCCTTGCCGGGGCGCTCCTGACAGAAAATGATGGGGCTGCCCAGCTTTGTCCGCACCAGAACAGCCACGATCAGCAGCACCGGCGTCAGCACCACAAGGGCGCAGCCGGAGAGAAGAACGTCCAATATTCGCTTGATATAACGGGCGTAGACGCCCGGCTTTCCCTGTTTCACAAAAATAACTTCCTATGCTCTTTTTTACGCGAAGCAGGCGTGGATCAGCGCGATGATGCCGTCCACCTGCTCCTCCGTCAGCTTATTGTCGCTGGGCAGGCACAGACCCCGCTGGAAAATGTCCGCGCCCACGTCGGGAACGCCGCCGGCGATATAGGCGTTGGTGCGGCAGCGGAGGCTGCCCTCCCGGCCAATGCACTCGTGCAGACGGTACATAGGCTGCATGTGCATGGGCTTCCAGATGGGGCGGCCCTCGGCGTTGTACTTCGCCAAGACCTCCAAAATCTCCGTGGGGCAGGACTTCCCCGCCTTCAGATAATAAAGGGCGCGGCTGTCATCTCGAAGCTGGGCGCACATGGCGTCCTCGTCGATGATGAGGGCGGAGAGCCAGTAGTTTGGCTCGGTGCCGTCAACAATGGGATTCATCGTCACCGGCAGATCCCGCAGGCCCTCGCAATAGCGCTCGTAGACCGCCTTTTTCTGGGCGATGTGCTCCTCCAAATGGGGGTACTGGCCCCGCACCACGCCCGCCACCACATTGCTCATGCGGTAGTTGTAGCCGACTTCCTCGTGCTGATACCACGCGGCGTTCTCCCGGGCCTGGGTCGCCCATTTGCGGGCGCGGTTGGCGTCCTCAAGGGAGTTGGTCAGGAGACACCCGCCGGCAGAGCCGGTGATGATCTTGTTGCCGTTGTAGGAGATGGCAGCGTAGTCTCCGAAGCTGCCGCACTGCTTGCCGTTCACCGTGGCGCCCATGGCCTCGGCGGCGTCCTCGATGAGCAGCGCACCGTGAGCCTCGCAGATGCGCTTGATCTCGTCCACCTTGGCGGGGAAGCCGTAGAGATGGGCCATGACTACCAGCTTTACCTCCGGATACAGGGTGAACGCCTGTTCCAGTGCGACGGGGTCCATGTTCCAGCTGTCCGCCTCGGTGTCGATAAAGACGGGGATGCCGCCTTCGTAGACCACGGGGTTCAGCGTAGCGTCAAAGGTCATGTCCGAGCAGAACACACGCTGTCCCTCAAGAGCACCGTGACTGATGGGAGACTTGCCGTAGAGCCGCTCCCCCGCCAGCTTCACGCACAAATGCAGCGCGGCGGTGCAGCAGGCAAGGCCGACCGCATAACCGACCTCCGCTTTTTCGGCGGCGATGCGCTCGACCTCGTTGATATTTTCGCCCACGGTGCTCATCCAGTTGGTATCATAGGCGAGACGGATATAGTCCAATTCCTCGCCGTGCATGGTGGGAGTGGCGAGAAAGGCCTTCTGTGTGAAGGGTTTGAACGCGATTTTTTCAGGGGAAAACATACGGACACTTCCTTTTTTCAGATAATTCGGACTTCAGGCGGTCAGGATACCGCAGGGACGGGCGCTTTTACTTCCTCGCCCTGCGCAGCGTTGACCTCCTCCGGCTCGTGGAAGGTGGGCACGACCCGGTGCAGCACCTCCCGGATGCAGGAGACGTCCTCCGTCCGCATGGTTTTTTCCAGCGCGTCATTCAACAGCGTCAGCTTTCGTTCCAGCTCCTCCGGCGTCACCGGTGGCTGGTGCTCCACGAAGATCATGCCGTTGCCGGTCTTTTCCAGATCCCGGCTGGCGATCAGCAGCTCTTCGTAGAGCTTCTCGCCGGGGCGCAGACCGGTCTCCACGATCTCAATATCCCGGTACGGCTCGTAGCCGGAGAGGCGGATCATATTCTCCGCCAGCTCGATGATCTTCACCGGACGGCCCATGTCCAGCACGAACAGCTCGTTCTGCTTGGCCATGGCTCCCGCTTCCAGCACCAGCTGGGCGGCCTCGGGGATCGTCATAAAATAGCGGATGATGCGCTTGTCCGTCACAGTGACAGGGCCGCCCGCCGCGATCTGACGGCGGAACAGGGGCACCACGGAGCCGTTGGAGCCAAGCACATTGCCGAAGCGCACCGCGGCGAAGGTGGTGGCAGAGCAGCCGGCCATGGACTGCACCACCATTTCGCACAGGCGCTTGCTGGCGCCCATGACGGAGGTGGGGTTGACGGCCTTATCCGTAGAGATCAGGATGAATTTTTTGACGCCGTGAGCGTCCGCCGCCCGGACGGTGTTCAGCGTGCCGAACACGTTGTTGCGGATGGCCTCCTGGGGACTGGTCTCCATCAGAGGGACATGCTTATGGGCGGCGGCGTGGAACACCACGTCGGGCTTGTAGGTATCAAACAGCAGTTCCAGCCGCCGGGGGTCCCGGACGGAGCCGATCTCCACGCTGAGGGGTAGCTCCCTGCCGTACTGGTACAGCAGCTCCTGCTGGATGTCGTAGGCGTTATTCTCGTAAATATCGAAGATGACAAGCCGTTTGGGACGGTGCTTGACGATCTGGCGGCATAACTCGCTGCCGATGGAGCCGCCGCCACCGGTGACCAGCACGGTGCGTCCGGACAGCAGCCCCTCCACGGCGGAAATATCCAGCTCGATGGTATCCCGGCCCAGCAGATCCTCGATCCGCACCTCCCGCAGCTGTTGGCGGATAGGCTTCTGGTCGATCAGCTCCAGCGTGCTGGGCAGCGTGGAAACTCTGATGCTCCGGTCCGCCAACTGCCGCAGAATTTCCTTCCGGTGCAGCTCATCCATGGAGGGAATGGCGAAAATGGCCTCGTGAATATCCATGGCCCGCATCCGGGGTAATGCCTGACTAATAAATCCACTGATGGGCACGCCCCGGATGCGTTTATTGACCTTGGCAGGGTCATCGTCAAAAAAGCACTGGACGTGGTAGCGGCTGTTAGGGTTGTGCTGGATCTCGTTGAGCAGCTGTACGCCGGCCGATCCTGCGCCGATAATAGCCACAGGCACCGCTCCCGGCTGATCCCGTTGGATGCTGAAGGTACGGTACATCCGGTAGCCAAACCGGACAGCCAGCATTTCCAGCACCCACAGGCTGGCGATGGCTGCCAGCAGGACGAAGGAAATGGTCTCATGGAGCAGCGCCCGGCTGAAAATCTCATAGGCGCCGAATCCACAGACGGCTGCACACATCAGCACCAGATACTCCCGGCTCTCGGCGTAGCGCCACAGACTGTCATAGGTCTTGAACAAAAGCTGAGCAATGACGGTGCACCCATACAGCAGCAGCACATTTTTCGGGAAGCTGCCTTTGGCGCCGACCTCGGTATAAGGCAGCAGTACTGTGATGAACTTGTAACCTGCCACTGCCACTGCGAACAAAAGCGCATCGCAGAGGAACAGCAGCTGTTTCCGAAATCGGCTCATATAGGTACTCCTTCACCGGCGAACCGGTGTCTCTTTTTATTGGGCGGCTTCCTCCGCCTCCCCTTCTTCGCTCCGGGCCATCAGGGACAGCACGGTGTAAGCGTCCTGACCAGATAGCTCTTGCTCCTTCACGGAGCGGCACAGCGTCAAAAACGACTGATTCGTTTCATTCAGCTCCACCGTTTCCAGACGGCCCTCGGCGTTCATGGCGTCCAGCGCGTCGCCGAGCTCCAGAACGCCGTCCACAAAGACGTCCGCATTGTCCGCTCCCATGGCGGGGAGAACTTCCTCGCGGTAGAAATCCATTTGCAGATTCCAGCCGTCCGGGCTGGAGCGCACCTGATAGATGCCCTTCAGAGAGCAGTCAAACAGCTCACTCCACTCCTGCCGGGGCAGGTAGTAATACCGGGCTAGCGCACTGTCATTCTCATAGGTGCCGGAGGCACGCAGCTGCTTCACATATTTCAGCATATCGCCGTTGTACTTCCAGTCATCCATCTGCACGGCAGTGGCCACATAATTCCGCTGATAGCTGTCATGGTCGAACACATCGCCCCGGACACAGCCCCGGAGGAAATCCAGATATTCATACACGTCGCTGGTCTCAAACCGCTCCGCCTTCCGGTCCGTCATGCGGGCGCTTTCCAGCAGGCCGCCGAACACGGCCAGATACACGGCAAAGCTGGCCAACAGGACAACTCCTGCTGTTCTCGTCTGCTTCCGTGCCTTGACAGTCCCCCCTGCTGCCAACGGTTTGGCATAAAGCAGGATCGGCAGGGCAAGCAGCCCATAGGCGAAGCACTTGAAGCCCCGAACGGAGAAATTGATCTCCATCAGGCTGTGGAGGTTCATCATGACCCACGCCGCCAGCAGTGCGGCGGCCAGGCTGTCCTTCTCCTTCCGGACGGCGCACAGGCACAGCCACGCCGCCCCCAGCACAAAGGCCAGCGCGAATACCGTCCCAACCAAGCCGGTGTCGGCCATGGTTTGCAGCAGGTGGTTATGGGTGTACCTGGACTCATACTGGAAGGACTGGACGGAGCGGGTCACGTTTTCCGTAGAACCCAGTCCCCGGCCCAGCAGCGGCGCTGTGGAGAAGATCTTCCATGCGTCCTTATCATACTCCGCCCGCAGCGTGAAGCTTTTGCTTCTCAGCAGGCTGTCCCGCAATAAACGAGTGGAAATGACCTCCGGCAGCCAAGGATAGCTGAGGGTGATGGAGTCTCCACCGTTGACCGAAAGGCTCCGGATGGTCTCCCCCGCCTGTCCGCCGATCGTGACATAAACATTTACAGCATCCTCCGGCACGGTAAAGGTGCACTTGGAAAAGGGCCCTTCATACAGATATGTTATATTGCCGTAAATACCATCCAATTTCGATTGCGAATATATTTCGGTTCTGGGGTCGGCATCCAGATCACCGGTGATCGTCACTTCGCCCGTAGTGCCCTCCGGAAGAAGATACGTAACGTAAGAATCATCCGTTTTAAAGGTGTAGGGGCCGGTATGGAGAAACACAGCGGCGCAGCCGACTACGAGCACGGCACAGAGTGCGCCCACAGATACCAGCGCCGCCTTTTTGTGGGTGGACAGCACCGAATCCAGCCGCCGTCCGGCCACCGCGTCCAGCGCAAAGAGTATCAAGCCGCTGAACAGGCACAGCAAGACCACCGTTTCATCGGCGCTGCTGACCATGGAGGAAGCAGGAATACCGGCTGCCAGCATGGTCACCGCCGTTTCCAGCAGCAGAAGCAGCAAGCCAACCCGATCCGCCCGCTCCAACAGCAGCCACACAAGGCAGGCGACGGCGAAGCAGAGCAGAGCGCCGCGGCTGCCAGTGAGCAGCAGACTCACAGCGTTGACGCCCGCCAGCAGGGACGCGGCCAAGCGACGCCAGATGCAGGTGGAATTTTTCAGCAGGTACAGCGCCATGAACAGCGCCAGAGAAAACAGGCAGGCCGTTACGTTGGCATCGCTATACAGGCCGCCGACACGGGCGGCGACACTTTCCTGCAAAGCACCGGTATAATCCGTGCCCAAGGCGTTCATCAGAGCGTTGAAAGGCCCGAACAGCCCCTGACCGCAGCTCATGTCCAGAGAAATCAGGGCAATGACGGTGGAAACGGACGCGCCGCCCCACAGCAGGCCGGGAACGTGCTTCCGATCAAAGCGGGCCAGCAGGATCACCGCCAAGGAGAAGGCGGCGATGAATTTATAGAACTCGGACTGGGCGTTGGCTCCGAAGGGAGAATAGATGGCCGACGCGCCGTAGACGATGGCGAAGGCCAAAAGGCCCAATACAGGCACGGACAGCCGCTGCTCAAAGCGTGACAGCGGCTTTTTGCCAAGTAAACTCAGGAGGGCCAGAACACAGAGGATCATGCTCACGGTGCCGGTCTGGACGGTCATGGAGAGCAAGAGCAGAACGGAATAGAGCACCACCATGAGGGTATCCTTCCGGGAGAACACGCCCTCTCCGCAGCAGCCCTGCCAGGGAGCGGCGGGAACGGGGGTCTTTTCCGTATGTTCAGCCGGGGCGGAGGGTTGGGCCGCCGGGACGGAAATGTTGTCTCTTCTTGATTTTTTCGCGCTCAAAGCAAAAGCCTCCTATATGAGAGTTCACGGTCAAAAGCGGGGCAAAGCCGCTAAAAAAGCGGTCTGTTACAACCGCCACAGTGTTCTCAAGTTGTTATCCCGGGGCAGGTGGGGAATTTTCAAAATCAGGCGGGGCGCTCCCCCGCGGATGGAAACGGACACAGGCGCAAGGCCCGTCTGGTCATAGATATTTTTCATTATAGTCCTATATGACTGATAATACAAGGGTTTTCAACGTTTTTCCCGTGTTTTTTCGGGGAAAGAAGGGTGGTTTTCAGGGGGACGAGGGCGAGGGACATACTCTCTGGACGGAGCGGGACGGCCCCAATCAACACAAGAACCCCGCACCGTTCGGTGCGGGGTTTGTTAGTTGTACAACGAAGGGGCTTGTTGTTTGTACAACGCAGCGGGATCTGACACTTGTACAACGCAAAGGGCGAGACATAAAAAGTCCCCCCGGACCGAAGTCCGGGGGGAACAGACGTAACGTAAACCTTAGGGTCTATATACGTTTAGCGGGAGATATCAGACAGTCGCGGTGTAGGTCGCAAACTGGTCACCGCAGGTAGCAGTGTAGGTCACACCCGCACCCCAAGCGATGGGCAGGGTCACAACAGTGTTACCGTCAGCACCGGTGAACTCATAAGTCCCGATTGCCTTCTCCACACCGCTAACGATCATGGAAACCTTGATCTCGTACTCCTTGCCCTCGGTGGTGCCAGTCACGGTAGCCTTCAGCTTGCTGCCGTCCTTGCCCAGAACCAGGCTGGTGACGGGAGTAGCGGCCGCGCCAGCGTCTTCCTTCTTGCCGTTGTCAGTCTCCTGAACGAACAGGTAGGCGATGTCACCGTCGGCCTTATCCAGCAGAGCGATGACCTTAGCGGTGGCGTCAGACTTGAAGTCCTTCACGTCGTCGACCTTGGTGATGACACCGTCGGTGTCGATCAGGTACATCTTAGCGTCGGAAGCCACGGTGTAACGAGTGGAGGCAGAAGCGGTGGTGTTGCTGTGCAGACCGATGGTGTACTCACCGCTGAGCTTCCAGATACCGGTGGTGTTGTTCTCAACAACATCATAGCCAGTGACCTCGGCGCCGCCAGTGGCGATGGTGCCCTTGTTGTTGTACTTCACGTTCTGGTACACGCGGTTGGTCTCAACGCCAGCGTCCAGAGTGGTGGCGTCATAGCTGACCTTCACAGTGGTGATCTTGCCGTCCACCACAGCGTTGTACACGTAGTAGCTGTTGTTGTCGGAGTCGGTCTTCAGCTTGCTCATGCCTTCCTTACCAGCCAGGAAGGTGATGTCGTTGCGGCCATTGACCACATCGCAGCCAGTGGCGTCGACGAAGACGAAGCCCAGCAGGTTGTTGCCGCGGACATAGTAGACCATCTCAGCCACAGCGCTGTTCTTGGGATCGATGGAGGGAGCGTTCTTGATGCCGGTGTAGGAAGTGTAAGTGGTGCCGGTTCTGTCGGACTCAGCAACCACGAACACGGTCTCGCTGTTGGCATACAGGGTCTTGCCGTTACCGGGGTAGACCTTGGCGTTGCCGTTCTGCATGAAGAAATCAGAGGTGGTGGCGTTGGTCCGCACGGGAGTCTTGCCGCCGGTCAGAACGCCCTGGGTCGGGATATCGCTATCGGCGTTGAACATAGAATCGCTGATGGTACCGCCGTTGAAGGTGGTGTTGGGAGCCTTGCGCAGGACATACTCGTTGTCACCGTTGGCGCGATAGGTCACAATGTAACCCTTGTAACCGGCGTAGTTGTCGTCGGTGTAGACGGTCTTGACAGAGCCGTCAGCCAGAACCAGCTTCGCACGGTCGAACTTGAAGCCAGTCTGAGAAGAGGCCTCGGCATCCAGAACGAAGGCATAGTCGGTGGGCTTGAACTCAGACTCAGTGACAAAGATCACCAGACCGTTGGCATCGGTGTAGATGGTGTAGGTGTTCTTGGTGCGCATCGTGTTCTCGGCACCGAAATCAAACACGATGTTCTTGGCGTACTTGTACTCCTTGTCAGCCAGGGTCAGGCTCTTGGTGAGGGTGTACTCAGAGACAATGCCCTCGGTGGACTCAGCCTTGACAACAGTCTGGATGGACTTTTCAGCCTGAGAATAGGTGAACAGAACGATGTCGTCCTCAGCGAAAGCGGAGGTGTCGCACTCGAAGTGAGTGGCGTTGCCAGTGTAGCCAGTGTAGTTGGTGCCGTCAACCGTCTTCATCTGAAGCTTGCTATCAACCACAACATAGGGATCGGCAGCCTTGGTCTCCTTAGAGGTGATCTCGCCGACATACACGTCAGCAACAACGATGGTGACATGGTTGTCATCCTCGTCATAGTAGACCTCAACGATGGAGCCATCGCCCACCAGCCCGTCATTAGCAGAGGAAGAGGAGATCTTACGATCGTTGTTCTTGGAAACAACAACGTCGGTCGCCTCGACACCGTTGACGATCACGGTGGCGTGCTCGTCCTTCTGGGTCATGCCCAGATCGGAGTAGATGTTGCCCAGCTTGACGTTCTTGTAGTAGGTCTGGTTGGCCTTATCAGCATAGGTGCCGATCTTGTCGCCCTTGTTGGTCCACTTGGTAGCGGGACGGCCCATATCATCGGTGGTCTCGGACTTGACCAGCTTGTTGAAGTACTCCTCAGCGAACTGGACATAGCCGTCGCCGCCCTTCTTGCCGTCGATGTTGCCATCGTTGATGGCAGAACTGCCCCAACGCTTGGACTTAGCGTCGGAGGTGTCCTTGATGGTGATGTTGCCGACGATGACGGTGGAGTTCTTCTCGTACTCGACCATGTCAGCCTGCAGCATGTTGAAGGCATACAGGCAGGCCTCTTCACGGGTGACAGCCTTGACGCCGTTGAAGTCGCCGGACAGGCCGTCAGCCAGGCCAGCGTTCAGAGCGCGCTTGCCGACAGCGATGGACCAGTTGGGGCCGGTGTAACCCTCGCGGGAAGCATCATAGCCCAGAGCGCCCAGCAGCATCTTCATGAACGCATAGCCGGTCAGGGAGTTGGCGGGCTTGAAGGTGCCGTCAGCATAGCCGGAGATGATGCCGGCCTTCTGGCAGTAAGCGATGTAGCCAGCGAAAGTGTTGTTGGTGGGAACGTCCTTGTAGGGAGCGGCGTCAGCCACCAGAGCGCCAGCGGTGGTGGGGCCAAGGATCAGGTTGCAGATGATCTTGGCGGCAGCGCCACGGGTCAGGGTGTTGGTGGGACGGAAGTCACCTTCGGCATAGCCGTCGATGACCTTTGCGGCGGACATCACGGCAACAGCTTCGTCATAAGTGATCTTGCTGCTGTCGGTGAAGTCCTTGGCACCGGCAGAGACGGTGACCAGAGACATGGTCATCACCAGAGCCAGTACCAGAGAAAGGAACTTCTTCATGGGGTTTCCTCCTTTTGAATTCTCCCTTTGCGGGAGTGGTAAATTTTGCAAGTCAGGCTTTCGCGTTCCGCCCCGATTTACATATCGTGGCTAGCCTACCCAATATCTGAATCGGGACTTGGGGCTATAACCCTTCTTGCAGGATATACTTTAGCACGGCCTTTTTCGACTGTAAATAGGTTTTGGGGTTCTGTAACAAAACCGTAATGAGAACAGCTGTTTTGCGGAAGGTTGACGGCGAGTTGTTGTGTAAAGGTAATGTTATGGGGTGTTTTCCGGCAGTCTGTAACGTTTACCGGTCAGCACCAGCTCTCCCCTGTCCACCATTCCTTTTAATATATGTGTAGCCTGCTTGGGGTCGATTTTCAGCTGCTCTGCAAGGGCCTGACGGCCCGCCATGCCCTCTTTTTGGAGGTAGGCCCGGAGAATGGGGAGGTAATCCGCCTCCGCCACGGTGTTTCCGGCGGGGTAGTAGCGGACGCCAACTCTGGTGAGACGTCCTGCCTTGCTCAGGCGGTTCAGATGCTCCCAAGCCGTTCCGGGCGCAACATGGAGCAAAGCCGCCGCTGTGTCCCGGAGGAGGTAGCCCTGTTCCTCCGTGCCCCGGAGGAGCACGTCCTCCATCTGTTTATTGTGCGCCCAGACGGAGAGGGAGCGGAGGGAGAAGCCCTCCAAGCCGCCCCGGATCATGGCGGTGCGGCACAGGACGGACAGACGGGACTGGTCGATGGGGTTGCCGGTGGCGGGGGCGATGAACACGCGGTTGGTGGGGGCGTCCTTCTGCCGTGCCCAGACGTCGGACAAAAGGCGCTGTGTCCGGGCGCCCATGTCGACGTCGTGGTCGGGAAACCGGATCAGGCCGGTTTGCAGGTCGATCTGATCCCACGTCAGGGAGAGGATCTCCCCCGGCTGCATTTGGAGCTTCCAGCACATCCAGATGGCGAGGCCCGCCGTGGAGCTGCCCTCCTGCTGGACGATGCGCCAAAGGCTGTATTCCGTATCATCGCCGCCGGTTTGCGGAACGTCCGGCTGGGGGGCGTCCTCCCAGAGGGCGGCGGGGAAAATGCCCCGCAGACTGCCCACGGCCATGCCGCTGACACGGGCGGCATAGGCCCAGCCGTTGGCCTTGATCTGGCGGACGATCCAGTCACGGCGGAGATCTTTCAGGGAGACGTCCTGCCCCTCGCTGTCCAAGGCGATTTTTGCCAGACGGGAGACGTTTTCCGGCGTCATGGGCTTTTTGCCCCGGTCCGCGATGAGGACACGGTCGGACAAATCGTGATAGCGGGCATAGCGCTCACGAAGGCAGTCCGCCACGGAGGGCTCCAGGGGGACGGTGCGGTCCGGAAGCAGGATGCTGCCGCCGTCCAGGTCCACCTGATCCCAGGTGAGTTCGTTGAGTTCCTTGCGGCTCAGGCCCTCCTGCCACGCAAGGCGTAGGATGACGCCCTCCGGGCTGTATGGGTGACGGGCGAGGATGCGGGCCATGGCCCCTTCGTCCGGTTTTTTCAGTTCTTCTGCTGGCATGGATACCTCCTGTCGCGCCGAAAAGTCGGCGCAGTCTCACGTGAGTTTTGTCCGAAATCAGCCCTCCATAAAGCAGGAGAAGGCCGGATAGTAGCGGAGGGAAATGGGCTGGCCCAAGGCGGCGGAGCGGTTTTTGAGAATTTTCAGCTCCAATTCCCGGGGGTCTTTCCGCTTTTCCTCGTCGATCTGGAAGCCGGGACGGCCCGCGCCACGGGCTTGCAGTCCCAGCAGCACGTCGGCGGAGTAGTCGATGCCGCCGGATTCCTTGAAGGCGTTCATGGAGACCTCAAGGTTGTAGTTCTCCCGGTTGAAGGAGGAGATGGCGAACACGGTCAGCTCGTACTGCCGGGACATTTTTTTCAGGGCGCAGACGATGCGGTCCAGGTTCTGCTTATCGGTGAAGTGGACGTCCACCGGGGCGATGATCTGGAGGTAGTCGATGAGCACCACCGGCTTTTCGCCGGTCTCCGCGATGTGGCGGGCCACCTCGCTCTGGATGTAGTCAAGGCCGGTCTCGTGGTCGCCCTCCCGGAAGTAGATGTGTCCGGCGTAAGCGGCGTAGGCGTCCCTGGCGGCGTCCAGATGGGCCTTTTCCTGGGTGGTGTACTGGCTCCACCGTCTGCCGTCCAGCACGCCGCGAGCGGTCTTGGCCATGCGCCGCCGGGCGGAGGTGTCCAGCAGGAAGCTCTCCCGGGAGATGGAGCGGGCCATCAGCTCCCACGCCATCATTTCCAGGGAGAACACCAGCACGTCTCTCCCCTGTTGGGCCAGCTGGTCAGCCATCTGCATACAGAAAGCGGTCTTGCCCAGGGAACTGACCGCGCCGATGACGTACAGGCCGTCGTACAAGCCGCCGTCCAAGGCCTCGTCGATCTTGGGGAAGCCGGTTTTCAGCGGCGGGCGGGCGGCCTGCTTCTGGATGTAGGCGAGAAAGTCCTCCATCCGGCCTGCCGCCGAGGTCTCCTTGTAGGGGGGCGGCTGCTGTGCCGCCCAATCGGCGGCGCACTGGGCGAGGAAGCGGGCGGTCTCGTCCCGGTCATGGCAGAGGGATTCGTTGAGATCCTTGCCGTAGGGCACGGGGGGACAGCGGTAGAGCCAAGGAAATTCCGCCGTCAGCGCCGCGGCCCACGTCTCCCCTGCCGGATCGCTGTCCGTCAGCAACAGAATGGGGGCAGGCTTGGACAGGCCGCGCAGGAGGGCGGCGGCCTTCTCCCGGTTGCCGGAGCCGTTGAGAGCGGCGGCATGATAGCCCAATTCCTCGGCGGAGAGGGCGTCGAAGGCGCCCTCAAGGAGGAAGATGAGGTCTCCCTCCCCTGCTCCGGTCAGCAGCTCCGGCTGAAACAGCGGTGAGGGACGGCCCTTTTCGTTGAGGTAGCGCTTCTCGGAGACGGCCCGGCGGACGCAGCGGCCGTCCTCACAAGGGAGCACCACGCAGTCATGCCTGGGATCGTAGCCTAAGCGGAAGCGGGTCACAGTGTCCGCCGACAGGCCCCGCTGGGTAAAGTAGGGGGTCTCCTCCCGGTGGGTGAAGCAGTCGGAGAGATAGGAGGAAGAAAGAGGTTCTTCGCTGAAAAAAGACGGGGCGCAGCCCCCAACTCCCCCTTCCCCCCCGTCAGGAGCGGCCCGCTCCGCGGGACGGTTCGTTATGGCGGAGGGTTCGGCGGTGCGGAAGGAGACGGAACGCCGTGCGGAGCCGTTTCCGTACCGTTCGCTGGCAAGAGAAAGGGCGTCCGCCGGGGAGGAAAGGTTGTTGTCGAGGGCGAGGAGGTCAAAGAGGTCGTAGTCCGCGCCGCAGGCGAAGCAGTGGACCTTGTTGCGCTTGGGATCGAAGCCCATGGAGGGGTCCCGGTCAAGGTGGGCCGGGTTCAGACAGCGGAACCGCTTGCGGGGATCGATGCCCCGGTCATAGAGGTAGTCGATGATCCGGGGACGGAGAGAGTCGAAGGTGTCGGGCATGGAACGTCTCCTTTCTGGGTCTGATCAGGAGTATTGTAGCATACCGCCCCGGAGACCGGCGAAGCGGTCCGGGGCAGTAGTATATCTTAATATATCAATAAGGGGAAAACGGGAGAAAAAGGTAGGGTGGGAAAAAGTTAGAAAAATTGGGAATAAAAAGTTAATTGTCCCCAAAAATGTGAGTATAGAAGTGAACGAAAATGGGAAAAATGGGAGAGGCGGAACGGCGGGGATTGCACGGGGGGAAGTGGGTGTTTGCACGGGTCGAAGTCGGCGCTGCACGGATGAAGGTCGGAAGCGGACAGAGGATTTGGGGCGATTGTGGAGAGTTTTCTAAACAGAGAGGGCATTTTGAGGCCGTTTTTCAGGGAAATCGGCCCGAAAAGAGGTGCGTTGTGGAGAAGTGGGCGGCGGTTTCTGCACAATGGCCCGGAACAGGCGGTTTTTCGGAAGGGAGTTCAGACGTGGTTTCGTGCAGGACGTCACCGTCAGTCTTCGGCCTTCGGCGCTTTTTTGTGGGGGGTCTTCCCTTTCAGCTGCTTGGCCGCTCGGGTCTTGTCCAGCTTCTGGATGTAGTCCCAGAGGGTCTGGTCGATGCCTACGTTCATGCGGCCCGCCAGAAAGGTGTTGATGTCATCGTAGTCGAAGTCCATATGGATGGAGCCGTTGGAAATGCTCTCGATCTCCTCTACCGCCTTGTTGAAGGGGCGGATGATGGCTTCGTCGTAGTTGCGGTTCTTGACCTCCTCCTTGGTGGGCAGGCCGATGTAGTGGATGATGTCGTCGATCTTGATGCGGAAGGAGCCGTTTTCGTCGATGGGGGCCTTTCTGGCCCGGTAGAACAGGTAGAAGGCCAGACGGTAGCTGTTTTCCGAGAGGTGGCCCATCCAGTCCGGGATCAGCTGGTAATATTGGGTCAGGAAGTGGCGCACGTTCTCCGCGAAGGAGATATGCACCTCGCCGGTGTACTTTTTGATGTAGGCTTCCGTGGCGAGGTGGGTGATGTAGAAGGATTCAAAGTACTTTTTGAAGGATTCGGCGGTGATCTTCATGCCGGTGATGGCCTGCATATCCTTTTTCAGCTGGCGGTAGGCGGCGTCCCGGCTTTTCAGCCCCGCCCACGCCATGTATTCCTCGATGGAGAAGGTGGCGGTGTTGTTCCGCCAGTTGTCGGCATTGCCCCGCATCAGGGTGTAGATCAGCAGGCGGTGGGCCGTCCAGCTGAGGTTTTTTGTGTAGGCTTCCACCGCCTCGAAGATGAGGGTCATCTCATAGTCCTTGTTGCGGTAGCGGATGTTCTGGTTGCCGTAGGCGTCCGGCTGATCGTAGGTGACGGTGATGCCGTTGGACGCCGGGTGGAACTCCCTCCCCCGCTTCATGTTGGCCCACACGCCGCAGATGAAGTAGGTGGCGGGGCTGTTGCCCAGAACGTCGTATTCCTGCACCCGCTCTGCCACCGTGGTCTCGAAGATGTCCAGCAGTGTGGAGGCGAAGGCCACGCTCTCCGGCGCACCCTCCGCGATGACGGCGGACACGGCTTCCGGGTCGGAGAGGGCACGGGTTTGCAGGTAGGTGTCCATAATGGGGTAGATGTCGGAAAAATCGTAGGTGTTCAGCTGGTTGCGGAACTTGCGGGGGTTTTCCTGCTCAAGGGGCTTGAGCTTGCGGTAGACGGACAGCATTTCCTGAAACTGCTCCGTTTCTAAAAAACGCAGCGGCTCGCCCCGGAGCTGGTCCATGGGCGCGGATTCCTGAGGCATGGCAAGGCCCTCCTTTGAAAAAGAGTGTTTTTTCGAGATTAGTTTAGCATAAAAGGGGGAAAAAGCAAAGAAAAAGTTCGTTTGTTACAAAAATGTAAAGATAAGGAAGGGCGGTGGCTGCTCCCCTGCTCCGCGCGGGGCGAACGACAGGGCGATGCGCGGACAAAACTCACGTGAGTCTTGTCCGAGTGAGTCTTGAGACTGTTGATAAAGCGGTAGATTCTCCGCGCTGGAAAGGAAGGGTGTGTGCGGGAAACCCAAGAAGGGTGTCCCGCACCATTGAAATCAAATATTTTCAGAACTTAATGAAGTTCTGAACACTTACTCAGCGGGGCGAAAAGACTTTTTCGACACGCTGAGTTTAAGTGCGGGTGCCGTTGATGATCTTGCGGATCTGCCGCTCGCTGAGACGGAACTGAACCGCCAGCGCCCGGTAGTTGCAGCCGTTGAACCGTGCCCGGATGTCCCGGTCACGGGCGTTACGCTCCAAGGATTCTCGTTTGGGGATGTACAGGCTCTGTCCGCCGCACAGCAGCGTCAGCTGGGTGAAGGCCTCAAGGCCGATGGCCTCGGCAATGTCCCGGTATTCCTCGGGAATGTCGCTCATGGGGACGGGACGGGCGGTGTTTAAGTAAGGAATGGTCATAGATGGACTCCTTTCGTTCGTAAAAAAATTGGACAAATCTCACGTGAGTTTTTTGCCGGTTGCACAGCTTGGGGCGCTTCCCTTTTTGCGGACAGGCCGGACAAGTCTCACGTGAGTTTTTTACAGGTGCAGGCCGGACAGGTTCGCCGTTCGGGACTGCTTGCGGGCCAGCGTGCGGGCGCCCTCCAGCGCGTCCGGGCCGTCATCGTGAGCGCCAAGGGGAAACTGGGAAAGCTGCTGCAAAAGCAGCGTCTGATCCCGGCGAAAGAGGATGTAGCCGTTTTTCACGTCCGGCTGTAACGTCTCCACCCGCATGGTCTTATCCTCCGTGGAGCGGACGCCCTGAATGGGCAGATAGAGGCCCTGCCGGGCGGACTCCCGGGCCAGCTGCTCCTTTAAGAACCACTGAAATTGGTTGGTCTCCGCGCCGAAAAGGGCGTAGCCCCGGCCGGTCTCCCGGCGGAGCAGGCGCTCCTTTTCCAGAATGTCGCCAATGATCTTGTCCGGGTGGCGGCGCTGGATGTCCGCGTCCCAGACGTAGGCAAGGCCCGTGTTCCGGTCCACCGCCAGCGTGACGATGGCGGAATAGTCGCTGGAGGCGGTGCGGCCCAGAGAGGGGTCGCAGTAGCCGTAAAACCGGAAGTCGGCGGCGCGGAAGTCCACCTCGGCGGGGTTGTAGTACCGGAACCACTGGGCGGAGAACAGACAGGCGGCGGGGTCGATGGGCTGGTTCTGCATTTCCGAGTTGAAGGCCGCGTCTCCCTCCGTCAGCCGCATGAGCCGCAGATCGTAGTAGCTGAGTTTTTCCGGCCAGAGGACTTTTGCGCCTGCCAGCATTTCCTTGCGGTGCTTGAAATAGAAGGCGTGGGCGGTTTTTTCCCGGTCGGGGTCGGTGAGGTCGGAGGCGAGGCGCTCCCAGTCCGTCCACAAGGGAGAGGTGGCGTCGGACAGAACGGCCCGGTATTTCCGGCTCTGGAAGCCGGGGTTTTCCAGCAGGCCCGCCAAAAGGGAATCGTGGTGCAGGATCGTGCCGATGACGAGGATGTCCGTGTAGCTGTCGCCGGACTTGCAGACCGCCTTCCAGAACCAGTCGGCGGTCTTCTGCCGCTGCTCCGCCGTGCGGACGCCCTCGTCGTTTTCGATGTCGTCGCAGAGGATGAGATCTGGGCGGCGCTCGTAGTTGCGCCGTCCCCGCAGCTTCTGGCCGCTGCCCACGGCGTCGATCCGGCAGCCGTTGGAAAGCAGGATGGAGCCGGTCTTCCAGGTTTTGCCCGGCTGCTCGCCGAAGTCCGCTAAGATGCGCTCGTTGGTTTCTAATTCGTTTTTGATGGCGTCTAAAAAGCTGACCGCCTGGGCCTCGGTGTCCGAGACCAGCAGGATGTAGCGCTTGTAGCCGAACAGGGCGGCGTGGAGGACGTTTTGCAGGCTCATGACGGTGCTTTTGGCATGGCCCCGGGGGGCGGCGATAGCGCTGCGGGTGCCCTTTTCCGTCAGCATGGCGGCGCAGTCCGAGACTGGGTCCCGGTTTTTCATCACCCGCCGACGCCACAGGGCGGACAGCTGCCGGTGAAAGGGGGGCGAGCGGCGGGTGAAGTAGTGCGAGAGATAGTAGCTGCCGAACTCCGCCGGGTCCCGGGCCGCTTTCCGAAATGTTTCCGTGGTCAACAAGAGAAAAATGCTCCTTTCATCTAAGATTGAGACTGTCGATTAAGTGGTAAATTCTCCGCAACGGTAAGGAAGGGTGTGTGCGGGAAACCCAAGAAGGGGAAACGGGCGATGCGCCGCCAGTGGCGGAGAAAGCGAGCCCGTTTCGAGGAAGGCTCCCGGTTTTCGGGCGCAAAGCGCACGGAAACCGGCTGGGCCGACGGTGTATTCCTGCACCATGCGGGGCGAAAAGACTTTTTCGACACGCTGAAGATAGGAGCACCGTACCACCGGAGGGGGGCGGGTGCTTGTGAAGAAGTTCCTTGGAAAAGACGTTCTGACCATGGCGGCTGGGGGCGGTTTGTTGCACGGGGGCGTACATCAGACGGAGAAAAATTTTTTTCAGCGGAGGGCGGGACGAGGGGTAAATGGGCGGAAACCCTGTCATTGCAAGGGGTACAGGGTCTATCGGCGCAAAGGGAGGCGATCCAGAAATGCGGCGGCGTGTTGGGGCGGATAGATTGTAGTTGCGAAACGGATGGATTTATGTTAACCTAAGAAACAAGACTTTCCGAGTGGAGCGGGGCGCGGACCGATGGGGGCGGCGCTCCGGCGGTGTCGTGCGCTTTTTTGAGGGCGGCGGGCCGGGTTCGTGAGGAAGAGGCGAAAAATAAAAAACGCGCCGAATGGCGCGGGATGGGACATACATGATTTTTGGCGAGAGCGTATTGGGAAAGCTGGCGATGACCTTTTTCATGGCAATGGTTCCGGTGGTGGAGCTGCGGGGGGCGATTCCGCTGGGGGTGGCCGCCGGACTGCCGCCTGCCGTGGCCGCTGTCACGGCGATGGCGGGGAATCTGACGCCGGTGCCCTGTATTTTGCTGCTGCTGCGGCGGGTGTTCGCCCTGATGCGGAAAAGCGCGTGGCTGGGGCCGAAGGTGGATCGTCTGGAACGGCGGGCGCATTTGAAAGGGCGGAAGGTGCGGAAGTACCGGACGCTGGGGCTGGTACTGCTGGTGGCCATCCCCCTGCCGGGGACCGGTGCGTGGACCGGTGCGCTGGTGGCGGATGTGCTGGATATTCGCATGCGGACCGCTCTGCCGGCCATCGCCGCCGGGGTCATCATCGCCGGGTGCATCACCACGGCGGTGACCTGCGGCGTGGCGGGGCTGATGTGAGGGGCGGCGCAAAGAGCGAATTATCAGGACTTATTGCTATTAAAAATGGATCATGATAAAGAAGGATCTTCTTCCGGGGACGGGAGGAGGTTCTTTTTTGGTTTTGCGGGTGCGGGAGCGGAGACAGAGGAATGTGGGCAAGGGGTAGATAAGGCGTGTCGGAGGGAGGGGGCGTGAGGGTGGATGGGAGTGTGTCTGGGGGGAGCGGATGGAGGTTTGCGGAGGGATGAGCGGGGAGGTTATGAGGGATATGGAGACGGATGGGGCGTCGCGCTTTTGGGAAACGGTTCCCAAGGCGGGGCGTTTTTTTTGCGCTATTGTGGGGTTATAGGGTCTGAAAGCCCCAGAATTTGAATACCGGAGGTATAATTATGGCATTTGATTACGCAAAGGCATACCAGCAGTTCATTGACGAGGAGTTTGCGGCGGCCTCCGCAACCGCGTGGATGATCCCCGAGGCGGGGAAGGTCCGCTTCACGGGGGGCCGGGACATTGAGATCTCCACCCTGTCCACCACGGGTCTCGGCAACTATGACGCGGGCAAGGCCGACGGCTCCGCTTACCCCCAGGGCACCGTGACCAACAGCTGGAAAAGCTACACCCTGTCCATGGATCGCGGCGTGAAGTTCTCTCTGGATCGCACCGACCCCAACGACACCGGTTTTCTGGTTACTGCCGAGAACGTCATCCGTGAGTTCGCCCGCAACGCCCTGGTGAAGGAGCAGGACACTTACCGCATCCACCGCCTGTACGAGCTGGCCAACGGCGACGCGGCCCACAATACCACCCACATCGTTTCCGCCGCTCTGACCAAGACCAACGCCATCGCCACCGTCAGCGGCCTGTTGCAGACCGTCCGTGACGACGCGGAGGAGATGGACGGCTATGTGGCCCTCATCAGCCACAAGCACAAGACCGCCTTTTTGGAGGCCGCCAACGGCACCTATCACGACATTTCCTTCGGCAACGCCGTGTCCATCAACGGCGTGACCTATGAGAACGTGATGATGCTGGACGATCTGCCCTGCGTGTTCGTGCCCCAGAGCCGCATGAAAACCGTGATCACCGTCCAGAGCGGCGACAGCGATCAGGGCGGCATCGTGGCGGGGGAGAACGCCAAGGACATCGCCTGTCTCATCACCCACTGCGAGACGCCGCTGGCCGTGAGCAAGCTGGACGCCATCAAGCAGTTCGGCCCTCAGGAGAACCAGCTGTTTGACGGCACTTCCATTCAGGCCCGCTATCTCTACGATCTGTTCGTGCCCGGCAAGCGTCTGGCATCCATCGGCGCTGTGGTGGCTCCCTGATGAGCGGCGCGGACAAGGCGGCCGCCATTCGGGAGAAGGCGGAGCGTCTGGCGGGCCGCAGTCTCGGTGAGAACGGGGACGCGCTGACGGAAATGGCCATGGAGCGGGCCTGCGCGTGGTGCGGACGGGAGGACATCCCGGAGGCCATGGAGCAGGCCGTGGCTGCGCTACTCCTCGACATGGAGGGCCGGGAGGCCGCCGTGAAGAGCGTCACCCGGGGCGACACCGCCGTGACCTACGCCGTCTCCGACGGGCAGTCCGCCGCACTGGCGGGGCTGGCCCCATGGCGCAGGCTGGGGCGGCTGAAGGAGGGGTGAACCGTGACGGACAAAGCCTTGGCGGACATTCTCGCCCGGACATATGGCCACCGTGTCACGGCGTTCCGTCCGCTGGCAGAGGGGGAGGAACGGCTCTGCGAGGCCGCGCCCTGCGCCCTGAGCCGCTCCGAGCACACCAGCGCCCCCACGCCGCCGTCCCTTTTCGCCGCTTGGCCGGAGGCGCTGTACCGGCTGACGCTGTACACCCGCCCGGAACTGGCCTTTCGGCTGGGCGACCGGGTGGAGGTGACGGACGAGGGGGGAAGCGTCTGGATGGGGCGCACCTCCGACAGCTTTCGGTATGACAGCCATTGCGTAACAGTGGTGGAAATCAGTCACGTGGGGGCCCCCGGCGGAACCCAGCAAAGCGGTTCCGCTGGGGAGAGGAGGAGCAGCGAAATGAGTGAGCTTTCGGCGGCAGCCGGAAGCGAGGGATATGCAGCTTGCTCCGACGACGGACAAGTCTCACGTGAGACAGGGAAGGAGGGGCTGGCGTGAAGGCCATTCAGGACAGCGTGGCGGCGTATTTGCAGGAGAGTACGGGCGTCCTCACCGTGGCGGATCGGACGCGGGCGCGGGGGGAATACCCCCTGCTGGCGGTGTCCGTCCGGGAGGACGGGACGGTATTGGTGGACGGCGGACGGCAGGCAGAGCACACCTACCGGGTGACGGTCTCCGCCGCATCCGACCGGGAACGGGACGGAAACACCACCCTGCTTTCCTCCCTGACGCCGGTTTTGCTCCGGGGCGTTCCCATGGGGGAGCGGACGCTGCATCCCTTGGAATTGAAAACCGAGGGGGAGACGCTGACGTTCACGGTGGAACTGTGCGTGCCGCTGCCCCGGCCGGAAAAGCCCGGCATGGAGCCGCCGGGACGCATGGCGACCCTCAATTTGGACATTTAACAAGGAAATCTTTGAAATTTGGAGGTATTTATGGGTCTTCCTGAAATTTTTATCAGCTTTCAGACGGCGGCTGTGTCCGCCATCACCCGTTCTGCCCGGGGTGTGCTGGCGGTGGCGGTGAAGGACGCCACCGCGGGCGGCGCGGCAGAGGCCGCGTACAAAAGTCTGGCGGAGGTGCCGGAGGACAAGTTCTCCCCTGAGAACTACCGTCTGCTGAAGCTGGCGTTTTTAGCCGCGCCCACCAAGGTCTGGGTGCTGCGTGTGGGCGAGGAGGCGGAGAAAACCTATCAGGCGTTGGAGCGTCTGCGCTTTGACTGGCTGGCCGCCCCCGGTCTGGAAGACGCGCGGGTGATGTCCTTTATCAAGACCCTCCGCAACGGCGGGCGGGGCGTGAAGGCCGTGGTGGCAAACGCCAAGGCTCCCGACTGCGAGGGCATCGTGAACCTGTGCGTGTCCGGCCTGACGCTGGAGGACGGCGCGATGGAGGCAAAGGATTACGCCGTCCGTGTGGCGGCACTGCTGGCGGCGCTGCCCCTGACCCGCTCCGCCACCTACGTCAATTTGCCGGAGGTGGTGGGCTGCGACGCGCTGGCCGAGCCGGACGCGGACGTGGACGCAGGCAAGCTCATCATCGTCCCCGGCCGGGATGGCTACCGTCTGGGCCGCGCGGTGAACTCCCTGACCACGTTGACCCCGGACAAGGCCGCGCCTTTCCAGAAGATCAAGATCGTGGAGGGCATCGACCTGATCCGCGGGGACATTGCCAAGGCCTTCGAGAGCGGCTATGTGGGCAAGGTGCTCAACGATTACGACAACAAGTTGCTGCTGGTGACGGCCATCAACGCCTATCTCAAGGGGCTGGAAGGGGATGTGCTGGACAAGACCGCCGACAACCGGTGCTTTGTGTCTCTGTCCGGGCAGAGAAGCTATCTGGAATCCAGGGGGACGGACACCTCCGAGATGAAGGACACCGACATTCTGAAGGCCAACACCGGCAGTCAGGTGTTTCTGGAGGCCAAGCTGACCTTCTGCGACGCCATGGAGGATCTGGCGCTGGTCATCTCCATGTAACCCATCGGACGAACGTGAAATAGGAGGAACGTATGAGTAATTTACAGGCAAACCGCACCCTGTCCGGCTCCTTTGCCGAGGTCTGGGTGGACGGCGCGCGCATCGCCGAGCTGTCCCAGCTGACACTGACCGTCAAGGTCCAGCGGGAGAAAGTCCAGTTCGGCATGGACGTGGATTCCAAGATCACCGGCTACGCCGGAGAGGGCACCATGACCCTCAAGCAGGTCTACACCCGGTTCTACGAGGTGCTGGAACAGGCCAAGCGCGGCCTTGACAAGCGGTGCACCATCACCACCGCCCTGAAAGACCCGGACGCCGCCGACGGCGGCGAGGAGCGGTACAGCATCGACAACGTGGCGTTTACCGAGCTGCCCTTCATGAACTACAAGATGGGCGAGGTGAACCAGCAGAAGCTGCCCTTTACCTTCCGGCCCTCCGATCTGGTGTGCCTGGACAGCATCCGGGCCGCTGACTGATGGCGCTGGCGGACGTCCTGCGGGAGCGTGTCTCCCGCAGGGGCCGCACCGCTGAGGTGGCATGCGGTCTGCTGGGTACGGTGACGGTAGAGGCCCTGCCGCCCAGAGAGTGCGCCGCCCTCGGACTGCGGGACGGCGGGCGGGCGCTGCTTTACGCCGCCTGCCGGGACTTGCAGACCGCCGGGGAGACCTTGCGCCGGGAGGGGCGGCTGTTCACCCCTGCCGAGGTGACGGCCTACGTGTCCGACGAGGAGGCGGCAGCCGCCGCACGGACGGTCCTGGCGCTCAGCGGCGTGACGACGGACGGAGACGGCGCATCGACAAAAAGCGAGGAAGTCCGACTTGGTGACGTGCAGAACAGCGGGGCGCATTTGGCGGTCGAAGCGCCGTCCGAGGAGGAAATCCGACTTGACGGCGTGCAGGAAAACACGGAAGTCCGACTTGAGGACGTGCGGAACAGTGGGCCTCATTTTGCGGCAAACACGCTGTCAGCAAGGGAATTCCGACTTGCTGACGTGCAGGAAAACGAGGAAGTCCGACATGGAAACGTGCGGAAAAAGGCGGGTCCAAAGGCCGAAATCCGACTTCGTGACGTGCGGAAACCGGACGGTACGGCAGAAGATGGACAAGTCTCACATGAGTTTTTCGGCGGGGACGGTTCAGACCGGACAGACCCTATCTTGGGTGGTGTTTCCGATTTTGTACCACAAAATCTTGCGTTGTCCGAGGAAAATGACCGGTTTTCAGCACCTTTGGAACTGTCCGGGAACACTGAGGAAGTGTCCGGGCGAGGGTCGAATCTGCACGAAACTGAGTCGGAAGTCGGAGAAGCGGTGCACGAAAGCAAGTCGGAATCTGCGGCGGCGAGACGAGGGGGGGTGCACGAAAGCAGGTCGGAAGTGCGAGAAACGGTGCACGAAACGAAGTCGGAATTGACGGCGGCGAGACGGGAGGGCTTGCACGAAAGCAGGTCGGAAGTCGGGGAACCGGTGCACGAAACGAAGTCGGAATCTGCGGCGGCGAGACGGCGGGGCTTGCACGAAAGCAAGTCGGAAGTCGAGGAAGCGGTGCACAAAACGAAGTCGGAATCGGTGGAGCGGTTCGCCGAGGGACTGCTGGAGGGCCTGCGCCGTGCCGCCGCTGTGAGATAGGGGGGTTTTTATGAACACCAGAACCGTTTTGCTTTGGCACAACAACGGTGAGGAGCGCATCTACTTTACAGTCAATCCCGCGCGGCTCACCGTCACCCGGCCCAATGAGAACCGGGTGCGGAGCCTTGCCATGGGCGGGACTGTGAATATCTGGGGCGGCCGGGGACTGCGGGAGGTCAGGCTGACCACGTTTCTGCCCAGCGCCTATTCGCCGTTTTTTGACGGAAAGGAGCCGGAGAGTATCCTCGCCATGCTGAAAAGCTGGCAGGATTCCGGAGACCCGGTGCGGCTCATCATCTCCGGCAGCGACATCAACGATGCGTTCCTTATTGAGGACGTGTCCGAGACGCTGGCGGAGGGGGACAGGGACGTGGGGCTGACTGTGACACTGCGGGAGTATAAATTCAAGTCGGCGCTGGCGGCTCTGGCCGGGGGGAGCGGCGGGAGCGGCTCCGCCCCTGTCCGCAAGCGGACGGATGAGCGGGTCACGCCCCAGACCTACACCGTCAAAAAGGGGGACACCCTTTGGGACATTGCCTGCCGCTTTTACGGCGACGGGACGAAGTGGGGGCGCATCGCCGCAAAAAACGGCGTGACGAATCCCCGGAAACTGCAGATCGGAAAGGTGCTGACGCTGTGAAACTGCTGATCGGACAACAGATGGTCATGCCCGCGCTGGAATCGGTACGGCTGGGCAAGACCCGGAACGAGGCGGCGGCGTGTCTCACCGCCACGGTGCTCATCGCCCCGGCGGACACCTACTTTTTGAAGCTGTCCGTGGCGGTGGGGGATGTGGTGCGGCTGCTGGATGACGGCGGGAAGGAGATCTTCCTCGGCAGCGTCCATGAACTTGACCGAACGCCGGAGACCGTGACCCTGACGGCCTATGACCGGGGGGTGTATCTGACCCGGAATGAGCTGTACGGCGTGTACACCGGGACGGGACGGCAAATCGCCGGGAAGATCGCCGGGGAACTGGGCATCCCGCTGGGGGCCGTGGAGGACGACGGCCTTTACCGCACCATCGTCACCGGGCCGGGGGAGTCCGCTTTCTCCATTCTGCGCAGAGCCGTGGGGGAGGGGCGGGAGATCGCCGTCCGGGACGGGGCGTTGACCGTGACGAAGGGGGGCGGCGGGGCCGTTCCCCTGCCGCCGGAGCGGGTGTTGGAGGTCTCCGGGCGGGCGTCCATGGGAAACATGGTGAACCGGGCCGTGGTGACGGGCCGGAACGGGCGTGTTCTCGCCGCCGCCCAGAATACCGGGGACATCACCGCCTGCGGGCGGTTCCAGCGGGTGATGGGAAAGAGCGGCGATCCGCAGGCGCAGGCCAGGGCCGCGCTGCGGCGGCGCAGCCTGTCCGCAAGGGTGACGGTGCTGGGGGATCTGTCCCTCCGGTGCGGCGGGCGGGTGGAGGCTCACCGGCCCCAATGGGGGCTGGAGGGGGTCTATGACATCACCGCCCACGAGCACCGCTGGGAAAAGGGCGTGTTTACCACGTCGCTGAGTTTGGAGGGAATTGAGGCATGAACGTTTACAGTGAACTGCTGGAACTGCTGACGCCGGAGCGGAAGGACGCCCCGGCGGGGCTGTTCGGCACGCTGACGGCGGTTTCGCCGCTGACCGTTACCGTCCGGGGGACGGCGCTGACCGAGGGGCTGTTTTATCTCCAAGGGACGGTGTTCCGCAGAGAGGACATCGGCAGGGAACTGGCGCTGCTGTCCTGCGAGGAGGGCTTTTGGATCCTCGGCTTTGTGGGAGGTGGGGGCGCATGATCTTTCCCGATTGGGGCACAGCCCCCGACACCGCGCCGGAGGAGGCGCTGCCGCTGTTCCGGGAGTGGGCCGTGGACTGGGAGAACGGATGCTTCGCCCTGCGCCGGGGAGAGCCGTATCTGGTCAGCGGGGACGAGGCGCTGAAAATTTGGGTGACACGGGCGCTGCGGCCGGAAAGCCAGCGGTTCCGCTACACCGCATGGTCGGCGGACTACGGCAACGAATTGACGCTGCTGCTGGGCGGCTGCGTGGATCAGGGTATTCTGGAAAGTCAGGTGCGGCAGTATGTGCGGGACGCGCTGCTGGCGTGTCCCTACATCCGGGAGGTGGACGGGTTCTCCTTCTCGAAGAAGGGGAGCCGGGTGGAGGCCCGGTTCACCGTGCACACCGTCTATGAGGAGTTTACCCAGAAAACGGAGGTTTCGATCAGATGACCAAGGAAGAAATGCTGCGGCTGCTGACAGCCGCCTACACCGGCCCCGGCAGCGCCGCCGAGGGCACCTTTGCCGGAGACGTGCTCCGTGCCTGCGCCGATGGAATGGCGCAGCTTTGGAGCATGGAGATCGACGGACTGGAACGGCGGGCCTTTGTGTCCTCCGCTGTGGGGGAGTGGCTCACCGCCGTGTGCGCCGACCGGGGGTGCGTCCGCAAGGAGGGGGAGACGGACGAGGAACTGCGCGCCCGGACGCTGGCGGCGCTGGCCGCCACCCCCGCCTCCGGCAACGCCGACCACTACGCCGCGTGGTGCGGAC